>Ga0315545_1002597_pt1 | contig 16169 bp, 13 predicted proteins | sample SalMarSW160210MG_FD_203096 | JGI IMG/M metagenome (GOLD analysis project Ga0315545, IMG submission 203096) | Salt marsh sediment microbial communities from the Plum Island Ecosystem LTER, Massachusetts, United States - Salt Marsh Sediment SW1602-10 ...
TTGACGTCAATTTGTACCCTACGAGCTCGCACGCGAGGGCATCGCAGCCCTGCTGGGTGGAGCCAGCGTGGCTAGAAAAGAGTTAGCCACGAATTCCACAAATTAACACGAAAAAAAGGAAAATTAGTGAAAATTCGTGTAATTCGTGGCAAAAAAGAAGGAAGAAGACGACAACCGAAACAAAAAGCGAGAAGGGAGCTGCAAATATGACCACCAACGATTCCGAACGCCCCTCTGACTTTATTCGAGATGCTATCAAGGAAGACCTGAGGACCAACAGGTTCGGCGGGCGAGTGCATACCCGGTTTCCACCGGAGCCGAACGGCTATCTGCACATCGGGCACGCCAAGGCCATCAGCATTACTTTCGGTATGGCCGAGGAATTCGGAGGCCTCTACAATCTGCGCTTCGACGATACCAACCCCGTCAAAGAAGAAGAGGAATACGTGGACGCGATCATGGAGGACATTCGTTGGCTGGGCTTCGATTGGGAGGATCGGCTGTTCTACGCCTCGGATTACTTCGAGCAGCTCTATCAGTGGGCGGTGCAATTGATCGAGGATGGCAAGGCCTACGTGGACAGCTTGAGTCCAGAGGAGATCAAGGAGTACCGTGGCGCCTTTGGCCAGCCGGGTAAGGATAGCCCGTACCGTGATCGTTCGGTGGAAGAAAATCTCGATCTGTTCGAGCGGATGCGGGCGGGCGAGTTTGAGGACGGCGCGCACGTGCTGCGGGCCAAGATTGATATGGCCTCTGGCAACATGAACCTGCGCGATCCGGTCATGTACCGCATCCTCCACGCCACCCATCACCGCACAGGCGACGAGTGGTGCATCTATCCGATGTACGATTGGGCCCACGGCCAATCGGATTCCATCGAAGGGATCACCCATTCCCTTTGCTCACTGGAATACGAGGACCATCGCCCTTTGTACGATTGGTTCCTCGATCAGTTGGGGATCTACCATCCGCAGCAGATCGAGTTCGGTCGCGTCAGTGTCAGCTACACCGTGATTAGTAAGCGAAGGCTTATTCAATTGGTGCAAGACGGGCACGTCAACGGCTGGGACGATCCACGGATGCCCACCCTGTCGGGATTGCGGAGACGGGGCTACACCCCAGAGGCCATCCGCGATTTCTGTGATCGCATCGGAGTGCCCAAGACGAACAGTATCGTTGACATAGCGCTGCTGGAGCACTGCGTCCGCGAGGATTTGAACCAGCGCGCCCCGCGAGTGTCCGGCGTGCTGCGTCCCCTCAAGGTGATCCTCGTCAACTATCCGGAAGACCTGGTGGAGGAGATGGAATGCATCAACAATCCGGAGGATGACAGCATGGGGACGCGGAAGGCTCCCTTCTCACGGGTGCTGTACATCGAGCAGGAGGACTTTCGCGAGGACGCGCCGAAAAAGTGGTTCCGCCTGGCCCCGGGTCGCGAGGTGCGGCTGCGATATGCCTACTACGTCACCTGCGTGGACGTGGTCAAGGACGAACAGGGCGAGGTGGTCGAGCTGCACTGCACCTACGATCCGGAGACGCGGGGGGGTTGGGCTCCCGACGGACGCAGGGTCAAGGGAACGCTGCACTGGGTTTCGGCCGACCACGCCCTCGAAGCCGAGGTACGCCTGTACGATCGCCTCTTCTCAGTAGAAAACCCCCTCGATGCGGAGGAGGGCGAGGATTTCACAGCCAGTCTGAACCCAGACTCGCTGGAGATTCTGACCGCGTGCCGCGTGGAACCAGGTCTGGCTGGCGCAGCCTCAGGAAGCATATACCAGTTCGAGCGGCAGGGCTACTTCTGCGTGGACCCGGATTCGACCAATGGGAAACTGGTGTTCAATCGGACGGTGTCGTTGCGCGATACCTGGGCCAAGATCGAGAAAAAACGGGGAATGGGGAATTAGAAATTAGAAATTAGGGGAGGGGAAACTATGCTACTCCTTTTAAGGCTTCCGAAGTCTGGCAGACTTCGGAAGCCTCGTTGGTTTAGGGAGGGCTACACCTGTCACCGGAACTGGCTGTTGTAGAGAATGTCGTTCAGCTCACTGGTGCGGTTTCAAACTGGCTGTTGTACAGTTCGGCGTAGAAGCCATTGCGCGCCAGGAGCTCCTCCTGGGTGCCCTGTTCCACGATGTCGCCGTCCCTCATCACCAGGATCAGATCGGCGTTGCGGATGGTGGACAGGCGATGGGCGATGATGAAACTGGTGCGGCCCTGCATCAGGTTAACCATGGCCTCCTGGATCAGCACTTCGGTGCGGGTATCCACCGAGCTGGTGGCTTCGTCCAAAATGAGGACTTTGGGGTCGGCCAGGACGGCGCGGGCGATGGTCAAAAGCTGCATCTGGCCCTGCGACACGTTGGTGACTTCCTCGTTGAGCACCATGTTGTAGCCGTCTGGCAAGGTGCGGACGAAGTGGTCAACGTGGGCAGCCCTGGCGGCGGCGATGACCTCCGCGTCGGTGGCGTCGGGGCGACCATAGCGGATGTTCTCCATGATGGTGCCGTTGAAGAGCCAGGCATCCTGCAAGACCATGCCGAACATAAGGCGCAGATCGTGGCGGGTGAAGTCCTTGACGTCGTGGCCGTCCACCAGGATCGCGCCGCTGTTGACATCGTAGAACCGCATCAGCAATTTGACCATGGTGGTCTTGCCCGCGCCGGTCGGGCCGACGAGGGCGATCTTCTGGCCGGGCGCGACCAACGCAGAAAAGTTGTGGATGACGACCTTATCCGGGTTGTAGCCGAAGCGAACGTCCTTGAACTCCACGCGGCCTGCCACGGTTTGCAGCTTGACGGGGTGCGCGGTCTCGGTGACCTCCTCGGCCTCACCCAGGAACTCGAACACGCGCTCGGCGGCCGCAGCGGTTTGCTGGAGGACATTGGAGATGTTGGCGAGCTGCGTGATGGGCTGCGTAAACGAGCGGACGTATTGGATAAACGCCTGGATGTCGCCGACGGTGATGGCATTTCTGATAGCCAGCCAGCCGCCCAGGATACACACCACCACATAGCCCAGGTTGCCGATGAACATCATGATGGGCATCATCATGCCCGACAAAAACTGTGATTTCCACGCCGAATCGTAGAGGGTGTTGTTGTACACATCAAACTGCTCAACGCTCTTTGCCTCGCCATTAAAGGCTTTCATCACGATGTGGCTGCCGTACATTTCCTCCACGTGGCCGTTGACGTGACCGAGGTAATCCTGCTGCTGCTTGAAGTACTTTTGCGATCGGCCGATGATCAGCCCTACCACGACGAGAGACAGCGGGACGATCAGCAGTGCCGCCAGGGTCATCATCCAGTTGATGGAGAACATCATGATGAGCACGCCGATCACGGTTACAACCGAGGTGATGATCTGCGTGAGGCTCTGGCTGAGGGTCTGGCTGACGGTGTCCACGTCGTTGGTGACGCGGGAGAGCACCTCGCCCTGGCTGGTGCCGTCGAAGTATTTGAGCGGCAGGCGGTTGATCTTTTGAGAGATGTCCTGGCGGAAGCGGTAGGTGATATCCATGGACACGCCGGACATGATCCAGCCCTGGATGTAGCTGAACGCTGCCGAAAGGAGATACAGGCCTCCCGTGATCAGGAGGATGTTGCCGATATAGCCAAAATCAATGGAGCCGCTGCCGGCGATCTGGCTCATCACCCCTTCAAACAGCCTGGTGGTGGCCTTGCCCAGGATTTTGGGGCCGACGATGGAGAACACGGTGGAGGCGACAGCGAAAATCATGACGATGACGACGGATACCCTGTACGCGCCGAGGTATTTGATCAGCCTGATCATGGTGCCCTTGAAATCGTGGGCTTTTTCACCTCTCATCATCATCCCCATCGGACCGTGCCGACCCATGGGGCCGCGCCCGCCCATCGGGCCACGTCCTGAGCCTGTCGAAGGGCCACGACCCGACGAAGTATCTCTGCCCCCCACACTCATACCAACTCCCCTTTCCTTTTCCCTCATTGCCTCATTCCCTCATTGCCTCATTCTCGCCAAGCTGCGACAAAGCGATCTCGCGGTAAACATCGCAGGTTTCCATCAATTCTTGATGCGTGCCCTGGCCGACAATCCTGCCCTCTTCCAGCACGATGATCTGTTCGGCGTTCTTGATGCTGGAAACGCGCTGGGTCACCATCAGCAGGGTGCTGGCGGCGGTTTTCTCCTTGAGCGCCCGGCGCAAGGCCGCCTCGGTCTTGAAGTCCACGGCCGAAAAACTGTCGTCGAAGATGTAGATGGGCGGCTTCTTGACCAGGGCGCGGGCAATCGCCAGCCGCTGCTTCTGGCCGCCGGACACGTTCGCTCCGCCTTGGGCGATCTCGGCTGCAAATCCCTCCGGCTCGGCGAAAATGAACTCGGTGGCCTGGGCGATGTCGGCCGCTTCTTTCAAGGTGTCGTCGCTGGCGTTTTCGTCGGCGTACAGCAGGTTGCTTTCGATGGTGCCGGAGAACAACGTGCCCTTTTGTGGGACGTAGCCGATTTTATCCCGCAGGTCGTGCTGCGTGACCTGGCGGATGTCCGTGCCATCCACCAGGATGGAGCCTTCGGTCACATCGTAGAAACGCGGGATCAGGCTGACGATGGTGGATTTGCCCGAACCGGTGGAGCCGATGAAGGCCGTGGTCTGGCCTGGCCTGGCGACGAAGCTGATGTCGTGCAGCACATCCTTCTCCGCGCCAGGGTAGCGGAACGACACGTGGTGGAACTCGACGAGACCAGACACAGAGAGGGGGAGAGGGGGAGAGGGGGAGATTCCCCTTGTCTCCTTGTCTCCTTGTCTCCGCGTCTCAGTTGGCGGGTCCACGATCACGGGCGCGGTCTCCAGCACGTCGGCGATCCGGCCGGCGGACACCGAGGCTCGCGGCAGGAAGATGAACATCATGGTCAGCATGAGGAAGGCGAAGACAATCTGCATAGTGTATTGCAAGAATGCCATCATGTCGCCGACCTGCATGTTAGCCTCCGCGACCTGGTGCGCGCCGATCCAGATGATCAGCAGGGACAGGCCGTTCATGACCAGCATCATCACCGGCATCATGACGACCATGACGCGGTTGACGAACAGCATGGTGCCGGTCAGGTCCCTGTTGGCCCTGTCAAAGCGGTTTTGCTCAAACTCCTGCCGATTGAAGGCGCGGATGACCATCATCCCGGACAGATTCTCGCGCATCACCAGATTGAGCCGGTCAATCAGGCCCTGAATGCTCTTGAATTTGGGCAGGGAAATCGAATAGACGATCAGGATCAAGCTGAGCAGCGTAGCCACCGCCACCGCGATGATCCACCACATCGTCGGGTTCTTGCCCATGGCCCGGATCACGCCGCCGATCCCGATGATGGGGGCGTAGAACACCATGCGCATCATCATGACGACCACCATTTGGATCTGCGTGACGTCGTTGGTGGAGCGGGTAATCAGCGAAGCCGTAGAAAAGCGGTCAAATTCGGTGCTGGAGAAGCTCTCCACCTTGGTGAAAACATACCTGCGCAGGTTGCGCGCCAATCCGGCCGCGGTCCTGGCCGACAGGAAGCTGACCGCTATTGTACAGGCCCCAGATAGCAGAGACAGGAGCAGCATCAGGGTGCCGGTATGGATCATGTAGTTGTTTTGCAGCCGGCCGGTATCCATGCCCAGCGCGGCGTACTCGGCCTTGACCAACCCCACCGCCGTTTGGGTGATCATGCTGTTGCCCATGGTGTCAAACCGGCTGTTGATGGCGGAGGTCATCTGCGAGAGCTGAGCAGCGGGAAGCCTGCCCAACAGAGCGAAGAGATCCGTTCCCACCGGGATCCTGGACAGGTCGAAGCCCAACTCCTGGCCCATCGCCGCCGCCTGGGACGGGTCAGCCATCACCTGCTGAATGAAGGAAACGACCAACAACGCTCTGCCCATCAGCGGGTTCAGCCTGGCCATCTCCGCCCCGTCAACGTCGTTTAACACATAAATCGGCTCACTGGCCAGGGCAGGGTAATCCTGGACGTACCTGTCGTAGTCCGGTGAGCTTGCATCCACCAGGGTATAATCGCCCAGCACCTTTGCCTTGTCCTCCGCGCTCATAAAGAGAACGAGCTTATCCATCTCGCTTTGGCGGATCGCTCTGGGTACCGCATTCTCCACGCCGCCCTGCTGGATGCCATTGTTGACGATTTTGGACATATAATCCGGCAGCGCCAGGTCGCAGTTCGCCTGGACAAACAGCAGGACGATGGCGAGCAGGACCAAAAGGATAAAAGGTTTCAGGTATTTAGCCAATCGTATCATAGTTGTGTTTGATCCTCAGGAACGAGATATTTGCGCTTTCTTCTATGGGGCAAGGGAACTCAGGGGAATTTGTGGGAACTCCTGGGGTCGTCCGTTGCCTGATAGGTGAATAGCACGCATATTGTACACAGGAGGGGAATATTGTCAATTTGGCGGTTAGCTGTCGTACGGCAAGCTTTGCAGAGGGGCGAAGGGGGCGGCGATGAGCAAGGAGCCGTCTGCGTCAATCGCACAGGTGGCTTTTTTGGTGTTGTCAAACGAGGCGAAATGTGGTATACTGTACAAGCAGAACAATATCTTTTTCCCCCACCCCTGAACGTTTCCACGTGCGAGTATGTAATGGTCAGTCGTGAGACCGTGAGGAGGGAAGATCATGAGTGCCGACCGAAGGCGATGGCTCCCCGAGAACTGGCTTCAGGTAATCCAGATATTAGTCGTAGGGGTGCTTATTGGAGGTATTGGCTTATATGTTGCTTTCAGAGTCATGAGGGCAGAGGAAAGACAAGCGCAGGTGGGCGAGACACAAGCAATGATACAATCTCGGGCTGCCAGCTTGTCCTGTAGAGCCAGATTGCAAGAACCACAGATTCCAGACGAGCTAGTGGAGTGGACTGCGAACGAGCTTTATAAAGACTTATTCCGGCAAGTGCCCGAATACTTGGCACAGAATAAGGACGCATCCTATATTTCGGCTTTGGAAGCGGTGTTGCCCCTAACCCAAACTATTGCCTCAGTGCCGCCGCCGATTTTGCTTATTGACGTCAGCAACAATGGCGACGCAATGGCTGAAGATGTAAGCATCTTTATGGAATGGGATAGAGAGATTGCTTCTGATATCAGTGTCCCCAAACATGAGGAATGCATAATTGAGAAGGGTGGAGAGGGGCACTCATTTGTGAGGATTCTCTGTGAAAGGTTAGTGCCCGGGGATACACTTTCAATAAAAGTACCTTCAAATTGGGGTCCTGAAGAGAGTATGACCGAGAGGATAGTTCTTACTTCCGGGTATGAGTTTGACTTGCTATTAGAGCTAAAGCAAGCGGAGCTGGAGGAACTACCACTACTCAAGGGAGAAGGAGCAGAATTGATATTGCCAGAAGCGATTAGGCCATACCTTTACAATCCTGAGGACCTGTGGTTAGCGCTGCATTCTCTACCAGGAGCGCCTCCACTACCAGCCTCACTAGGCAAAGCTGAATTGACTTTTTATTGGCAACCTTCAACTACTACTTGGTCGGCCACGGTCACGTATCCAGAGGGCAGAGCGGACTGTAGTGCGTCTGGATCGAGTATTAGGCGTTAAATTTGCTAAACCGTGCTACATACCTGCGCTCGTTGAACAGCACACTTTAATTTGGCCGCTTCGGGCATCGAGCCCTCGCGAGCAAGCGGAAAAAAAGCTCACAGATGCCATTCTCTTTCAATCAATAGAAAAGGGATTACCGAGTTCTGGCTCTAGTAATCCCAACACCTATTCCTGAATGGCCCAGGAAGAAGAGGAGACAATTCCAGCACAAAGCCGCTTCCTGGGCAAGTGGGGGCGGCTTTTCTCATAGAATAGAAATGGGGGAACAGATCCATGACCGATGCAACACAATCCGATGAGGCCATCGAGATTTTCTTCTCTTACGCCCATGAAGACGAAGGCCTCCGGGATGAGCTAGAAAAGCACCTCAGTATATTGAAGCGACAAGGGGTGATCAGCGGATGGCACGATCGGAGGATCAGCGCAGGTAGAGAGTGGGAAGGGGAGATTGATGCGCACTTAAACACGGCTCAAGTGATTTTGCTGCTTGTCAGCGCCGATTTTCTGGATTCAGATTATTGCTGGGACGTTGAGGTAAAGCGAGCGATGGAACGGCACGAAGCCGGAGAAGCCCTTGTGATTCCTGTTATCCTGCGTCCAGTCGTCTGGAAGGGTGCACCATTTGGCAAGCTCGAAGCTCTGCCCACGGATGCCAAGCCTGTGACTACTTGGACAAATCAGGACGAGGCTTTTGAAGATATTGCCCGTGCTATCCAGGTAGTGATCAGTAAACTCAAGGAGGGCATCTTGGAACCGCCTGATCAGGGACTTGTGTGGGATGACTCAGAAATTCCAAAGGGGCGTATAGACTACCAGCTAGATTATGAAAAAGCTCGTGAGGAACTCCAGTCCATACCTGACGAATTTCGCCGCAGGCAGGCGGAGTGGCAGTCTGAATGGGAAAAACGTGTAGCAGACGCCGATGTTGCACAACACTATAGCGGTCCTGGCAGTGCGGACCGACGAAAAAAAGCAGTACAAGCTCTTGGAGAGCATCTATCGGATTTTGCGCTTGACATGCTAGAGATGAATACCAGGCTCGATGAAATATCTCCCAATTTGCAAACGTCTGCTAGGAAACTCTGGGAGGGCTATCGAGATAAGAATGATCGCGAAGCAGCCCAAAAACATCGTGACTCGCTTGAACAACTGCCGGTGATCCCATCCCCTGAGCTGAATAAATTGACCGAGTTGGCCGACCAGTTAGAGAAGGTTTCACGTGAGAGCAGAGATTTGCATAAAGCTTCAAGGAGGATGGGTGATCAATTACGAACATATATCAAAACGTGGGAGCTTATGGGTAGATTCTCCGAGAGCTTGATGGCGGAGATCCAGTTGTGGTTGAATGATTAGGAATTGCCACATAACACTCATTCTGTGACGCCAGTCTTGGATGGGGATCGCCCCATTTCGATTTCATCAATGTCGGGAAGTTACAAGTAGCGGGCGACGTGGCTCGCCAAGGACAAAAGGAAGCAAAAATGAAACGGTCGCGAAATGGATGCTTGCTCGTGCTACTGCTAATTGCTATGTTAACGGGATTAAGCAGGCCAGCATCAACGGCAGGGTCTAGTGATCAGGCCGTGCGCCTCGCTGAAGAGGCTGAAGCTATGCGAGATGTTGAATTAGCTGCTAGCGTGCGAGAGCTGATCGGAGCAAAAGAGCAGCGTACCAAGGCACACGTCGAGTCTGCTAACACAGAGTTAATTGCTGTTGCCGATACGATGATCGGTGACGGCGCGTCGCATGATCATCACTATTGGGGAGATACTGCCTGGATGGGAGTTGGCCCCCAGTACGAGTTTGCAGAATACTATAGTCTGGTTCGCTTTGACTTGACGGAAATCCCCTCCGACGCTCTTATAATTCAGGCCCGTCTTCAGCTGAACCCCATTGGCACAGACGAGATATCCGTAACAGCTTATCGTATTACCAAAAGCTGGGACGAAATGACAGCCACATGGGATAATATGGGCCAGTGTTATGCTGAGGCATATGATACCATTACGATCCCGCCAGAGGTAGTATGGTATAGTTTCTGGGATGTTACCAGTCTAGTGCAAAGCTGGGTCAATGGTACTTATCACAACCACGGTATTATGCTTAGAGATAGTGGGGGGCCAGGATATAGATATCGTGAGATTGCGACGCGTGAGCATTGGACTGACGCCAGGTGGCCACGCCTACTTGTGAGTTGGAGCATACCGCCAACTGTTACTCCCACACCCTCAAAGACGGCTACACCTACACGTACATCTACGCCATCTGTTACCCCCACAAGCACTCCAACAGGGACTGCAACCAACACACCGACGGTGACGCCTACCGCTACACCGACGCCAACCCCGACCAATACACTGACACCAACGACAACCAGCACGCCAACCGGTACACCGACAGCCACCAGCACGCCAACGCCGACAGACACGCCTACGAGCACGGTCACGCCGACACCCACTGACACGCCCACAGCCACATCCACACCGACGGCCACAGTCACGCCAACGCCGACTGCTACGTCAACGCCGCTCACCTTCAGAATCTACCTGCCCGTCGTCCTGAAGGCCTGGCCTACGGTTGCTCTTGCACCGACGCTAACGACCACGCCTACCTCCATAGCAACACTGACCACGAGTCCCACGCCTACAGGTACCCCTACAAACACAGCAACGCCGACTACCAGTCCCACGTCCACAGCAACACCCACAAAGTCCCAAACTCGATACGGTCACTGGCAGGCGGTTGGGCTAAAAAGTATGTTATAATTACAGCTGGCAAAGGGAAAACAGTATTGCTTCTTGAAAAAACTTCATTGTCGTCTCAGCATCTTTTAGTAATGGGAGGTGGTGATCATGACACAGTGGGAATACTGTCGTGTCGAATGGAAGGTTAGCCCAATCTCCTCAGACGAAGAAAAGCGGGATCTACAGGAACATGGCTTTAAGGGCAAGATTCTGGAAGGAGAGGAGGTAACGTTAGCCGCATTTGGATACTTGAAGTTCCTTGGGTCTTCGCAAGAGCCAGAGGAGATAACAAACCCTGACCACACGATGGCACAACTTGGCCGCGATGGCTGGGAGTTGGTTAGCCATACGGAAATCACATCTCCAACAGAGATGGAGGTATTCTACTTTAAGCGACAACTACTACAGCACGGATAATTGTGCTTATCTGCGGCAAGTGGGGGTGAGCGAGCTACGAGCTGGCTAGCCCGAAGCGCGTTTTGTCGCTTTGTGGAAATGTTATCGAAACACCCAGGACTCGCACGAGCTCTGGGTGCGAGTTGCTTTGGCTGGCAATGCCAAAGAAAGCAACAATTTTGATGTCATTTCCAGCACGCTCAAAGCAGACCTGAGCCAACGAGCCCTATGGCGGGCGGGTGGCACTACGGCACTCCGCGCCCCGCCCGCTTGCGGTTGCGGGGTAGGCAGTCCCCCTTGCCGTGAGCGTATTACGCTGGGGACATCCAGCTAGGCAAAACAAGGCACCAGGCTCTATAAAAGGGCCGAATGCTCAGCTCTCCCCTCGACGCCCAGCCTCCTGCACTCCAAGATGCTTTCCACTTCCCGCCAGCCACAGCCATGCACGAGGCTGGCAAGTTTGAGCTGTTGAACGTGGCAGAAGTTGACGGGCAGTGGCGCTACACTTTCAGGTGTAGCGTGCGGGCGAAGTGTCGGGAAAGTGATTGACTGATTGGACCGGATAAGACGATGGGCAAGCCTGGAAAACACCTAACTTCAATTCGGCACTACTTTGTAGACGAAGCCGGGGATGGCACCCTGTTTAACAAACGCGGGCGCATTATTGTGGGCACAGAGGGATGTTCGCGCTTCTTTATCTTGGGACTCTTGGATGTACTGGGACCGGAATCTTTGGCCCGCGAGATGGAGGAACTGAGGGCACGATTGCTAGCCGATCCGTACTTCAAGGGGGTACCGTCTATGCAGCCGGAAGCGAAAAAGACAGCTCTGGCGTTTCACGCGAAGGACGATGTACCAGAAGTCAGGCGAGAGGTTTTCTACCTCACTGTTGCGCCACAAACTGCGTTTCTTCGCTATCGTCAGAGATAAGCGCAAAGTGATCGAATACGTCCGGCAGCGTAACGAGCGTGATCCCTCTTATCGCTACAATCCCAACGAACTGTACGACTACCTGGTGCGGGGCTTATTCAAGAACCTGCTTCACAAAGATGATGAATACAACATCCACTTTGCGAAGCGAGGGAAGGCAGATAGGACGGCGGCGCTGCGGATAGCATTGGAGACTGCCCGGCATAGATTCAGTATACAGTGGGGGATTACCAGCGACGCTCCGATCGGCGTCATTGCCAGCACTCCACCGGCATGTGCCGGGTTGCAGGCTGTGGACTACTTTCTTTGGGCGTTGCAACGCCTGTATGAACGACGTGAAGACCGGTACGTGGAGCTACTTTGGCCTGCATTCAGGCTGGTGCACGACCTGGATGACACACGTCAGGCCAGGTATGGAGTCTATCACTCACAAAAAAAGCCGCTAAGTTAGCGGCTTTAGAAGGCTTGCCGGGGATATAGGATCATTTGGCCACGGCCCAACGATCACACGGCATGAAGCCGACTTTCGTCCCCTGGCACTAATATTATACCACATTTCTTTACAGGTGTAAAGACCCAATTTTTCGCGCCATTGACGAAACCAGGCAACAACCTTCCCCCCAACCTCCAACCCTTCGCTTCCCTCCTCGACGCCCAGCCTCCCGAAGACCAAGAGGCTTTCCAGTTCCTGCTAGCCACCGCCATGCACGAGGCTGGCAAGTTTGATTTACTGATTCACATCGCCTTCCAACTTGACATCCCACCGCGTTTGATGTAAAATACTTATAGTAAATATAAGGTTTTTGCAAATGAAGCAGGATCCACAAGAGAACGCACGAGTGCTCTACCAGATCGCCGCCGCTCAAGGGGGCTATTTTACGGCAGCCCAGGCAAGGCAGACGGGATACGCCTACAGCCAGCAGCACTTCCACGTTTCACGGGACAACTGGCTGAAGATTGATCGTGGCCTCTTTCGGCTGCGCGACTTCCCCCCTGGCGAGCGCGAGGACCTCATCCGTTGGTCGCTTTGGAGCCGCAATCAAAAGAGCGTGCCCCAGGCGGTTGTCTCCCACGACACGGCGCTGACGGTTCACGAGCTGAGCGACGCCATGCCTGCACAGGTTCACCTGACGGTGCCGCCAGGGTTTCGCAAAAGCGCGCCCCCCGGCTGTGTGCTTCACAAAGCAGTTCTGACCCCTGGGGAGATCGAGCCCCGAACCGGCTACCAGGTAACCACCCCCTTGCGCACCCTGCTCGACGTAGCCGATAGCCCTCTGAGCCAGGAGCACCTCAACAGAGCCGTGCGCGATGCATTGGAGCGTGGTCTTGTCCGCCGTCGTCTGCTAGAAACCGCGCCTTGCTCTCCCAAATCACGTCGTCGCCTGGACCAGGCGCTGGCAGCAGCGCGGCGAGAGGAATCGGCAACTTGATTGGTCCCTACGAAACCCCCCATGCCTTTCGCGCCGCCCTGGAGGCCCGGCTGAGGAACATCGCCCACAGCCGTGGTACCGACTTGCAACGGCTACAGCGTCGGGTAGCCTTCGACCGGTTATTGGCGCGGCTCTTCGCACAGGACGATCCGCCCTGGCTCTTGAAAGGCGGCTACGCTCTGGAGTTGCGCCTGGAAGACCGGGCGCGGTCCACTCTCGACCTGGACGTGTCCATACCTGATCTCGACCGTCTCCGATTCCTGACCGCTGCGGGCGAGAAAATCGTCTGGGCGGACATGGTCCATGAGCATCTGCAGCAGGTCGCAGAACGCGACTTGAATGACGGTTTTGCGTTCCTGATCCGGGCGCCGCAGGAAGAGCCAACCGGGGCGCCCTGGGGTGGCGTCCGCTGTTCTGTCGAGGCTCGCCTGGCAGGGCGGGCCTTTGCCCGGTTCCACCTGGACGTGGGCCTGGGTGATGCAGTGCTGGGTCAGCCCGATTGGGTGGAGGGGAGTCCACTTCTCAGCTTTGCTGGGATTCCCACCGCACGTGTAGCTCTTTACCCGGTGGCGCAGCAATTCGCCGAAAAGATACACGCCTATAGCTTTCCCTGGCGAGACCGTGACAACACGCGCGTCAAGGATATGGTGGATCTGGTGCTATTGGCGGACTCTGGGCTGCTCGAACCCGATCACATCAAGTGCGCACTGAAGGCGACGTTCGAGACGAGAGGCACCCACCCGCTACCGGAACACCTGCCGATGCCACCTACAGACTGGGCAGAACCCTACGCGGCCCTGGCCCAGGATCTACAACTACCTGTCATGACTCTGCAGGAAGCCTACACTTACCTGAAAACCTACTGGCAAGGGTGGGAGCTAGGGCAGAGTAGGCTGGCAAGTTTGAGCTGTTGAACCTGGCGGGCGGCTTTCCAGCGAAGCGCAAGCTGTTCGTCACGGCCATCTCCCACTGTCAAAAGACAAGCCATCCCAAAAAGCCAGCCATCAAGCTGCCCACGATGGAACTGGCGAAGTTGACCACATCGTTGTTCAGCCAGCGCCAGCCGCGCAGGTGTCGGGTTGGCTGGCCACAGCGATGGAGCCTGGCCTCGGTCTCCTTCTGGCATTGCGCGCAGTAGTAGATCCCCTGCACCGTAGCTCCCAACAGGCTGTCGAAAGTAGAGCCGCCGAGACCGCCGAGGATGCCGATGGGCACCAGCCAGAGGTAGCCTCCATTCCATGGCCCGCTTCCCCAAAGAGCTTCCACCCGACCCAGGGCGAGGGCCGCCAGGCCGATGAAGAGCCCGCCGCCCAAAGCCGCCATCGTCCCCAGCGCTGTCACCCCTCCCGAGGTGCCGACGGGCACTCTCTGGCCGCTGGTCAAAAGGCGAGGCGGGGTGGGACTCAGTACGCCGAGCTCGGTGGCCCAGGTGTCGGCGTTGACGGCGGCCATGGCCCCTACGAAGGCAGCGAAGAGGATGGGGTGGGGCTGGCAGAAGTAGGCGATGGCCAGGATAGCTCCCCAGCCTCCGTTGGCCAGAGCCTGGCCCAGGTCGCGCTGGCTGGTCTTGTCGAACTTCTCGGCCAACCCCCGCTTATCGGCCTTGCGGTAGTGGGACAGCAAGCTGGACGAGATGAAGAAGGCGATCAGCAGCAGACCCCAGGTGCACCCACCCAGGCCGAAGGTGAGGGTGCCGACGACGATGGCCCCCACGACGCCGCTGCGGGAAAGCGATTCCCGCCGATAGCCCGCCCAGGCGATGAGAACGCTGAAGGCCACGCCACAAGCTAGTTGCCACACGTTCAAGGTTCTTACCTCACAGGTGGGAGGGGAGTGCAGACGCGAGTCTGCCTCACCAGCGGACTTGCGTCCGCACTCCTCCCTCAAAAAGGCGATCAGGAATCAGGCACACTCTTGGATTATACCATGTCTTGTGGCAAAGCAAAAGCCCTGGCAAAACGCCAGGGCTCCTTAATCGCTGCTACTCTTACCCCTCGGCTGAGACCAACTGCTTTGCCTTCGCGCCAGCTCCGTTCCTGTTGTTCTCTTCGATGTTCACGATGGCTGGCACAAAGAACCCGACCAAACCCGTCGCTACGCACATCACCCCGGCGGTCACGTACCACACCTGCAGGCCGAGCCAATCGCTCACCGGGCCGGCGACGGCCAGGCTGAAGGGTGAGGTGATCGAGATCAAGCTGCCCATCAGAGTGAACACGCGCCCCTGAATCTCTGGCGCGACCGTGCCCTGAAGGATGGCCATGATCGGCCCATCTACCAGGGGGATCGTCAATCCCACCACGAAGATGCTCGCCAGCGCCACCCAGAACAAGCCGCCCGGTGTGAAGCCCAGCACCACGAAGCTCAAGCCCAGCCCGCTCATGCCTACGATCGTGGTGTAGATTTTCCGCCGGAAACCTCCCCACACGCTCAGGACAAGCCCGCCCAACACGATGCCTACGCCGGCGACCGACTCCAGCAGGCTCAACTGGGCTGCGCCGCCGTGAAAGTGCTGGCTCACCAGGAGCGGCAGCAGCGAGAAGGCCGGGGTCAGCGCGATCTTGAAGATCATCGCCGCCACTATCAGGGCCATCAGCCCCGACCAGCCCCGAATGTAGCGCAGTCCCTCGCGCATGTCGGCCCAAATTGATGGTTTTCCCGCGCCCATGTCATCACGCCTGGGCTGCGGCACGTGCACAAAAAACAACGGCGCAATCGCCAGCGCCGCCGTGCCCACGTCCACCAGCATTACGCCGGAAAGCGGCAGCAGTTCCATCAACAGCGCGCCCAATGGCGGGCCAATGATGTTGAGCGTGCCGTTCATGGTCTGGTTGAGACCGGCCACGCGCGTCAGGTGCTTTTCGGGCACCATGAGCGAGGTCGAGGCCTGCATCGCCGGCCAGTGGAAGCTCCCACCCACCGCGCGCACCAGCATGATAAGGTAGACGTGCCAGACCTGCACGGCATCAGCCAGGAACAGGTACGCCAGCCACAACGAGGCCAGCGCTATCATGCCATCGGCCACGATCATAACGATGCGCCGGTTCCAGCGGTCTACGTACGCGCCCGCGAGGGGGGCCAGGAGAATCTCCGGAATC
>Ga0315545_1002598_pt1 | contig 16168 bp, 9 predicted proteins | sample SalMarSW160210MG_FD_203096 | JGI IMG/M metagenome (GOLD analysis project Ga0315545, IMG submission 203096) | Salt marsh sediment microbial communities from the Plum Island Ecosystem LTER, Massachusetts, United States - Salt Marsh Sediment SW1602-10 ...
TACAAAGTAACGCCGATCCGCATAGGCAGCGAATGTCCTTCCCTGGCTCGTTCGTTCAATAGGCGGTGAAGATTCTTTCCGAATCTGCACCAAACTTATAAAAGGGATTGATACAGAGGTCGTCTTGCTACCCTCTGTATAGATAATCTCACAGCATGATTATCAAACCCAGAAAAGTATCGGTACCCGACCGGTCTCATTCTAAGAATAAAGGGGTCTCACCGAGCCCCAGTTATAAAGGAGATACCGGCAGGGGCAGTTCAGGAATTGTAAAAGAGCATGCCTTCGCATCGGCCAACCTATTCTTTTTCAGCAGGGAAGACGGAATCCAATCTCACTAGAGACCACCGCAGGTGGCCAGTTAGGCTACGGGTGCAACCGTCTTCCCTTCTACAGATTCCTTGGAGAATTGAAACAAAAGCTCCTCCTTGTATGCTACGCGCTGTCTCATCACATGAAAGGCAGCCTGGGCAAGCCTATGTGCAATGATTGAACGGGCCACCAGGCGTGCCGCTTTCTTTCTTTTTGCAGCAAGCCTCTCGTATAACCTTCTTATCTGGGGGTAGTACCGAATAGCCATGATTGCTGCCTGGGAGAACGACCATTTGAGGTAACGGTTCCCCTGTTTGCTGTTGGGGCTGCGATACGCTTTATCTGAGGATTGGTGAATCCCAGGGACCACTCGGCAGTAGGAACAGAATGCTCGGGCATTCGCAAAACGGTTGATATCTCCTACCTCATAAAGGATGGTGAGAGCGAGGGTGTCGCCAATACCAGGGATGGTTTGCAAGAGAGAAAAGGTGAAATCCTGCCGTGCCCGTTCAAAAAGCGCTTTCTCCATACGCTTGATCTGGGCGGTCAACAGTTCTATGCGTTGCAGTTCCATGGTGGACTTGGCGCGAATAAAAGGGTGATGGTAGAGCTCGTGCATATCCTTCTCGTTCAGACGTTTGATGCTATTGCGGGTAAAACCTTGAATGTTGTATTTGAGGAGCATGCGGCTTATGGCTCCATATTCCGTGGCCCTCTTTGTGACAAGACGGATACGCTCTCGTACAAGATCCCTCACAGGGCGGAGTTCATATGGGTAGATGTACGCCTGAGGAATAAGTCGTCCTCTGAGGAGTTTCGCTAACGTGAACGCATCACATGTATCAGTTTTTTTCTTTGACCAGGTGATTGCTTTCAGCCCCAGGGTATGTGCGAGCTTCACCTCGTAGTCATTCTTCTGAAGGCCATATACAATCCACTCCCAGTTGATGGTTGACTCCACCACCGTCTCAAGGGCGCCCTTATACGGGCGAAGGGCAGCCTCCATTGTACTCAAATCATTGTCCATTTTCTTGTCCAGCAGTTTATGGTCATTCTCATCGATGAGACACACATGGGTTTTTCTTGCACCCAAGTCGATTCCGCAGTAGAATTGCATCGTGCACCTCCTTTGGTACAAAGGGTTTTGGGACCTCTTATGAAGGATCCCGTTACGATAACGATCTGGGTGGGCGTGCCCACGCAACATATCGTCTTGGGAAGATGGTACCCTGAAATAGGGTCACCATCAAGCCCGTTCTAACCCATGCTGAAGGGAGTGCCTTTAATAATTATCTCCCTATTTATCAAATGGTTATGATGTCGCGTCACAACCATTATAGGGTTTAGTTGGGCTTTTTCAATTCTTAATTTAGACACACATGATCGGAAATAATAAAATAAATGCAAGTATTGATAGTATTAAAAGAACTCTCAATTGCTTTGCCATCTTATTTATATCCATCTAAATGAAATTACAGTATCACCTATAATAAAGTATCGATATAATTCTTTCCCAAATCAAATGTTACTGCCCTATGTATAATTCTATCACTATTTTGAGAGAAATCATTCATCTGTAGAATGTTCATACACAGTGTTATTTTGCATTCTTTAAGGAAGGAAAAGTTCGAGACATCTATGAGTTGTCTGCGGAGTAGACAACCAATAAAGAGAATATATCCATCATGACTTTGAAGCTCTCAATTTTGCAGAGCCTTTATCGGCATTTACCCAGAAAATGACATATTTCAGTAACTGATCTTCCTGAGCGATATCGATCGACGTTTGCTGAAACCTGTCACGTTGTAATTACATCCGCTGAATTACCGCACTGGCAAACTCAGAGCACTTCACTTCGTGTGCACCCTCCATCAAGCGCGCGAAGTCGTACGTGACGATCTTTTCTTCGATTGTTCTTTCGAGGCCCCTGATAACTCGGTCCGCAGCTTCTTCCCAGCCAATGTAACGAAACATCATTTCCCCGGAAAGCACAAGAGAGCCGGGATTTACTTTATCGAGATTCGCGTATTTTGGCGCTGTACCGTGCGTTGCCTCGAAAATCGAATGCCCGCTTTCGTAATTGATGTTTCCTCCGGGTGCGATTCCTATTCCTCCGACCTGTGCTGCAAGGGCATCCGAGATGTAGTCCCCGTTGAGATTCGTGGTCGCAATAACATCGAATTCAGCTGCCCGTGTGATCGATTGCTGGAAAAATATGTCCGCGATCGTATCCTTTATGATGATTTTCCCGGCCGCCTGCTTCTTGTTGTCAAGTTCCCAGTAATCATCAATCGAAATCGCCTTGTCTGCGTATTTCTCTCTGGCAAGCTCGTATCCCCACTTTAGAAACGCACCCTCGGTAAACTTCTGAATATTTCCCTTGTGAACGAGGGTTATGCTCTTGCGGCCATATTTGAGCGCATACTGAATTGCAGCGTCTACGAGCCTTTTACTCCGCCGGACACTCACCGGCTTTATTCCCACTCCTGAATCCCGAGGAATGCTCCAGGCGAATTCCGAATTCATGTACTCTATCAAACGCGACGTCTCTTTTTTCCCCTCCTCAAGCTCGTAGCCTGCGTAAACGTCTTCGGTGTTTTCCCTGAAAACCACCATATCGACAAGCTCGGGACGCTTCACCGGAGAAGGAACCCCTTTGAAGTACCGAACAGGCCGCAAACAGACATACAGGTCGAGCTTCTGACGAAGTGCCACGTTGAGGCTTCTTATTCCTCCTCCCACAGGGGTGGTCAAAGGCCCCTTTATCCCCACCAGATACTCCTCGAATGTACGCACCGTATTCTCCGGGAGCCACTCCCCTGTCTCCCTGTACGCCTTTTCACCTGCAAGAATCTCGAGCCACTCGATATGTCTCTGGCCCCCATATGCCTTTTCAACCGCGCTGTCGAATATCCTTACCGATGCACGCCATATGTCCGGGCCGGTCCCGTCACCCATGATAAAGGGTATGGTTATCTGTTCGGGAACGACCAGCTTACCGTCGACCATCTGAATCCGGTTCGCCTTTTCTTGCACGACTTCCTCCAATTACTCTCGGTGAATGATTCACTTTACTCTATATTGGCTGTTCCACTGTTAAAGCTTTCCGGAGCGGATGATTGCGAACAGCAGCCATATTCCCATCACCGCGGCGATAAAAAAACCGGCAAGGCCAAGCACCGGGTACCCCTTGATAAAGGGCCCGACCTTGGCCTGAACGATGATCGCGGAAGAGAGCAGAAGCGCGGCGATGATGACCGAAAAGGACAGACGGTTGCCGATGCGGTCGATGTCGCTTACCGCCTTCTCGAGGTTTTCGTGGACAAGCGGGAGCTTCCACTTCCCGTATCGGAATCGTTTTATGATGGACCCCATTTCAGTGGGAAGATACCTCAAAAAATAATTGAGATCATCCAGCAACACGACCAGGTCCTTTATATACCTCTTCGGACTGTACTGGTCCATGAACCATCGCCGCATGTAGGGTTTTATCGACTCTGCGATGTTGTATTCAGGCTGAAGCCTGCGCGTGACGCCGTCGACTTCGAGCAGCGTTTTGAAAATGAGGAAGTATTCTCCTGGAAATTGAATGCGATACCTTCTGGTGAGCGTGAAAATCTCCCGAATCGATCGTGAGACGTCGATCTGTGAAAGAGTCACATTCCATGTGGAATCCATTAAATCGATGAGATCGATCTTGAGTCGCCTTTCGTCGGTTTCGTCGGTAATGAAGTTGTAGCGCTTGAGATAACGGATGATTTTATCCACATCACGCTCCATGAGACCGAGCAGAATGTTGCCGATTATCTGCACGCCCTCATCATCTACATATCCCGTGATGCCAAAATCAATCGGGGCCACGGTGTTGTCACGAAGAATGAATATATTTCCGGGATGGGGATCCGCATGGAAAAACCCGAACTCGAATATCTCCCGTAAAAAGATCTCAGTAGCGTTTTGTGCGACCTTTTTCCTGTCTACTCCTGAACTGTCGAGTGCCTCGATATCAGAAATCTTTATTCCCTCGATGTACTCCATCACCAGTACTCTGTTCGTGGAATACTGTTTATAAATCTTTGGTATATGGATGTAGTCCTTTTTTGAAAAAAAACGAGAAAATCGCTCGATCGTGTTCGCCTCTTTGTGAAAGTTGAGCTCTCCAAGCAAAATTTCCGAAAATTCGGAAACCATTCTGAGAGGATTGTATGCACGCAGCTCCGGAATATAATTCACCGCAATCCGTAGGAGATGGGTGACGACACTGAGGTCTTTCTCAACGATCGCCCTCGTTCCAGGTTTGAGCACCTTTATTGCAACAACCTCACCGGTGTGCTTGAGCACCGCCCTGTGAACCTGCGCAACTGAAGCCGAGGCCACCGGCGTTTCCTCCACCTGTGCAAACATTTCGCGAACGTCTTCGGTGAACTCGTCCTGGATCACCTCCATTATCTTTTTAAACTGCACCGGCGGAGTCCTGTCCTGCAGTTTCTCGAGCTCCTGAGCATATGATGGGGGGATGATGTCGGGACGAAGGCTCAGTATCTGCCCGAGCTTTGTAAAGGCAGGCCCGAGCTCCTCCAGGGCGAGACGCACTCTCTGCTGCGGAGTATAGGTGAGGAGGGTTTTTTCCTGCCGTGCACCCAGGATTTTGTCAGGAATAATCCCGAGACCTTTGTGCATCCTGCTCAGAAGTTCCGAAAACCCATACTTCCCGATCACCGAAACGATCTTTATAAGCCGTGTGAGGTTTTTGTAATTTTTATTTAATTGGAGAATTTGCATACACCCAATATATACACTCACGGAAAAATGCAAAAGTGATATTTTTACGATTTTGACTCGGGGCCATCCCGTTTGTTGAAAAATCCCGGGAGAAACACCGCCCTTGTCACTTTTGCGCCATACTTCTGTTTCAGATCATCGAGAAGTTTGTCGGTATCGACCCTTGGGTTCTCCTGAACGGTCTTCTCTCCTCTCCTGAAAAGCTCAAGCTGCCGTGTATACTGTGATGCCTTCATCTCGAGGTTCGAAACTGCGATCCCCACAAGCCGTACTTTCTTGTCGCACCTTTCAAACTGCCTGAACAGGGCAATTGCCTGCTCTCTGATACGCTGCGTATCATTCAGTGCTTCTGGAAACGATCGGCTCCTCGTAAAGGTCAGAAAACCCTCGAGTCTGATCTTCAGGGTAACCGTTCTGCCTGCGATGTGAAGGCCTCGCATTTTTCGCGAGAGACTGTCTGCGATTTTAAAGAGTACGTTCTCTATGTACTGACCCGAGGACACGTCTCTTTCAAAGGTGACTTCCTTACTGATCGATTTACGAGTTTCCCACGGCTCGACAGGACGTTCGTCGATTCCGTTTGCAAGGTTCCAGAGATGGATACCGTTCTTCCCAAGCGTTTCCACGAGGAGGTGAGGCGGCGCATTTGCAACATCACCGATATTTCTGTACCCGAAACTCTCGAGAAGCCCGACCGTTTTCTTCCCCGCACCCCACAGGAAGCTCAGCGGAAGTTCTGAAAGAAACTCCTTTTCTTTCCCAGGCCGGCATATCACGAGCCCGTTGGGCTTTCCGATTTCAGAAGCGATCTTCGCAATCGATTTATTGGAAGCCACCCCCACGGACGCGCTGAGAGAGGTTTTCTCCGCAATTCTCTCCTTTATGCAGCTCGCAAGTGTTTGTGGAGGGCCGAAAAGCGTTTCTGTTCCCGTGCAGTCCAGAAACGCTTCGTCGATACTTATCTGCTCCATCACAGGAGAAAACTCCCCGAGTATCTCCATCACCTGTTGCGACACCTCTGCATACCGCCGCATTCGCGGTCTGACGAACACCGCGTGAGGGCACCGCCTGAATGCATGGGAGATCGGCATGGCCGAGTGAATTCCGAAAACCCTCGCCTCATAGCTCGCCGCAGACACCACGCCCCGGCCCCTTCCCTGTCGAGGGTCTGCCCCTACAACAAGCGGCCTGTCTCTGTATTCAGGATGATCGAGCTGCTCGATGGAGGCATAGAATGCATCCATGTCAACATGGACAATGGTGCGCGGTTTACTGTACCCTTTTTTTGATTCAGCCATCTCTTTCCAAACCGTGTGGAGATCAATTACGGGTACTCGTCTAAAAAGAAATCAGCACGAGGTACGGGGCGCGTTCTTGAGGTGAGAAAAAACTGCATGCATACACTGAATGGACATATGCCGGAGGCCGGACTTGAACCGGCACGGAGTTTACGCCCCGAGGGATTTTAAGTCCCTTGTGTCTGCCAATTCCACCACTCCGGCGTCAAATTACGAAAAAAATGAGGCGGCAGTCGGATTCGAACCGACGTATAACGGTTTTGCAGACCGTCGCCTTACCACTTGGCTATGCCGCCTTACCCTGTTTAGAATAGTGGTGATTCGGCATTTTGTCAACTGAAAACGGGCTTCCGATTTCGGCATCTTTTGAACATTCCAAGGGCGCATTGTGAAGCTCAAATTCAGCGCCTTAGTTCCCGATAATAAACAGAGAACCATATAAGGACACGTGTCTATTGAACCCAATTGATAATCTGCTCACGAAAACGATTGATATCGGCGAGATCCCCGCCCTTCCCGAAGCGGCACGAATTTCGATGTACAAAACCCTTACCCTCGAGAAATCCGCTGAAGAACTATCGTCCATCATAAAGGAGGACCCGTCTCTCACCCTGAAAATTCTCAAAGTGGCAAACTCACCCCTGTATCTGCGGAGCGGTTCTGTGACAAGTATCAAAGATGCAATCATCCTCCTGGGGTACAAAACCGTAAAGGCGATCATTCTGAGCGTGACCATAAAGGACATATTTACCGGTGCGGATTCCGACTGGTTCAGCTACAGAAACTACTGGCTTCATTCGATCGCAACCGCATTTGTTTCTGAAGAAATCACCCGGATTCTGAATCTTCCAAACGAAGACATCTCATACGCTGCAGGCCTGCTGCACGACATCGGAAAAATCATTCTTCTTCTCTCCGCAGGAGAAAAATATCGTACAGTAGTGGAACTCGTGGAGAAAGAGAAGCTTACCTTCAGCAGCGCGGAAATAAAGGTCTTCGGGTTCGACCATACCGATGCGTCGCAATTTCTTTTTGACTACTGGGAGCTCCCAAAAAGACTGACAGGCCCGATCCACGGGCATCACCTGAAAGCCGTACCCGCCATCGAGAGCAATGACAGGGCGGGCCTCACCCTGCGTATCGCAAACGAGATTGCGCATCTTGCCGGCTTTGCCATCTCCCCGGCAGAACCGCCCTATCAGGCGAGCGAGGACATTGTGGAACGGCTGGGACTTTTAGATGAAGATTTTGACGTTATTCTCCTGAATCTTGAAAAATACATCAAAACGATTGTCGACGTCCTCAATATTCCAAAGACTGACATAAAAGGGTTCTTTCATATACTCTCATCGGCAAACAAAGAGCTCGGGAAGATGTATATGGAGAACATTCAAATGGTGCACGAGGTGAAGACAAAAAAGGGCATGCTCTCGGAGATGAACAATATGTCCATTGTTTTTTTAAAGGAGCGTGCTCTCGAGGCTGCACTTCCGCAGATTTTGCGAAGCCTCCTCAGATGTTTCCACTTTGAAGCAGCGTCTATCGAATTTTTTCTCAATGGAGAGCGGTCTATTTTCTGCAGGGCATTCTATCCGAAACTCTATTCCGAAAACCAAACACAAATAAAGGCCACAGACATCGAGGAGAGCAGATGCATCATCAAACGCGGGGAAACAACGCCTTTTGAAGAGAGACCTTCCACACGGACAGTGAGATACACACTGAAATCAGGCGACGGAACCGAGCTGGGATGCCTTTTCATACACACGGCCGAACCTACGGAACCGAAAGAAATCCAGACGTTCTTAGACCAAATTACCCTGGGACTGAATAACCTTCGGCTTCATCTCACAAATAAAATTAAAACTGAAAAGCTCAACATCGCTGTAAAACAGCTGAAGGACGAAAACGAGCGAAAACAGAAACTCTTCCAGCTGAATACGCTGATTCTCAACAATTCCCCCTACGGAATCCTCAGTATCAATGACACGGGAATCATAGAGACCTTCAACAGAGAAGCGGAGAATCTCTTTATGCAAAAATTGGATGGCAAAAACTTCTTTACACTTCGATTCTTCCTTGTGAACAACCTTGAAAAATCGATAAAGGAGATTGTCCAATTCGGAAATTCAGGAGACCTGAGCGCTGAATGGAAAGGAAAACGGCGTACCGTACATGTAGATGCCATTCCAATGGAGGGAACCCGATCGACACTCGTTCTCGTGAACGACGTTACTGAACAGATAGAAGATGAACTCATGGTAATACAGAAGGAAAAGATGTCAACCCTCGGTGAGCTCGCAGCGGGAATCGCGCACAACCTCAGAAGCCCGCTTGCGGTTATCAAGGGGATACCGGAGCTTATCATCTCAGAACTGGAGCAAAAACGGCTGCAGAAGCCCTTCAAAGCGAAGACCGGAGGTGAAGAAGAAATCGATATCAGGGAAAATATGGAGCTCATTACTAAAAGCATGGAAAAAGCGTTCGCAATTATTGACAGTATCATGGATTTCGCAAAGAAAGAGGTTGATCAGGTTGAGACTGTAGACCTGGGCCAGACGGTCGAGGAAGCGTTTCTTCTTATCGAGCACAAGATCAAAGGGAAAAATATTCGTTTTGTCAACAATATAAAGACAGAAAAGCTCATCGGGAATAAAAATATGCTCATACAGATATTCGTCAATTTGATCACCAATTCCAGTGAGGCAATCACTGAAAAAGGAGTCATCGAAGTTTCGTGTAAAAAAGAAAACGGAAAGTCAATCATACAGGTTACCGACACCGGGAAGGGAATTGACAAGGAAGATCTCGAAAGAATATTCGAGCCATTTTACACCACGTCCGGAAGAGCGGACGGAACGGGTATCGGCCTCAGCATCACACGGAAAATGGTCACACTCCTCGGTGGCACGATTCGAGCCCTGCAAAAAAAAGATGGAGGCACGATTATAGAAATCGTGCTGCCGGAAAAAGGAAAAATCAATGAAGGTATTGATAATAGAGGATGAGGAACACTACGGAGAGTTTCTAAAAAAAATTCTTCAGAAAAAGTACTCCTGCAACCGGGCAAAAGACGGCAACGAAGCAAAGCTCCTCCTCTACAGAAATATATATGACATCATTATCTACGATCTCCGACTGCCGGGCATGTTCGGAAGGGACCTGATCAAATACGTCCGCACCAGAGTGGACCCCGATATAATAAATATTGTGGTTACAGGATACGAACAGGACTGGCCTGCGATTGAAGCAACGGAAGAGGACGTATTCTTCTACCTTCAGAAGGGGGGGTTCCGGCCAGAAGAGCTGCTCAAGGTCGTAGACAATGCCGCGCAGATCAGGCAGTTGAAACAGAAGGAGAGCACATATATAAAAAACCTCATCGCGTCCGAAAAGCTTGCCGCCACAGGGAAGCTCGCTGTGGGCATCGCGCACGAAATAAACAATCCTCTGCAGAGTATGCTTTCGATCACGGAACTCATGAAGAAAAAACTCAAAGCAGTCGATGGAGGACAGACTCTCACACCCGACCTCACGATATTGGAAAAGGGAATTTCCAGAATCAAAGGCATTGTAAAACAGCTCATAGACCTTCACCGCATCGACTACACGATCAAAGGGACTAATCAGTTAAGTACGATCATTGACCGAGTGGTTTCCTTTCTCCGGCCGATTGCCAAGGAGAAAAACACGACGATCAGCGCACACAACACGCTGCAAAACACGAACATCTACGTGTCGGAGAGCCAGTTTTTTCACGTGCTTCTCAACATATGCATGAACCTTCTCGATTACAAAAACGAGACAATGACGATTGAAACCGAAAGGGAGCCCAACTATGTCGTTATTCAGGTCCGAACGAAGAAAAAAAAATCCTCACGGGAGAGCAGGGCAGATGAGCAGAGAGAAGGTTCTCGATATACGGAATCTCTCGGGCTTGAGATATCGAAAAGTATCGTTCAGCATCTCGGAGGTGCCATCGGAATAGGCGACAGTGAAAACGGTGAACTTGTGACAATACGGTTCCCCTTTACAACGGAAAAAAGCCGTGACAATGCAAGGGTTTTTACCTGAACCCTATGCCTTACATGTCTCAGAGAGAAAGGGTTTCAGGTACTGTCCCGTGTAGGAGTGCTGGATGTCGACGATCTGTTCTGGAGTTCCCTCGGCGATGATTTTCCCCCCGTCGTTTCCCCCCTCTGGTCCGAGGTCGATGATGTAGTCGGCGTTTTTCACAATGTCCATGTTGTGCTCGATCACGAGCACTGTGTTTCCGTGACTGACGAATCTTTGGAGCACAGAAAGGAGCTTTTTCACATCGTCGAAATGGAGTCCTGATGTGGGTTCATCGAGTATATAGAATATCTTTCCGGTGCTTCTCTTTGCGAGCTCAGAGGAGAGCTTGACCCGCTGTGCCTCCCCTCCGGAGAGTGTTGTCGCAGGCTGGCCGAGTCTGATATACCCAAGCCCGACCTCCTGCAAGGTTTTGAGTTTTCTTCGTATCTGTGGGATATTCTGAAAAAACAAAAGCGCTTCATCAACCATCATATCAAGAACATCGGTGATGTTATTTCCCTTGTATGTCACTTCCAGAGTTTCGCGGTTATACCGCCTCCCTTTGCATACATCACAGGTCACATAGATATCGGGAAGGAAGTTCATTTCAATCCGGATGGTCCCCGCGCCTCTGCAGTTCTCACACCTGCCGCCTTCCACGTTGAATGAAAACCTTCCCGGATGATACCCGCGCATCTTCGCCTCCGGAAGAGCGGCAAAAAGCTCCCGGATAGGGGTAAACACTCCGGTGTACGTCGCAGGGTTCGATCGCGGTGTTCTCCCTATGGGTGACTGATCGATATTGATCACCTTGTCAAGGTGTTCCGTTCCCGCGATATAGTCGTATTCTCCTTCGTTCATGCGGGCGTTGTTCAGCCGGTTTGCGAGCGCATGATACAGCACATCGTTGACAAGGCTCGATTTCCCCGATCCTGATACTCCGGTCACGGAAATAAAACATCCAAGAGGAAAACTCACGTCGATGTTCTTGAGGTTGTGCTCACGAACTCCCTTGAGCGTAATGTAGGCTCCGCTACCGTTTCTCCGCTTGTTCGGATATTTGATGAAGATTTCCCTTTTGAGATATTTTCCTGTGAGGGAACGCTCGTTCGCTTTTATTTCATCCGGTGCGCCCTGTGCGACAACTTCTCCGCCGTGCTCCCCCGCGCCCGGACCGAGATCCACAATATAATCAGCACTCTCCATCGTCTGCTCATCGTGCTCCACGATGATAAGCGTATTACCCAGGTCTCGCAGATGAAACAGTGTGTCGAGCAGTCTCCGGTTATCTTTCTGATGAAGACCGATTGTGGGTTCGTCGAGGATATAAAGCACGCCGACAAGTCCGGATCCAATCTGAGTTGCGAGCCTGATCCTCTGCGCCTCTCCTCCCGAGAGTGTTTCCGCTTTCCTGTCGAGCGTGAGATACCCGATTCCCACGTTTCTCAGAAAGATAAGCCGCTCTTTGATCTCCTTGATGATCTGCCGTGCAATGATCGTCTTTCTTTCCGAAAGCCGGAGGTGTTCGAAGTAGTCTATTTCCTGTCCGACGCTCAATTCCGTCACATCGATAATGGACTTACCTTCGATCTTCACCGAAAGACTCTCTTTCCTCAACCGTTTCCCGTTGCAGGAGGGGCACGTAATCTCCTTCATGAACTCCTCCATCCATTCTCTCACCCCCTCCGACTTCGTCTCCCTGTAACGCCGTTCGAGATTCCGTATAACTCCTTCGAATCGTGCAGAGTACTCATAGCGTCCTTTTCTCTCCTCGTTTGTGTGCACAAACCGCAGTTCCTCATCCGTTCCATAGAGAAGCTGCCTGTAAACACCCTCAGGAAGTGTGTCAAGGGGTGTATCCGGACCGATGCCGAAGTGCCGCGCAAAGGACTCGAATTGTGACCGTGCCCAGGCAGAGCGGGGCTGCATCGTGGCGATTGCCCCCTGATTGAACGAGAGTGACCTGTCGAGTATCACTGCGTCCGGGTCAAACTCCAGCTTCAAACCCAGCCCCATGCACTCCTGGCATGCGCCGTAGGGGCTGTTGAAAGAGAACATCCTTGGCTGAATCTCCGGATAGCTTATGCCGCAGTAAACGCACGCAAGCATTTTCGAAAAAAGCTCTTCTGAACCGTTTTCCCGTAGAATTCCCACGAGCCCATCCGTCATTGCACTCGCGGTTTCTATGGATTCCGCGATTCTCCCTCTGTGGTCCTTTTTCAGCACCACCCTGTCAACAATGATATCTATGGTGTGCTTTTTTTGCTTTTCCAGGCTGAGAGCCTGCGCTTCCTCCACTCGCATAATTCTGCCGTCCACCCTCAGCCTGACAAATCCGGAGTGCACCGCATCTGCGAACACTTTTTTGAACTCGCCCTTTTTCCCCCTGACAACCGGTGCATAGATGACGAGCCGTTCTCCATCTTCGAAATCGAAGATTCTGTCTACGATTTGATCAACCGACTGGCTTTTGATTTCTCGCCCGCAGTTGTAGCAGAATGGAGTGCCGATCCGGGCGTACAGAAGCCTGAGGTAGTCGTAAATCTCGGTGATTGTCCCGACCGTTGAACGGGGGTTTTTCCCGGTTGTTCTCTGCTCGATGCTGATGGCCGGTGAAAGCCCCTCGATGTAGTCGAGATCCGGTTTTTCCATCAAACCGAGAAACTGCCGTGCGTACGCCGAGAGGGACTCCACGTATCTTCGCTGTCCTTCCGCATATATCGTGTCAAATGCAAGAGACGATTTCCCTGATCCGGAGGGTCCGGTGAGGACGATGATCTTGTCACGCGGGAGTTCGAGGTCGATCGACTTGAGATTGTGCGCACGCGCACCGCGTATCACGATTGCATTTTTTGCCATTTCGGAAATTATACCTTCTTCCGCCTCAGGAGATACACGCAGAGAGGAACAAACGCGATGTTCCCGAGCCATCCACCCATAATGGGAGGTATCTTTCCTGTTCTGCCAAAGGTATACCCTATCTCGATGAAAAAAAGAAAACAGAGCACGATGAGTATGGTCATACTGAAACTGATAACGAGTGCATTTTGAAACGGCATGCTTCCCAGGGCAACACCAATGATAATGATGATGAGAATTGTCAGGGGATTGGAAAGATTTCTGTGAAATTTTACCAGAGGTTTTTTGTAGTCGAATCCCATTTTACGCATCATCTCAATGGTCCTGTACTGCTCCTTCAACATCATGTTTTCAAACTTTCTCGTACTTTTTCCAAAATAGAGTGGATCGTCTGTAATATTCGAGCGAAATTCGGAAAATTCCTGCTGATTCTCGATTTCTCCATTCTCTTTGAAGCTGCGGTAAATTCCGCTGTAGAAAACCCACCTCCTTCCGTCCCACCGTGCCCTCTCAGCATCTATTCGCATGCTCACCTTTCCCCCCCTATCCTTTGCAATGATCAATATACCGACCATTTCCATGGATTTGTAGCGATAGGTATCTATTTTGTATATGATGCCGTGCTCTCCGAACACAATCAAATTGTGCCGATCGCTGTACAATTCCTTGGGCCTGTTTCCTTTGATGACTGCGCTGTAACGGTCTTTCATGATGATGCTCGGGACCACGACATAATCTTCGAAAAGAAGTGAACCAACCGCGATTATGAATCCGAGAAAAATAATCGGAGAGACGATACGGTACACGCTCACACCGCAGCTCCGCAGTGCGAGCACCTCATTGTTCTTTGTAAGAGAGCTCATCGTATATACGGATGCAAACATGCTCGATGCAAGCAGCGCCTCACGTGAGATGATGAACGGCGCCTCAAGCGCACGCATCACTATTATCTGCACCAGGGTGAATCCCTTGTCCGAGCTGATACCCTCCAGGGTTCTCACGATAAACGAGAGCCCCAGGATAAAAAGGATGGCGATGAAAAATACCTTGAGAAACTCCTTCATGAGGAAAAAGGAGAAGGTCTTACCGGGGAAAAGTTTCATATCCTGCCTTTTCTCACGAGGTTGGCGGTCCCGACCACGGCAAAAACAATATTCGGCATCCAAATCGCAAGCTGAGGGGAAATTAGTCCAGTTTTACCGACGCGTTCCATCAAGAGAAGAAAAAGGTAGTAGAAGAAGATAATGAGAATCCCGATGCCGAGCCCGAGCCCCCTGCCGCTCCTTCCCTGTGTGATGGCAAAGGGAGTCCCCAGAAACACGAATATAACACACGCGAACGGTATTGCGATCCTTTTGTGGTATTCGACCAGGTACGTATTGTAGGTACGTGATCCTTCTTCCTCATCTTGGAGGTGGTGCTCTATTTGGTGAAGGTTCATGTCATGTGGGGTTTTCACAACGTTTTTCATCTCGTTTTTTTCAACCGGAATATTCAGATCGAGCGTGTGAAAAAAAGTCGCGTTGAACTCGTTTCGCGTCTTGTCTCTGGGGTTGAGAATCGATCCGTTCAACAGCCGCAGCTGAATGTAAGGAGCGTCCGTGTCTTTTGTCAGAAACCGCCCCTTTCCCGCGGTAATGGTTTTCTCATACGCTCCTTTTTCGCCTTCGAATAGTGTTACATCGATCAGGTCTCCTGTTTTCTCATCAACCTCGTTCACCATGAGCATTACATCACCGGTGAGCCTGCTGACGCTGTGCTCGTCGACCTGCACTGACGGCCGTGCAATCGTGATCTTCTGGTAAAGAGTTCTGAACTTCAAATTCCCCAGCGGAACAAGACGGTCGGTAAGATAAAAACTCGCTCCTCCGATCAGCGCGCCTGCAACGTAGAGAGAGACAAAAATCGAGCTTATGCGTATGCCGCTCGCACGCATAGCCGTAATCTCGCTGTCATGGGACAATCTGCTCACAGAAACCAGAGCGCCCATAATGGTCGACATCGGCATGGTCAATGCAAAAGTGGGAGGAAAGGAAAAAAAAATCAGGATGAGGAGGTCGATAATCGATGCGTATCCGCTCGCAACAAGCCGTATAAAACTCAATACCCGTTCCAACAGAAGCAGCATGGAAAAAAACGCCATGCTCCCGAAGTATGGCGGGATAAACTCTCTGAGTACATACCATTTCAGTATCCTCATTCACCAGCCTCTGCGCGTCGAAAAAAAGATGGAAAGATTTTCGTGAAAAGTCAATAGCTCAAATCCCTTTGTCATTTATATTTCTCATATTATATTGCAGCCAAGAGTCTTTTTTCCAAGGAAATACATTGATTCAGAACGCGATTATTCTTGCTGCTGGTACTGGATCGAGGCTGAAACCGCTCACCGACCACGCTCCAAAATGCCTCACAGAGATCAATGGAGTTCCGATCCTGATAAACACCCTCAGAAACCTCGAGCAGACCGGTGTGAGCCGGTGCACCATTGTCGTCGGTTATCTCGAAGATGTAATACACAGCACCATTGGGAATGAATTCGGTAAAATAAAAATTTCCTACATACTGAATACACGCTATTCCTCTACAAACGACATGTACTCCCTCTGGCTTACACGCCATGTTCTCGAAAGCGGGTGCATTCTTCTGGAGGGGGACATCTTTTTCAATGTGCCAACCCTTTTGCGTGCTCTTGCGAATAGCGGTGACAGATCGTGCTACCTTGCCGGGCGATACAACGGAAAAATGGATGAAATCCTCATCTCTGTAGACAGACACAATCTGATACGCTCCATCGAAGTTCTCAGAGGAAAAGCAGGGGAGCAGGCCGCTTATCACTACATGTCAACAGGCATTCTGATCAT
>Ga0315545_1002600_pt1 | contig 16155 bp, 19 predicted proteins | sample SalMarSW160210MG_FD_203096 | JGI IMG/M metagenome (GOLD analysis project Ga0315545, IMG submission 203096) | Salt marsh sediment microbial communities from the Plum Island Ecosystem LTER, Massachusetts, United States - Salt Marsh Sediment SW1602-10 ...
TTTTGTGAAGCTTCCGGTCCGTGTCTGGTGAGATATACCGGCACAGATAATGATTTAATTGAATTGGCCAAGAAAAATGCCTATAATCTTTCGGCCGGTCACAGTTTTATTATCTTTATGAAAGACATGTTCCCCGTCAATGTTTTGAATACGATCAAGAACGTTCCGGAAGTCTGCAGGATCATTTGCGCAACGGCAAATCCTGTGGAAGTTTTGGTTGTAGAAACAGAGCTGGGACGAGGAATAGTCGGAGTCATTGACGGGTTTCACTCGAAAGGGATTGAAACCGAAGACGACATTAAGGAACGAAAGGAATTTTTGCGGACCATCGGTTATAAGCAGTAAATATTTTTAAATACCTAACCCGAATATTTCATGAAAATTTTCGAGAGGCCTTTTTCAAAGGTCTCATCATATGTACATGAGATTGGCTTCTAACTCTTCTCCTTTCAGCCGGATAAGTACATACCCCCCCATGCATAACATACCCGGATTCAACACCTTTGTTTTGCCGATAAAATCTTCGGACTCTGCCTCGTGGATATGACCCGTTAGACAGATATCCGGCTGTACACGCTGGATAAATTCCAGCACGGACCGGTTACCCACATTTTCTCCGGAAGGCAAATTGGCTGCTTTTGATCCAAAGGGCGGATCATGGGCCACGAGAATTAGTTTCGGCAGATGTTTAATTTGTTCATAACCCTGGTTTAGCCACTGTGCCAGCTTGGCGTCGGGGACCTCGGAAGGGGTCATAAAAGGAGTTGGTGTAGAATATCCCACACCCATAATACCGATATCATCGGTTAGTTGTTTACCCTTTGCATGGATATTCCACCCCTTATCATTTAAATAGGAAGTGATCTCAGGACGATCCATATTTCCTATCTGGGCATAAATGTTTGGATTTAATCTAAAAACCACCTCAAGTAGCTCACTTGCCCTGCGTACATTGCCTCTGTTGGTTATGTCACCGCTGATTATCACACCGTCTGCATCGGCAAGATCCGGTATTTCATCAACCAGTGAAATATCTTCATGAATATCGCCAAATCCTATCCAGAATTTTTCGTTTGCGCTCATAGAACAATCCCTTTTCCTATATCCTATTTATAACAGAGGCCATATACCCGGCCCCAAATCCGTTATCGATATTCACAACAGCAACATTTGAACTGCAGCTGTTCAACATGGCAAAAAGTGCTGTTAAACCACCAAGGCTGGCACCGTAGCCTACGCTTGTGGGAACGGCTATAACCGGCCTGCTGACCATTCCTGCAACCACGCTGGGAAGCGCACCTTCCATTCCTGCTACTACAACAAGGACAGAAGCCCGGTTGATTAATTTTTTATGGTTAAACAACCGGTGAATACCGGCAATCCCGACATCAAAAACAGATTCTACCGGGTTTCCCATTGCCTGTGCCGTAAGAAATGCCTCTTTGGCAACCGGTATGTCTGATGTTCCGGCTGAAATTATAACTATGGTTCCTTTGCTCCTTACAGGGATTTCATGTTTTTTCCATACAACCATTTTTGCATCTTTATGATATACTGCCTCAGGGAAACGTGAAACAACTTGATCCGCCTGATGGGCATCTATGCGAGTAACCAAAACGACTTTTTCTTGGAGAAGCATTTTTTCCATGATACCGATAATCTGGTCGGCTGTCTTTTCCTGTCCAAAGATAACTTCGGGAAACCCCTTGCGCAGTGAGCGGTGATGGTCTATATGTGCATAGTCAAGATCCTCAAATGACAGGTGCTTGAGTTTTTGGGCGGCATCTTGGACAGATATTTTGCCTGTGGCAACATTGCCAAGGATCTGATTCAACAATTCAATGTCCATGATATAATTTCCTTTGCTTTTTGACAGGATAACAGGATGATCTGAATGCGACAGTCGTTTCAGAAACCTAAAGCTTTACTTCTTTTTTTTGTTTTCTTTATTTTAAATAAAAGGCACTCACGATCAGAACTGACTCGCACTACTATTGAAGGAAGTTGTTTGGATTTAAACTTCATGGCCTTACAGCCATGAGGAAAGTTCTTGTCCCAGGTGACATAGTAGTGTTTGCATTTATGGCAGTCTATCATTTGCTGAACTCAGGGCTCCATAAAAAATGTTGATTTTTATAACATATAATAATAAGCATAAGAAATCAAATCATAATCATAGAGGTAATTAAGTGGAAGATAGAAGAAAATTTATACGTTTTTCTGTAAGGCTCAGTGCTCGGTATTCAGAAGAGAACCAAGATAAATGGAATCAGTGCTCCATCATAAATATTAGCCGGGAGGGTATGGGGGTTATTGTGTACTTGAAGGAGAAAATCCATTTGGGTTCTAATCTAAATTTGATGATAGATGTTCCAGGAAAGAAGCCACCGGTTTCTGCTGCCGGGACTCTGATCTGGATTAGAGAACTCAAGAGGAATCCGGAGTTTAATTATATAGGCGGCATTGAAATAATCACCATAGACCCTGAAGACAAGTGGATATTGCTTGATTATTCTTATGAGGCATGGAAAGGGAGTAGGGAGGCGGATAAAATTTAGAATACCGTTAAATAGCCTAAGAATTTCTTTACGAATCGGCCTTTCTTCTATCAGGAATAACTCTCCGGTCATTTTTAATAGAAAGTGACACAAAAACACCATCCCTGACACTTTGCCGGCGGTCATGTTTGTTCCTACGTTTTTCCTTTAAACGAACCTTTTTACCACCCGAAAAAACAGTATTTTTATTTGATCCACCCTTTTTGGCAGGATGAATTTTCCCAACGACGATATCCACAACAAATTCTCCAAGTGTTTTAACTTCTTACCTGTATTTTCGGCATATACCGTCAAATACTTTAGGCTATTATTAAAACAACATCCTATTATCATACATTTTACCCAAATGGTAAATCGGATCCCTATCCCCCTTTATTGAGTCAAAAAAGCGAGTCATCTATTTCCGGATCTTTACTTAACGTCCTTTTCAATAATGATTTCGGGGTTGGGTTTTAGATTACCCATACCCTTTTCCTGATCTTTTAACTTTTTTTCAACAGATTCTATTTTATCTTCAAGATTGCTTGTTATTTTATGTAAAGCAAGTTGGTAAGCTTCCTGCTGGTTCTTCAGCAATATATCGACAGCTTTTCGGTCAACCTTGACAGATTTAAGAAAGTCGATATCGGTCCTGATCTTTATCAGGTCATTTTTTGCGCTTCCGACAATTTGGGAAAGATTTGCCAATTCTTTATTAAATGTATTATCAATGTTCTTGATGTCTGATGCAATACTTTCCAAACCTCCGGGCAGCGGAGATAGTTTTTTTTCGATGGTTGCTATGGCGGTTCCAATTTTTTTATTGTCTGTTTTTCTGGCAGATCTGATGTATTTTATAGCGGTTGTTGCTTTGTTCAGGTTTACCTGTATAGAAGCGGCACTCTTTTCAATTGCCTCAATCCTTTTACTAAGGGCATCTTCAAGATTAGCCTGTCGAACGGAAAGAGATGAGAATTTTGATTGGAGTTCTTTAGAAAGGGCCTTAACCCCCATGCTTCCCGAACTGTCCGTTCTGGAGATACTTTTTTTTAAATCGAAATAAACAGCAAGGGTTATTAAAAATATCAAACATGGGATGAGAATCGAGATACGGGTGATACGCTTGCTTAACTTTTCGACCTGAAGATCGTGGATGTCTTCTTGAGACTGGAAATCCGGTTTCTCATCATCTATACGCATTTTAAATCTGGAGTCACCATTGGTTGTCATTTTTATCTATTCCCACTCGATTGTACTCGGCGGTTTAGAACTGATATCATAAACGACTCTGTTTACGCCGACAACTTCATTGATTATTCGGTTTGATATGTTACCAAGAAATTTGTGAGGCAGCCTGGCCCAATCCGCCGTCATTGCGTCTTTGCTTGTTACCGCCCGAATAGCCACAATATTTTCATAGGTTCGACTGTCTCCCATAACACCCACACTTTTTATGGGCAGGAGGACGGCGAAAGATTGCCATAATTTTTTATAATATCCAATAGTTCTAATTTCTTCAAGCAAAATTTCATCGACATTTCTTAATATTGAAAGGCGTCTTTTGTTAATTTCTCCGATGATTCTTATTGCAAGACCCGGTCCCGGAAACGGTTGGCGCCATATCAAGTTTTCATCAAGTCCCAGTTCCTTGCCCAGGATGCGCACTTCATCCTTAAATAAGTACTTTAAGGGTTCAACAAGTTTTAATTTCATATTTTTTGGAAGGCCGCCAACATTGTGATGTGATTTGATGACCGACGTCGGGCCTCCGAAGGCAGATTGAGACTCAATGATATCCGGGTAGAGGGTTCCCTGGGCCAAAAAGTCAGCATCTTTTATCTTTCTGGCTTCGGCTTCAAAGACATTCATAAAGATTTTACCGATAATTTTTCTCTTTTTTTCCGGGTCGGTTACTTTGGAGAGTGCTTTTAAAAATTTCATTTTGGCGCTTACAAACCGGATATTGATTTCAAGATGTTGTTTTAGTGTTTTTTTGAGTTTTTCGGCTTCATCTTTTCTAAGCAGGCCGTTATCCACGAATATACACGTAAGATTTTTCCCCACAGCCTTGTGAATCAGTATTGCTGTGACAGAAGAGTCAACTCCGCCGCTTAAACCCAGAATGACTTTTTTATCCCCAATGGTTTCTCTTATTTGAGCAATCGAATTTTTGGCAAAGGACTTCATCGTCCAAGTACGTTTGCAGCCGCACACGTCAAAAAGGAAGTTGTGAAGCATTACTTTGCCCTTAGCCGTATGATGGACTTCAGGGTGAAACTGGAAACCGTAGAGATTTTTTTTGCCATGGACCGTTGCAGCTATTTTTGTGTTTTTAGTTGAAGCGGTTATTCTAAAACCGCGCGGCAGCTTTTCTATTGAATCCCCATGGCTCATCCAGCTCTTTGTTATTTGATCAACATCTTTAAACAGGCCTGCCTGTTCTTTTACTTTAAGCTCTGCAAAGCCGTATTCACGCTTTCGGGCTCTTTTTACCGTTCCACCGAGAGTGTTGATCATAAACTGCATACCATAGCAGATTCCAAGAACAGGAATCCCGAGATTAAAAATCGATTCATCGCATTTTGGACTGTTTTTTTCATAAATGCTTGAAGGTCCGCCTGACAGAATAATCCCTTTGGGTTTCAGTTTCTTGATATCGGCAATATCAATATCCGGCGGATCGATCTGACAGTATACATGAAATTCTCGAACCCGGCGGGCGATAAGCTGGTTATATTGCGAACCAAAATCTATAATCAGTATCATAAGTTTCCTCACTCAAACAATTTGCGAAAACATATTGAATATGTTAGAAGCGGTCAAAAATGTCAACTCATATATTTGAGAGGTCGCGGAGTTTTTTCGGTTCAATAGCTTCATGAATAATCAGCGACTACATCATACAAACTCAAACAGTGTATGATTTCGCTGCTGATCATTCATTACGCTATTTACAAAGGTTTATAAGAAAAACATCCCGACTGCTGATATATTTAAGTCTATAAAACCGATGGCCAAAATTATTACCCAAATTTATGAAGTGCAGACACCTTCCGAGGCTGAAAAGCTGGTATCGCTCGGGGTGGATCATATTGGCAGCGTTATTGTTTCCCAAAAGTTATGGAAAGTTCCTTTGATTAGGGATACAATCGATACGATTGATGGTCCAGACACCCGGAGCAGCTTGATACCGCTCTTTAGCGACATTGATGCAGTACTTCTTGCGCTCGATTATTATAACCCCGACATTGTCCATTTTTGTGAAGCTTTAACCTTTCAAAATGGTGTCTCTGGAACATATAAGGAACTTATATTATTGCAGGAGAATGTTAAAAAAAGGTTTCCCGAAATCAAAATTATGCGATCTATTCCAATACCGCAATACGGGATGACGGACCACTTGGACGCTTTTGAACTGGCAAGATTGTTCGAGCCGGTAAGCGATTGTTTTTTAACAGATACCTTGATTGTAGAAAAATCCGGATCTCTTTCTGAACATCAGCCGGTCAAGGGTTTTGTTGGAATAACCGGCCGGACATGCGATTGGAATGTCGCTGCAAAATTGGTAAAGTCAAGCCGTATTCCTGTAATATTGGCAGGGGGTATTACGCCCGATAATGTGTTTGATGGTATTATGCATGTTCGTCCGGCAGGAGTTGACAGTTGTACCGGGACCAATGCTTTGGATTTGGAAGGAAATTTACTAAGATTCAAAAAGGACTTTGGCAAAGTAAAACGATTTGTTGATGAAACCCGAAAGGCGGAGCAGGTCTTAAGTGAGCTAAAGTTTGAAGTGAGCTAAAGTGAGCTAACATTTTGGAATCCTGTCATTTATAACCATTGGTGGTTGTCAGATAAGCTTAGACGACTCAAACTGCTAATGTGTGCCTGTGTCTCTGAATAACTGATTCCGGAAAGTTATTCTGCTATTGATCTAAAGTAATTATAAAAAAGCTATCATACTTAACTTTAGGCATTTTAGATCATTTTAGATCACTTTAGGCACTCTTCTATCTACTGAAGAACCTTTTATGGTATCACTACAAGGGATAGAGGTTTAAAACGATTAATTTATGGAGGATAAAAAACAATATGTATGAAAGCAGCGATTTGAGAAAAGGTCTTAAAATCGAGATTGATGGAGATCCATATGTTGTTGTACAATTTGAATTCGTCAAACCAGGAAAGGGACAGGCTCTTTATAAGTGCAAGCTAAAGAATATGCTGACCGGCGCACAGTTCGATCGAACATTTAGATCCGGTGATAAATTCAACCCGGCAAACCTCGAAGAACTTGAATTGCAATATCTTTACTCAGACGGTTATCAATACTGTTTTATGAATACGTCGACTTATGTCCAGGACTATCTCACCAGGAATCAGTTAGGCGATTCCATTTATTTTTTAAAGGAAAACACGGTTTGCAATGTTCTTTTTTTCCAGGAAAGGCCTATCGGTATTACATTACCCAATTTTGTCAATTTAAGAATTGTCCAGGCAGAACTTTGGGCAAAAGGAGATACCGCTACCGGCAGCACAAAGCCGGCAACACTTGAGACAGGCTATGTGGTTCAGGTTCCTCCATTTGTTGAGGAAGGTGAACTTGTTCGGATCGATACCAGAACCGGAGAGTATGTGGAGCGTGTAAAAGAATAAAAAATTAACTCCATTGAGCGAAAGTCGAGGATGCCCCCCCCGGTGCTATCTCAAATTAAGGCGAAAATATTTTAAAACTTATTATCTTATGTGCGTCGCCTAATCTACTATCCCGATGGCCATTCACTTATTTCTTAGGAAAATACTTCACACCGCCTATATTCTTAAAATCTGAATCTTGAGTCCAAATGGTAGCGACGAATTCTTTTGCTGTTGCGAGAATAATGCTGTCAGCCATTGGAAGATTATGCTCCAGACTTAGTTTTGAGGCAGCAATCGCCAGTGTAGCTGTTAGATCCACAATCATTCCTTTTCCCATAGCAACGGCTGCTTGTAACGCTTCATTCTCACTGGACTCTCGAAGAACTACCTTGAAGACCTCATATATCGTTACCGTTGGGACAACAAGCGAAGACGAGTCATTCAAAGGGGTTTGGAAATATTTTGCATTGGGCTCATCCGCAAAATATGCAAGCCAACCTGAAGAATCGACAATATTCATACTCTATCTGCCTCTCGTTCGAACTCTGTATTTATGCCTTTCAGAAACCCGCGGAGCTCTCTAATATCTCGTTCTGGAATAAGTTCGATTCGCCCATCATATTCTACAACCTGCATTTTTTGACCGGGGTGAAGCTGCAATGCCTCCCTGATTTTTTTGGGTATAACGACTTGATATTTTGGTGATACGGTTACAGTTTGCATGGCAAAACCTCCATCGATATTATTTCGTAATACAATAACACGATCGATAAGGCTTGTCAAATATATTAAGAGCCAACGATCAAAGCTAGTTGACAGGGCCACTTAGAGAGGTTCCCAAAGGCAACTGACATTATTTTTTATTGCTTTTCAATAGGCCCGCTGTGGCCCTGGCCAATTGCACTGGCATTGTTCGGGCATGGCCTCATGGATAACTTTCAATTTCTTTTCCTGTGACTGGTTCCAAATATAATGGCAGGAATAGGCCTTTTCTAGATTCGGATCACCTGATTTGGAGAATCTCAGTATTCGATTTTTCCCATTCCTCCACTGATGGTAAGCCGTCTGCCGCAGCACCATGTTAAGGTCATGAGTATGAAAGCCGATAATGCGAAGAATTCTGTTGGCTTTTGAAAGACTGCCTTCAAATACTCGTTCAAGATAAGGAACTGGCCCTTTACGCCACGCTTCATAATTTTTCTTGGAAAGATTGCCCATCTCGATAAGGATATCTGAGGGGGCAACAACGTCTGCGCGAGCCAAAATTTTTCCAACTGCCCTCACTACGCGAGGGTAGTATTTGTCCTTCCGGTAAGTGTTGACTGTCATGTGTTTCATCTTCTTTCCTGGGGTCCGAATAGGGAAAGGATACAGAAAATCAAATCAAAAGGGCAATTCCCAGACCCGCACTCCATTGAAAATGTCTGAATCTATATCTGGCGAATCCAGGACCCCTTGATGCAGCTCCACTCTTGTGAACGGTGTGTCCAATTTACTCTCGCCCCACTGATGGGCGGTTTGTTTGGCAAATTTTTCATCATCTGTCTCGACCATCAAGTATCCCACCGGTTTATCTGATTCCGAGACAAATTTCAAAGATATCACTTTCGATTTCACTAATCATCTCCTCCTATTTTTTTGCCCGAACGCCATGCCTCACCAGCCGCGGTTTTCTTGCGGTCTGGTGCAGGCAAATGTTCGGTAATTAGAATCACATTTTAATTGTTCAGACCACCTTGAAATACATCTGAATCAGTCTCTTCAAGCACACTGCTGGTCCACGTATTTCTCCCTCAAAATATGTAATCTCAGACTGAGGGCCATTATCCACGCTATGATCGCCTTCATCTGAGGAGTTTTGGGAAATAGCTAAATAATCGGAAAGCCTGTCGTACTTCTCTCCAATAATTCTTAACCAGTTGTCTCTTGATTCATCAGAAATTAATTGGGATGGTAACCACCCACCAATGGTAGGATTCCATCCATGCTCAATCCCGATTCTACATTCAACCGAGTACAAGTTAAGATCAGATTCCGCAGGGTATAGACTAAAATTTAACACTATTTCCCGTACAAGATTGTCGGTGGACCGAAGGAAATACCAAACGAATTCTGAAAAAACCTTACATGTTTCGCAATCAGGTGGCGGGGCATCTTCGTGTTCGACTGCATTCCTTATTTGAATAAGTTTTTCCACCATTATTGGCCTGACAATATCCATATAGTGCAAAATCTTTATCAGATCTGACGGCTTTCCCTGTATGGGGATTTTTTTAAATTTGTATAGCTTATCAAGGAGCCTTAGGCGGTGGTCTACAGCCCGTTTCAAGGTGGTAATCGCATCAATTAAATTAAATTCATTGCAGGTTTCTTGTAAGGTCACGTCAGCATGCTTCCAAAACTCATATGCGCGCAACCACTCACGCCCGCGCGAGATATTAGAAGTTTGCATTGAAGTGACCCAGTTGAAGATATCTGATGTTAGCCAAAGCTCCAATTCAGCTCTCCTAAATGATAAAAATCCTCATACCGAACGCTGGAGCTGAGACGCGGGAAATGTGCCAGCATTTACCCGTCGATTCTCCAGCGACTTGTTGGGTGTCCTACAAAGGTGGATTCTTTAGCCACTCTGATGCTACTTGTGCGGCAACATCAGCGGGCAAATTAGATATTTTTTCAACCAACTCTTTCCCTTTTTTCTTCCAAAAAGACTCAGGAACTTCCGCATATTTTAAACATGATTGGAGGATTCTTAACTGTTGAAGTCTGTGTTTAACGCGAACCTTTAACCGGAGATCCGTCCTATCACAACCTCTACCATCAAAGCCTTTGATAAAGCCATGGCCATTGATGTTGTTATTCAAAAAGGTCAGTGTCTTTGCTTGGAGTATTTCATGTTTTTGCATATTTTCTTCACCATCAGCGAAGACATCAAGTTGAATATTGGGATCATATGGATGTTCTCGAATTTGATCCACTTCTTTCTGCCAAGCAATCCACTCATCAATAAGTTTGGTGAGTTCCTTTGCCACCCAACTTTTATTCGGATTTGTTATTGAAAGATTTGTTATTTGCTCTTCCATTTTATGCACCCAACGGGCGCGAGATGAGCTGCACCCCCGACTTGGGGAAAATGACGACAGCCCCTCTGCGGTTTAAATCGGTATTTCGTTTATATTGACTGCGATCGTTGATAGTCGACTTTCCTTTTGAAGGTAGTCATTTTGCCAACCAAAGGGGGCAAGCGAAGCGCAGCCGCGACCGCAGGGAGCGGTGTCAGCTCCATTGAGTTGATGGCCGCCGCTTCGCGGCGGACAACAACTCATGTCATCTCGCGCCCGATGGCGTGCTGCGAAGCGGCGCGCCATCGTGTGCATCAGGGGTGGCTTGGAGCGCAGCGGAAAGTCATCCCTTGCATGCATTTGTTCGGTAATTTCGTACTTTTATAGCCTGAGTAAAAGCTTCATAATGTCACCAGTGTAGGGGATAGCGGATATCGCTGCTTCGAGCCATTTCTTCATTTGTTGTTTCTTTGCCGCAGTCCTTAAATCTACAACAACCTTCTTAAGGCTTTCAGCAAGTACCTTTTCGCCCTGTGGAGTTTTGTCATAAACGATGACACGATAGTTCGAGACATCGAAAGGGACTTGGCTATATTCTGATGTAAGGAGAATGACACTTTTTCCGGTACCGTGAGCATATCCCAGCTCGTACATCACGCTTGGATTTTGTTCGGTAAGGTCAACTATAATGACGTCTGCGTCAGCAATACACTGACGAACATTTGTGGCAATATCTCCACCAGGGGTCACGCGTTCATCTGCCCGAAATACTGATACTTTTTCCTGAGAAAGAATCTCTCGGATCGTTTCATATGTTTCTTTATGCCTTTCCGAAAAAGGCATGACAACGAAAGCCTTATTCAACATGCCTGTCTTGGTCAGTGCAACATTCTCAACACTTGAAAGTCGTTGTATGGCATGGGTGTATTCCTCGGTGGCATCTGCCTTGGCTTTTGCTAAATCTGCCTTTAACTTTTCCATTTCTTCATGCGATATTTTGTCTCGGCGAATGTCCTCCAGCCCACGTACGACTTCGTCCATTTGTTCGTCAAGTCTGGAAACGGTTTGGTTTTTCTTCGACTCAAGTTCCTGCTTCATTTGTTCGTTGATATCATATAGGCGTTTGAGATCTTTTTCTTGATGATCGACAGTGCGCTCGAAAATGCCGGTTGTTTTATCAACCGAATCAACCCGTTCTTTCATGTATTCAGCTTGTTGCTTGGCAAGATCCACAAAGTCGTTAGAAATATCTTTGAAAACTTTCAGAAAGTAAATAAAGATGACAATTAAAGCGGCAATTTCGAGCGGCAAAAAATCCTTTAGCAGTTTTAACAGCTCACTCATTTTTGATTCACCTTTCTATTGTATTACCGAACGATGAGCTGACCTACGGCGAGAACCTGTTGATATCATAATGCTTTTACGAAGAGCGGCTGAATGACTCCCGTTAGGTCCAGTGCAATGTTATGCGAACTCATCTCGACACTCCATACTTACAACATGTTTTAGCTTGTCACGAATAAATACAACGTCAGCTCGAATTTCCGAAAATAATTCAATTCCAGAATCTTCGTTATAGCGTAAAACGGAGTGGTTAAATTCAACTCCCTTTGTACTTGTTGGATACTTTAAGCTTTGAAAATACAAATCCATAGTCATGTCAGATTCACGACAAAAGTCATAAAGAATTTTTGGTAATTTATCCAAAACCACATATTTAGAATAGAAAGACGTTAATTCTTCATCTTTGTAAAGAGCCCCAACTTGATTAACAAGTTTGGAAAGCTGATGATTGTTTTTAATCTTCTGCCCTTTTGCTACTATCAATGCTTTTAGGCTTAACTCAATACCATGATAGAAATTGAATAGTACAGGTTGTCCGATGTTTATATCTGACCATTTAGTGTGGTTTTCCCATTCTTCTTTAGAAGGCCAGCCCCAACCGATATACGATAAAGAACAATGATTTCCTTGCTGAGCTAATTCTTCTGCGGCGTTTGCAGTCAACTGCCAGAAATCACATGCCATCAGAGCCAATCTAATAGCTTCGAATTTTTCCATAATTACAGAAGCTTTCATTTTGAACCATCTGCCATGCCTCTTTTGAAGCCAATGATATACCCGTGCTCAAAATCCGATTTCGGATCGCCAAAACCTTTTAGTGGTTGCAACGGACACAGTGGTACAAGTGGATCGAGACTCGTCCCCTTCGCTTGTTTATATCCAGTTTTATAACCCTGTCCGAAACCATCGCAAAAATCACTAGCAAATGCAACGCCAATGACACACAGTGAAATTGCGGATTCCGGCGAAAACTGCCACCTATTCCGGAAATAACTTTACCACTTATACCCTCATCCAATTCCCTTGTTGACAGCAATACCAAAGTGGCAGGTTTGAGTCAATTATTTGCGTAAATTTTTCTTACAGAATCTCCTTTCAATTCTATTCTATGAGCATTATGAATAATACGATCACAGATAGCATCTGCTATAGTAGGATCGCCTATGACTTCATGCCAGTTAGTTACAGGCAGTTGAGATACAAAAACCGATGATTTTCGTCCGTGTCGATCCTCAAGGATTTCCAGTAAAGTAAGACGATTCTGCGCATCAAGAGGCTCAAGCCCAAAATCATCCAGAATGATAACATCCAGTTTCTGTATTTTAGTAAGCTCTTTGAGATAACTACCATCTGCCCTGGATAATTTTAGATTGGCAAACAGCTTTGAACAGGGATAGTACCCCACCTTGAATCCGTACATGCAGGCCTGATGTCCCAGGGCGGAAGCGATGAAACTCTTTCCCGCCCCCGTTGGGCCTGTCAGAATACAGTCCTGATGGGATTCTACCCACTGGCAGTTAGAAAGGCGGAGTAGGTGATTTTTATCAATGTTCCTGTTCAGGCTGAAATCAATCTCTTCAAAAGATGCCTTGTAACGAAATCTTGCACCTTTTAAAAGTCGTGCGAGTTTGCGATTGTGCCGGTCATCCCACTCTGCATCCACCAGATGTGAGACGAGTTCATCGGCTGTAAACTGGTTTTTGACACCCGTTTCCATGGTGTTTGTAAATGCCCTTGCCATACCATAGAACTTCATCTGTTCAAGTTTCTGCAAGGTAGCCTGATTATTATTCATTGGATTCTCCTTCTTTATTGATAGTATTGGCTTCCCCGGATGTTTTCATGGTAAGAAACCGGCAGTTCCCTTGATTCAATCAGTGGTTCTTCTTCCAGACCTCTATCGAGGATGTTTTTAATGCGTTTGTACGAATAAAACCCGAAGTCAAGTGCTCGAGCACATGCCTTGTTCAGCCTGTCGGGTCCATGCTTTTTTACAAGATTAAGTATGCCCATGCAGGTCTTGAATGCCTGCTCCGGATGCTTTCTGCTTTTGAGAACCACCTGGATTATTTCAGCAACATCATCTCCAATGGCTTGTGCCCATTTGAGAAAGCGTTCAGGACTCCACTGAGCGTAATATCTGTGACTGGCCGGCATGTGGCTGTGTAGTGTAGTATAACCGTTGGGACTACGATCCCTTTTGTGCTGTACTATCCTTATGTTATCGTAATATATCGCCACATTTCTGTCATCATAGACGACTCGCATACGTTCCCCCTTGAGCTGCCATGGCACGCTGTAATAATGCCTGTCTTCACGCAATTCGATATGGTAGTTGAACTGTACCGTGAGTTCCTTGCACTGTTTGATGGCATACCGCTCCTTTGGCAGGGGCTTGAGAACCGGCTTCTCAATATTATCAAAGAGCTCTCTTCTAGAGGTTTTCAAACGCTGAAACGGTATATTGTTATGCTGTTCCAGAAGGTCCCATATGGCCTCGTTGAGTTCCTCTAGAGAGTAAAATATCCTGTTCCTTAGCGGCGCATATATCCTTTGGTAGACAAGATTTACGGCATTTTCTACAAGGGCCTTGTCCTGAGGACGGCGAACACGTGCGGGAAGGATAACCGTTTGATAGTGCTCAGCAAAGTCGTCAAACATAACGTTGATCCCCGGCTCATACCTGTTGCTGCAGGTTACACCGGATTTAAGATTGTCAGGAACAATAGCCTGAGTGACGCCACCATAGTATATGAATGCATGTTCATTGGATCGAATCCAGTCCTCCGACTTCTGGCTCAACGATGCCTCCGCATAGGTTAACTGACTGGCCCCCAGAATGGCCACAAAGACCTCTACCGATCGTTCTTTGCCGGTTTTACGACCCACGATCACCAGCCTGTCACCTGCATAATCAACGAACATTTTGTCCCCGACCTTGTGTTCAATATGCATCGTTACCCTGGATGCATTGCGCCATACCTGGAAGTGATAACAGAACTGTGAATAACTGTAACAGTCAGGATGTTCCTTCTGATACTCATTCCACAAGGTCATCAGGGTTACACCGGTTCTTTTGAGCTCTGTCACAAAATGTGGAAACAGCTTTGAGAGCTTCTCATATTTTGAGCATCTTTTGTTCCTTTGTTTTTCAAATAGCGCAAGGAACTCGCTGTCAGGCATGCTTTTAATCTCTTCATAGGCAAGGCCGCTTGCTTTGAAGTCCTTGACGTATTGTGCAACAACAGGCCTGGAAATCTTAAGTGCCCGGGCTATCTTCCTATCGCTCATGTTGGTGGTTTCTTTGAAACGTATAATCTCTCGAATCTTTTTCATATTAATCCTTTTCCGTGCCATTTATATCTCCTCTCTTGAAGTATTGTTTTAGAGGAGATATTATTCAACTTTGAAGGGAAAAGGATGAATATTAATTATTTTGGGCATTCCGGAAATGACCTGAAAAGTGGTAAAGTTATTTCCGGAATGGGCGGCAGGTTTAGGCCGGAATCAGTGGCAGGTTTGAACCGGAATGGGTGGCAGGTTTAGGCCGGAATCTACAGAAATGAGTAAAGTTAGGATCAGAATAGTTGCTTTTGATTTTTTCCCCATGACATTCTCCTTTCTGCATAACGTTGCTTTTCAACGGGCGCGGCTTTTTGCGCTCCGCTGCAAAAGCCTTGTTATGTCTATACAAAATTTATTTCAAACCCATTCTCACCCCATATGTCTGTATATGAGGTTGTTTTGTTTTGAACCTTAACGATTCTTTCAAATATTTCAGTATATGTTGGTGCCACTTCATCAAAATAATGATTCGTTTTTGTTTTGTCTGAGACAAAAAACGATACATCCTTTAGATGTTTTGTTAAGAAGAAGTCCCATTTCTGAATTTCTTCAGTAATTTTTGCATTTTTTGAATCATAACCTGGCTCACTATTTGATGAATAACCTTTTAAATTTCCCTCTAATAATCCATGTCTATCAAGTATATAGGACTTTTTCTTTTCACCGTATCCACGGTTAACTGTGTGGGCTGCGAATGTATTTCTGAGATCGAATATTGGACACTCTTTGATTTCTTTCAGTTCATTATTATCCAAAGGTAATCTTAAGTTTTTTTTGATTTCAATAATAGCTTGTTGTTGAAGATAACACGCATTTAAAAGACCATATATTCTGAGGTAGACTTCACCAAAATTTTGGTATTTTGTAGGCCCAGAAACGCCAAATTCATTAAAATTATGCTTTGCGAGTTGTGTATCTTCGAGAAGATATAAAGAATCAATAATGAATGTATAAGATTGTCCGCTGGAAACACCCAAAAATTCCAGAATGTCAGTGTCAAAGTCATCAGAATCTTTGGCAATTAAGCCTATAATTTTTCTCAATAACTTCACATATAGATCAATAACATTATCGTTTTGAGTCATGGCTTAGTTCTCATTTTGACTTAAGTTTGACAGTAAATACGGGTTCAAAAGCATAAGTGGTTGAAATAATTAGGTCTGGCTTGGCGAAATCTCCAAAAGGTAGTGCCACAGAATTGTGCAATAATTATTGACATTACAGCTCTT
>Ga0315545_1002602_pt1 | contig 16144 bp, 14 predicted proteins | sample SalMarSW160210MG_FD_203096 | JGI IMG/M metagenome (GOLD analysis project Ga0315545, IMG submission 203096) | Salt marsh sediment microbial communities from the Plum Island Ecosystem LTER, Massachusetts, United States - Salt Marsh Sediment SW1602-10 ...
ATACGAGACCAAGACCTTACAGATGATAAATTACAGATTATTACACCTAGAGATTATAACGTAGCAATCGTGGGCGATGCTTTGTTCACAAGCGAGAAATACCTCAAAGAGAATCGTGCTGTGGCACAAAAATTCCTTGACGCATCGCTTAAGGGTTGGAAGTATTGTGCAGAGAATCCCGACAAAGCAGTTGATATCGTTCTAAAATTTGACAAATCTCTCAAACGAAATGATCAGGTTAAGCAACTGAAGGAGGTCATGTTGCTGGTTCTCAGCGGCCAGGCAAAGAGCAGGGGCATTGGTTATATGGACCGTAATTTCTATGTGACAGCGGAACGTGTCCTTTTCGACTCAGGACAAATCTCTAAACGAGTTGATCCATCCGCAGTTTTTGATGATTCTCTTTGGCAAAAAGTTCCAGAAGCTGATAAACTGCTGGAGAATAAATAGAATAGACGTTATTATTTGCTTAGGATTATAGTCAGTATTGGTAAGGGAATTTTTTGAAACCTTGTATCCTTCGACTGGATTCGGCAGGCTCACCACAGGTATGGAGGATGGCCCATCTCAGAACGCGAATACGCCTACGGTGTACAAGTAAAAATATCACTAAAGGCAATATCGTTATCGTAAATGAGCTTTGCCATCCATTAGAGGAGATATTTTACGCCATAACAAAACTCGCCGACAATAAATATCTGTGCCCTCTGAGTCTTAAAAGTCTCCATACCGAATCATTAACTCTTTAATTTTTGATTTTTAAAGTATTCCATAAGTATATACGCATATACTTATATACTATTGTGACCAAATCCGCATAATCTCTGTAACCTGTGGCATAACTATCCATCAACAAAATCAAATCGTTGCCGAAATCGAAGCCGAGCAGAAAATCGTTAGCAAAAACAAAAAACTCATCGTAATCTTCCAAAACAAAATCTCCGATTGCCTCTCAGTTCTCTTGCCAAAGTATCTTCGTCACCTTCGACACCCGCATTATCAATTCCATCATCTCAAATCCCCTACGCTTGAATCGCTCTATAAGTATATACGCATATACTTATGTAGCATTGTGAAATCTTCTTTATATAGTGAAATCTTCTTTATTTATTGCTTGGCTCATATAACGCGCTGACTGCTTTGTGAATGAAAGCCATATTTTTTTTATCGAGTGAATAATAAACATGAAAACCTCTCTTTTGAAACCATACAATTCCCGCATCTCTCAGCAATCGCAGATGCTGAGAAGTTGCCTCTTGTGATATACCCAGTTGCGACGTCAACTCAGTAACACACATTGCTCGACGCTTAAGTGCCTGAACAATGAGTATCCGTGCCTCAACCGAAAACAATTTAAATATCCTTGCCAGCTTTTCCGCGTCAGCCATAACTGTTCACCTCCATATTTTATGTAACATTTATATTGGAGAACTTTCGCACTTTTAGCAAGTTGTTAATCTGGGTAATTGAGTCAAAAACCTTGATTTATTGTTTTTTGTCATTTTCGAAGAATTTCTCGAAAGTGCATAAAAATCAAAGCAACGTGTAAGTCACTGTTTTTTCAGGATTTTCGCATTATAAAAAGTGCGAAAGTCAACTATTGCTCAAAAATATAAAATCAATGCTAGACAAAACTACATAAGTATATACGCATATACTTATGTAATGATGATTCAATCGTCAAACAGAAAGTAAAAAAACTCTTGGGAATCTTTGAGCAGAAAATAAAGGACAAAAACGCAGAAGTCTAGGGCGAGAAATAACAGATTAACGAAAACATTGCCGCCTTCGGCTGGCTTGCAATAACAGAGTCGTAATACCAATTGTAATTAGATATTGCGCTTTGTATAACGATCAGAAAGCCATCCCCAAGCTACGCTTGAAGCTGCCACCCATTTATGCCAAAAATACGAAGCGCAACAATTTAATACGATTGGTATAATTTATGAGGTACAGACTGCGAAAAATGATTGACCAATGGCGGCACAGGGTTTATAACATCGGGTGACAACGCGGTAAATTAAAATGAGTATTCCGGAAGATATATTCGTGGAAATCCGAAATTCTGATCCTTCGACTGGATTCGGCAGGCTCACCACAAGTACGCTCAGCACATCCGACCCCCGGGACAGGTCCGGGTAAAATAAAAGCCCACCGGCACGGGTCCGGGGGCTAAACAAATTGTCTTGAAATTTCGTTCAAGGTCTGCAAATTGCTGATATTTATGACTTGTGTTTTTCTGCTGATTCTTTTCATCAGGCCGGTTAGAACTCTTCCCGGCCCGATTTCGTAAAACTCTTCGACACCATCAGCTAAAAGTCTCTCCATACATTTCTGCCAAAGAATCGGGCTGGTCAACTGCTTTGTGAGCCCTTGATGAATTTCCTCTGCGCTTTTGTAATACTGCCCAGTGATATTTGCAATAACTTTTGTGTCAGTCGGATCCGCTATCTCACAGTTCGCCAGCGCTTTTTTAAGGATTTCAGCCGCACTTGACATCATATCCGTATGAAATGCCCCGGCCACCTCAAGGCGTACCGCTTTGATTGCGCCGTATTTTGCCGAAAGCTCCTTTGCTCGCTTGCACGCAGCTTTACTGCCACTGACTACGATCTGTCCAGGACAATTGAAGTTCACCGGCACTAACAACTCGCCCTCACTCGCATCCTCACACAGCCATTGTACCTTCTCTTCGTCAAGCCCAATAATACTAACCATAGCGCCTTCTGTGGCATCAGCCGCTGCCTGCATTGCTTCGCCACGTTTCTTTACAAGAGTAAGTGCGTCCTCGAAACTGATGACACCAGCCGCATAAAGAGCAGTGTATTCACCCAGACTTAGTCCCGCTGTTATATCTGCTCGAAGAACGTTCGTCGCCTGATTTTTTCTCAGAACCTCCAATATGGCAGCCGATGTCACAAAAATAGCAGGCTGTGAAATCGTTGTACTGCTTAGTTGTTCAGCCGGCCCTTCAAAACAGATATTGTTTAGCTTAAATCCGACAATCTCATCTGCCTTCTCGAAGATTTCGTTCGCCTCGGCAGAAGCCTTGGCAATGTCTGCTCCCATCCCCACAACTTGAGCACCCTGACCGGGAAATAAAAATGCACGCCTCATATTCTGTATATTCCTATCAAACTGCCACTTTGCGAGTCTTTTTTCATGGACTTATAACTCAATAACATTAGCTCCCCAGGTAAGCCCCGCACCAAAAGCCACGAAGATAACGATGTCGCCTTTCTTGACCTTACCTTTTTTAACGCACTCATCAAATGCAATCGGCACTGACGCCGCCGAAGTATTTCCATACTCTGCGATATTCAAGTAGACCTTCTCGCTCGGCAGATTCAGCCGTTTTGCTGCTGACTCTATAATCCTTGCATTCATCTGATGTGAAATTACCATGCTAATGTCATCAACCGTCAACCCGCAATGCTCCATGCAGTTAGCAACAGACTCGACGATCCGACGAACAGCCTGTTGATATACTTCTCTGCCTTTGATTTCCATGTAGATTTTATTGCGATCGTCCAGCGCTTTGGTTGCAGGATGCCGAGAACCATACGCCTGGCAATTCAATGCTTCCCAGAGTTTACCGTCCGAACCCGAAGTGCTGTATATGATTCCTCTACTTCCACCACTTCTTCGTTCAACCACCACTGCCCCGGCACCATCCCCGAAAAGAATGCAACTCGTACGGTCCTTCCAGTTGGTAATCTTAGTCAGAGCCTCGGCGCCTATTACAAGGGCATTGTTAATTCGACCGTTCTCCATAAACTGCTGGACGATATATAGACTATAAATAAAGCCGCTGCAGGCTGCCTCAATATCGAAGACCCACGCTTTTTTCGCGCCAAGACTACGCTGTACAAAGGATGCCGTCGATGGGAAAACCATCTCAGGTGTCACTGTGGCAACAATGATAAGTTCAACCTCACTGGCGTCAATATTGGCACTTTCAATCGCTCTTTTAGATGCCTCTGTAGCCAGAAAAGCCGTAGTCTCATCATCGGTTGTTACGTGCCGAACTTTAATGCCGGTGCGCGTTGTTATCCACTCGTCTGTTGTGTCAACCATCTTTGCTAAATCATCGTTAGTTAGCAACTTAGCTGGCACAAAAGAACCAGTTCCTGTGATTACTGCGCGATAGGTGGGGGGGCAATCCTCAATTAGTTTGTGCATCAGTTGTCCTTACGCAATTTTCGGAAAGGCGATCCATGATCTTTTCGTTTATCTTTTGTGTGTGGTATTTTTTAGAGGCAACAATAGCATTTCGTATTGTTCTGCTCTCGCTTGAGCCGTGGCAGATCAGCGCCGTTCCATTAACTCCTAATAGCAAAGCGCCGCCGTACTCATTATAGTCGTATTTTTTATAAATTCTTTTCATGATCGGCTTGAACTTCAGTGCAAGCCGCATCTTCTCCTGCATGAGCTCGTATTTTATCGCCCTAAACAGGCTATCAACCAGACCTTCTGTTAGCTTCAAGACCACATTGCCAACAAAGCCATCGCAAACAGCAACGTCACAAATTCCCTTGAAGATATCTCTGCCCTCGATATTGCCGACAAAATTCAAATGTTTGTCCGCCTTTATTAGCTCCCGTGTCCTCCTTACGATTTCGTTGCCTTTGGCGTCCTCCTGGCCAATGCTCATCAGCCCGACCCGTGGGTTCTCAATCCCTAACAGGTGTGTCGAGTATAGGCTCGCCATCACACCATACTGATAAAGATTTATTGGTTTGCACGCGATATTTGCCCCCACATCGCATATTGTCACTGGCCCCTCAATCGTTGGGAAAACAATCGCTATTCCTGGACGATTAACCCCTGGAAGGTTTCTCATCCTCATCTGAAAAGCGGCAACGCATGCGCCTGTATTGCCGGCTGAGATCACCGCATCGGCCTGGTCTCTTTTGGCCAGTTTGGCGATGACTGCGATCGAACTCTTCGGATTTTTCCGCAGACTCTCTATCGGTGCTTCGTCCATGCCTATAACGTCAGGAGCATCAACCACAGTGACCGCATCTTTCCGATACCTAAGCTCAGAAAGTCGCAACTCTATGCTTTCCTTTGGCCCGACGAGCATCACCTCATCGTTCTTATCCAGCAGCTCAATTGACTCCAACGCACCAGCGATAATCGCCTCTGGTGCGTTATCGCCACCCATTGCGTCAATCGCTATTCGCATTTTTTTAGCTGCTTTCCTCCTTGCCGAGCTTCAACGTTATATTGCGATTCACGTAACCACAATTCGAACACGCTGTGTGCGGCAACTTAGCCTGGTCGCATTTCGGGCACAGCGAGTAATTTACAGCTCTCAATCGATGATGACTTCGCCGCGTCCGTGTTCTGCTTTTACTTGTTTTCTTAGCTGGTAACATTCTCTAAAACCTAATAGATTGCACCCAAACAAAAGATGCCTAAGTATTGTATATTTAACACCAAAAACCTTTCAAATAATTGCTTAAAGTCGTTTTGTCAAGCCAATTTTGCCTTCAATCCAGCTCGAAATCAGTAGAATCTTGTTTTTGTCACGTTTTAGGCTGTACTCAACCCTTTGTCCGACAATTCGCTCTGAAGGTACTCACACAGCCCAGTGTCTCCATATAGAGCAAACGGTTTGATTTTGTGCTGCTATGATCTTGAAGTTTCTCGTTGAAATTCCCTTTGAAATATTGTAAAAACTTGACAAAGTTATCTTTGGGTCGTACTTCACTAACAGGGCGGTCCTTAGATTAGAACCTGTAGCTAAAATTTTTTTGTGTATTACGGCTGGTTTGACTATGGCGCGTTATCGTCGTGGAAAAAAGGCACTTTATGAAGTGATGAGCAAAAACCCCCCCAAGCCGGGTAAGGGTAAGACCGTGGAGCCTCTACGCTCTAAAGAGTCAAAGCGCATCCAGCAACCGACCACCGCCAAACAAGATACGTCATTATCCACCCGTAAAGCCGGATGGCGCAGAACACCCAGGCTCTTTCAGCTCAATGCCGGCCGAATCGAGATTTCAATACCTTATCAGCTTGCAATAGCACTGCTGCTCGGCCTAATACTTATCATTTTAGTAGCATTTCGTCTGGGCCAGATTAACCAGAGGGCAAACAATCCCACCCCAGGTATGCGAGAAGCGGATGAGATAAATGTAGCCGACCGAGCATCGGCACGCATGGATTCCGTCCCTACACCAACGCGAGCATTACCGCCTGGTGCCGGCGGGGCCGATTCAACCGAAACAAAGGGCGACCATGTGATTGTTCTGGTTCAGTATCAACAACGCTCGGATTTGGTTCCGGTCCAGCAGTATTTTGCCGGTTATGGAATCGAGACCGAAATTTTTCAGCAGGGTGGCTGGTACTTTTTGATTACGAAGGATACATACGACAATCCGGAAAAAAACGGTACAAATGGCTATTTTGCAAAGCAAAAGATAATCCAGCTCGGTGTTAATTATAAAGCGCCAGCGGGCTATGAGACTTTTGGTACAGAGCCGTTTCACGACGCATACGGCATGAAATTTGAAAATTAGTTCAGGAGAAACGCTGAATGTCCATTGATCGTTCTTTGAAAGTAAAAGGTGCCTTAACCAGGCATCGAAATGTTCTCTCGCGAGCTGAGCGTATCGAGCAGTTAAAGGATGAAGAACGCTGGACGGAGGGCAACTCTGTGATAGGTCTACCCAAGGTGGCCCATCGCAAGAGTCACGCAGGCCGAAAGGCCAAAGAAGCTCTAGCCACAGCGGCCGAAGCTGTGCCTACCGCCGAAACGGAAGAGACAAAAGAGAAAGAAGCTTAATTCGTATTGAGTATATCGTATTGAGTATATCGTATTGCGTATTGCGTATATTGCATTGCGTATATCGTTTATATGATGTGTATAGACAAAACGCTTTGAGAATAAAAACCGTTGTTTGGTTGAATGAGTGTCAAATTACGGCTTTGTTCGCAATAGCAGTAGGGGGGTAAAGTCAACCAATGAAAATTTATCAATTGCAAACTGTAAATTGACTATTTGCAAAGCCCGACATGGTGACGTCGCTACAGTGAGCGTCCCAAATCTAATATCATTATCCCTGCGCATATCTTCACGAATAAATGCACAATAGCTCGAATTTCAATCGAAAATGTGGTAACATGAATAATAGAAGGTACAACAATGACTATCGACCAAAAAACGCCACATCGACACGGTGATAGAGCCTTCACGTTGATCGAGCTATTAGTTGTCATAGCTATCATAGCACTGCTAATGGCAATCCTGACACCGGCTCTGCGAAGAGCTAAGGAAACTGCACGTGACACAATATGCAGGTCTAACCTCAGAGATGTCGGATTGGCTATACTAATCTACCTGGATGGCCATGGCCGTAAAATGCCGGATTCCAGCCTTACGAACGGATTTTTCTGGTACGATTCATACAAACGAATAAGAGGTACCGACGACGCCGAGGCCTATTGGGGCGTGGCCTACAAAGACTACATAAAGGAAACCAAAATCTTCGGCTGCCCCAGCTACAGGCATGTCGCCGAGCTGATTTATCCCGATGACCCTGACCTAATCCACGAAGCTGCCTACGGCCTCAACACTAATGTCAGCGGCAAGCTGACCACCCAGATACGAAGGCACGCTGAATTAATTGTATGCCACGACCATGTCGAGCCGAAAATGGAGCAGGGCAGTGTCGATATGTTCCACAACGATGGGCCTGGCACGATGAACTTGACCCATTACCGGCAGGGCGGCGAACGCGAACGTTTCTATCGCGGTGTCTTCAGACACAATATAAGAGTTAGTGAGCCTTTCAGAACCGGCGGCAGTGCAAACATCCTATGGCTCGACGCTCACGTCTCTCGCCTTGATGAAACCACCGGCGACGACGTACCAGAATACTGGTACACCGGCGAAAAATGACACGCGGACGAAGCTCATCCTAGGAATTTCTGCTATTTGTTTCTCTTCAGGGGAGGATTGTCTACTAGTTCACAAAGAGACATTGACGCATCACGATTATGTGAGTATTATATGGATTGAAAGAGAATTTTGGTGGATTTAAAACCTGTACAAGTTGGCTCACAGAAGCCAAAGGGAACGAGGTGAGACAAAATGATCAGAGAATTGCGAGTCACAAATTTTAAGTCTTGGCAAGACACACAGCAGCTTAGGTTTGCGCCGCTCACCGTGTTCTTCGGTACCAACAGTTCCGGTAAGACAAGCATTCTACAACTTCTTCTGATGCTGAAACAGACTGTCGAGTCAACGGACAGAAAACTAGTTCTTCGTACAGGTGATGATAATTCCATAGTCGACCTTGGTAAATACTCTGATCTGATCTATTGTCACAATGTCGATTCAGGGCTTGGCATATCGCTTTCATGGGATCTCCCAGAAAGATTAAAAATAAAAAATCCAGAGAAGAAAGACGAGAATCTTTTCGAGGTGAAAAGATTATTATTCCAGGTTGATATTGACGGCAAAACCGGCATACCGAATGTTAGAAAATTTACCTATTCTTTTGAGGGAAATAAATTTGGCATGGAAAACATGGGTGGCACGGGAAAGAAATCTGGGTATAGGTTAATTTCGAAACCTTATGAAGCTAAAAAGCAACGTGGTCGATCTTGGCCACTTCCTCAGCCAATGAAATTTTATGGTTTTCCTGATGAAGTGAAAACCTATTTCCAGAATGTAAGTTTTTTGTCAGATTTTGCGTTGAATTTAGAAGAATTACTTAAGCGCACATCATATTTAGGCCCGTTGCGTGAATATCCCAAGCGCATTTATACCTGGGCAGGAGAAGAACCCCCAGATGTAGGCAGAAAAGGCGAACTCACTATTGCTGCTATTCTTGCTAATCGTCGGCGGCGGGGAAGAACTAAACTTCTTGCTGCTATTATTCTTGCCGCTCGTCATGTTAAGCATATTTCACCAAGTCAGCACAATTGGAAGTTAGCTCTGGAAGAGAGAATAGCCTATTGGCTAAAAGAAATGGGTATCATTGATTCATTTTCGGTCTCAGAGATTGCCAAGGGAAGAAAAGAATACGAGGTAAAAATCCGTAAAACCAAGAATGGACCTGATGTATTGATTACTGATGTTGGTTTTGGCTTATCTCAGGTCCTTCCTGTATTGGTGTTATGTTACTATGTGAAAGAAGGCTCTATATTGCTCCTTGAACAGCCTGAGCTTCACTTGCATCCGCTGGCTCAATCGTGGCTGGCTGATGTATTTATTGAGGTGGTGAAAAATCTAAATGTACAGCTAATCGTCGAAAGTCATAGCGAACATTTTTTACGGAGATTGCAGCGGCGAATCGCGGAGGAAAAGATCAGCGTTGATAAGACGGCACTTTATTTCTGCCGGATGCAGAATTCTTCGTCAACGACTGAGAAACTCGATGTTGACCTTTACGGTGACATAAAAAATTGGCCAAAAGATTTCTTTGGCGATGAAATGGGGGAACTCACCGCTAAAACCGAAGCAGCAATGCAACGACGGCAACAAGGTATTGAATGACGGTTGTAGTTGACACAAATGTACCAGTTGTAGCGAATGGAAGATCGGAGCAAGCTTCACCAGAATGTGTTAAGAATTGCTCAGTCCGTTTAGAGGAGTTAACCAAAAAGGGCAAATTAGTTTTAGATGATAAATGGCGTATTCTCAAGGAATATATGGCACACTTAAGGTCTGAGGGACAGTCGGGACCCGGCGATGCTTTTCTCAAGTGGGTGCATACAAATTATTCAAATCCACAGCGATGCGAATTAGTTCGTATTACCCCAAGGGATTCATCTGAAACAGATTTTGAGGAATTTCCATCTGATCCTGCACTTGAGAAATTCGATCCGACAGACAAGAAGTTCATTGCAGTTGCCTTAGCGCATCCTAACAGTCCTCCAATACTGCAAGCTGTTGATACAAAATGGTGGGAAATGAAGGAACCGCTGAGCAAAGCAGGTGTTACTATAGATTTTCTATGCGAAAATGATATCAGGTCAATTCTGAGTCAAAAGAGCAAATGAATGAAATTCTCTCAAATAGAACAAGTAAAACTGACGCTAGTGGGATACTCAAGGTGTTTGCGCTGGCGGTTAAGATTTAGTTGATTAGTGAATTAGAGATTAGAGAGTTATTTAGAAGGAAATGAAAGATATTATAGCAAAGAGAGCGAAACTAATCGACGCAAGCGGTATAAGAAAGGTCTTTGCGCTGGCCGAGCAGTTAAAAGATACGATCAATTTCTCTATCGGTCAGCCGGACTTCGATGTGCCGGATACGCTTAAAGAAGAAGCAATTAAATCAATCCGCGAAGGCTTTAACAAATACTCCCAAACGGCAGGGGACTCTATTTTAAGAGAGAAGATTAGCGAATTAGTAAAAAAAGAGATTGGCTGGGGGAATCCAGCAGTGCTGGTAACGAGCGGCGTGAGTGGGGGGCTGCTGCTGGCTTTTATGGCTCTTATCAATCCTGGCGATGAGGTAATTATCCCCGATCCGTACTTTGTAATCTATAAGCACATCGTAAATCTATTAGGCGGAAAATGCGTCTTTGTCGATAGCTATCCCGATTTCGACCTGCCAGTCGAGAAAATCGCAAAAGCTATAACCGAGAAAACCAAGTTGATAATCATCAATTCACCCTGCAATCCGACCGGCGTCGTTTACTCCGAACAGCAGATAAAGGACCTTGCAGAAATCGCCGCCAAAAATGATGTACTTGTGCTCACCGACGAGATATACGAGCAGTTCAGCTATGACGGAAAGTGCACAAGCATTGCCAGCTATTACGAAAAAAGTCTTGTGCTGCGAGGCTTTAGCAAATCTTATGCGATGACCGGCTGGCGGCTGGGATACATCGCTGCTCACGAGTCTCTAAGGCCCATAATCGAGGAGATGACCAAAATCCAGCAGTATACCTTCGTTTGTGCCCCGACACCTTTTCAAAAGGCTGCAATCGCAGCGCTGGATTATGATGTTACAGACCTTGTTGCCGGCTATCGAAGAAAGAGAGACCTTCTCTACGATGGGCTCAAGGACAAATTCGAGCTCGTAAAGCCCAGCGGTGCATTTTATGCCTTCGTTAAAGCGCCGGCTAAAACCGCAACTGAATTTGTCGAACGAGCCATCAAAAACAACGTGCTCATCATACCAGGCAGTGTATTCAGCGAAAAAGATACGTACTTTAGAATAAGCTACGCAACGAGCGACGATAAAATCAAAAAGGGGGTTGAGATACTCCGCAGTCTTTGTTAGCTGTGGAGTCCCACGGGCATAGCCCGTGGCTTTATGCGAAGGCGGGTAAATGACCTCGGGGCCCATTTTGCCGGCTTATTGGAAACTGCCTTGACGGTCTCTGCAAAAACAGTTAAAAGTAGCGCGCGGCTGATGGGTGTTGCTGCCCTTGGAGAGAGTAGCTGAGTGTTCGTTGTTTTGCTATCTCTGTAGGCTATCAGCATGATAAAAGACATGGTATTCGGCACGGTAGGGGGGCTGGGGCTTTTTCTTTTTGGCATGGGCTTGATGTCCGACGGCTTAAAGAAAATCGCCGGCCGAAAGCTCAAGAACATACTCGAATCCTTAACAAAGCGCCGTATCATCGCGGTTTTAGTCGGAGCCGGCGTGACATGCCTTATTCAATCCAGTTCCGCCACCACTGTTATGACCGTTGGATTCGTAAACGCAGGGTTGCTAACCCTCAAACAGGCCCTGTGCGTTGTCCTCGGAGCAAATATTGGCACAACGTTTACCGCCTGGCTCGTGTCCGCCTTTGCGGTCTTCAAGATAACCGCATACGCTCTTCCGATCATCGGTGTAGGCTTTCTAATCAGCATCCTTGGCAAAACTCAAAAGACTAAAAGCGTCGGCCAGACCCTTATTGGCTTTGGCATCTTGTTTATTGGCATACACTTTATGAAAGAAGCCTTCGGCCCGCTCAAAGACAACGGCCAAGTACAGGAGGCTCTGATATGGCTTGGCCGAAATCCCCTTCTGGCCGTCCTCGCCGGCACCGCCATAACAATGCTTCTGCAGAGCAGTTCCGCCTCGATCGCCGTGATTCAGATGCTCGCTTTCCAGGGCGCTTTCGGAACGGACTGGGACCTCGCCTTGCGAGTTGCCATACCTTACATCCTCGGTGACAACATCGGCACAACAATCACAGCACAATTAGCAGCTCTACGTACATCAAGAAATGCAAGGCGCACAGCAATGGGCCACACAATGTTTAACGTCATAGGCGTACTCTATATGCTGCCGCTGGTCTGGTCCGGGTGGTTCGGTAGTGTTGTCGAATGGATCACGCCTTTCAAGCTCTCACAGAATACCATAATGGTTCATATAGCCGTTGCGCACAGCACCTTCAACATCTTTAACACCATCGTGTTTCTGCCCCTTATAAATGTCTTAAGAACAATAGTTCTAAAGATTCTACCTGTGACCGAAGAGGAAGTAGCTCGTAAACCTGTTGCTCTTGAAAAACACCTGCTCAATACACCCGTGATAGCTCTGGCCCAGACGAGGCGTGAAATCGTACGTATGGCTAAAACAGCAAAAAAGGCCCTTACGCACGCTATTGACGGCATCATCGAAGATGATAGAAGAAAACTTGCCTTGGTATATGAACTGGAAGACTTCGTCGATATATTCCAGCTTGAGATTACCTCCTATCTGTCGGAGCTCTCAGGCAAACAACTCTCAGATGAGGTCTCTGTCGAATTGCCAGTACTGCTGCATACGGTTAACGACCTTGAACGAGTAGGTGATCATGCGGTCAATATTGTTGAGATTGCTCAGCGAAAGATCGACCAAAGGCTCATCTTCAGCGAACAAGCTCTCACTGAGGCTGATCAGCTAAGAAAAGAGTCAACACACATGTTCGATAATATTATTTCTGCCCTGGAGCACAACGATATTGGGGCAGCCAAGGCAGCTCTGCTTAGTGAGACCGAATTAAACAGAATGCAACTGGAGTATCGTCGCAGCCATGTCCAACGTATGACAGATGGCATCTGCTCAGCAGAAACTGGCCTTATATTTTGCGATTTGGTCGATAACGTCGAAAAAATAGGCGACCACCTGACCAACATCGGGCAGGCTATAATCGGCGGCCTGCAGTGGACCGGGGTGGAGCCGAAAATTGCTTCCAGTCCATGATAAGGTATTGCCAAACCAACAATTACAAGGTAGAATCTCAACCATGAAAGGCTCACATCGCCTAATTCCGATTGTCTTAGCTTTTGGGCTCCTTGTGTGCGGCGCGACCTTCGAGCCTGCGCCTAACGATATAAACGATATATTTGAAGGCCACCCCAATGAAGCTACGGCGGTTGTCATCACCTGTAAGGGCTTAATTGACGACGGCTTGTATAAGTCCATCCACCGAAGAAGCCAGATGGCACTTGACGAAGGAGCCGATTATCTGATCTATGAAATAGAGACCTATGGGGGACTTCTCCAGTCGGCCGATGATATTGCCAAGTACCTAATCCTCGATGTGGGCAAAAAGGCTCGCACAGTTGCCTATATAACTACCGAGGCCATATCAGCAGGAGCTATGATAAGTGTCTCCTGCCAGGACATCATAATGCGGCAGAGCACTACCATAGGTGATTGTGCTCCCATCGCAGTTGGTACAAAGCTGGAAGGTGTTGAGCGTGAAAAGGTTGAGAGCTTCACACGTGCAGCTTTTATGCGAGCTGCTGAAGCAAACGGTTATCCCCCCTCGCTCCTAAAAGCCATGGTCACCATGCAAACGGAGGTCTACCGGCTGAAAAACCTCCAGACCGGCGACTATGAATTCTTCGAAACAGAGCAGCTACCCAAAGATCCCAATGTTTATGATCTCGACAATAAAGAACTGATAGTCAGCGAGGACGAATTGCTGACATTAACCGCTTCAAAAGCTTTTGAATATGGAATAGCCAGGGCCCAGGTCGAGGATTTACAAGGAGTCCTTCAGTTCTTGCAGGAGCGTGATGGTGTTATTTTTCTTGGTGAGCCTATTATTCTTGAAACCAACTGGTCAGAAGAGATGGTTCGCTGGCTAAATTCTCCCGCAGTCATGGCGGTGCTGGTTATGCTAGCGCTGCTGGGAATTTACATTGAATTTAGCACGCCGGGTGTTGGCTTGCCGGGTCTTGCAGCCCTGATTTGTTTTGCCATCATAGTCGGTAGTAAATATCTTGTCGGACTGGCTAATTGGGTGGAAATTGCTCTATTTGTTGTCGGCATGCTTTTGCTTATGATCGAAATTTTTGTTTTGCCGGGTTTTGGTATCGCAGGCACCTTGGGAATCGCGTGCATACTTGCTGGTGCCTTTGGCATGCTCATTAAAAATCCTCCCGACAGACTGCCTTGGCCCGAAACCTCTTTTGACTGGCGAATCTTTCTTAACGGTGTGTTGGGCTTATCATTTGGCTTCATCGGATTTATTGTTTTAGCCTGGATACTTGCCCGATACCTGCCCAAGATGCAGTTTCTAAGTGGCCTCATACTTACACCGACTGTCCCAGCCCAGCCGGGTGATGCGCAGCTTAGCATGACCGCTCCGCCGGAATGCGAGACTGCGGCCGTAAACGTCGGCGACGTGGGTGAGGTAACCTTAACGCTCAGACCTGCTGGAAAGGCGAAGTTCGGTGAGGCAGTAGTTGATGTCGTCGCAACCGCAGAATTTCTTGACGAGGGTGCAAAAGTCGAGATAATCGAAATACACGGCAACAGAGTTGTTGTCAAAAGGGCAGAAAATCAATCATAGGAGAGTTCCGGTGGACTGGTGGCTTATCTTTGGTGTCTTTCTGTATCTGGCGTGTGCGGCTCTGATAATAGCTGAAGTGTTCGTACCAAGCGGGGGGCTAATCAGCGCTTGTGCTTTCGCATGTGTGGCTGGCGGAATATTGCTCTTTTTTAAGCACAGCGCTATCACTGGTTATGCGGGATTGGTCATTGCCGCTGTGATGATACCAACGGTTTTGGTAGTCGCGTACAAAATATTCCCGAAAACCAGATTTGGCAGAAGCGTCACACTCACGCCGCCCCAGCGAGAACGTGGTGATGCAATAGCAGATACTGCCGAGCTGAAAGAGTTATTGGGGGCCGTTGGTACGGTGCTTACACCACTGCGTCCCGTAGGAATGTGCGATTTTTCAGGCCGAAGACTTGAATGTGTAGCCGAAACCGGATATGTTGACAAGGGCAAGGAAGTCAAAGTGATTCGTGTGCAGGGCACACAGCTAACTGTTCGTGTAACAGAAGATGCTTAGTGAAAGGGCAAAACGATGGGTAAACTGGCATACATAAACCTCGCAGCGAGCGACCCTGTTGCTGTTATCGGCGTAACCCTCTTGGTTATCCTTATAATTACAGCGATGGTGTTGTTCCTGTTGTTCTTAAAGTTCTTCAGACTATGGCTCCAAGCCAAGCTCTCCAGAGCCGATGTCAAATTCTCCGAACTCATTGGAATGTGGCTCAGAAGGGTCGACACCAGAACAATAGTGCTGAGCAAAATAACCGCTATTCAGGCGGGCTTGATCCTGACTACCCGCGACCTGGAGAGCCATTTCTTAGCTGGGGGCCGCGTCCCGAATGTGGTGCGTGCCTTGATTGCTGCCAACAGAGCAAACATAGATTTGACACTAAAGATAGCTACGGCAATCGACCTGGCAGGCCGGGATATTCTTGAAGCCGTCCAGACAAGCGTCAATCCCAAAGTCATTGACTGTCCCGACCCGCAGAAAGGCAGGGACACCGTCGATGCGGTTGCACAGGATGGTATTCAGTTAAAAGCAAAGGCCAGAGTGACTGTCCGTGCGAATATCGAAAGGCTGATCGGTGGTGCAACTGAAGAGACAATTATTGCCCGCGTCGGCGAAGGAATCGTCACTACCATCGGTAGCGCCATAACCTATAAGGGCGTGCTTGAGAACCCGGACAAAATCTCCAAGTCCGTTCTTGGAAAGGGGCTGGACGCAGGTACAGCTTTTGAGATTTTGTCCATCGATATTGCCGACGTCGACGTCGGTGAAAACGTCGGTGCCCAATTGCAGGCTGCGCAGGCCGAAGCCGACATGCGAAGAGCGAAAGCAGAGGCGGAAAAACGCCGCGCAATGGCTGTCGCTCGCGAGCAGGAAATGCGAGCGATGGTGGTCGAAAATGAGG
>Ga0315545_1002605_pt1 | contig 16140 bp, 20 predicted proteins | sample SalMarSW160210MG_FD_203096 | JGI IMG/M metagenome (GOLD analysis project Ga0315545, IMG submission 203096) | Salt marsh sediment microbial communities from the Plum Island Ecosystem LTER, Massachusetts, United States - Salt Marsh Sediment SW1602-10 ...
TAGTTTTAGGATAATATCATAGTGGATATTTGCTATGAGCAGATCAGAAGGAGACTCTACAATGTCTTCTGCTAAACTCTCTCTCACTTCAATGCTCTCTTCTAATCCATTCAATTTTACATTGAGGGTGGCTGTTTTTACTGCTAAAGGATTATTATCAACTGCCAAAATTCTTTCTGCTCCAAATAGGGCTGCCCCTATGGCAAGTATCCCTGTACCTGTTCCAAGATCAAGAACTCTATAAGATAGTAATCTGTCAGATATCTCTAATAAGGCCAATAAAGAATCTCTTGTTGTTGGATGTAAGGAAGTGCCAAAAACAACTCCAGGGTTCAGCAGCATCTTTAGCTCTCCCTCATTTTGCTGACGGTCTTCCCACGGAGGGACAATTAAAAATCGAGATACCTTGCGCGGGATAACCTTACCACCTAACCATTCTTCATAGGTAAAATGAAACTCATCAATCAGTCGTAATCGTTTGTCCTTATCAATTATCCTTTGTACAAGATCCTTCGACGGTTGCGTAAAGAATAAAAAAGAGCTGTTTTCCTCAGCCCAGTTGCCTAAAAATGTAAGTCCTAAATGAGGCTCTTCTTCCCTTTTTAGAGATCCTTCAAGATAGTAGATATAAAGATCCTTATAAGAGCTATGGGTAGTGATACGATCAATAGTGAGGGTATTCAACTTTTTCTTTAACCTTTCTTTGTTCAGCAAAAATTTACCTATGGGATGTTGTCATTTTTTATTCCTCTCTGCAAGGATATTTTATTGACATGGTAAAAGATTTTTCATAATAAAACTTTTAATAGTGATCAATAGAAACGTAGGGGGATTAGCCGCATTGAAATCATTTAAAATAGTGTGTCCTTTCTGTGAAAACTTTTATCCATTCCCGGAAAATTTTGATGAAATTTACAGATGTCAGTGCGGGGCTGTGTATAAAATAACGTGGCAGTTTGGTATGGAAGATACCATGAATCAGTTAACAGATTTCTTTTTGAAAGACGGAGACTCTTTAAGGAATAGATCAGAAGATAATATCTTATGCCACGCAGTTGTTTATGAGGATATACAGGATCTCATAAGAATGAAAACAGAATATGAGGCAGTTACCTATATTCGCAGGATCCAGAGCTTTGACCAGAATTACCCTCAAAAAGTTGGTCTTGTCTGGTTAGGTAATTATAAGGTGGAGCATCTCTATTTTTAATTCTTTCACTCTTTCTTTATTATGATTTTTAATGCCCCGTCCGCTTGCGGCGGGGAGGTTCATTGCTTGATTATAATCTTTACTCTCTCGCCAAAACAGTACCTCTATCTGATGGGTCAATCCTTCCTCTTACACATCAAGAATCACTCTTTCAAACGTTTATGAAAATTGGCTCAGTTTATGTTTCTCCTTATTTTACGCCTTCAACGCCTGATCAAAATCCTCAATAATATCTTCAGTTGCTTCTATGCCCACCGATACCCGGATTAAGGTGTCTGAAATTCCTAGTGCTTGGCGGTCTTCAGGAGACATGCCTGAGTGAGAAGTGATAGCCGGTCTGGTAATGAGCGATTCTACGCCTCCGAGACTTGGGGCGCTTATTGGTAGCGTTGTGTTTTGGATAAAACGCTCGGCTGCTTGGATACCGCCTTTCAACTCAAAACTCAACATACCGCTGAATCCATCAAAAAACTCCCTTGCACGCTGGTGCCTGGGATGGCTTTCAAGACCTGGATAGTTAACTTTTTCGATTGCCGAATGGTTTTCTAAAAACTTAGCAATCTTGAGCGTGCTCTCGTTTTGATATTTTACCCTTACCGCCAGTGTTTTCAGGCCTCGATGCAGCAGAAAACAGGCGTGAGGATCAAGCGAGCCACCAAGGTGGTTGAGCTTGTGTGTAATTTTTTCGATTAGATCGGCACGGCCTATGACAGCGCCTGCCACAATATCAGAATGACCGTTAAGGTATTTTGTGCAACTATGAAGCGAGAGGTCAAAACCCCACTCAGGGGGTCGGAAATTCACCGGGCTTGGGAAGGTGTTATCGATCAGCGAAATAAGGCTATACGCCTTGGTAAATTCGACGACAGCTTTGAGATCGGCAACTTGCAGAAGAGGGTTTGTCATACTTTCAACATAAATTGCTTTGGTATTGGGTTTTAATTTGTGTTTCCAGGAACCTTGATCGTCGCCATCGATGAAATCATATGAGATCCCAAACGTTTCCAAATCTTTGGTAATAAAATCATGTGTTCCACCATACAGGCACTCTTGTGCCAGCAAATGATCACCAGAAGAGAGAATGCTTAAAAGGGTAGTCGAAATCGCTGCCATGCCGCTGGCAGTCACAAGCGCTGCCTCAGCATTCTCTAATGCCGCCAATTTTTGGTGGAGGGCGATATGATTTGGGGTGTTGTTCAGGCGAATGTATTTGAGATCGTGGTAGCTGTTTGCGCCGGCATATTCAAATGTAGAAGATTGAAAAACAGGCATACTCACTGCACCATTGATGAGCGGATCAGGTTCACCGGCATGGATGAGTTTGGTTTCAAGATGTTTGTATATTTTGGACATGATTAGTCCTCCTTAATTGACACGTATACTTTAATTGAGCATGGATTCTTCTTACGTCAACGAGATTGACATGGATAATGCAGGCCGGGAAAGAAATTGGTTTTAATCATGTTTCTGCATAAACTGCTGACACTGCCTCAAGGGCTCCGGCCTTTGTCTTAACACATTCAGCATTCAGCACTGTCTCCAGGGCAGAGAGGAAGAAAAAGACATTTTTCCTATTGGAAGAATGCCCCATCAGTCCCACGCGCCAGATTTTCCCTTGAAGATCGCCCAAGCCGCTGCCTATTTCTATACCAAAATCAGTGAGGAGTGCTTTGCGCACTTTTATATCGTTTGCACCCTCAGGAATACAAACAGCATTTAACGTTGACAGACGTTCAGGTTCGGGACCAAGCATAGCAAGTCCCCATAAGCACACGATCGCCTGGGTTGATGTCCTTGAAATCATTTGTGTTAATATTCATTGAAGCATCCTTATTTTTGGTTGTAATAAAATACGATTATTGTTTTAGGCGCTTAAAAGTCTATAAAAGAAAGGCAGATATGTCAAGGATGCACAGGAAGGATCACCTAAATAATGCTGTGGGCAGATCTTTCTAAATCCAAGAAAATGAAAGCGGTGAGTTTATGGAATGATCTACCTTGGTCTATAATGTTTTCAGGAGGGAAAGGTATAGACTTCGATCAGTACGGTTATGGTATAAACTGAAAATCGTTTACTCAGGTCCACTCAGCTTTGGGTTGTTTTGAATTTTGAATAGTTGAATTTCGGTTCACTACCTCCTTCCTGCAATATGGAGTGTTGGATTGGTCCACCCAATGATCAGGCCCTCAGTGCAAGAAGCCAGCGCTGGCTGACCGGTATTCAAGGGCTTGTCTGGAAGGAGTTTCTCCGAGACCGTTTCCCAGTGAATCCCATCCGTGCTGCGCATCAGTCGTATTAGGCCTTCACGACCTTTCTCTTTCCAGGCCACGTAGAGATGCCCCCCGTGGGTGCACAGCGCAGGCCTGGCATCAGTTGTCCCCTGTAGCGTGACTCGATTCCCGAAAGAGAGACCATCATGGCTGTACATAATATTGACCGTATAGTCATCTTTGTCATTCCAGGCAATGAAAAGCAGGGAGCCCAAAGTTGCCAGTGCAGGCCCTGATTCTGCCCTTGCTGTTACTCTGGTTTCATTTTCCCACATAATTCCGTCGACACTTGACATAATATTCAGGTATGAGCCCTGTCGTGGTTTACTTTTCCAGGCGAGATGGATACGGTTGTTGAATACTGCTAGTGCGGGCCCAGATAGAGAGGATGCGTTGAGCGTCACCTTGTTTAGCCACGTATCTCCGCCATCAGAAGATTGCATCACATGTAATCGGTGCTCCGAATCCTTTCCTGTCCATGCCAAGAAGAATATGTTATTGAAGAAGGTCAATGCAGGTCCTCGATGTGAAACCTCGCCATCAACGGCTTTTGTGGTAAATTGAGGGAGGACCGTATGGAAAGGAGAGGAATAATGTCGGAGTTGTTCAAACCTCAGCCTCAGTCCGGAAGACCCCACTGGGGGATCCGCTGTCTCAGTCCAACACATGATAATTGGCTTCTCTGTCTCATCACCCTCATCGTTAATATACCTTCCATATGCAATTGCAGGTGCAAAGGGGCTCGTTGGGCTTGGAATGGCCAGAGTATCAAATCCAAGTATCTTTCCAAACAATCTTTGTAGCGCATTTGAGCTTACATATAAAACGCACCGTAAAATCTTCGTGAATTTCCAGGAAACGCACACCTTGTGAGCAGACCAGCAGTAAGCCTTGCTGAACCACTTCACAGTCCCAAAAATAGCATAGCACACAAATTTGCCAGGTTGCCACCTAGGACATTTATAGTACCAGTCATCTGCCCATTCATCACACTTCCAATATCTATTATCACGCCTCTCCGCACACTTTTCGATTTCTCTCCCTGCGTACGCCCTACAAGGTAGTATTACCATACATTAACTCCATTTATAGATAACTAATGATCTCCGAGACCTACTTTTGAGAACGTCAATCTCGTGGTTACTCGGTTCTTTCTCAAGACATTGTAACATTTTTTTAAAGATGTCATAAGATAGTATTTCACTGGTTCCTTCCACCCCATGTTTTACAATTATTACTTATATAGCAGCTATCTTGAGATCTAATCACCCTTGTAAAATTCCGGATAAAAGTTTTTTGCACACTCCGGGCATATGCTGTGACTGAAGTCAGCTTCAGAGTGATCACGGATATACGCTTCAATCTGATTCCAATATCCTTTATCATCCCGTATCTTTTTACAGTGAGCACAGATGGGTAATAAACCACTCAATGTTTTTACCTCGGCAAGAGCATCTTGAAGATTGTCTCTTTCATATCGAAGATCTTCTTCGCTTTTTTTCAAGTTTCTAAAGAGTAAACCGTAAGGCCTTACCAATCCAGTTTCAATAATGGCTTTGTAGATGAGGTAAAAGGAGATGATCTTAAGAATATGGCCAATCAAATTGGAAAAGCCATAGGCATGAATATAAAATGTAAAGGCCAGTTCTGAAGTTATGGTAACGGCAATAGATGCGATTAATATTTTGAATACGCCTTCATCAAACTCTTTACGCTTCTGAAATAACAGGATTATAGCCCCTATAAGAGTAAGAGAGATGATATATTCACTGATTTTTTTGAATAGGGTAAGTCCTGTACCTTCTACAAAACACGTTGGAAAAATATTCCAAAAGACTGATCCCACTGAAAGGAAAAAGACACCGATGTAAATAGCAAATATTAGGCGAATTCTTATCGCTCGGCCAGAGAACAAAGGAGCTATCAGAAGGGAGAGACTTTCCATATATCGGGCAGCAATCCAGAGTTGAGTTGCTAAATTAGTGTCGTATCCTTTAAATATCGCCATACCTTTGTAACCTAATGTATGCACTAAGTCTAAACCCGCAATGAATAGATAGGCAATGCCAAGAAAAAGAAGATAATTGTGGTCAAGAAATCTTCGTGAATTCCAGGCAACCATAAAGATGCCGCAGGCTATGATAACGCTAAATATTTCAGCGATACTGTGGAAAAGAAGGTAGTGATAAAGGCTTAAAAGATAAAGCCCAAGTAGAATGAAAATTCCAGAAATAATGATCACCAATTTATTGGTAACGATTGGTCCACCCGATTCCTCTTTTACAAGCTTCCGTTCAACAACCTCTTTCTCTAACTCATTTGCTCTTTGTTTCAGATCCTCATAGGGTGGTTTTTTGGCCATGAAAGAATCCTCCGATTGGTCCCAAAATTTGAAATCCTGCATGGGAAAACAGAAAAAAAGAATACTAATATTTAGAAGAGATTTGTACCACCAAATCCCATATATTGTGCCCGTTTCAGTATCCGAATTTTTAAATGTTTTGTGCCATATGCTCAAATCTGGATACCTTTTAGTATAAGCATGGTAATCAAAATCTCAACTGCTTTTTTTGCCTGATGAAGAGGGGTATGGGTATCCCGAAATATTGTAAGCGGAAAGCACACGATGGTGATATTGTGGCTGGAGTTTCACTAATTCATGAATAATAGGGGAGGGTTTGAACGATTTACCGATTTCTGCTCAGGGTTTACCCGCCGTTCTTCGGGCGGGTTTACCCGCCTGGAGGGCTTGCCTGCCGTCCTTATGGGGGGGGTTGACCCCAAATTCAGTTTAAGGAGCGCTTGCTTTAAGAATTACCGGATTCGTAGGCCTCTACATCCTGCTTTGTAGGGATCTTGGACTCACAAGGAACCGCTGTCTGACACAGTCCGCAGCCCCGTGGCTCTTGGAAGCCATAATGGGATCTCACATGCTCAGCAACCTCACCCCGCATATAGGCGGAACACTTCGTCTTGTCATGGCCCTCTTCGGTGATGGCCCCTGCAGGGCAACGATTAATACACTTGCCGCAGATCCCCTGGGTGAAAAAGATACAGTACTCCTGATGATTCTCGTAAGGCCTCTTTGTGGGAGGTATTTTGATGTTTGCAACGACCGATCCACAGCGTACGGCTTTACCCTTTCGGGTGATCAGGCCATCACAGAGCCCGAAGGTGCCGAGCCCTGAAACATAGGCTGCGTGGCGTTCTGACCAGGTGGAGGCGAACCCGTAACGTTTAGATATCTCGCGCTTCCAGTGGGGGGAGCGCATGGGCGCCACTGCCGCAATGCCTGCTCGTATTAGTACCTCAGCTACGTGGGCACGGAGCTTTTCGTTGGTCTCCTCGCCAAAAATTCGGGCTCGGACCCACCTCTCTGCGGGGTAGGTGGTCTCCCTCCGGTTATCCACCTTTGTGAGCTCGGTTTGGGGAAGTATCCAGCTAATGACGGTGAGTTGATTTGGCGCAACTGATACCTCAGGAAAGGTCATTGAAAATATCTCAAGTGGCGTCCAATAGAAGTCTCCTATCATTACCTTGAAGTCATCATACAGGGGGTCATCACCCCTTGAGAATCCCACGAGGGGATCTGACCAGGCCCTCTCGTTTTCATCGTTTTTGAGCGTATTCTCCGGGGATGTGGTAATGAAATTTCTGATTATTGTCCCAACCCATCTTGCAGGATTCTTGATCGCCTCGGTAGTCCCCATTCCAGCACCTCTTTATATTAGCTAACACTGCGATTAATTTTCAATTCCTTTAATATCATATTGTAAACTATTCGGGAAAATCAACCAGATTAGCTCCTTTGGTGGTTTTTTTGGATTATTCTAAAGAGAAAGCACGTTTTGTTTGATGAATAAATATATCAACTCAACCGAGGGCAGATTGCATTATCGATATAGTTTCTTAAAAAAATAGAGGCAATGTTACCTTATTAAAAGAACGAGGGGATTGGTCACCTCAAGTTCTATTCAAAAAAATACTCGACCCCTTGCTAGACCAGTGGGAGACGCCGGTTCTTCGCTTTGCATCCACGGGGGGGCAAGGTATAGCTATAGCCCAAAGAAGCATAGTTTATAGCGTGGAAACAACTATACCCTCCGACCTCGGTTACCCAAGGCACAGCTACGCTCCTACTTCCTGGATGAATGGGCTTGGGAACGACCGGTGAAGCACCCGAGAGTTTTCCATGCCGAGCTAGGGCTGGCTGGGCTCCACTCGCTCCGGGTTCACCACCTGCTTCCAGGCCTCGAAGCCTATCATGAAGGCGGGCACGCCGGCGGCGGCCACGCATATTTCCAGGGCCTCGAGGACCTCTTTCTTGCTATAGCCGTACTCCAGGGCCAGCCTGATGTGGGCCGCGATGTGGTCCACGTTCGCCTTCACCGCAGTGAGGATTACAGTGTAAATGAGTTCTTTGGTCTTGGGGTCCAGCGACCGGGGCTTGGTGTAGGCAGCCTCGATCAGCTGGTTGTAACCCTTGAGAAAGTCAAAGTCCTCCGCCACCATTATCTTGTGGAAATCGAGGATGTATCCCCGTTCCTTGTACATCTTGTCCACGAATGCCTGCTTCTCGTCACTAGTCATGACCCATTAACCTCCTTGCTTGTTTCTGACCTTGACACCGCCCCAGTCCTCTATGAATTTGACGATGGCGGTATGACACTCACCCCCACACCCCTGGCTCATGGCGTAGTTGAAAAGCTGCTGCACCGCAGCGCCCACGAACATGGGAACATAGTGCTCGCGCCCCAGCCTGGTGGCCATATCCAGGTCCTTGTTCATCAGGGCGATGGTGAATCCTGAGTTGAAAGCGTTGTTGAGCACGAAGGTGGGGAACTTGAAATGGCTGGACCAACTCTGCCCGGTGCTAGAATTTATGACATCGATCACCTTCTTCGGGTCCAGGCCCATCTTGGCCGCCAGTACCAGGGCTTCCGAGGTAATCGCCATAGATGTAGCGGAGCAAAGGTTGTTTAGAGCTTTCACAGTATGGCCGGCACCTATCTTGCCCACGTGGTAGATGTTCTTTCCCATGGCTTCGAAGATGGGGAGGCACTCTCTAAAGAGCTTTTCATCCCCACCTACCATGATGGCTAGGGTGCCTTCGCGAGCCCCTTTGGTACCTCCACTAATGGGCGCATCCAGCATTCTTATGCCTTTGGTGGCCAGGTTTTCACATATCATGATGGTGCTACTGGGGTAGGAGCTGCTCATGTCTATAACTATGGTGCCGGGTTTGGCGCCCTCGACCACTCCCCCAGGCCCCAGGATAGCTGCCTCTACCTCGGGCGAGGCGGGGAGGCAGGTGATCACCGTCGAGCAGCGGCCGGCTAGATCCCCAGGGGAGGATGCCTTCTGGGCGCCTTTGGCTGCTAGCTCCTCTATAGCTTTCTCCCTCAAGTCATAGATTATTAGCGGGAAGCCAGCCTTCAGGAGATTGCGAGACATCGGTGCCCCCATGGCACCGATTCCGATAAAACCGATGACAGGTTCCATTGATCACTCCTTTCAGTCCCTATATCCCGGATTTGCCTCTCCGTCCAATTGTCTATTGCCGCTTCCAATTTGTCAAGACAATATCCAATATCCCCTATATCCCCTATGCTCGTCAGAAGGAGATTTCACAAAAAAGCGGCTAATCCACTAGGTGTTTGGAGTTTTGTGTTGGCAGGAACTGCAAGATGCATCCAATACTCTTGTTCGTAATATCCCATTACCACAATATGGAAAAACTTCCTTTTTCGATTCTGTTTACCCTCTAAATCAATATTTTTCAGGATGCATGAGTTCAAGTGCTTTGTCATCCCAGCTTTGCTAAATGATAACTCACAAAGTTGGCAAGTTCCTCTTGATTGTTTTCTTGCCATTTATTTTTTCTCCTTGTTGTCTGAAGTTGAGTTATAAGGGTTTGGTTTTTATGATGGAAGCATAGGGAAATTACGGTTATGTGTCAATGAAGAATCTAAGGCAACAGTTAGTGCTTTATTTACAGGAGCTCAAATACATACAAATTGCTCCACAAGCAGCGACATTCAGCGATTCTGCTTGCTGTCTGATAATAGGAATTTGGAATCGGTGATTAGATGCATTTAGAATAGATTCTGAAAGGCCAGATGCCTCATTCCCCAACGCAAGCAGGATTTTATCTTGATTGTAAAGCATTGATGGATCTTTCATGCCTTTAAGATCTGCTGCTATCAGAGAATATCCTTTTTTTTTCAGTTTCTCTACGAATTCAAGATAGTGGGCTGTTTTTCTTATCCAAACTGATAATACTGCACCTGCAGTCGATTGAATACATTTCTGGGAAAGGGGATCGGCGCATTTGTTGGAAAGAATAACCCCAGAAAAATTGAAGGCTGCGGCAGTGCGGATGAGAGTACCAACATTCCCTGGGTCCTGAACATCTTCGAGCAATAAAATTTTTGTCCCGATAGTTTCCGGTAAATGATCGGAGAATGTATTAAGGGGTAGACGGACAACGGCAATAGGTCCCTGGGGAGTCTTTGTTTGGCTGATTGAGCGAAATTGGCTATCAGTAACAAACCGTATAGAATAATTATGGTACGCAGGGAATGGTTTTTCTATTGCTATAATTTCAATTATTTCATCTGGATGGGTTCCAATGATCTGTTTGATGGCCCTGTCCCCTTCGACAAGAAATGCTCCGGCTTCAAGGCGACCTCTTTTTGTGGCACAATTTTTGTACCATTTCAAGGGCTTTAATCGCATAATTTCTAATTCTCATCTTGAAATATTATAACTCAGGTTCAAAGTTCCAAAGTTCACGCCTGCCCGCCGGACGGCAGGCTGGGTTCAAGGTTAGAAAACGATGAACATAGCTCAGCATGAAGATAAGGTAACCAATCTCGATTTCATAGGAATCGTGAGCATGACAACCTGAGTAATTACGAAATATTTAATATTTAACTTATACAGACCTTGCACTTATCTCATTATTAGGCAGCGATGTTTATATCCATGATGTGTAGTGCCATAATGACCACCTTCTGTCCCCGATATTCAGTGTGCTCAACAACAGACCAGCCGAGGCTGGCGAAGAACCCTTTTCTATCTGGAGTAAATAAGTACAGCGTCTCTATGCCTAATTCTACAGCTTCCTTAATAACACGCTGTACAAGAGCAGTACCGATTCCTTGGCTTCGGTGTTCGGGTGTGACATACACGTTCGCAAGCCAGGGGGAGAGATCCATGCGGGTATCCATATCGTGAGCAATAAGGCTTGCAGATCCCAGAAGAATTCCTCCGGACAGGGAGATAAAGGTCGCGGGTATTTGTTTTCTACCCAGGTGTGTCTGAAGGTTGGCAATGCGTTTTTCGATAGAGTCGCCAGGGTTGAAATGACCCCATTCCTCATGATGCCAGTGTGCAATTATCGGTACAAGTGCTATGTTGTCTACCAAATATTCGATTTTCATAGCATAAACTGCTGTCTACTGCCTAAGTGCTTCGATTCGCAAATACTATAACGTATTCTAATGAGTATAATCTTTGCGATTGTCTTCGACCCAGAGCTCAGACCGAAGGGCTCACTCCATTCGGCTTGAGTCGTTCGACCTGGAGGCCATTCGACTCCGAGCTCACGGCCGAGGGGCTCTCGACAGGCTCATGGCCGAAAGCAGCACTTAGTCCCGAGGGCTTCGACTGAGCTCAGCCGAAGTCTAAATAAATACGTCATCGAATTTATGAATCGAGGGACTAAGGAGTAATGTTTTATTAATCTTGTACTCAGTTTTCATCGTATAATTCTATGCTATTATACTGTTTTTTCGCTAAATTCCAATAGTAATCAGTATTGACTTTGCCTTGCCCGTAAGCTTCATGCCAGCCTTCAGGCACAGGCATCTGCTCATATAAATGTTTGCGCTGAGCTTCAAGCAACATTCTTGGTTTATTCATGAAATCAGCTCCACACAGAATATTTTTATTTGATTTTGATGATAGTTTTCTTAACCACTGAAGGCCATTATCGTCCCTTAGTAAGTGATGATCAATAATTAAGGTATCAACTTTTTCTGAAAGCCTTGAAGCATTGTACCACGCTTTTCTAATTTGATCTTTGGAAAGTTTAAATAGATAAAGGGGAGGCCCACTTACTAATACTATTTCGGGTTTCCAGGATACTATTTGAGAAACAGATTCACTATTAAGAAGTTGAATATCAGATGCATGTACAAATACAAAATCTTCTTCGATTTTGGTCATCATCACAGTCTCTAAATTATTATCAGCCTTTCCATGGGGGACTGCTTTGGAAAAACGTAAAACCTTTTGCTCTATTTCTTCTGCTGGAATCAGATTTTTATTTAAGGCAAGAGAAAGGGACTCTGCCCGTTCCTTTTCAGTCGGAGAAAGGTGTGATAGCTTAGCCCATATTTTGGCCTTTGGATTTAAGCCAGCTATTTTTTCAATATTCAGTTGATAAGGATTTGCATTTACTAAGGGGATATGGTCACCGTGAAAGTGGCTGATTACTATATCAGTAGCCTCGGCCCATGCTTCTATAATCTTTTTTTGTATTTTTTCATCGACTGCCACTTGAAAAGGATGAGGAAGCAATTTGTATCGCGTATAACCCAATGCTATGCCCGGGTCGATTAATATTTTTTGATTTTTAGTTGTAACAAAACAGCAAAGACCTCGTACCCCTAAAGACTCTGTCCCCACAATTTCAATTTTCATTACCCTTGCTGCCCTAATTGCTTTGCTTTTGATAAGAAGTTTTTTTCAACGCGAAATGGGTATTAAAATACAGAATTTTATTTCGCCTCGTCAGAGACAAGCTGCCTGAAGAAGTGCAATGGGTTTACATAGGCCTTTAAAAACCTATCTGTTATTCAAAGGACATGCTTTTAAGCACTCGAGGCATAGATAACTGCCGTGGTCGTCAACTCCCACTGTGTTTACTATTGTTTCAAATGAGAACTTCTCTTTTACATTCCGGTCCCCCAGCACAAGTGCCATAAGGGGATTGGCCCCTGAGTAACGTATGCATAGATTATGATCAACTTTCCCTGTTTTTTCTATTGCGTTAACAGGACAAGCCTCTATGCAGTCGAAACAATCAGGAGGGCAGAGATCATCGCGAAACTTTTGGGTTTGCTCTAAATCTAACGTGGTTAACACGCCCCCTAATAAAATCCTTGAGCCATAGATGGGATTAGCAAATAAACCACATTTGGTGAGTTTACCTAAGCCTGCTTGCTCAGCCCAGTATACCAGAGGTAGAACTCCCCAAAACTCATGGTCCACTAATTTCCATGGATAGCACCCATATACCGGGGTGGCGAAATAGCCTTTTTCCTCTAAATGGAGGCAAAGCTGGTTGGAGATCATGTCGAGAGATCTATAAACCATATTGCAGTAGCGCCAGTATAAGACCAGATCATTATTATCTGCATAGATGATTCCCTTTGGGATTGGCACTCCGTAACAAATAATTGATTTTGCCTCCCTTAGAATAGTGTTGGGAGAGAAATCGTCTGGTACACGAGGCAGTGCACATATCCCTGATATTCCCGTAATAGTGATACCTTTGCAGTTGAGGAAATTATTAATCTCGGCTTCAATGCTCTTTTTTTTCATTCTGTTCCCTCTATTCCTGTGTGTTAAGGAGAATGGTGACTAAAAATTATTAAACTAAATTTTTCTATATTGATCTCTTAAATCTTTAGGAACGCTATTGGCCGGGCAATGGAAATATATGCATCGATTACATTCATACCTTTTCAGGGTCAATCCAAAGACAGTCCAAGAAAGAAGGTAAATAATCAACAGGAGTGGTTGGGAAAATAACCAGTAAATAGGAAATAAAATTATGATTAAAAAACCTAATATCACCAAAAACTTATCCAAAATTGTTAAAGGAAATGGTCTGGCTTTAAAAAATTTTGGAACCCCCCAAATAAACAGGCATTTTGTGGTGTACCCATCTTGACAATAATGAGGGCAATGGGAGCAAAAAAACCTATATTCCACAATTAAAAATAGAGCTAAAAATATAAGAATATATCCCGCAGCCCAAATAATCGAGGATTTAAAAATAGCTATGAAAGCAGTAATAAAAGGTATTGCAGCAAAGAGGTTCCAGTAAATATAATCTAAAAATGTATACCTTGTTTTTAATTGGCTTTTCGTATCCATTTTTACTTTCCTTTATCTCCCCTCTCAATGAGGCTTAATTTGGGTACCTCCAATACTGGTCGGTTTGCCTTAGTCCGCATCCAGTTGATAGCACGTAACACAGTTGGTTGCTGAACGATGCGCTGCTCCATTGCCAGTTTGCCTGGAAAGTTTAGCATCATTATACCAATCAGTATAGTGATAATGCCTTGGCCTGGCAGAAGTAACATTGCAAGGCCAGCTATGATAAAAATGAGGCCAAGAAGATTCTTGAGAACCAGAACTAAAATACGCATGAACGAATACCGTCTATAAAAGTGATCTGGTTTTTGCTTCTCATGCTTGAAATAATCTGCTGGGATGCGAACAACTAAGATGGGTATTATAATCAGGGTTCCCACAAATGTGGCCATTGATAATGTACCAATCCACCATAAGGCGATCTCATGAATGCGAACCCACTCAAGTATCATATTTTTTTAGCCAGATATGTAGTGTAGGATTTGACTCCAATTTACTACTTTTTAAAAGCAGCTTAATATTTGATCTTCAAGGCATTTGGCATAACTGTGAAAGAAAAGACGTCAGATTTCCATGCGTAGTTACCATCAATTTGTAGTATCAATGGACGTTCTAACTGTACAGAGATTTTCTGGCCAGTGCAATATTTACCAATGCGATTACCAATCGTGAATGCAGTTACCACCCCGATGGCGCACTTGAACAGCCCTGAATTTATACAAAGGATATGCAGTTTCCGGTCGTCAAACCGGGCTTCTGGCACAACATTCATTCCGAAGCCATAGTAAGGCTGTTTGACTACCATCAGACTCAACAGGTTCTTAGCATTCAATGTTGCGTCATTTACTGTAATCGTGGCACTGGCTCGCTTATATTCTCTGAAATATGCGTTGAAGGCAGCTCGTAGATATGGTTTGAAACCAGTAGCACCTTGAGCGAGGTATTGATTTCGAAGGCGGATAAGTGTCCCTTCGATCCCTATGGATACCATAAAGGCACGCTTTTTTTTGTCACAGTTGACCAGGTCATATTTGTGTATTTTGCCATCTCTGATGCGCATTGCAATATCAGCAAGACTTCCCTTATATTTAAGGGCATACCGCATTGCGTTGCCTGTGCCTAAAGGGAGATAGGCAATTGGTGTCTGGGCTGTATCTATAGAATTGATGATGTCAGAAAATGTCCCGTCCCCCCCGGCGGTGACGAGCACATCGTAGTGGGTGGCAAGCTCACGCGCACATTGACCAAAATCATCAGTTGTTATGGTATCGAGTCCATATATTTTGGTATCGAGAATCTTCGAGGCATTCGCTAGCACGGTTCGCTTCTGATCAACAGTCATTTTTCCAGAGACAGGATTTGTGATAATTGCATACCGCATTTCGGTTCTCAGGAAAACTCAGGGAGACTTAGGATTTTAAAAAGATATACGTTCTTTTATCTTTTCTTGATAATTTAAACAAACCTTTCTTTGTTATTTCAGATACTATTTCATTTTCTTTCATATGGTGATCACTGAAAGATAAAATAGAATTTGGCTTCGATATTCTATGCAACTCCTTTAATACCCCATCCGGATCCGTTACGTTATGAAAGGTATCGTATAATAAGACTACATCTATACTCCCGTCTTCCAACCCAGTTGCACAATCGGAGCAAATGGTCTCTATATTTGTTATTCCTTTATCTGAAGCAATGTCTTGAACTCTCTCAATACCAAGGGGATGGATATCCAGAGCATAAACCTTTCCAGAATTCCCTACTAATTGGGCTGCAGCGATTGAATAACTTCCAGGGCCACAGCCATAATCGAGTATATGAAATCCTGGCTTAATACCTACTTCGATCAATTTGTTTTTAGGGGGTCGAAACAAATCACGAAATTTGAAGCCAAAAGACATAAATTTAAAGTGAAAATTGCTCATTGGTTTATCCATCAAGCCACTCCTTGAATAATTCAATTGAAAGTTGGTTTAATACGCATTTATCCAATTATCCTCATAGCGTTCAGGCAAATTTAATATCATTGACAATCATTTTTTAATTGAGCCTTGCTGTCACGCCATGCCTTAAGAATCTGATAAGGAGTTCGGCTGAAGAAAACACCAGAGATAAACACATTCGTATCGAGTACGATTCTCACTTATTTGAACGCACTTTAGCAATTGCAGCGGAGATGTCTGATTTGTTCATACCGGCTTGCCTGGCTTGTTTCCGGGCTTCAGTGATAAGCCCATCAAATTCTTCCATGGAAGACGATGAAATTGCCTTAAGGATCACCACATCATTCTCTCCTACTACCACAAATTGAGATCTGGCCTTAAAGCCAAGCCGCTTGCGGATATCCTCCGGGATAACAACTTGTCCTTTGGAGGACTTTTTTGTAGTTGCTAACGTTACCATTTTCAACTCCTGAAAATTCTGTGATCTTACCGATAAGAATATAGCGCAGTATTGAGTTCTAGGAAAGAAAAAATTGATCCAAGTCT
>Ga0315545_1002609_pt1 | contig 16120 bp, 14 predicted proteins | sample SalMarSW160210MG_FD_203096 | JGI IMG/M metagenome (GOLD analysis project Ga0315545, IMG submission 203096) | Salt marsh sediment microbial communities from the Plum Island Ecosystem LTER, Massachusetts, United States - Salt Marsh Sediment SW1602-10 ...
TCATGACCGGGTATGCCTCGCTCGAGAGCGCGCGCGACGCCATCGTCTACGGCGTGGTCGAGTACGTCTTCAAGCCGTTCAAGAGCAACGAAATCATCACAGCCATCGAGAGCTCGCTCGAACGCGTCAACCTCCGGCGCGAGAATTCCAGGCTGCGTGAAGCGCTCGCGCTGTCGAACGCGAGCCAGGTGATCGCCGAGACAACCTCGCGCAACACGAACCTGGCCGAGACGATCGTGATGTCGGCGCTCACGTTGGCGCGGACGCGCTACGGGGCGCTCGTGGTGTTCGACGACGAGTCGTGCGAGTTCGAGCTTCGGTACGCGAAGGCGCCCGGCGGAAACGAAACCGGCGGATACACGGCCGGCTCGACGTTCTCGGTCGACTCGCTCAAGCTAGCCAAGCAGGGCGCGTTCCTCGTGACGACCGACGAGGAGCACCCGCTCGGTGGACATGTGCGGCAGGTCACGGTTGAGACGCTGCGCAAGATGAACTGCCCGGAAGTGCTGCCCATAAGGCAGGAAGCGCTGTTCATGCCCCTGCGCGCCAAGGGCGTGCTGAAGGCCGTGCTCGTCCTCTCAAAGGAGGAGGGCGAGCCGCACTTCGCGCCGAGCGATCTGCCGGTGCTGTCGGTGCTGGCGAATCTGTCGGGCACCGCGCTCGACAACGCCTCGCTCGCCATCCAGATGGAGCAGACGTACGTCAACACGCTGATCTCGCTCAACATGATCCTCGAGGCGAAGCACCCCTATACGAAGGGCCACACACAGCGGGTCGTCGAGCTGTGCATCCGCATCGGGCGCGAGCTCGGCCTCAGCAGCGGCGAGCTGCAGGATCTGCGTGAAGGGGCCATGCTCCACGATATCGGCAAGTTGGCCATCAGCGACGCAATCCTCAACAAGCCGGGGCCGCTGACGGACGAAGAGACCGAAATCGTTCGACAGCACCCGGTCATCGGCGATACCATTATCCGTCCGATCAAGTTCCTGCAGCACTGTCGTCCCGTGGTGCGCAGCCACCACGAGCGTTGGGATGGAGGCGGATACCCGGACGGGCTCAAGGGCGAGGAGATCCAGCTGTTCGCCCGCATCTGCACGATCGCCGATACGGTCGATGCGATGGCCTCGGAGCGCAGCTACCGCGCGCCGCTCTCCTTTCCGGAGATCTACGACCAGGTGCTGATGGGGTCGGGCACGCAGTTCGACGAGAACCTGGTCAAGATCGTGCTCGGCATGATCGAGCGGGGAGAGGTCGCGCATATTGACCAGCCGCGGAAGCTCGCTGTGGGATAAGGCTCGCCGGTTCATTCCCGGGGGCGTCAACAGCCCCGTGCGCGCGTTCGGCAAGGTCGGCGGCACGCCCCCATTCATTGCGTCCGGCTCGGGCGCCACAATCACCGACGTCGACGGCCGCACCTACACCGATTACCTCGCCTCGTGGGGTCCCCTCATCCTGGGCCACGCGCACCCGCGCGTCGTCGAGGCGCTGCGGCGCGCGTGCGCCGGCGGCACGAGCTTCGGCGCGCCGACAGAGAAAGAGGTCCGCTTCGCCGAGATGATCGTCGAGGCGGTGCCGTCTATCGAGAAGGTGCGCCTCGTCAACTCGGGCACGGAGGCCGCGATGAGCGCCATCCGGCTGGCGCGCGGCGTGACCGGCCGCGACGGCGTGGTCAAGTTCGACGGCTGCTACCACGGCCACAGCGACTGCCTACTCGTCAAAGCCGGCAGCGGCGGCGCGACCTTCGACGTGCCCGACAGCGCGGGTGTGCCGGGTGACTTCGCCAAGCACACGATCACGCTGCCGTTCAACGACGCCCACGCCGTCGAGGAGACTCTCGCGCGGCTCGGCGACCGGATCGCGTGCGTCATCGTCGAGCCGGTCTGCGGCAACATCGGCGTCATCCCCCCTAACCCGGGTTTCCTCGACGCGTGCCGTGCCGCCTGCACACGGGCCGGCGCGCTGCTGATCTTCGACGAGGTGATCACGGGCTTCCGCGTCGCGTACGGCGGGGCGCAGACGCGCTACGGGGTGACGCCCGATCTGACGTGTCTCGGCAAAGTGATCGGCGGCGGTTTGCCGATCGGCGCGTTCGGCGGCCCGGCCGCGATCATGGACGCGCTCGCGCCGACCGGGAGCGTCTACCAGGCCGGCACGCTGTCGGGCAACCCGCTCGCCGTCACCGCCGGCATCGAGACGCTCAGCATCCTGCGCGAGCCGGGCGCCTACGAGCGGCTTGACGAGCTCGGCGCGCGGCTCGGCGACGGGCTCACAGCGATCTTCGGTGCCCGCGGCATTGCTGCGCAGTGTCACCGCGTCGGCTCGATGATGTCGTGCTTCTTCACGACGCGCGACGTGGTCGATGCGCGAACCGCGATGACGACCGACGCCGAGCGCTACGCGCGCTGGTTCCACGGCTTGCTCGAGCGTGGCGTGTACGTGGCGCCGTCGCCGTACGAGGCGATGTTCGTCTCGCTCGCACACACCGACGAGCTCATCGACCGAACGCTCGAAGCAGCCGCCGAGGCGGCCAAGGAGGCCGGCCCATGAGCCACGAGCCGCTTGAGGCTGTGCTCGCACGAGGCGACGCCGCGCTCGAGGAGCTCGACGGCGTCCGCTACCTCACCTACCCTGCGCTCGACAAGCTGCCCGGCGTGCACGCACTGACGACGCTGCGAGAGAGCGGCGATGGTTTCCTCGGCAAGATCCTGACCGAGTGGGACGAGCCGGTGGCGAACCTATCACGCGCAGCGCGCGTCCACGGGAAGGTCGGCGATTGGATCGCCCGCGCGCTCGACGTCACTACCGCAGGCTTCGCCGCCGGGCGCCAGACGCACGAAGACCGCTGCGAGATCATCACGGCCGACAATGCGCCGCCGCCCGGCGAGCTGTACCGGTTCGGCGGCACCGATGCGTTGCTTACGCAGCAGCACGGCGTCGCCCTCGTCGTGCTGACGGCCGACTGCCTGCCGATCTTCCTGGCCGACGCGACGGCCGGAGCGGTCGGCATCCTGCACGCCGGCAAGATCGGGACCCGGAAGCGGATCGCGTCGCAGGTTGCCGAAGCGTTCTTCGCCAATCTCCGCGCGCAGCCGGCAACAACCGTCGCCGTGATCGGCCCGTCGATCGGCGATGGCTGCTACCCGCAATCGCTATGGGAGGAGAACGTCCGGCAGCTCCGCGACGCCGGCGTCGCCACCATTGTTCAACCAAGTCTCTGCACGCGCTGCAACCTCGAGCACTTCTACTCGTACCGGGCTGAAAAGGGCTTCACGGGCCGGATGGTGTCGGCTATCATCCGGACCAAGAGCTGACGACACCCGGGCGCCGACGCGTGTACGAGTACATCGCGCGAAATCTCGACGAGGTGCGCGACCGCGTTGCTGCGGCGGCAGAGCGATCCGGTCGCTCGCCGGACGACGTAACGCTCGTGTGCGTCACCAAGAACCGTTCGCTCGACGAGATCCGCGCCGCGCTCGACTGGGGCGTGCCGATCGTGGCCGAGAACCGCGTGCAGGAGGCAACCCCGAAGATCGCCGCGCTGCCGCACACGGTCACGTGGCACCTCATCGGCCATCTCCAGCGCAACAAGGTCAAGCTCGCCATCGAGCTGTTCGACATGATCCACTCGGTCGATTCGCTACGCCTCGCCGAGGAGATCGAGAAGCGCGCCGCGAGCGCGCAGCAGATCGTGCCCGTGCTGATCGAGGTGAACGTCGCGGGCGAAGAGTCGAAGTTCGGCGCCGCGCCCGACGAGGCACACGAGCTGGCCGACGCGATCAGCCGCATGCCGAACGTCGACCTCGGCGGCCTGATGACGATGGAACCGTTCGTCGACGATGCCGAAGAGGTCCGCCCCGTCTTCCGGACGCTGCGCGAGCTGCGCGACCGCATGCGCCAAGAGGGTGGCGTCGAGCTCCCGCACCTGTCGATGGGGATGACGCAGGACTACGAGGTCGCCGTCGAGGAAGGTGCGACAATGGTCCGCATCGGCTCTGCAATATTCGAGGAAAGATAGCAGTGCTTTCGCACCAGCCTTCAACTTACGCTCAGAGTGTGCAGATGCGAGAGGACGCCGATCGTCGCTCCAAGTACGGCCTCCAGTATGAAGCGAGCCCGCGCAGCGGGCGACATGGAGTAGCCTCGGGCGTAAGCCCGTGGGACAGGAATCGCGCCTGTACGTCAGAGTCCCCGCAGGGGGCGGCATCTGGATTGCCTCATCGCCACATGTCGCCCCCTGCGGGGACTTGGGTTTTTGTCCTCCTCGCTTTCCACGGGCTGACGCCCGTGGCTACAACAGACCGCCCCCTGCGGGGGCTCGGGACGCGCGACTGCGGTGCGTGCGAAACCAGGATTCCCTCTTTCTCCGGCACGGAGCACCTTTTCCAGATTACACTGTCACGAATGCATTTCCCATGCTGGACGTCCAGATCAAGAACGGCGCGGTTATCGTGAAGGTGCGTGCGCAGCCGAAGGCGTCGCGGGACGCGATCGTCGGCGAGCACGGCGGCGCGCTCAAGGTCGCGGTGACCGCGCCGCCCGACAAGGGCAAGGCGAACAAGGCGATCGTCGAGCTGCTCGCGAAGGCGCTCGGCATTCCGAAATCGAACATCGAGCTTGTGGCCGGCACGACGTCGCGCGACAAGACGTTGGCGATTCGAGGTGTCACGAGGGAAACGGTGGACGCACTCGTCGAGGCGACAGAATGAAGTCAGGCCCGAAACACTGCAGCGGCTGCGGCGGCGAGCTCGTGATGCGCGACCTCGACGGGCGGCCGCGCGCCGTCTGCACCGCGTGCAATGCGATCAGCTACGTCAATCCGGTGCCGGCTGCGGCCGTCGCCATCGTGCAAGACGAGAGAATCCTCCTCGTACAGCGCGCCATTGAGCCCAGGAAGGGGGACTGGTCGCTGCCGGCCGGCTTCATCGAAGTCGACGAGACGGTGCGCGAGTGCGCGATCCGCGAAACGAAGGAGGAGACCGGCTGTGACGTGGAACTCGACGAGATCATCGACGTCGTGAGCGTGTTTGACGACCCGCGCTACGTCTGCCTGCTCATCGTGTTCGCCGGTCACGTGCTCGGTGGCGAGCTCACGGCAGGCGATGACGCGTGCGACGTCGGCTACTTCGGCCTTGACGCGCTGCCGCCCATCGCGTTCAAGACGCATGGCCGGATCATCGAGCAGGTGTTGGGCAGCGGCGCGTCGGACGAAGCGAGGAGCACGTCATGATCGACTGGTTCAAGAGCCTTTCGCCCGTCGTGCAGGCACTCGTGGCGACGTGTTTCACGTGGTTGGTCACCGCGTTGGGCGCCGCTGCCGTGTTCACCACGAAGCGGATGAGCCGCAAGCTGCTCGACGGCATGCTGGCGTTCGCGGCCGGCGTGATGATCGCCGCGAGTTGCTGGTCGCTGCTCATCCCGTCGATCGAGATGTCCGCGGGCAAGGCGCTGCCAGCGTGGTTCCCGGCCGTGATCGGGTTTCTGGCTGGCGGTGTCTTTCTGCGGATCATCGACAGGATTCTGCCCCACCTCCACCTGCATGCCCCGATCGAGGAGGCGGAGGGGATCTCGACGAGGTGGAAGCGCACGACGCTGCTCGTTCTGGCGATCACGCTCCACAACATCCCCGAGGGGCTCGCAGTCGGCGTGGCGTTTGGCGCGGTGGCGGCCGGCTTTCCGTCGGCCACGCTGGCCGCGGCGGTTGCCCTGGCACTCGGGATCGGCATCCAGAACTTCCCGGAAGGGATGGCGGTCTCGATGCCGCTTCGGCGCGAGGGCATGTCGCGGTCCAAAGCGTTCTGGTACGGCCAGCTCTCGGGCATCGTCGAGCCGGTCGCGGGCGTCATCGGCGCGGCCGTCGTGCTAGTGGCACAGCCGATCCTCCCCTACGCGCTCGCCTTTGCCGCCGGCGCCATGATCTTCGTCGTCATCGAGGAGGTGATCCCCGAAGCCCAGCGGGGCGGCAACACAGACATCGCGACCGCCGGCGGCATGATCGGTTTCGCCGTCATGATGGTCCTCGACGTTGCCCTCGGCTAGACGCGCGAAAACCGTCTCCCTCGTCAGGAATGGATCGTGGGGAGCTGCCTCGACGCCGCGCGGACCGATCAGGCGACGTGGTTGCCGATCATCGCGTTGAGCATGTCGAGGTAGTCGGAGAGCAGCCTGGGGATCAAGAACTTCTCGCGGGCCGACTCGCGAGCGCGTTCGCCGATGGCTTTGCCCTCTTCCGGGTGCGCGAGGAGGCGGACGATCCTGTTGGCAAACCCTTCGGTGTCGTTCCGCTCGATCAAGAAGCCTGTCTCGCCGTCCTGGATCTGGCTCGGGATACCGCCGACGCGTGAGGCCACGACCGGCCTCCCCTTCCAGAGCGCCTCGGTGACGGCAAGGCAGAAGCCCTCGCGCGTGGACTTCTGCACGATGACGTCGGAGACCTTCTGCAGCGCATTGACGAGCGTGTCCTTGTTACCAACGATGAAAAGCACCTCGTCCTCTTTGGCCACCCGCCGCGCCTTCTTGAACACGCGGTCGTACATCCTGAGCGCTTCCGGGTCGTCGGAGGCGACGTTGTAGCAGAAGACCAGCCGGCAATCGATCTCCTTCTTGACGAGCGTGAACACGTCGAGCAGGCCCTCGGGGTCTTTCCACGGATCGAGGCGCGAGACCTGCGTCACCAGCGGCTTATCTCTCGGCACGTTGAACTCATCGAGGACCGCGGCCATCGTCGACTCGGGCAGCTCCCGATTCTTCTCGGTGAGCGGGTTGATGGCCGGCCGCATGAGCCGTTGCTCGACGGGCAGGTCGGGCTTGAAGTAGCTCTCGTCGGACACGATGACCTGGTCGTACTTAATCAGGAAGTCCTTGAGATACTCCCACAGGTCCGGCTGCGGATCGGACAGGTCGATGTGGCAGCGCCAGATCCACGGCTGGCGCTTCGTGTAGACGCTGATCAAAGGCAGCGGCTGGGGATCATGCACGATGATGCAGTCGTGGTCGAGATGCGTGAACCGGCCGAAGTTCTCGTTCACCTCGAGGTAGAGCTTCTTCTTCGACGGGGTGAGCTTGAGCTTCTTGCCCTGCAGCGCGTTGTGGAACTCCTTCGTCAGCTCGAAGAAGTCCATTGTCCCGTGCAGAATGCGCCAGCCGGCGTCGATCCCGACGTCGTTCATGAGCGGCACGAGCGACTCGAGAATGGCGGCGACGCCGCCCCCGGTGTAGGTCGAATTGACGTGGACGACGTGCTTGCCGTACAGGCCCCGCGCTCGCGCGTAGATCTCGGCGAGCGTGGCGTCCGGCACGATGTGGCGGAAGTCCTCAAGGTGCAGCATGCTAACTCCTGGTCAGACGTGCGAGGAGGTCTCTCGATTCGAAAACACTGCGAATACTGAATCGCGCCTTCGTAATCCCGCGGCCGACTTTGATCGAATACGCCTCGGGCGGCAGGGCGCCGAACATGTCTTCGTCCGTGTAATCATCGCCGATCGCGAGGACGAAATCCCATGTGCCGTGTTGAAACCACCGAGCGACGGCCCGTCCTTTGTCGACGCCCGTCCGCTTGATCTCGAGTATCTTGTCGCCCTCGAACACGCCGACATCGAGGTTCGCCGTCATGTCCTGCACGGCGTCGCGCAGCTCGCTCCGGCGCAGGCCCGCCAGTTCTGCATCGGCGCCACGCACGTGCCAGACAAGCGCAAAATCCTTCTCCTCGACGGACGAGCCCGGCGTTCGATCCGCGTACAGGTCGAGAATGGGCCGGATCGTCCCCTTCCACTCGGAGTCCGTGCCGACTGTCGCCTCCCACGGCTTGCCCGCCTCGCGGATCCACCCGCCGTGCTCGGCCACGAGTGAGACCGCTACGTCGGCGAACCAGGTGTCGAGCGTGTTCCGATCCCGTCCGCTCACCAGCACGACGGTGTTGTCCGGGCTGCGCGCCAGATCGCGCAGAAGCTCGAGCAACTGCGGGTCGGGCACGGCGTCCTCGGCCTTCTTGAAGAACCGGACGAGCGTGCCATCGTAGTCGAGGAACAGCAGCCGCTTCGTGCTCTCGCGGAACTCGGCGACAAGGCTGGCCGCGGCGTCCGGGCTCAGGTTCTTGACAACGAGCTTCTCCTGCTCGCGCTTGGTGCGGCCAAGCGCGTCGAGAAAATCGCGCGCCCAACGCTGCACGGTGTAGCGCGACAGCCGGTCCTGCATCCGCTTGTTGCGCTGAATCTGCTCGTCGGCCGGCATCTCGAGCGCATGGTGTATCGCCTCGACGAGCTCGCGCTTGTTGTTCGGGTTCACGGCGATCGCCTCGCCCAGCTCGCTGGCTGCGCCGGCCATCTCGCTCAGCACGAGCACGCCCGTCGCCCCCGCCTTGGCCGCAATGAACTCCTTGGCGATCAGGTTCATCCCATCGCGCAGCGGCGTCACGAGCGCGACGTCGGCCACGCTGTAGAGGGCGACGAGGTGCTCGAACGGCACCCAGCGGTACAGGTACCAAATCGGCGACCAGCCGATCGTGCCGTGTTCGCCGTTGATCCGGCCCACGAGCGCCTCGAGCCGGCGCCGCAGCTCGCGGTAGCGGTCGATGTCGCTCCGCGACGGCACCGTGAGCAGGATCATCGAAACCTGCTCCTTGTACTCCGGGTTCTCCGACAGGAACAGGTCGAACGCCTCGACCCGCTCGATGATGCCCTTCGTATAGTCCAGTCGGTCGATCGACAGGATGATCTTAGGATGACCTACCTTCTCGCGGATTCGAGCCACTTCGCGCTGGACGTCCGGCGCCTCGGCCGCCGCGGCGTACCGCTCATAGTCGATGCCCATCGGGAAGGCGTCGGCGCTGACCAGGCGGTCGTGGGCGATCAGCCGGCCGAGCGAGTGCTCGACGCCCTCGATGCGCGCGGCGCTGCTCAGGAAGTGGCGCACGTAGTCGTACGTGTGGAACCCGACCACGTCGGCGCCCAGCATGCCGTTGAGGATCTCGCTCCGCCACGGCAGCGTGCGGAACACCTCCGACGACGGGAACGGGATGTGCAGGAAGAAGCCGATGCTCGCCTGCGGCAGCCGCTGGCGCAGCATCTCGGGCAGCAGCAGCAACTGGTAGTCGTGAACCCAGATCTGGTCGCCGGGCTCCGCGTGCTCCATGATAGCGTCGCAGAAGAGCCGGTTGACCTTCACGTACGCCTTCCAGTGGAACTCCTTGTAGAGGGCGTACAGGGCGAAATAGTGGAACAGCGGCCAGATCGTCTTGTTGGCGAAGCCGTAGTAGTACTGCTCAATCTCGCGCCGCGTCAGGAACACCGGATGGAGCTTGTCCTTGCCCAACAGGGCGCGCATCTCCTCGCGTTCGGTTTCCGAAAGCCGGTTGCTCGGCATGCCGGGCCAGCCGATCCAGTGCATGTCGAGCGACTCAGCCACCGAGGCCAGACCGGTCGCAAGCCCGCCCGCGCTCGGCGAGAAGACATACTCGCCCCGCTGACGCGACACACTGATCGGCAATCTGTTCGAGACAACAAGGAGTTTTGACATCCGACCACCCCCGCACCCAAAGGGTATCGGTACGCCCCCTCTCGTGTCAAGCGCAGGAGCCTGCTGCTCTGCGAGGGGGTCTAGTCCGACAAGGCACGAGGCGGGTTGTCGCCGAAGAGGGCGGCGGCTTCCTTGAGCTGGGCGATGATGGGGATGCCGTGGGGGCATTTGGGCTCGCACTCGCCGCACTCGGTGCAGACCGAGGTGCCGTGCTTCTCGGACCATTCCCGATACTGGGCCTTGGCCTCGCTGGCCAGGCCGAAGAGGCGGGCGTAGCTCACGAGCTTGAAGATCCCCGGGATCCACACGTCGTTCGGGCATGGCAGGCAGTATCGGCAGCTCGTGCAGAACTCGCGGCCGAGCGCGGCGAACTCGTCGAGGACCTTGAGGACGCGGGCACGATCGGCGCCGGTGAGCGGCTCGAAGCGCTCGACGGCCGCGACGTTCTCCTCCAACTCCTTCATGTTCTCCATGCCAGACGGGGCCGTTGTCACCCCCGGGTTCGACCAGACGAACCGGAGCGCCAGCTCGGCCGATGCCGCCGAGCCGCCTGCTTCGGCCGAGGCGCCAAAGATGTCGCGGATCTTCTCGGACGGGTTGGCGAGCATCCCGCCGGACAGGGGACACATGACGACGATCCCGACCCCGTTCTGCTGGGCGTAGGCGATGGCTTTCTCGTGCTCGCTGTAGAGGATGTTGTAGACGAGCGTAGTGCTCTCGAACTCGCCGGTCTGCATCAGATTCATGACGTTCTCGGTCGTGTCGTGGCTCGTGAAGCCGAAATGGCGGATGATGCCTTCATCCTGGAGCTTGCGGATCGCCTCGAGCGCGCCGCCCGGCTTGCGGATGTGGTCCCACAGCTTCCACTGGAAGCCCCAGAACTGGTAGAAGTCGACGTAGTCGGTCCCGAGCGCGGCGAGCGAGGCCTCGACGTTGCGCCGCATCGCGTTGGCGTCGGTCTCCTCCTTGACGAAGCTCTTGGCCGAGACGAGGACGTCCTTGCGCCGCGCCTTGACGCCCAGGCCCGTCTTGCGCTCGCACGTCCCTTTGCAGTAGTCGGGCGCGGTCTCGAAGTAGTTGACCCCCCGGTCGATGGCCGCACCGATCAGGGCCGCCGCCTCGTCCTCATCCTCCGGCAGGCGCATACAGCCGAACGACAGCAGCGAGACTTCCAGGCCTGTTTTCCCCAAGGTGCGGTACTTCACGCGATGCTCCTTCATCTAGCGATGTTCAGGGCTGGATGGTCCGGGGGCAGGCAGGCATGTACAGAATATGGTCTCAAGCCGCGGCCGTCAAGCCCCAGTGGCCGCCAGAGACCTACTCGGGGGAAAACGGCATCTGCTCGGCACCTGGAACCGGCTCGTTTCCGCCGGACTCGCTCTCCAGCTCCACGATGCCGATGCCGATGTGGCGCATGTACTCGGTCTCACCGTCCAGAACGGTGTGGATCATGTCGGCCGTGTAGTGCCGGCCGTACTCGCCGGCTTCTGCGCGGATGAACTCGATCATCGCCGCCGTATCGAGCTTGACAGGCTCCTCGGGCTCTTCCACGGACTCCCCGGGTTCGACGACAAGCCCTTCCTGCCTCAGGTACTCGAACTCGAGGTCAAGAATGAGGCGGACATCCGTCCAGCTCAGCTTGTCCTGAAGCTCTTCCGGAAGCCAGCCATGAACGAACGCGACAGCTTCGTCCGGCTCGTAGATCGGCTCCCTGTTTCCGGCCGGCGCGTCTCTCGAGCTTTCCTGCACTGATCCACGGTCATGACCACCGGCCTCGTGGAGGCGGCCGGTGTCCCTGAGAGCACCTCTGGCGAAGCCGACGACAAAGGCCACGACAGCCACGGCGATCAGACCAACCAGCGCCCTGGTCATAGCCCTTCGCACCGCCGTCGACCCCTCGCTCCTGACCTCGTAGTCACCGAAGCGCCACATCATGAGCCCGAGCAGGAGAGTGAGCACGAGAACCAGAAGACATACCCCCAACACAAACGGGAGGCTTGACCACAAGCTCTCCCACGCGACAGCCGCCAGCGTCACCGCACACAGCCCGGCAACCACCACAAACGCTTGCAGCAGCCGCCGAGACCTCAGCCCCAGGACCAACGACGCCCCACAACGAGAACATGTCGGGGCGATCGTCTTCGCCGGGTTCACCGCGGAGACGAGTTGCCAGAAGGTCACAGGCCTTTTGCCGCATTCAGGGCACGTCATGCTCATGGTCGTCCCTCGACGCACGTCACCCCGATGGAGACCCTAAGGAGCCACGCCGACGGCGTCGATCTCGACGCCGTCGGCTCTGGGCAGAGCAGCGGTCTGGATGCAGGCCCGGGCCGGCTCAAGCGCCCTGTTCAACACCGGGCTAGTGCAGCAGGTGTTCGACCTTGTACGGGATGACGACCCAGTCGTTTTCCTGGAGCGGGAACTCGTTGAGCTGCTCGAGCTTGCTGTAGCGGACGATCTCGCGGCCCTCAGCTCCCTTGCGGTTGAGGAAGACGCGGTCCTTGAGCGCGCTGCCCGTGAGCTTCCCGCCCGAGACGACGGCATCGTAAAGGGTGAGGCCTTCCGTATACGTCCTGAATCCGCCGGACGTGATCTCGCCGGTGACGAGGTACAGGCCGAGCTTGACTTCGACGGTGACCTCGTCGGTGCTGCCTTCGTACTCGGGCGCCTCAGCGTACAGGGCGCGAAGCGTTCGGGTGAACTGCTCGACGGTGCTTCCCTCGGCCCGCACATAGCCGACGAGCGTCAGGGCCACCGTGCCGTCCTCAGAGACTCGGCCGACGCAGTTCGCGCTCGGGCACGCGGGGCTTTTCACCTCGAGGAAGTCGCCGGCCTCAATGATGTACTGGACTTCCTTGACGGAGGGCGCTGCGGCGACCGCATCGTTGACGGCGAAAATCGGTTCCTGCGCAGCCTGCTTCCGCGGCCCGCATCCCGCGGCGAACAGCACAGCGACGCTACAGACGACAACCAACCACCTCATCGGGCCTCCTCCTTCAACCGCAGTAATTCAACAACTCGGTTTCTTCGCGGTCTGGTCGTGGGGCCGTTTCCCCGACTCCCACCCCGGCGATTATACACGGTCCGTTCACGGTGTGGGACCTGTTTTCTCTCCGGCATCGCACACCTTCTCGGCAACCCGAGCCCATGATCCGGCCGGAGCCGTTGCGGTTCCGCCGTTCGGCCGCTAGTATCTCTGACGAAGCGGTGCGAGTGCACAGGCGCGACACGAACGGCCCGGGAGAGAAACGTATGCGGTTGCCGAGCATCCGGCTGCCTCGATGGGCGGCGTCGTCCAGGGCGCCCGTCCACGTGCTGTTGCTCGGGCTGGGCACGCTCGCGGTGCATGCGTACGGCATCGGGCTCCTTGTCCGCTCCAAGCCGGCGTTCGACTACTGGGTCCGCGAGGACCGGCTCGTCGAGTGGTGCACGTTCGCGCTCCTGGTCGCGCTCATCGCTCGTGCCACAGCGACGCACCTGGCCTACAGGCGCTCGGGTGGCCAGCGGGCCGCCGGCACCATCTGGCTTGTGCTTGCTGTCCTTTTCGCGTTCGGCGCGCTCGAGGAGATCTCGTACGGGCAGCGGATCATCGGCTTCGAGACCCCCTCGTTCCTGCTGAAGAACGCGTCGCGCGCCTTCGACCCCTTCTACAACAGGCAGAGTGAGTTCAACGTCCACAACCTGATCGTGCTGGGGGTCAACGTCAATAAGTTGGTGTTCGGCAAGCTGATCTCGGCGTTCGTGTGGGCGTGCTTCTTCGTCGGCCCTGTCCTCCATCGGCGCAAGCCGGGCTTCAAGCGGTTCATCGATCGCCGCGGCCTGCCGATCATCCAGAACTACCAGATCATCGTCTACGCGCTCGTCATCTTGCCCTACCTGTTGTTCCCCAGTGCCGGCAAGATCTCCGAGCTGGTCGAGCTCGGCAGCTCAGCCGTCGTGCTCATGGTTTGCCTGCACCCCTACAACGGCGCGGCGCTGGAAACCGAACGGCAAGGGACACGGACCACCTGAAAGAGAGAAAGATGGGGACAGGCACCTACTCCAAGGAGGCATACGTGCCTGTCCCTATCCTGCCCTACTCGCCGTCCTTCTTGGCGACCTTGTAGAGGTTCTCGACGCGCTGGGCGACGTCACGGAAACCGATATCATCGGCGTAGATCGTCTTGAACCTCTTGAGCGCCTCGGCGTGCTTGCCCATGTCCTCGTAGGTTCGGGCCAAGTTGTAGATCACGTCCCGCTTGACCGAGTCCATGGTGTGCATCGTGGCGAGGGCGGCCTCGAACTGGTCGACGGCGAGGTCGAGCATGCCCTTGCGGCGGAAGCACTCGCCCAGGTAGTTGAGCGACATGCTTTGGCGCTGCGCGTTGTTCTTCGACTGCTGGAACTGCTTGATCGCCTCGTCGATCCGGTCGTCCTGCATGAGCGCGTAGCCGTACTCGAACCGCAGCGGCATGTTGCTCGGGTACTTGTGCACGCGCGCGTCCAGGTCCTTGATCATGAAACGCGTCTTCTCGCGCTCGATCGTCTTGGCGGCCGCGGCGAGCGCGGCGTCGTTGGGCCGCTCGGCGGCCGCTTTCTGGGCTTCCTCGATCCGGTGGTCGTACTGCATGACAATGACCCGGTAGCGCAAGTCCGGCAGGTCGGCGTCGCCGGGGTTGAGGCTGATCGCCTTATCGAACGTGGCCACGGCCTCGTCATAGCGGTGTGCCTCGAGGTACTCGTTGGCGAGCCGCTTGACGAAGTCGACGTTCTCGGGGGCCTCGGCAACGCGCCGTTTGTGGTCTTCAATGAGCGCGTCGCGGTCCTCCTCGCTCTTCTCGACGCGGACACGCTTCTCGGCGAGCCGGGTCTCGTCCTCGTCCTTGATGCTCGAGCGGAACGTCGAGGTGTCCTCCCAGTGCCCGCGGCTGATCGTTGCGAGTGCGGCGAGATCGTGGAGCGCCTTGAGCCCATCCTTGTCGGTGGGGCGCTTGGCGATCACCTTCTGCCAGGCGGCCCTTGCCTCCTCGATGCTGCCGTTGGCGCGGTAGATCTCGCCCATGAGCCGCTGGTTCGACTCGCTGTTGGGGTTGGCCCGGTAGGCGTACTCCATCGAGTTGACGGCCACCTCGGGCATGTCGAGCTTCAGGGCCGCCTTGGCATGCAGCTTCAGGACCGCCCCGTTGGTCGGATCGCGCTTCAGGATACTCTCGTACGCCCGGAGCGCGGGGCTGGCACGCGAAAAACTCTCGTTCCAGAACGCCACGAGCCACGCCGGAATCGCCAGCAGACCCGCGCGCAGCTTGCGCAGGAACACCGGCGAGGTGGCGCGCTGCCACTTCTCCATTTCGATCTCGCGCAGCTTCGTGCGCGCCACGACGAACGTGGGCGCCAGGTTGAGCGCCTCGAGAAACAGCGTGATCGCATAGTCGTAGTTGCGCTTCTCGGCCGCTCCCAGGCCGCGCTCGTACAGATCGACGGCGCGTTTCGGAACCGTTTCTTTGGGCTGGACTGCGTCAGCCATTCCACTCTCCTCCTTACTTGGGAGCGCGGTGCCGCTACGCTCCCTCCTTTATCTTATAGGCGGGCCGGGGACCGTTGTCAACCAGCGGAAGTAGCGTCACCCCAGGGAACAGGGGGCAGACAAATCGGGCGGCCCGCCGAGGAGTGCGATGGGCCGCCCGTCCAGAGAGAAAGTGTCGCCTCACGGAAATGGCCGTGAGGCGCACCTGCGCGGTGAGAGGAGGATCTGTCTGTATGGTCTGATGAGTCCGGGATGAAACCGACGGGCCATTATGGGCTGAGCCTGCAACCCCTGCCTGTCCGGCCGCTCCATAACCATGCAGCTCCTGCTGCCATCACCTCGTCCGGTTTCATCCACTGCGAGCCGCTCTGGCGGCCTTCAGCCGCTCTGGCGGCCCTCAACGGCTGCAACAAGCCGAGGCACGCACAGAGTTCCTCGTCTTGTCCTTCCGATCGCTTTCCCGTACACTCCACCGACCGAACGAGGTGACCCGATGCCGAGCGCCGGACCCCTTCGCGCGTTCAAGCCCCTGGATCGCACCTACGCGAAACGCTGCTCCGACAGCGACGTCGAATTCCTCCACGTCGACACGAAGACGCCCTACAATCTGCTCTTGGCGTTGTGCCTGTCCGAACGCAGCCTGCTGGGGTGATGTCAATGAGAGCGGCGATCATCGTTGCCCATCCCGATGACGAAGTGATCTGGGCCGGCGGCTTGATTCTCCAGCACCCGGACTGGGAGTGGACAATCCTGAGCCTCTGCCGGGCGGACGACGCTGACCGGGCGCCGAAGTTCAAGCGCGTCTGCCGCCGCCTCGGCGTGACCGGCCTGATCTCCGACCTCGACGACGGCAACCCGCCCAAGCCAGTCGACGCGGAAGCCGAGATTGCCCGCCGGATCGTCGAGCACCTGCCGAGTGGGCCGTGGGACCTCTGCCTGTCACACGGCGCCAACGGCGAGTACGGCCACCCACGGCACATGCAGGTCAGCTCACACGTCTTGCAGCTCGCGAGAGATGGTACAATCGCGTGCCGGGATCTGTGGGCATTTGCCTACGAGGCCGACGTGCCCACCAAGAGCTGCCGCCCGGCGCCATGGGCCGACGTG
>Ga0315545_1002614_pt1 | contig 16091 bp, 6 predicted proteins | sample SalMarSW160210MG_FD_203096 | JGI IMG/M metagenome (GOLD analysis project Ga0315545, IMG submission 203096) | Salt marsh sediment microbial communities from the Plum Island Ecosystem LTER, Massachusetts, United States - Salt Marsh Sediment SW1602-10 ...
CGACTTTCTCAACAGCGATTCCCAGGAAACTGTACGCTATTCCCAGGAGATTGTGGCCACTGCAGCGAAGTATCACCTGCTAGTCAATTTTCACGGCATGTATACGCCTACCGGTTTTTCTCGCACGTATCCCAATTTCATTACACAGGAAGGCGTGCTGGGCAATGAATACTATAAATTGCACGGCAACCGCTGTACACCCCTGCATACCGTCACGCTGCCGTTTACGCGTGGTCTGCTCGGGCCCATGGACTTTACGCCGGGCGGTTTTCTAAATTGTGCACCTAAGGATTTCAAAATCACCTCTCCAACGGAAGTGATGGGCACGCGTGCCCGTCAACTGGCCATGACTGTGATCTATCCCAGTCCACTGCTGGTCCTGTGTGACAGTCCACAGAATTATCGCGGCCAACCCGGCGTTGACTTCCTTCGCGACCTGCCCACGGTCTGGGATGAAACCAAGGTCTTGCAGGGCGAGGTGGCCAAGTCCATTGTCATGGCCCGGCGATCGGGAGACCGTTGGTATCTGGCGGCCATGAACGGTGATGATGCCATCGAACGGCAAACACCGTTGGCGTTTCTTGGGGCAGGCACATGGACACTACAGCGTTTCGCGGACAACACCGAATCGGACGATTATCAGGCCGTTGTCGAATCCAAAGACACAGTGGACGCCCAAACCGTGTTGTCACTTTCACTCAAACCAGCTGGCGGATTTGCCGCAATCTTAAGTCAGGACTGATCCATGAACCATCAATCATTCATTCGTTACACCAGAAGGAATGACGATCAGATGAACCCTGTTTTACACACGCTGCTTGTCTGCATCATGGCATATGCAGCGACCTATGCTATGGCGCAGGACCCATCATCCACTGAAACCATTTGGCTGTCCTCGCTCGATGTCTCGCGAATCGAGCAGGGATGGAGTGAGGCTCATTCCGACCATTCCACTTAAATTGGATTATAATCGTATCAAGGGTTTTATTATGAATAACACACGTCGTATTACACTGTTTAGCCTGGTTGTCTTCTCGTTCGCTGTGACCAGTTCGGTTGCTGATGACCAAACTGCTGGCTCGAACCTTTTTAAGAGTCCACGGCAAACACTTTCGCTGGACCAAGGCTGGCGTTTTCGCCTCGGTGACGTGACCGACGCCATGGCTCCCGGCTATGATGACACCGCATGGCGGCTCCTCGACGTGCCGCATGATTGGAGCATCGAGGATCTGCCGCCGCTTGAAAAGTCATTGGTTCCGGAATTACCGGTTGTAACCGGCCAATGGCGTTTTCAGAAAGGCGATGACGCTGCATGGAAAACGCCCGACTTCGATGATAGCCAATGGCAGAGCGTCACGTTGCCGGACACCTGGGAGCATCATTCGGATTACACCAGCAACAACGTTTATGGCTGGTTCCGGCGCCGCATCGAAATCCCCGCCGAGTGCAAAGGCAAGGACTTCGATCTTCTGCTCGGCTGTATTGACGATGTGGACGAAGCCTGGTTGAACGGTGAACGCATCGGCGGCACGGGATCGTTTCCACCCGATTACAGTACGGCCTGGAATTTTTCGCGACGCTATCGCGTTCCCGCGTCGCTCGTACGCGGCGACGGTTCGGATGTGCTCGCGGTGCGCGTTTTTGATGAGAACGGCGGTGGTGGTATATACGAGGCCGGGATGAAATCCGTTCGCGTCGGTCCATTCGATCCTGCTCAAAGCGCCGGCGGTGCTGCGACCGGTTATGTCGTGGGAGGAACGGGCTGGTATCGCAAGCATTTCACCCTGACGCCTTCCGATTCAGGGAAGAAGGTCACGATCTGCTTCGACGGCGTCTATATGAACGCCGACGTTTGGCTCAACGGTCGTCACTTGGGCAATCATCCATATGGTTACACGCCGTTTGTCTTTGATCTGACACCCTATCTCAAACCCGCCGGCCAGGAGAACGTGCTTGCCGTTCAGGTCAAGAACACCGGCAAAAACAGCCGGTGGTATAGCGGCTCCGGCATCTACCGCCATGTCCGGCTTGCGGTTGCCGATCCCGCGCACATCCCGGTTTGGGGTGTGCATGTCGTCACGACCGAGATATCCAAAACCACTGCCACGGTCAGCGTTTCCACCACCATTGAGAACGACCGCGGCGCGGACGTTGCCGTCCGGTTACGCACTCACTTGGTCGATCCCGACGGCAAGGCCACCAAGCCGCAGGAATACAAAGTCCAAGTTCCCGCCGGGAAACGACAGGAATTCACGCAGGTCTTTTCCGTGAACAAACCCGTTCTTTGGTCTCTGGACAACCCCGCGCTCTATCGCGCCGAAGTCGAACTGGTTGAAGACCAGAACATCCTCAACCGTTCCGGGACCACGTTCGGCATCCGCACCCTGAGGTTCACTGCCACGAACGGCTTCGAACTCAACGGTGAGGCGGTGGAACTCAAAGGCGGCTGCATGCACCATGACAACGGCCCGCTTGGTTCCGCCACAATTGACCGTGCGGAAGAACGCCGCGTCCAACTGATGAAGGCTTATGGCTTCAACGCCATCCGCACCAGCCACAATCCGCCGTCGCCCGCCTTCCTCGATGCCTGCGATCGCTTCGGCGTCCTCGTCATGGACGAAGCCTTTGACATGTGGGAAAGAGCCAAGAATCCGGACGACTACCACCTCTATTTCAAGGACTGGTGGAAACGCGATCTCGAATCCATGATCCTGCGTGACCGCAATCATCCCAGCGTGATCCTCTGGAGTGTCGGCAACGAAATCAACGAACGCGCCGATCCTTCCGGCATCGCCATCTGTGAACAGATGATTTCCGTCATCCGCCGGCTCGACGCCACGCGTCCGATCACCGAAGCGATCTGCGGCTTCTGGGATCATCCCGGCAAGCAATGGGCTGATACTGCGCCCGGTTTTGCGCCGCTCGATGTGTGTGGTTACAACTACCAGTGGCAGCAATACGTTCCCGACCATGAAGCTTTCCCCGCGCGGATCATGGTCGGCACCGAATCGTTTCCCAGGGAGGTTTTCGAGAACTGGCAGGCCGTGCTTACTCACCCGTGGATTATCGGCGACTTCGTCTGGACCGCCTGGGATTACCTGGGCGAAACCGGCATTGGCAACGCCGTTCTTAACAACGCGCAGAATCCCAAGAGTTTCCCTTGGTTCAACGCTTTTTGCGGCGACGTCGATATCTGCGGTTTCAAAAAACCCCAGTTCTATTATCGCGAAGTCGTTTGGGGCGATTCCAAGGTGAACCTCGCCGTCCACGCCCCCATCCCGCCCGGACGCACCGAGAGAGTCAGCGCCTGGGGCTGGCCCGACGAACGCCAAAGCTGGACATGGCCCGGTTCCGAAGGAAAATCGCTCGATGTGACCGTTTATTCCAGTTGCCCATCCGTGCGTATCGAGTTGGACGGAAAGGAAATCGCCACCCAAGCCTTGAACAACAAAATGATCGCGCGCTTTAAAGTGCCTTACCAACCCGGTGAACTCCGCGCAGTCGCTCTGTCCGATGGCAAGCCCGTCGCCAGCGCCAGCCTTCGCACGGCGGGCGAACCCAAGGTCATCCGGCTTACGGCCGACCGCTCCACCATCCGTGCCGATCGCAACGACCTCTCTTACGTCACGGTCGAAATCGTTGACCGGCACGGCACGGTCGTTCCCAACGGATCCATTCCCGTGCATTTCACCGTCACCGGCGCGGGCGAACTGGCCGCCACCGACAGCCCCGCCCCGAACGACGCATCGAGCTTCCATCTGCCGGTGCGCAAAACCTGGCAGGGCCGTTGCCTGGCCATTCTCCGGCCCAAAGGCGACTCCGGCAAAATCACGCTCAAAGCCGAAGCCGAAGGTTTGAAAGCTGCAACGGTGGTTGTCAAGACGCATTAACTGGAGGTCCGATCAGTAGTTCAAATGTTTGATTTCCCGGAAAGAAGAATAAGAAGGGGCCTCACAATGGGCATCGTTACAAATATTCTAACAGCAGTTTTCGGTATCGCGTCAGCCGCGCGGGCAGCCGGCAAAATGATTCTCAGGAAGAAATCATCCACGTCCAACGTATTTCCCATGAGTCTGCTTCTATGGGGGATTTTCACACTTGCCACAATTCATCATCTCAACGCGGCGCAACTCAAACCGCGTCTCGTCGTGCTGACCGACATTGCACCAGGCAACGTTGAACCCGATGACCACGAATCCATGGTTCGGCTCCTTGCTTACGCCGACCAGTTTGAGATCGAAGGTCTGATTGCCTGCAGCGGCTGGAATAGCAGCTACGGCTCCTATCCGGCGTCGTGGATGGACATCCTCAAAGCGACGATTGATGCGTACGAAAAGGATGCGCCCAACCTGACGAAGCGATCCGGCCAGACCGGCTTTTCACCTTTGGCCGATGAATCCAAACAGCAGGAACTCGGGTACTGGCCGAGTCCGGAATATCTGAGGTCCCGCGCCATGCTGGGCAGCCTGAAACTCGGTTACAAAGAACTTGGCGATGGGAATGATTCACCCGGAAGCGACTTTTTGGTCAAGTTGGCTGACGAAGACGACGAGCGTCCCATTTGGGTAACCGTCTGGGGAGGAGCAAACACCTTTGCCCAGGCCATCTGGCGCGTTAAAAAGGAGCGGACCGTGGAGCAACTCAAAGCCTTTCTGCATAAATACCGCATCTACACGATATGTGATCAAGATGTGCCGTTCCCACAACGATATTCTAATTATCCGTATAGCTCACATCAATGGATGCGAAGGGAGTTTGAGAAGGACCTTCTGTTCATCTGGGATGAATGCGCCGTGGAATATCAGGTTTCCCACGGGAAAGCCGGTTGGGCGGATTATCAAGAGAACATCCAGGGTCATGGCAACCTTGGCGCCGTCTATCCGAATTTCAAATGGGGCGTTGAAGGAGATACTCCTTCGTTCCTGTATGTCATGCCTAATGGATTGAGTAATCCGGAGAGTCCAGGCCAGGCGAACTGGGGCGGATACTTCGTCTGGATGCAGGGCCAGGACGAAGCTACCTACTGCTACTCAAACAATAAACGCTCTGCCATATTCGATACCTGCACCAAGTATGTCAGTTATTTCTATCAAGCGAATTTCAACGATTTTGCGGCCCGGATGGACTGGGCAAAAGACGGCAGCGGGAACAGAAACCCCGTCGTCGTCGTCAATGGCGACAGCACCCTTAACGTGATAACGATTCAGCCTTTGCAGGGCACTTCCGTCACGCTCGACGCTTCCGGTTCTTACGACCCGGACGGAGACAAACTGACTTTCAAATGGTGGGTTCTTCCTGAAGCAGGCACCTATACCCGGACTGTTACTGTCACAAATGCAAATTCAAACCGCATCGCCGTGGACTTGCCGGCCGATTCGGAAGGCAAGAGCTTTCATATCATATGCGAAGTAACGGATAACGGCACACCAAACCTGACCGGCTATCGCAGAATTATCTTTGAACCGACGGATAATGTTTCAACCAACCTGAAACCATTGCAGGATAAATACATTGCATCAGGCGATTCCGATATCGAGGCGGAATCCGCCGAATCCGTCGGCGGTGCGTCCAGGGTGGCTGATGGCGAGGCATCGGGAGGTTATCTGGTCGGTTTGACCAAGGCCGGGCAGGGCATCAGGTTCACCAGCCTTCCGGCTGGAGACAAATTGGCGATTCGCTATGCATCGGTGGACGTGGGCACGATCAGCATTGCGGTAAACGACCAGCCGGCGCGCAAGGTGAATATTCATTCCTCAGGTGCGCTAACCGGTTCCTTTCTCCATGCGATAGTTGACGTTGCGATTGACGCCAATGCCATGTTGACCATCAGCCTGACTGATAACGATATCGCGGTGAACATTGACAGGATAATTGTCGGCGACGGAGATATGGGGCTGGGGCCGGACATCTGGAACCTGCCGCCGTTGCCGGTGGCTGCCGGTCCATATTCCGCAGACTGGCGCGCAATCAGCCGGATTTACGCTGTGCCCCAGTGGTGGCGCGATGCCAAGTTCGGCGCGTGGGCCCACTGGGACCCGCAGTCCATGCCCGAGATGGGCGACTGGTATGCACGCGGCATGTACCAGGAGGGCGGCTGGCAATACAACTATCACCTCCAACACTTCGGGCATCCGTCGGAGTACGGCTACAAGGACATCTGCCACAACTGGGTCATCGACCGATGGAAGCCTGATGAGTTGATGGATTTGTTTGTCGAAATGGGCGCCCGCTACTTCATGGCCATGGGCGTTCACCATGATAACTTCGATTGCTGGGATTCGAAATACCAGCCGTGGAACTCTGTCAATGTCGGTCCCCAAGTAGATGTCGTCGGTACGTGGGAGAAGGCCGCGCGCCGACACGGTCTGCGTTTCGGTATCGGCTTTCACAACTCCCCGGGTCGAACCTGGGGCCAGTTCATGCCGGTGCGCTACACCAGTGACAAGAAAGGACCGAAGCAGGGCGAATCCTACGATGCGATGCAAACGATTCTGGACGGCAAAGGCAAATGGTGGGAGGGTATGGACCCGGTGGATCTCTATGGTCCGCCGCACACTATCGCCTTGAATGTGCCGCGCCGTCCGGATAACGACCCGCTGCTTTCGCCCTTTGCCAACCAATTCATGTGGCGGGTGGACGATGCGGTCACCAAGTATCATCCCGACGTGATTTACTTTGACGAACACGCGGGCGATTCGCAGGTGGATTTGGGTGTGCACATGGGACTGGGCTTTCTTGGTCCGCAACTGGCCGCAAATTATTACAACAAATCTTTGCAATGGAACCACGGGGAAATGAACGTCGTGCTCAACCTCAAGGGCGTGGGCGGGCGCTACGACAGCTTCCAAAACAGTCCCGAACTGCTTCCGTTGGTTGACCGTTCCCTGGTAAAGAGCACCGAGGCCATCATCGAGCCGGAGATTATGGCCTATTCGTTCCAGACCGAAACCACCATCGCGCCCTGGCACTACCAGGCCGGACAGCGATACATGGACGCAAAAAAGGTCATCGGGTTGCTGATGGAGAACGTCTGTCGCAACGGAACCATGTTGCTCAACATCACCCAGCACGGTCGCGGCAACCTTGATACCGAGGCGGTCCAAATTTGTAAAGACGTTGGTGCGTGGCTGAAGGTCAACGGCGAAGCCGTGTACTCATCCCGCCCGTTTGAAGTGTATGGCGAGGAGGCGGTTCGCTACACGCGCAACAAGGGCAACGTTTATGCTGCGATAATGGAATGGAAAGGGGGGCCGGTCACACTCAAGGCACTGCACGCCGGTGGGACAACCCTGGGCAAGGTGTCCCAAGTCGAAATGCTCGGCTCGGATTTTGCGTTGACGTTTGTTCAAGACGAGCAGGGACTGACGGTAACGCCTGGCGGAACGGCACAGCCATTACCTGGTATCGCCAATCGGCAACTGGCGTCGGATTGCCGGGTTTTGCGTATCACCCACGACAAAGGCTGGTTCAATGATGACGACCCCGGTGCAACGTATCCCGGATGGATTCGCCGCTGCAACCTGGGCACAGGTGATTTTAACAACGACCTGACCACCAGCGACACGCCCGGTGATGTCTGGAGTTGTTCGTTTACCAGCAGCAGCGTCGCGGTCATCGCCCCGAAGGAAGCTGGGGCCGGAAATATCGAGGTTCAAATTGACGGTGAGATTCGCGCGACGGTGGGTTTATCCACTATGGGCATGCGTCAGGCCCAACAGAAGGTGTGTGAGATTACCAGCCTGGCTCCGGGCAAACACGCTATTAATATTGTCAATCGTGGTCCGGGGCCTGTTGCTATTGACGCTATCATTGTCCGGTAAAGAAATAAGGAACATTGAATTAAAAGGTCGGGAATTAGTGAGTAATCAATTCTTTACGGCAGAATGTGAAGACAAATGAAAACAAGAACAAACAAGGTTATGTTGTCAGTGGCAATTCTATTTGTATTTGGTTCTTTAATGAACGCTCAAGAGTTGTATGTCGGTGCCAATTATCATCCTCATGACGATAAGAACATCGAGAAGATCAAAACCGATATCGAGCTGATGAAAGCCGCCGGATTCGATGTAGTTCGTATGGGCCATTTGGCGTGGGACAGCTACGAACCGGCGGAAGGGCAGTTTGACTTGGAATGGTTTGATGACGTCATGGATTTGATGTATGAGGCCGGGATTCAAGTGATCCTCGATATCGCTATCCGGCCCGCACCCATCTGGTTGCACCACAAATATCCTTCCATTAGCATTACCGATGAAAACGGAAATGTACAATATCCCAACCATCGCTACATGGAAGACATCGGCGACCCGATGTACCAGAAATATGCCCTGCGATTTACGGATGTGATCACCAAACACTATGCCGACCATCCGGCATTGCTGGCCTTTGGTATCGACAACGAATCGGGCGATGGGCGCATTTCCTATTCCGAAACCGCCAGGCAACGTTTCATTGGGTGGTTGAAGGACAAATATTCAACTATCGATAACGTCAACAAGGCATGGGCTACCCAACGCTGGTCGCGCAGGCTTAACCAATGGGATGAAATTGGCTTTCCACCGGGGATCACCAGTAACGATATGCCAGAAAAGATGCTCGACTTCCGGCGGTTTGTGTCGGATGAAGTCAATCAGCTTCTTTTTAAGGTGCTCGATGTCGTCAACACCAATGCCCCCAAGGTCCTGACCAACACCAATGCCTGGTATTTCAGCTCATTGAAATATTTTGATTATGCACCTATTGCGTATTCCGGCAAAATGACCCGCGAAGGTTGTGGTCTTTATCCCGGTCTTTCGCTAACGACTAATTGGGGCGTGATGAATGCAGCGTTTGGCATCTCCCGCATTCAGTTCGAAAGCACGAATCCGTTCTGGTGCAATGAATTTACCACCATGACGGCCGTGCCCAATTCCATCAGAAAGTCGGCCTATGCCTCATTGATGTATGGCAACCAGATGGTGTGCGGCTGGACCTGGCAGAGCATGTGGGCCGGCGAGGAACAGTATTTGATCGGCATGCTTGATTGGGACGGCGTGCCCAACCGCAAGTACGATGAATACAAGCAAATCGCTGTGGAATTCAAAAAGATCGAGAAATTCTTTCCGTATCAACTGAAGGCGGAAGTCGGGCTGGCCTTTTCGTTTCCCAGCCAGATTGCCAGCAAGGTTTTCCCGGAGCGACACGACAACCAACTGCAGGCCTGTTGGGATCTGTTTTACTGGCGCAACATGGATTCCCGCATCGTGGAAATCAGTCACAGTCCATTGAACTATAAATTGTTGTTCATACCGGGCGTGGCTGTCATGGATGAAGTGACGGCCGCCAAGATTCGCGACTACGTTAAAAACGGTGGCACGGTGGTGATGACAGGCAATTCGGCCATCGTGGACACAAACGGACAAGTCTTCAAGACGACCCGCCCAGGCATGTTAAACGATGTGTTCGGCATACGCCTGGGAAGCTTTGAAGAAACAGAAGCCATGAACGAGATTTCCAGGAAGTCCTACAAAGGTAAAAGACTTGAATTTACTTACAAAGGTAAAGCCGTCAACACGGAATTGACCAGGTTTGACATTGTCGATCTCAAAGGGGCCCAAGTACTCGGCCAGATTACCGGTCTGGATAAGGATTATCCCATCATGACATCGAACACCTATGGCAGAGGCAGGGCGATTTATGTGGGATTGCCTGCCAAGGGCGAGGTACTTGGCTGGTTGCTCGACGATCTGATCGATGAATTGGACATCAAAAAAGGCCCTGATGTGCCGTCCGGTGTCATGGCCAGACAGATCGATGACTCGCATTTCTTATACATGAATGTCAGCGGCGAGCCCAAAGAGATTCAAATGAAGAACAAGTCCCGGAGTATCCTTTATGACAAGGATTACACCGGCAATTTCACGATTGCACCGTACGAACCCGAATTTATCGAAATCAAGTAATTTATCTGGAGTTCAATATGAATCAAGCGAATAGCATGGTTAGGTTTGTTATATGCGGAATCGTTCTTTTGATGTGTTCGACCGTCTGCATCTCTGCCCAGATACAAGTTCCGGCCCTTTGCGGCCCGGTTCCGTCGGAGAATCAATTGCGATGGCAGGAACTGGAATATTACGCGTTTATCCATTTCTCCTTGAATACCTATACGGATCAGTCGTGGGGATATGGGAATGAAGACGTCAACCTGTTCAATCCTACGGAATTGGACTGTCGTCAGTGGGCCCGTATTTGCAAGGAAGCCGGGATGAAAGCCATTATCCTCACGGTCAAGCACCACTGTGGTTTTTGTCTTTGGCCTTCAAAATACACGGAGTATTCCGTAAAGAATGCTCCCTGGCGTGACGGTAAGGGGGACGTGGTGCGTGAAATGGCCGATGCCTGTAAGGAATACGGTCTGAAGTTAGGGATCTATTTGTCACCTTGGGACAGAAACCATCCTGAATACGGCAGACCCGAATATATCACCTACTTCCGCAATCAACTGACCGAACTGCTGACCAACTACGGCCCCATTTTCGAGGTGTGGTTTGACGGAGCCAACGGCGGTACGGGGTACTACGGCGGCGCCAATGAGAACCGAAAAATCGACCGTACTACCTATTACGACTGGAGCAATACGTACAAGCTGATCCGCGAGCTGCAGCCTGATATCGTGATATGGAACGATGGAGGCAACAGGGCCGATCTTCGCTGGGTAGGAACCGAGGCGGGATTTATTGGCGAAACCAACTGGAGTCTGCTCAACGCCACGGGTGACGTCCCGTTTAACATGTTGCATCATGGCGTGGAAGATGGAGATTCGTGGGTGCCGGGCGAAGTCAATACCTCCATCAGACCGGAATGGTTCTACCACCCCAGTGAAGATACCAAGGTCAAAACCCTGCCACATTTAATGGATACCTACTATAATTCCATCGGGCGCAACGCCACCTTGCTTTTGAACTTTCCCATCATGCCCAATGGCCTGATCCATGAAAACGACGAAAAGGCAGCACTTGATCTTGCCAAGGCCGTGAAAGAGGCATTCGCTGTCAACCTTGCCCGGCAAACGAAAGCGGAGGCCTCGAACGTTCGCGGTAATGCCGAGGAATCTGCAGCAGACAATGTCATAGACAGTGACAAAGACACCTATTGGGCCACTGACGATGACGTGACAAAGGCGTCCTTGACACTGGATTTTGGCAAACCCACCACGTTCAACCGTTTCATGGCGCAAGAATACATCCGTTTGGGACAACGCGTGAAGGCCTTTACGATTGAGGGCCTGATCGATGGGAACTGGAAAGAACTGGCCAAGGCAACCACCGTCGGATACAAACGCATCCTGCGTTTCCCCACGGTTGCGGCCACACAACTGCGATTCAATATCAATGACGCCAAATGTTGCCCGGTTATTTCCAATATCGGCGTTTACAATGCCCCGCAAATCCTGACGTCTCCGACCGACTACATGCCCACGGCCTTCGATCTGAAAGAGATGGTCGGCTACACCTGGGCGCATTTGCTGGCCCAGGCCGTCAATATGACCTCGCCGCTGCTGCACTTTGCCGGAAAATATCAGGATTTTATCGGCAACCCGGCCGAGAATCTACTGCGTCACCTGCCCTCGACCTGGGACGAAACGATCGTGCTGTCGGGTAGTGAGATCGGCAAGACTGTCGGTTTTGCCCGCCGACGCGGTGACACTTGGTTCATCGGCGTGCTCAATGGCGGTGAAGCCGCCACGCTGCCGATCGAACTGTCCTTCCTGGAGCAGGGCACTTGGCAGGCCGAGGTCTTCGGAGATGATCCCGGCCATCCAGCCACCTTCCAACGCCAGAGCAACAATGTCCGTGCAAGTGACTCGTTGACCGTCTCGATGAGTCCTCGCGGCGGGGCCGTGATTGGGTTGACAAAGACCACACCGTAGACGTATATTTTGTTTGAATGCTATAAATACTTATGCAAAACAATTGACAGAAAAGGAAGAGATCAATGATGACACACTGCAAACAGATGCTTTATTGCTGGATGACTGTGATTGTCCTGTTGTGCTTTTGCCCGCTGCTTCCGGCGGCACCCACCGGTCTGGATGACAACGGGCACTTAAAGGCCGTCGAGGCCAAGACGGACGGATTTTCATGTGTCCGTCTGGAAAACGGGGTTCAACTGCGCGTCGGCAAGTCCGTGAAAAACGTGATTTTCTACGGTCCGTCCACGGTACGTGTAAACGAGAACCTCGGGGAGAACTATTGGAAATACCCCAGTATCGTTGTCTTGGGTAAGCCTGCGGTGATCCCGTTCAAGATTCAAGAGGCCGGTGACAGTATCACCATTGTATCGGACAAGTTACGGATCAAGGCCGACAAACAGAGCGGGGCGTTGACGTTCATGGATGCCGACGGCAAGGTGCTGACGAAAGAGCGGGCCGAAAACCACGCCACCCTCAAGCAGGTGGAGATTTCCGGGGCCCCGACCTACGAGGTGTCGAATACCTTTACCCTCAAGCCGGATGAAGGCTGGTACGGATTCGGATACATCGATGCCGCTCCGACCAAAATCAACCGGCGCGGGCAGGAACTGCTGCTGATCCAGACCAATTTGGGGATCGTGATTCCCATGATCGTGTCCACTGAACGCTACGGTGTTATGTGGGACACCTATTCCATCATGAGGTTCAAGGACGATGCGAGCGGGGCTACACTGTGGGCCGAGAGTGCACCCGGCGGGGTGGATTACTATGTTTTTGCCGGCGACACCATGGATGACGTGATTGGCGCCTACCGCGATCTGACCGGTGATGCACCCATGTATCCCAAGCAGGCCCTGGGCCTGTTTATGAGCAAGGAACGCTACCAGACTCAGGAACGCATTGTCGAAGTGGCCAGGACCTTTCGCCAGGAGAAGTTCCCACTCGATTACATTGTGCAGGACTGGCAGTACTGGGGTTCCGACAAGGACGGCACCTGGAGCGGCATGATCTGGAACAAGGAACGCTATCCCGATCCGGAGGGCATGACAAAGGCGATCCACGACCTGAACATGAAGCTGATGATCTCGATCTGGCCGTCCGTGGGCAACGACACACCCCTGGCCCATGAACTCGACCAATACAGACTTCGTTTCGAGCCGCTGCACTGGATCTCCAGGAAGGCGCGTATCTATGACGCTTTCAGCCAAAAAGGGCGAGAAATCTACTTCAAGCATATCAAGAACGGCCTGCTCGACAAGGGCGTGGACGCCCTCTGGATGGACGGCACTGAGGTCGAGGTCGGCTCGGCCTGCTGGAATCCCCGTGAAGTTGCGCGGGACATCAAGGGGCTGGGCACCAATGCCATGGGCGATTTCTCCCGTTATCTCAATCCCTATACCCTCATGACCACCAAGGGCACCTATGAAGGCCAGCGTGCGATCAACAACCAGCGTGTTTTTACCTTAACCCGTTCGGCCTGGTGCGGGGCGCAGCGTTATGCCGCTGCTTCGTGGTCGGGCGATTCGTTCGCCGGTTGGGACACGCTCAAGGCCCAGATGGCTGGCGGACTCGAAGTGACCTTATCGGGCAACCCCTGGTGGACGCAGGATATCGGCGGTTTCTTCGTCAACAACTACCCCAGCGGGGAACAGAATCCGGCTTATCGCGAACTCTTTACACGCTGGTATCAGTTCGGGGCCTTTAACCCGATCTTCCGTATTCATGGAACCAACATTGAGCGTGAACCCTACATCTTCAAGGAAATGGACCCGGAGATGTACAAGGCCCTGTTGGATATTACACATTTGCGTTACCGCCTGATGCCGTATATCTATAGCCAGAGCTGGAGGGTCACGAGCCAGGGCTACACCCTCATGCGGGGCTTTCCCCTGGATTTTCCGGATGACGCCAAAGCGCGTGACATCAGTGACGCCTTTATGTTCGGCCCAGCATTTCTAGTGCATCCGGTGACCCGTGCCATGTATCGTATGGGCAATCCACCGGCGGCGACCCTGCCGACGAAGTTCCTCCGGACCCCGGAAGGCAAGCCCGGCCTGGCGGTGCAGTATTTTGCCGGGACAAACTTTAACACGCCCAAGGACAAGGGAGTCGACCAGATCGTGGAACACGATTGGCCCGGACCGCCGCTGGCCGAGCCTCCCGGTGGCTTGGACAGACTCAGTAATTTCTCCGCGCGTTGGGAGGGAACCTTGCTGGTGCCCGAAGACGGCGAATATGAAATCGGAGTTGAAGTCGACGACGGTTTTCGGCTCTATCTCGACGGTGACAAGGTTCTGGAGGACTGGAACCAGGGTGCCAAACGCTATCGCAGTACCAAGGTGACCTTCAGCAAGGGGCAGGAAGTGCCGCTGAAGCTGGAATTCTACCAAGGCGGGGGCGAGCGTGTCATCCGTCTCGCCTGGCGTACACCCAGTGATTTACTCGAGTTGAATAATGCGAATCGAGAGATTGACAATGTCATGGAAACGTATCTGCCGGCCGGTGCGATTTGGACCGATTTCTGGACCAACCAGACCTTTACGGGCGGCCAGACGGTCAAGAAGAACTGTCCGCTCAATATTCTGCCCCTGTACGTGCGCGCCGGATCGATCGTGCCCATGGGGCCGGTGATGCAGTATGCCACGGAAAAACCGGAGGCCCCGTACGAAATCCGCATCTATCCGGGTGCCGACGCGAAGTTTACCCTGTACGAAGACGACAACGAGACCTACAACTACGAAAAGGGCGAATATGCCACGGTTGACCTTGCCTGGAACGATGCGACCAGAACGTTGAGTATCGGGCCGCGCCGGGGGTCTTTGCCCGGCATGATCGCCGAACGACAGCTCAATCTCGTGATCGCCACACCGGATCGCAATGCCGGTCTGGCGCAAGGAACCGTCAACGTCAAGACAATCCGCTACACCGGTAAACCGGTAGTGGTGACATTCTAACAAAACGAGGATATTGGAAAACCATGATGAAGAAAATGGATATCAGAATATTGATTGTGGTCCTTGTGGCCGGCTTAGGGACGCTCTGTTATGCAGACAATCCGATCATACAGACAAAGTATACCGCCGATCCGGCCCCACTGGTCTATAACGATACGGTATACCTGTATACCAGCCATGACGAAGACGATGCCGAAGGCTTCAAGATGTTCAATTGGCTGCTCTATAGCTCAACGGACATGGTCAATTGGACTGACCACGGCATTGTAGCAGGTGTTCGGGAACCTCATAAAACATTCAAGTGGGCGGACGGTTTTAACGCGTGGGCGCCTCAATGTATCTTTAGGAACGGTATGTTTTATCTATACTGCCCCTTGGTACGCAACGGACATATGGATATAGGTGTGGCCGTTTCAGACAGCCCCACCGGGCCGTTTACCGATGCAATCGGACGGCCTTTGATCCATAATCCGGATTCCGGGGATGACATCGATCCCTCAGTCATGATCGACGATGACGGACAGGCCTATTTATACTGGGGACATCAACGTATCTTTTATGTGAGATTGAATCAGGATATGATTTCTTATTCGGGAAACATCGTTGAGTTTCCGAGACCGAAATTGTTCGAAGAAGGGCCATGGATTTATAAGCGAAATGGTTGGTACTACCTGGCATTTGCGTCCTACTGTTGTCCCGAGGGCATCGGTTATGCGATGAGCGATAGCCCTATCGGCCCCTGGACGACCAAGGGGTATATTATGAAGCCGAATAATGCCTCCTCCGGGAATCATCCGGGCATCATCGATTACAAGGGGCAGTCATACGTTTTCGGCTTCAATTACGTCCTGAATTTCGCTGAAACGAACGTTCATCGTGAAAGGCGTTCGATCTGCGTGGAAAAATTGAACTATGACGCCGACGGCACGATTCCTACGCTGCCATGGTGGTCCACAACAGGTGTGGACCAGATCGGTACGTTCAATCCGTATGTCAAAACCGAGGCGGAAACCATCGCCTGGAGCGAGGGCATCAAGTCCGAGCCGTGCAGCAAAGGTGGGATGAATGTCTATCCAACTCGAGATAGTGCCTTCATCAAGGTCAAAGGCGTGGATTTTGGTGATGAGGGGGCCGGTACCTTCACCGCCTCCATCGCCTGCAACACCCAAGCCGGAGTCTCGAAAAGC
>Ga0315545_1002616_pt1 | contig 16090 bp, 12 predicted proteins | sample SalMarSW160210MG_FD_203096 | JGI IMG/M metagenome (GOLD analysis project Ga0315545, IMG submission 203096) | Salt marsh sediment microbial communities from the Plum Island Ecosystem LTER, Massachusetts, United States - Salt Marsh Sediment SW1602-10 ...
AAGATGCGATGGAGCTTACGCCTAATATTACCGAGAAAAGACGAGTGCTGTCAGGTCTGGCAAATACACAATCGCTTGAAGCGCTGCAGATGGTCGCATCGTATTTAGACAATGACGCTTTGAAGCAAGAGGCGGCAGTGGCCGTGGTAAAGATTGCCGGGGGTATTCACAAGAACTATCCTAACGATTGCAAAGAGCTTTTGATGAAGATAGTCAACAGTACAGACAACAACGCCCTTCGAGAGCAGGCACAGGAACTGATAAATCAAATTGGTGAGGCCGGCAAGTAGCCCGTCCTGAGCCGGGTCGAAGGATAAGTGAGTCGCTTTTTTGGAGAATTCTTTATGAGTTCAACGATTTTAAGGCAGGTACGGCTACAAGCGACGGTACTGGCTTTTTACGGATTGTTTATAGTATGTGGGGCAGGCACTGAAAGGGCAGTAGCTCAAGAAGTCGATCCATATATGGGCGACTGGAAGGGTACTTGGACTATGGCCGAGGGAACTGGAACCGGCTCAGGGCCTATGGCTGCGCAGGTCATAGCTATAGGCAAAGGAAAGTATCGACTGAATCTTCTTCGCGAGTTCGACACACGAACCGAACCCATAGCTGTACTCGAAGGCCAACATGAGAATATAGAGGTGCGATTTACAGGCCGTGTTCAGCGCGAGGGTGCCGAGTCCGACGTGCGGGCAGTGATCAAGGATGGCAAATTGGCTGGTAGTATGAAGGGACATAACAGCGAGGGCAAATACGTCTCGGCTGAATTTATTTTGGAAAAGACGGTGCGGCTGTCACCAAAATTAGGAGAAAAACCGCCGGAAAATGCAATTATTCTTTTCGATGGGAAGAACTTTGACGAGTGGGAACCGGTACATCCGGCAACCAAGGGACTTGTCAGTCTCATCAACACATTGGGGCCGTCAGAGAAATCAGTGGCGTATCTGCGAAGTGCGCTATGGTCCGACGAGCAGCAGAAGGCGCGTCTTGAAATTGGTAGTGACGATGGAGTGAAGGTTTGGCTCAATGACCAGGTTATTCATGCAAACAACGCAATGCGTGCACTTAGACCCGGCGAAGATAAGGTCGATATCACATTGAAGAAGGGCTGGAATGATATTCTTCTTAAGGTTACTCAGGGAAGTGGTGGTTGGGAGGTGTGCGTGCGACTAATTGGTCTGGACGGTGAAATACTGAAGAACGTTAAAGAAATGGTTAATGTTGAGTCAAGCGATGCCGGAACCAGCGAATACCTGCAAAAGAGCGACGGTTTTCTCTGCCTGTGGGAAGTTTCCGGGCCATATCGCGAGGAGGGAAAGGATGGGCTTGCACTTTTTGACGTTGCGTTTGAACCTGAAAAGCCCGGTGTTAGAGTCGAAGGCAAGAGGGTTAATATCAGTGAGTTGGATATGTCTAAGGTGCGTTGGAAACTTGTGGATGGTGCAATGGAGATAACGCCGGGAATAGGCTCGATTGTGACTAAGAGAAGGTTCAGTGATTTCAAGCTGCACCTTGAGTTTCGTACACCTTTTATGCCTGAATCAGAGGGACAGGCGCGCGGCAATAGCGGCGTCTATCTGCAGGGCCGTTACGAAGTGCAGATACTTGATAGCTATGGTCTGGAAGGACGCGATAATGAGTGTGGTGGTGTATATGAAGTTGGTGCGCCGCTTGTGAACATGTGTGCACCGCCTATGCAGTGGCAAAGCTATGACATTACTTTCCTTGCGCCGCGATTTGATGAGGCGGGCAAAAAGCTTAAAGATGTAAAACTGACCGTTGTGCACAACGGCGTGACTATTCAAGAGAACTTGTCGGTTCCAGGACCGACAGCTGAGGCGATGGATAATAATGTGACCGAGCCAGGCCCTATTTATCTGCAGGACCACGGCAATCCCGTGCAGTATCGCAATATTTGGCTTATCGAAATGCCCCAGTAGGTCTCTTATTAGAAGATTAAGAATCAATGATAGCAGACAGGAGAAGAATTGTGAAACACAAGAAAAGCCTCAGTCAAGATGGCATTAAGATTTCACGGCGTGATTTTATAGGTACCGCAGCAGCGGTGGCAGCATTTACAGTTGTCCCCAGAAAAGTGCTTGGTGGGCCTAATAATGTGCCGCCAAGCGAAAAGCTCAACATAGCAGTGATTGGCGTTGGAGGTCGCGGCAGCGAAGACATAGAGGCCGTCAGCAGTGAAAATATTGTTGCCTTATGCGATGTGGATTTGAACAGTGCCGGGGAGATACTCACGAAGTACCCTAATGTAAAAGTATACCGTGACTTTCGAAGGATGCTGGAGAGTGAGAACAGGAACATTGATGCGGTGGTGATCGCTGCGCCGGACCATATACATGCGCCTGCTGCTATAATAGCGATGAAGATGGGCAAGCACGTTTATGTTGAGAAGCCAATGGCGCATACGATTTTCGAGGCTCGCCAGATGACGCGAGTGGCGCAACGAACCGGCGTGGTGACACAGGTGGGCAATCAGGGACACGCCGACGAGGGGATTCGGTTGACGTATGAGTTCATTCACGATGGTGCGATTGGTAAGGTGCACGAAGTGCACGTTTGGACTGACAGGCCTGGCGTGATTGGCGGCAGGGCCTGGTGGCCTCAGGGCTTGGATCGGCCCAAAGGATCATGGCCGGTGCCGGAAACATTAGACTGGGATTTATGGCTGGGTCCAGCCCCTTGGCGACCTTATGCAAAGTTCCCAAATAGTGAAGGTGGAATTGTGGCCTATTGTCCATTTAACTGGCGTGGCTGGTTTGATTTTGGCTGTGGGGCAATGGGTGATATGGCAGTGCACAATGCCGACCCAGCCTTCTTCTGCCTGGACCTCGGCGCACCAACGGCGGTTGAGGCAGAAACGAGCGGTGTCGCTGAAGAGACATTCCCCAAGTGGAGCATCATTACGTATTACTTCCCGGCCAAGGATGATCGGCCTGCGATAAAGATGATATGGTACGATGGCGGCAAGTTGCCGCCGAGGCCCCCGGAACTTGAGAATGAGCGAGAGCTGCCCAACAATGGGATACTGTTTGTTGGCAGCGAAGGCAAAATTCTCTGTGGTGAAAAGGCAAGTCCGCCGAGATTGATTCCTGAGTCGAAGATGAAAGAATACAAGCGGCCGGAAAAGACACTTCCACGATCGATTGGGCATCACAAAGAGTGGATTCAGGCGTGCAAAGACAACAAACCCAAAGATGCCAAGGCTGGATTTTGGTACTCCGGCCCATTCACGGAGGCATTGCTTGTGGGCAACTTGGCTGTTCGGCTGGGCAGGCTGGTTGAGTGGGACCATGACAATATGCGTTCGCCCAATGCGCCGGAGGCGGACAACTACATTACAAAGTTTTACCGTAGAGGGTGGTCTGTGTAGTTTTGGTTTTTCTAAAAACAAACCTGTGACCGTAAGAAAGCTGCAACTGGCTCTGTGGATTCAAAGCAGGCGTATATCAGGCGCACTCAATGATTTGTATTATATGGAGTGGAGAGAAATCACTAAATGAAGGGGGAGAATGTCTGCTTAATCAAGCCTTTGGTTAGGTAGTTGTCTTTTGTAGGAAAAAGTGAAGGCTGTGTTGCGCAGAATGTGCGTTTTGGATTCGGAGGTGCCTGCGAAAGAAAGCAAATGGTTTCTTGACATTAGTTTGTATGGGCATGATAATAACCACCAATAGAATTGATGACCTGCTCATTATATTTTTGGAGCGTGTGATTTCTGATGAATGAACAAAAAAGTGAAGAGGGCATGAACAGACGCAGTTTTCTGCGTTCTACCGCGGTGGCAGGAGTTGGCTTGGCATTTTCACCGTATGTTTTTGGACAAGCGGACGACGGTAATCCAGATAATATAAATGTTGCTTTACTTGGAGCCGGTGAGCAGGGACAGGTTTTGATGAATGCCTGTTTGAGGATACCAGGAGTTCGTTTCAAGGCTGTATGTGATATCTGGGAGGCTTACAATCAAAAGCGAGTTTCGCGACTGCTTAAGAGATACCATCATGAGCATAATGCTTATATTGATTATAGAGAGATGCTCGATAAGGAAAAAGACCTTGACGCTGTGATTATTGCGACGCCTGATTTCTGGCACGCCGAGCATACGGTTGCCTGTTTGAAGGCCGGCCTGCATGTTTACTGTGAAAAGGAAATGTCCAACACTCTTGAAGGCGCAAAGCAGATGGTCGAGACAGCGAGAGAAACAGGCAAGCTCTTGCAGATTGGCCATCAACGCCGAAGCAATCCTCGATATATTCACTGCTATGAAAATCTTATTAGAAAAGCAGAGCTGCTTGGTCGAATTACTACTGTCAATGGTCAGTGGAATCGGAGCAGGGCGGCATGTGTTGATTTTGGCTGGCCTAAAAGCGCTTTGATCGATCAGACCACGCTCCAGAAGTATGGATTTGAGTCGATGCAGCAGTTCAGAAACTGGCGTTGGTACAAAGGATTGGGCGGTGGCCCTATTGTTGACCTCGGCTCACACCAGATTGACATTTATAATTGGTACCTTCAGACTAATCCAAAAAGCGTGATGGCAAGCGGCGGCGTTGATTATTGGAAGGGGCACGACTGGTATGACCATGTCATGGTTATTTATGAATATCAGACGAATGAAGGAACTGTAAGAGCATTTTATCAAACGATAACAACAAACAGTGGTCAGGGTTATTTCGAAGCCTTTATGGGTGATGAAGGGACATTGCTGATTTCGGAATCTGCGGCACGTGGTACGGTATATCGTGAGGCCTGGGTGCCGGCAGAGAATTGGGCCAACTGGGTCAAGCAGGGTTACATAAAGGCTATTCAACAAGAGCAGGAAAAACCTGCTGCTGCCGGAGCAGTTCTTGATGTGCGTGAGTCGCCAAAGCCGCCGAGCTATGATTTGCCCGTGACGATGGATAAGCCCTATCATCAGCCGCATCTTGAGAACTTCTTTGATACGATACGTGGTAAGGCCAAATTGAATTGTCCTGCTGACATCGGATATGAAACTACCGTTACGGTGCTAAAGGTCAATGACGCAGTGGAAGCTGTCCGCAGACTTGATTTTAAGCCTGACGAATTTAAGGTTTAGAAGCCCCTTAAATATTTAGCCCTGCCTTTTATTAGGTGGGGTTTTGTTGCGAGTTAAATCGGTGTGGGCTTAGGCGGAATGTGGATGCATGCATTGAGCAAAGGATTGATAGTTCGTTGAAAAAAGGATTTATTGTAGCCTTAGCTTTTTTGCTTACATCGTCAACTCTGACTGCCGCTGGTGAATCGGTGGGGAAATTGCTTGGTGACGAAAGTGACGGCAGCAGGGCAACGCCGCTTCATCTTATCCCGCTATTTGCCGAAGATGAAAATGGCGAAAAAGGCGAGCAAATTGAGCCTGATGTGGGATTTCCAATGCCTTTTTCGACACGCTTCACGTGCGGTGACTGTCACAGCTACAAGATAATCAGCGAAGGCTGGCATTTCAATTATATTGATCCGAATGTTATCCCTGGTCGGCCCGGTGAGCCGTGGATATACTTTGATTCTAAGCTTGGAATTCAGATTTCTCTTTCGTACCGACCATGGTTGGGGACATTTCGCCCAGATGATATTGGGCTATCGGTTTTTCAGTTCACCAAGATTTTCGGCAGGCATATGCCGGGAGGAGGCCCCGGCGAGGTTGAAAGTGACGACATTGATGATGTTGGCCGACAGTTTGTATCAGGCAAACTTGAGATAAATTGCCTTGCCTGTCACAACGCGCACTATGGGCAGGATATGGGTGGTGACGGTGGGTATGCTGTTCAGGTGACGCGAGAGAATTTCCGATGGGCGGCAACTGCCTCATGCGAATTTGCTGACGTGACGGGTTCAGCGGCAAAAATGCTTGAGACTTATGACCCATTTATGCCTGATCCTGATGAGCGGGATGCACCTCGTGTGACTTATCGAAAAGAGGCGTTCAACGAAAACGATGAGGTACTTTTTCAGATCATTAGAGAAGTGCCTGATGAACGCTGTTATTACTGCCACTCCGATTTATACTACTGTCGGGCTGAGGAAACAGAGAAGTGGAAATCGGATGAGGACGTCCATCTGGCTGCGGGACTAAAGTGTGTTGATTGTCACCGTAACGGCATCGACCATAACATCATCAGGGGATACGAACAGGAGGCAGGCCTCTCGCAGAATCCGTTAGCTGCTACGAGCTCTTGCGAAGGTTGTCACCTTGCGAAGGGCGAAGGTGAGCCGCAGGCCGGTCGGCTTGGCGCACCGGTTCCGACACATCCTGGGATCCCTCCTATTCATTTTGATAAATTATCTTGTACTGCTTGTCATTCAGGCCCATGGCCTGTGAGTGAGACGGTTCTTACAAAGACGTCACGTGCTCATCGGTTAGGAACACCGAATGTAAACAAAGCTGAAGAGGCATTGCCGCATATCGTATCGCCCGTTTTTGCCAAGCAGAGTGGAATCGGCGTTGCGTATATGGGCCGACTTCTTGTTCTTGTTATGGAAGGTGGTAAGATTAGCCCGTATAAAGTTATGTGGCCAGCCTACTGGGGAACGTTAGAGAATGATCGCGTCATACCGATTGAGGTTGGGATTGTTGAAAAAGTTGTTGGTGATGTTTTTGCTGATCTTGAATTTCCTGCGACAGGTGATTGGCCTGAGATAACAAAAGTGAATATCGCAGAGGCTCTAAAGGCCCTCGGCGATAAGGCCGTGTATGTAGCCGGCGGGGTGATGTATAAGCTTGATGATTCCGGCGAGCTTGCCGAGAAAGTTGGCCATTTAGCAGCAGCACCTTATATGTGGCCGATTGCTCATAATGTAAGGCCTGCGGCGCAGTCACTTGGCGTGCGTCGCTGTGAGGATTGTCACAGCACTGATGCACCTTTCTTTTTCGGCGAGGTCGCTGTTGATTCACCTGTTGCTTTTGAGCGACCATCCAAAAAGAAAATGGTCGAGTTTCAAGACATCAATCCATTCTATGCTTGGGTGTTTGCATTTTCGTTTGTATTCAGGCCCTGGCTAAAGGTTATTGCACTTGCCTGCTCCGCAGTGTTGGCAGGTGTTTTGTTGCTTTATGCTTTGAAGGCTTTGGGTTGTGTGGCAAGGTTTTTAGCAGAGCAAGAGTAGCAGCATTAGTAAGGATTTGGTAAATAGATGTTTCGGAATCTTTCGATATTGATTTTTGTCGTGACTGTAGGCGGGGTGTTTTTGAACTGGATAGCTGCTCCGTGCAAAGGTTGTCGGTGGAATCCGATCAAGAAGGTCGTGCACTTATTTACGCTGCTTTTATTCGAGCAGAAGCTAAGCCTTGTTGGGGCGATAAAGAAGCTAATTTATTTGGTGGCGTTGTTTTGTTTTGTGGTGCTTGTCGTGACGGGTTTTTATCCGCTATTGGTTAAGGGCGAACATATCAGTGGATACCTGATGATGATACATGCGACTTTCGCACCGATTTTTATTTTATGTCTAACGTTTTTAGCCGTGGCGTGGGCAAGTAGTCATCGCTTTAACAAAAGCGACTGTCCGTGGCTGAGGAATATTCTTCGGCGGGTAACCAGTTTGAAAATTCCTGTATCTGAATCTATTGAACCAAGCTCACAGCTTTTTGAAAAGACAGGTTTTTGGCTTATTGTGTTTTTGGCTTTGCCGCTTATCTTATCTATAATAGTAAGCATGTTCTCGATTTTTGGCACGGCGGGGCAGGAGTTTCTGCTTGCTGCGCACAGATGGAATGCATTAGTCTTTGCAGTTGTTGCAATTATACATACGTATCTGGTAATCCGAGTACAGTTGAAACGGTGAGGTCCTTTTTGCAGAATAGCTTTTACTCACTCTCGTTTGAAGCTGACTGAGAATCGGTTAAGCGTAATCGAGTACTTTTAATTAGGAGAATAGATTATGAGCGATGGAATGCTGCCAAGTTATCTGAGCATGGCCAAGCCGAATCCGCTTGAGAACAGAGCGCCTTGGTATAAGAACACGGCACCGGCGTATGCGGGAATTTTTCTGTGGGTCGTATTCTATATGGCGATCGCCAAGGGGACCCTTTCTCAGGCCGGTTTGGGACTGAGCTTACTGGGGCTTGTAGTTGCGGCGCTGATATGTCACTTTCTGTTTTATCTTGTGCCTGGTTTGTACGGCATGAAGACGGGCTATCCGCTTTATGTCGTGGGCTCGTCAACTTACGGAACGATGGGTGGTTTTCTAATGCCGGGTTTGTTGATGGGACTGCTGCAGTTCGGCTGGCTCGCGGTGAACATTGCAGTATCTACGGACTTCATACTTCAGGCAACGGGAAAACCACCTGCTGTAAATCCTGAGACAGGGATTTTCCAGGGAGGCGCGGCATTTACAGTCGTGGCAATTATCTGGGCGGCGCTGGCGGTGTTTGTGGCGGTCAAGGGCATCCAGTATCTCGGCAAGGTCTCGACGTTTCTGCCGATTGTGCCACTTATAATGATAATTGTTGTATTCCTGGCTAATGTTGGCACCGCAGGTAAGTACACGCCGCCCGAAGGTGCACAGCCACTTGTCGGATTTCTAACAATGATTGCAATAGTCGTTGGATTTTTCGCTACAGCGGGCGCGGCCGGTGTGGATTTTGGTATGAGTAACCGAGATTCGAAGGACGTTCGGCTTGGAGGTCTTGTGGGTATTGCGCTGGCGATAATTGTTGCGGGTAGTCTGCCGCTGATTGCTGTTGCCGGTGCTCACGGCGCCGATCCTTCGATGGAAAGTTACACGTTTGATGCGGTGATCGGCAAGCAGGCGGCTGGGAAATTGATGTTTGTATTGTTTGCCATCGCCAGTTTCGCGCCGGCTTGTTTCTCCTCGTTCATTGCTGCCAACAGCATCGGCACAATGTTCCCGAAAGTCAATAAAACAATCATGGTTGTAATAGGCGCAGTTGTCTCTGTGATCCTTGCGGTGACGGGCAAAGCGTTGAATCTTGTCGGTGTGTTCTCGATTATTGGTGCGTCGTTCGGGCCTATTTGCGGCTCGATGGCAGCGGACTATCTATTGAGTGGCTGCAAGTGGTCCGGGCCGCGAAAGGGTATCAACTTCGCTGGATATATCGCATGGGCTGTTGGATTTGTTGTGGCGATACTGCCGACCGTCAAGCCGGACCTGGCGGTATCAAAGTACATCAATCCTGCGCCGGTTATCGCGTTTGTGATTGGATTCTTACTTTATACAGTCTTAGCTAAGATCGGTCTTGAGCCGCCGGTGGTAGAAATGGCTGGGATCAAGGAACAAAAAAGTTAACCACGGTCGAGATTTGTTTTAATTGGTCTTGATACTGGGATTTGGCCTACGCCAAATCCCTTTCTTGCATATATATTGGGTAAAATTGACTGGGCTAATGGATTGACATATAGGGCATCGTGGTTTATGATCTTTGTTTGTATGTGCGATTATTGTTAGTGTTTAAGTCTTGAGATCAAAGATATGGCTAAGAGAGCTCTTAGTTCGGTAACGACGATTTGGGTTCTGGCGTTATTACTTGTTGGTCTGTGTTTTACGGTATCGTGCAAGAAGGCACCCGAGGTAAACGAACCTGCGGAGCAGACGGAGACGGTAGTAGAGCAAGAACCGGCGGAGGTTGAGCAGGCTGAGGAAGAACTGGTTGCAACTGCTGAAGCGGATACATCGGGTGTTAAGCTGGTACCAATTGAGATAGAATTGCCCAAGCCAATGTTTGTGGGGACGCCGCAGGATGTACGCGTGCCAAATCTCGAAAAGCCTTTAGGCAAGGATCGTCCGCCTTTCTTGGCACCTGAGGGAACAACAAACGTTGCTTTTGGCAAGCCTGTAACGGCCAGTGATGAAGAACCCATCATCGGTGAGACCGAGATGGTTACTGACGGCGATAAAGAGGCAGCAGATGGAAGCTATGTTGAGTACGGCCCATTTCTGCAGCATGTCACCATTGACCTTGAGCAGGAATGTGAGATTTATGCGATTGTTATGTGGCACTACCACAAACAGGCCCGCGTATACTATGATGTGGTGGTGCAGGTCGCAGATGATCCGGACTTCACTGAGAATGTTAAAACCGTGTTTAATAACGACATCGACAATTCTGCAGGCTGTGGGGTCGGCAAAGACATGCACTATACTGAGACCGCAGAAGGCAAACTCATTGATTGTCTGAGCCAGGGGCCTGTTCGAGGTCAGTATGTGCGTTGCTATAGCAATGGTAATACGAGTAACGACCTAAACCACTGCATTGAAGTGGAAGTCTACGGCAGGCCGATAGAATAATGACATCGCCAGATTCCGTCTCGATCGGGAAATGGCAGTATTGCCTCCTGATTTTAGCTGTGACAATCGTCGCGGCGGCTTTACGCATACCAAACCTGGCACAACGCCCAATGCACGGCGATGAGGCGGTTCACGCGATTAAATTCGGCGAGCTACTGGAGAAGGGATTCTACGAGTACAATCCTCACGAATATCACGGTCCGACGCTGAATTATCTGACACTAATTAGTGCATGGTTGGGTCGTGCACATAGATTGGTGGATGTTGATGAGTTTGAATTGCGAATTGTACCGGTTTTCTTTGGAGTGGTCCTGGTAGCACTTTTTTTGTTCCTCATCGACGGTATGGGGGGATGGGCTGCGGTTTTTGCGGCAGTGCTGGCAGCTATCTCGCCTGCAATGGTTTTTTTCAGCCGGTACTACATACAGGAAATGTTGCTTGTTTGCTTTTCTTTAGGTGTGATTGCTTGTGGATGGCGCTACGTGAGAAGTAAGAGAATCGGCTGGGCGATATTTATAGGTGTGTTTCTGGGGCTGATGCACGCAACAAAAGAGACTTGTATTATCTCTTTTGGTGGGATGGTATCGGCGGTTGTTGTTGTGCTGTTGCTTGAGAAAAAAGATGCCAGCGGTGTCCGACGAGGTCTTGCAGGCGTTAGGATAAGTCACATTGTGGCGGGACTTGCTGCTGGTGTAGCTGTATCGGCTTTGTTTTACTCATCGTTTTTTAGCAATCCGGTGGGTATTCTGGACTCGGTGCGTGCCTATAAGACATACTTCAGCAGAGCAGGCGATAATAGCCTGCATATTCACCCATGGTATTATTATATGAAGATGCTGTTGTACTCTAAGTACGGACAGGGGCCGGTCTGGAGTGAGGGCCTAATTGTTTTATTAGCCACAGTGGGTTTCGTTGTTGCGTTGACAGGCAAAGGATTACATAAGGGCAGTCGCGGATTGATACGGTTTGTCGCGGTTTATACATTTGTCGTAACGGTTGTGTATTCTCTGATTCCCTATAAAACACCCTGGAGTGCGCTTAGTTTTCTAATCGGGATGGTTGTTTTGGCGGGAGTAGGGGCGGTAACGCTAATAAAATTGAAACGCACGACTCTGACCCGTGTTGTTTTGGTTGTAATTCTTCTTGCAGGTGGTGTTCATCTTGCTTGGCAAACTTATCTTGGCAATTACAAATATTATGCCGACCCTCGAAATCCGTATGTTTACGCTCATCCCACTACCGATGTGTTTACGGTTGTTCATCGCATCGAGGAGTATGCCCGGGTTCACGAGGCCAGACACGTCATGCGCATAGAGGTTATTTGCCCTGGTGATGACTATTGGCCGTTGCCGTGGTATCTGCGCTCATTTTCGCAGGTGCACTGGACTAATGAAGTAAAGGACGATATTGCTGCTGCGCCGTTGATTATTGCTACTGGAACAAATGAGGTGGAGCAGGCGATATCAAATGTGCTTTATGTAAAGACACCCGCAGAGAGACGACAGATGTATTTGTACGTGTTTGACAAGCCCTACTATATATGGTTACGGCCCGGCGTGAAATTGATAGGATTCGCAAGAAAAGACCTGTGGGACCAATGGCAGCAGCAGATTGAACCGCAGGGTGCTGAGCAATTAAGGAAAAGATGACTGAGCAGCGACAAGAACATTACTTTAGTGATGGTGGTTGGGAGTCGATAGAAAATGTGCACCGATTTTCACATCAGGCGATGGCAGCCATTTTTGAAGTAATCATTCAGCACGACGATGAACGTTATGCGCGGCAGGCTGCTCAGGCGGCGTTCGCGGAGGTGGATAGAATCGAGGCCGAGCTTAGTCGCTTTATTGAAAACAGCGACATCTCCCGGATCAACCATGTGTCTGTGGGTGAGCGGTTACGGATTGGATTGGACGCTTTTGAATGCCTTAAGTTAAGCAAAAAGATTTTTAAACAGACTGCCGGTGCGTTTGATGTCACGATAGGGCCTTTGCTTGCCTGCTGGCAGAACACCGATGGAACTATCCGCAACCCGAGTGAGCAGGAGTTATCATCTGCACGCAAGCGCGTTGGAATGGATCACCTCATCTTAAATAAAGATGATTATTCTGTCGAGCTTATGACAAGTCCCATGCAGATTGATCTTGGTGGCATTGGTAAGGGCTATGCTCTCGACTGCATGGCGGAGATGCTTAAAGAATGGAGTATTGAAACTGCGCTTATACACGGGGGTTTCAGTTCGGTACTGGCTCTAGATGCCCCGACAGGTTCTGAAGGTTGGAATATGACTTTAAGCAATCCTTCTGATCGCAAAGAGATTTTAGGCCGCATATATCTGCGGCGCAGGGCTTTAGGTGGTTCCGGCCTGCAGAAAGGTTCCCATATCATCGACCCACGCACAGCTCGGCCAGTTGCCCGTCCTGAGCCGGGTCGAAGGAAAGGCAGGCTCGCAGCCTGGTCGTGCGCCTCTAACGCTGCGACTGCTGACGCTCTCTCCACCGCCTTTATGATTATGGAACCGAAAGAAATTGAGCGATACTGTTCGGAACATTCAGAAGTGCTGGCGATGGTTCTTCTCGCGGATGGTTCATCGGGGCAGGGGAAACTGCTACGCTTTGGCAGATGGCGAGAACTTGGCTTAATTGCGTGACGGATTGATTGGTTAAGAAGTCATTCTTTTGATAACATGCGTTTGATGGTGATCAATTCTTTTAGAATTTTATAGAGGCTTCTGCCCGGAGACAGGCGACTATCACGGTCGCAAGACCAATCGAGGGGAAACTCCTTTATTTTGTAGCCTTCTTTTTGCGCGCGGATGATGATTTCGATATCGAACGCAAAGCCATCCGTGAAAGCTTTACTATAAAGGCGCCGCCCAACGTCGCCTTGATAGACTTTGAAGCCGCATTGCGTGTCAGTATACTCGGAGGAAATTCCCATATAGTGGATGACGAACCCATGAAACAGCTTAGCGCAGATTCGGCGATATAGATTTTGGTTTTTTTCGATATGGCAGTCTGGCATTTTTCTTGAGCCGTGTGCGATATCACAGAAGCCCTTTCTTATGAACTCAAGACCACGCAAGGCATTTTCGTATGGCACGCAGGAGCCGCTATCGGCAAACATCACGAATTGGCCAGAGCTTGCTTTTATGCCGGTACGCACTGCATATCCTTTGCCGCGATGATATTCGTAGCGGATGACGTTTAATGTCACACCTGATGGAACCTTTGTGTTTTTTGCTATCTGTGAGGTGGTATCTTCACTGCCATCATCAACAATAATGACTTCGCCAGTGAGATGCTGTGCCGACAAGAATTCCGCGGCTGCATCGACGTCACTCGCTATTTTTTTGCTTTCGTTGAATGCCGGTATGACAATCGATAGATCCATATATTTTATTATAAGGCCTGAAAAGCGTTGAGCAAAGGCGAAACACAATGTCTGGTTATCAAAGAAACTACGGACCTTTCCGGCCAGGCTACGGCGAAGCGCTCCGCCCAGACGAGCGTAGCCCCGTACGGCGAATTTATCCCTTAGGGAGACGGATTACGCGGATTAACACGGATTGACTCTGTTTAGAAAAAACAGGATTCGGTGCTTCTTGTTTCGAAAATTGAGCTCTTTGAAATTCGATATTGTTTCGGATTTAGGATTTAGTGCTTCGGATTTCCTTGATAATACGTGACAAACAGTCTGGAATGTGATAATCTAAAGTTCACGGATGCCGAACGAGGCAACTTTGAAGAATCCCTGCCTTCGCCGACCTCCATCCGCCGAAGCGGCTACGCAAAGGTGAGAGCGGCTATGCGCAGGCAGGTGTTTGGAGATACCTATGCGAGACTCGAAAAACCTCAATGAAAGGGAAAAATAAGTAAGGTGTCCCCGGACTTAGCACCATGAGATAAATAGGCATTTCAGGCAGAAGGATTAACAGAAGTCCTCTGACAGATAAAGATTGCCACATAACACGATTCATATAAAATAAAGGAAATACGTGCAGAGCATCTATGTAAGATCATGCAAAGAGCACTCGGATAAAGAAGGGACGCTCAAATTTGCTTGAAATAACAGAAATAAAAAACGGCTTAAGAAATAAGATTAAGGTTAACGATCTATCAATCCACAATTGGTATCAATTCGTGCTTGGATATCCGCCTCACCTAGTTCGTTACTACATCCACAAGTTCAACATCACGAAAAAATGCACTATATTAGATCCGTTTTGTGGAACAGGAACAACCCCAGTTGAGGCCGCTAAGAATGGATATCCTTGTTATGGTATAGAAGCTAATCCTATTGCTGCGTTTGCATCAAAGGTCAAAACCACTAAGGAGTACGATCCTGATATCCTGAGTAATTATTTGGGTTTTATTGAGGAGTCAGCAATAGTCTCTTTTAATTACCTGGGGCTAAGTGATCCAAAATATAGCTTATTTAAAACCAACACAACACTACAGCCCATCTGCATAAAGCATATCAGCAATTTGTCTGACGAGCAAAAGCAATTAATTCCCAAAGGATTCATTTGCCCAAATCCTCTCTCAAAGGTCTTGTTAATCAAAGCAATATTGAAAATGATTGAAGACGAAACAATCAGGAATTTCTTCATGCTTGCATTAGCATCTTTGATTGTAAAAGTAGCTGGCAATATAGGATTTGGCCCTGAAATCTACAGAAAGAAACCCAAAGGCGACATTGCTGCCATAAGCAATTTTTTAGCAATAGCTGGGATGATGATCGACGACATTGAAAATAGTTCCATAGAAAAGCAGGTCACTATCTTATCAGGTGATTCGCGGAGTATTGACGAGTGTCTCCCCAAAAGGCTTATGGGCCGTGTGAAATGTGTAATCACATCACCACCTTATCCTAACGAAAAGGATTACACGCGAAGTACAAGGCTTGAAAGCGTACTACTTGACTACATTTGTAATAGACATGACCTCCGGAACATCAAAGATAATCTTCTACGCAGCAATTCGAGGACTATATTCGTAACAGACGATGACGAGAAATACGTTCATAAATTCGACAGAATAACTTCTATAGCAAACTCAATTGAAGACAAGCGAATAAGCTTAAAAAAAACTTCAGGATTTGAAAAACTATATCACAAAATAGTATTGCACTATTTCGGCGGAATGTATCGACATTTGAAAACGTTGCGCCCATTCTTACATGATAGCTGCAAACTGGCATACGTTATAGGAGATCAGATGTCGTTTTTCAGGATTCTTATTCCCTCAGCTGAACTATTAGGGGAAATTGCTGAATCGCTGGGTTACAAAGTTGACGATGTGGAACTCTGGAGAACGAGGTCCGCTACAGCAACAAGAATGCAAATAAACGAAAATGTTCTACTACTATCAAAGCGATAGGAGTTCATATGGAAATGAATTCATTCATCACACAATACGATAAGATAATTTCATCCCTATTCAAAAAGAAACACTCAGGTAGAGAAAACCAAGAAGAACTCAGCTTCACAAAAGATGAAATAGTCGAAACGGCACAAGCACTGAGTATTACTTTGAGGAATCCCCCCGATGTTGTTTATACCTATAGATGCAGGAGAGCATTACCGGATGACATTCTAAATACGGGTGGGTGGATCATAATACCAAAAGGCAAAGGGCGATTCGCATTTCGTAAAACTAATCGTAGTTCTTTCATTGAGATCCAAGAAGGATTAGCCCAAATTGAAATTCTCAATGCTGTCCCTGAAATTGTTGAAAAGTACGCTGCAAATGATGAACAAGGTTTACTATCCCTGATAAGATACAATCGCCTAATAGATATATTCACCAATATTACGTGC
>Ga0315545_1002619_pt1 | contig 16081 bp, 15 predicted proteins | sample SalMarSW160210MG_FD_203096 | JGI IMG/M metagenome (GOLD analysis project Ga0315545, IMG submission 203096) | Salt marsh sediment microbial communities from the Plum Island Ecosystem LTER, Massachusetts, United States - Salt Marsh Sediment SW1602-10 ...
GGGGGGAATTCCTATTCCAGTATCGGAAATATAAACGCAGGCGCTATTCTTTTCAGCAGTAATACCGACCTTGATAGCCCCCTCTATGGTGAATTTAATGGCGTTATCTATAAGTCTGGTCACCACATCCTTCAGGCGGTCAAAGTCCCCGTGAACAATCAGGGGTGCAGTACCGCTATCAACTGTCAGCTTCAGTCCCTTTTGGAGCGCTGAGCCGTGCATGGTATCTACTGCTTCAGTAGCCAGTTTTGATATGTTCACCTCAGCCATATTCCATTCTACTTCCTCTGTTTCCAAGTTCGACAGGTAAAGGACGTTGTTCACCAGGCGTGTCAGGTGTTGAGACTCGCTATGTATTATCTCAGCCGATTGTTTCCGTTGCGCTCTGCCTTCATCTTTATTCAGTAATATCTCGCTGAAGCCTACAATTGAGGTCAGGGGAGTACGAAGATGGTGAGAAACGTTCACCAGAAGGCGAGTCTTACTCTCGTTTGTTTTCTGGAGCTCTTTATATAGCTTCTCCAATTCCTTTTTTCGTTCTAGCTCTCTTTCTCGGAACTTCAGTTTATTAGAAAGATTTCCGCCGAGAAAGGCTACTAAGCAGAGTGTCAGTCCTTGAAATATAAGCCAGATGACGGTGTCGGTGAATTCAGACTGGGAGGTTGGGATAAACTGGGATGAGATGGTAATTGTCCCAGCCAATTCTAATGCCCTCATAGCACCAACCATTATCACTGTCCAGACAATCATAAGTGCGCTGAACTGTAGGTTTAGAAACAGGCTTACCCCCAGTATCTGGACTAAGTAGAGGGCGAAGAACATACTATTGAAACCGCCGGTGAAATAGACAAGAACAGTGATGGCAATAACGTCAGCAATGGTTGAGGCAATGGCTACGCTGAGGGGAAATTGCCATCTTCTAGTCAGGTAATAGCTAACGGTATTAATTAACAATACTAGTCCGACCACTATATGGATGGGCGTCAGGTGGAAGTCCATTCCCCAGATGAGGTAGGTAGCCATGATGAATGTCCAGATGGCTAATGCCAGTAGATAGCGTGTTCTGATAGCCTGCAGACATCTGTCTCGGTTCTCTCTATCTTGCAGGTCTAGAATGAACTTAGGCAGGGTCATTTATTCTCCTCAATTTGTCTTGAAGACACTTTGAGCTTTCATCAAGGTGCATGCCGATGCTATCCTTATAGCCTCCCCTTTGTCAAATCTGCCACCGCTACTGACGCTGTTCCGGGTCTCTGAGAAAGGTTGGTGGCGGGAGATTTGGCGGGCTGCCAGAACTAAAACTGGGTAGACTGAGGATGTTGGCAAAACGTTGGCAAGGGACGATTAGCCAGATGGCAAAAACTGGCAGGAGTGGCAGGATTCGAACCCGCGACCTGCGGTTTTGGAGACCGCTGCTCTCCCAACTGAGCTACACTCCTACCCTGATAATTATATTATCATAAATTGGGGCAAAAATTAACTGCTACCCAACGCCCGACACGGCCTATATTATGCCAGCCTTCTTCAACTTGTTTAGCCTAGAAGAGCCAAAACCCGTATATTTGAGGTAGATGCGCTCATTATCATAGCCAACTGGCTGGCACACCCACTTTGTCCTTATGGGCGTTTCTGTCATTTTGTGTTGCGCCTGAGCTACAATAAGCTCTCCGTAAACAGGGTCTTTGACCGGAGTGAAAATCCCCCGCTCTAACCAGTTGGTATCTTTCATCGTCTCCTGGGGAGAGCAGACTGGCGCCACCACCGTGGTAATGGGAGCTAGCCTGCCCTTCTTGGCGTATTCCACTGACATGCTTACCAATTCATCGTTGGTGTATTTGCGTGTCTCAGCAAAGACCAACGGTGCCCATGACACGGGTGGTTTTCCCGGATAAGACAGCGAAGACGAACGGAAACAGCTTGTTAGGGCAGGATACCTCCCCATGAAGTTAAGGCCGTTGTTTTAACGCTATAGAGGCTAATGGACCTTTTTCTCATACCCTTTCCAATATCTATCTCTTATCTCGTTTTTCTTTATTTTGCCGCTGCCAGTCATAGGCAGGCTATCCCAAAACTCTACCGATTTCGGTTTCTTATAGCTCGCCAAGCGCTCTTTACAAAAATTGATTATTTCGTCCTCGGTAGCTTTCATCCCCTTCCGCAAAACTACCACCGCCTTTACCGATTCACCCCACTTTTCATCGGGCACCCCCACCACAGCCGCCTCCTGTACGGCCGGGTGGGTATATAGGACTTCCTCCACTTCCCGAGAATAAATGTTCTCTCCGCCACTAATTATCATGTCCTTTTTTCTGTCCACGATGTAGATATAACCATCCTCATCCATCCTGCCCATATCACCGGTATGAAGCCAGCCACCTCTCATTATTTCCGCTGTCTCCTCCGGCATCTTCCAATACTCTTTCATCATCCGGTCACTGCTGGCTACTATTTCACCGACCTCACCCACACGGACATCGTGGCCTTGCTCATCAATAATTCTGACGTCACCGGCTCTGGGTGGCTTACCTACAGACTCCAATCTTTTGATTTCCTTCTCTGACCCCTCTATATTATGGTCTTCCTTCTTGAGTATGGTTAGATTGAGAGTTTCAGTCTGCCCCAGTAATTGGACAAAGATTTTGCCAAAACGCTCAACACCTCGCCTTAACGCCTCAAAAGGCATTGGTGCCCCGGTGTAAGCTATAGTGCGCAAACTACTGAGGTCATGTTTATCTAAATCTGGGTGTTCCAGTAGCCGGATAATCATGGTGGGTACTAAACAAATATAGGTTACTCTTTCCCTCTCAATAGTTTCTATAATTGCGGCCTCATCAAATTTTTTATGAATCACTACCGTGGCACCAGAGGCAAAAGCGGGAAACAGGTAGACTGCAGAGCCGGCAACGTGAAAAAAGGGCATCACACATAAGGCAATGTCGTCAGGGGTAAAGTTTTGACCGACCGCGGCAGCCTCCGCCAGTAGGCTTTTATGAGTATGAAGGGCTCCCTTGGGTCGCCCCGTGGTACCGCTGGTATAAAACAAGACAGAAGGGTCGTCCGTTTCCACCTCATCTACAGGCTCGTCAGGGGGAAAGCTTCTGATTAACTGCTCATAGCTCGCCATATTATCCACAGCCGCATCGAGGCAGATAAAATTCTTGACCCCACCAAGCTCATGGCGAATAGAAAGAATGGTGTTGACAAATTCCTTTTCTAATATTAAGGTGTTGGCTTCAGAATTATTTATCAAATAGACTAGTTCCCTGCCTACAGACCTATAATTAAGTGGCACACAAATCATTCCTGCTTTGGCAACATTAAAGACCTCAAAATATTGAGAACAGTTATAAGCCAAAATGGCTACCCGGTCTCCTTTCCTAACCCCCATGCTGGCTAAGGCATTTATGAAGCTATTTACCCTTTGATTGACCTGCTTAAAGGTATAGCGTTTGTCTTCAAAGATGAAAGCTGTCTTGTCTGAATATGTCTGGGCGTTTTTATTGAGAAGTTCTTTTAATGTTTGCATTTTGGAATGTTTCTTTTCTTTATAATCCTGCCAGGTCTCTTCGGCCACAATAAATTAGCTCACCTTTCTGGCGCTGATGTCCCTGCCCTCTCTGAGGTCATACCTTATCACATCGCCATAACGATTGTCCAGATTGTTACCTGGGTACCGATTAATAGACATGGATAAGGCCTAACCAAAATGAAAGTTTTCCGTTATAATATATAAAGTGGAGTATCGCGAAAGCAGTTGGAGGCAACCGAGATGAAAAAGATGTTTCTGTGTTTACTAATGGCAGCACTGATACTGGGCCTGGCGGCTTGCCCTCAACCAGCAGCCGGTGGGGTGATACAATCAGATAAGCCACGGGAAACCTCACCGAATGTGGATGAAGCCGACCTGGCAACTCTGGTCGAGGGCAACAGCACCTTCGCCTTTAACCTGTATCAGGCAATCAGAGGAGGGGATGACAACCTCTTCTACTCACCCTACAGCATCTCGCTGGCTCTGGCGATGACATACGCCGGTGCCCAAGGTGAAACCGCGCAGCAGATGGCTGACACCCTCCAGTTTGTCCTTTCCCAGGATCGCCTGCACCCGGCATTCAATGACCTGGACCTTGAGCTAGCTCGCCGTGGTGAAGGTGCCGAGGGCAAAGACGGGGAGGGCTTCCGGCTGAACATCGTCAATGCCACCTGGGGGCAAAAAGACTACGAGTTCCTTTCTGATTTCCTTGACCTGCTGGCTGAGAACTACGGTGCCGGGCTCAGAGTCCTTGATTTCGCCAGCGCACCGGAAGAGTCTCGTATCACCATCAACAACTGGGTAAGTGACCAGACAGAAGGTCGGATTGAAGACCTGATTCCACAGGGCCTTATTGACGCACTCACCCGCCTTGTCCTCACCAACGCCATTTACTTCAACGCAGCCTGGCAGTATCCCTTCGAAGAGGATATGACCGAGGATGGACCATTCTACTTGCTTGACGGAGGCGAGGTCACCGTGCCAATGATGAGGCAAACGGAGTCGTTTGGCTATGCTGAGGGCGATGGGTATCAGGCTGTCGAACTGCTATATGACGGCGGCGAACTATCAATGGTAATCTTGCTTCCTGCGTCTGGCCAATTTGAGGCATTTGAAGGGTCGCTGGATGCCCAGCAGGTGGGTGAAATTATTGGGGGGCTGGAGCACAGACAGGTCACCCTGACCATGCCGAAATTTGAATTTGAATCGGAATTTAGCCTGAGGGAGGCTCTGGCAGCGATGGGTATGCCAGTTGCCTTCTCTGGAAGCGCTGACTTCTCAGGCATGACCGGTAACCGCGACCTGTTCATAGCCGATGTGATTCACAAGGCATTCGTCTCTGTCGATGAAGCTGGCACAGAGGCGGCAGCTGCCACCGCAGTAGTGATGCCAACATCTATGCCACCGGATGAGACTATAGAGGTTAACGTTAATCACCCCTTTGTCTTTCTGATTCAAGACATAGAGACCGGTGCCATTCTATTTATTGGGCGGGTGGTAAACCCGAGCGCGTAACCCACCCTTGGTGAGAAGAGAAAACCGTGAAAACAAGAAGCCTCCCTACTTAGGGAGGCTTCGACCATTTATCAGAATTATACTACATAAATTAGGCGTTAGTGCACTTCTACCGCTTCCTTCTCCGTACCCTGTGCCAGGGAATGAAAGTCTGCGTTGAGATTATCTTGATGGCGACAGATGGCGGGTGTGTAGCCGCTGGAGAAAAAGTAATTGCCGTGACCGGTACCGGCCGTGGTGCTGATACCGCCGTGGTGGCTATCGCTGCTCCTTCCACCAAGCTCAGCGAGCTCCACATCACCGAGATTATCTGTAAGCCATTGGAAACTAAGTCGTGGCCAGCCGGTGTCAGGCCTCCCCTCAGACCCGACTCGGAAAGCCACGAAGCCTTGACATGACGAACCGAATGAGCTATCTTTTAACCGCCTGCCACTGGTCGGTTTTAAGTGTCCCGTAACAAGGTTTATCAGGCGTCACTGGAGGAGTGGACAGACTCACGGAATTGGACTTCCATACTTGGATAGCAGGCTATGGAATCTGTAAACCAGGGTTCGCATTCTCAAATGATATGGGGTGAGGAAACTTTTATCACCCTAAGTAAAATTTTGGGTACCGCTTCCAGATTAGAGGAATTACTGCCTCCCTTAATTAGACAAGTGGTAGAAACCATACCCCCGGCAGATGCAGGCGCTGTGTATCTCTATGATAAAAGTCGCCAACAACTCGTGGCCGAGGCTTCGCATGGTTACTCTCACAATGACATCAAGTTCAGCCTAAACCCGAAGGAAGGTGCCGCAGGACAATGCTATGCTCAACGCAAACCTTTGCTTTTCTCTTCAGCCGAGGCAGTAGCCGAACAGACGGCAACTCTGAAGCCGGCAAATCTAGACTGTTATATCAAGATGAGGCAGGAACTACCACCAGTCCTGAGCATGATAGCCACCCCCCTTGTGCTTGGGGAAAATATCTTTGGCGTTATTTCATTGGAGCATTACAAGCCACACCGTCCTTTCAACGAAGCTGACCTTCTACAGCTTGAGGCAGTGTGTGGCTTGATTTCCCTGCTGATTGATAACCTGCAATCACGTTTGGAGCTAAAGCATACGAAACGTTCTTACCGAGAACTCTTGGGTAAGTTTATCGCCAAAAGTGAGGAGGAACGCAAGAAGATTGCCCGTGAAATACACGATGAGGTGAACCAGCTTCTACTCTCGGTCAAGCTTAATCTGGAAGGTATGGAGGGTGTTCTGCCTGAGGACTCAGTCCGAGCGCGAGAGAGACTAGCGGTAAGCAGGGCACACATTGCCCAAGCACTTGATGGTCTGCGTGAGCTATCACTCAATTTACGGCCACCAGCATTAGATGACTTGGGATTACCTCAAGCATTGGACTGGCACATTCGCAGGTTATCTAAGGAGTCCTCATTGCCGATCACTCTGGAAGTGACCGGATTAAGTCAAAGGAGACCGGCTCCCGTTGCTGAGATAGAACTATTCAGGATAGCCCAAGAGGCTTTATTCAACGTTATCAAGCATGCTAAAGCTGCTTCAGCTATAGTCAAGTTGAACTTCGGCAAATCGAGACTGGTACTCTTGGTGGAAGATAACGGTATGGGGTTTGATACTAACAGTGCTCTCAGCATATCTGACGACAAACAAAGTCTGGGGCTTTTAGGAATGAGGGAGAGGGCGGAGCTATGCGGGGGGACTCTACAGATAGATTCGACACCGGGGGATGGGACCCGGGTAAAGGTCGAGATCCCTGTAAAGTCTTATGACTGGGGAGTATATTAATGGGCAAAATTTCTGTGCTCCTCGTTGATGACCATACCCTCTTTCGCGAGAGCCTCCGTAGCCTGCTGAGGGACTTTGAAAGTATAGAGGTGGTCGGAGAGGCAGGCGATGGTGTCGAGGCAGTGACCAAAACCATGCAGCTTAAGCCGGACGTCGTGCTCATGGATGTGGCCATGCCCAATGTGGACGGTCTGGAGGCAACACGGCAGATAAAGAGGCAAAATCCTTCGGCCAAGATTCTGATTCTGACCATGTACGATACAGAGCAGTATATCTTTGAAATGATACGTGCCGGAGCTTCAGGCTACATTCTGAAAAGGGCCCCCTCCAGCGAATTGGTCTCGGCCATCCAGACCGTATCTCGGGGCGACGCCTTCCTCTACCCTTGTGTCGCCAAGAAGGTATTGAATGGCTTTTTAGAGCAGCTCAAGGTGGGAGTGGACAAGGAAGACCACACGCGCTTAACCGACAGAGAGCGCCAAATCCTCTGCCTTATCGCCGAAGGCAAGGCCAACCGGGAAATTGCCGACCTGTTGGGTATCAGCATTCGCACCGTTAAGACTCACCGCCTCAATCTGATGGAGAAGCTTAAAGTCCATGACCGCGCCCAGCTGGTACGCTACGCCATCCGCGAGGGATTAATCGTCCCTTAAGCCTCCTCATACAATTGGCCGCTGTTCTGCTCGTCCGCTAAGGTCTCGGTAGGACAAAAAATCAGCCCCCCACCCGATGGCATATGCCGGGGAAAACTGCTACCCTGCACTTGTAGATTAACCTCAAAGCGGGTTATAGGTCTTTTCATGGCGATTTTTGAATAAACGCTCGTTTTCTAACCTAAAAAGGAGAGGGGGTGATAGATGAGGTGGAACTAAATATCCAGCAGACCAAAATCTTGTAGGAGGTTTTATCCATGAAAAACAAAAGGTTATTAATACTAATTAGTAGCATCTGTCTAATATTAGTATTGGTAGCACTGCCGCTAATGACTGCCTGTGGAAAAGAGGTGACGCCTCCAGGAGAAGAGGAAGAAGAAGAGGTGACGCCTCCAGCAGAAGAAGCGGTTTGGGAGTGGCCGCGTAGTTTTGTAATCTCGACGTTTGGCCTGGGAAGCTGGGGCTATGCGCTCACCGTGGCATGGGGTACAGTAATGGAAGAAGAAACCGGAATGAAGGTAAGAGCCCTTCCTGAGGACAATACGCAGGTGAGAGACAGGTGGCTAAGAGAAGGCACAACTGACCTGACGAACTTCTCCGATGCGATTGTGGCTCCCATCCTAGGTGCGGAAGGCGCAGAGGCAGTGAGAGACCTTGGTCCTTACCCGTTTAGATGGGTTTGGATTATGCAGGCCGCCAACAACGGCTTTTTCGTTAGGGGGGATTCGGATATAGAAACTATCTACGATATAACACCAGAGACCAAGATCGCCGGGTGGAATGCCCCCGGTCCTGTTGCTGCAGTTTCAGCCCTGCTTGCCTGGATACAGCTTGATAGGGAGGACGCTAACATTATTCCTGTAGCCAGCTATGCCGAGACTATAAGAGGCGTGGCGGATGGGAGATATGACCTTACTTATGCTTCCACCACGTCTTCTGTGACCTATGAGGCGGAGGCGAATCCGCATGGATTGCGCTGGTTGGAGCTTCCGGCCGGGGAAGACCCAGAGGGAGCGCAAAGATTCAAAGAGCTGTACCCTGCTGGCGGATTTGGAGAGCTGACCTTAGGGGTCGAATCAGCCCATGGCGTTAACTCGATACTTGTGCCCTTCATGTATATTTGTTCACAGGATATTGAGACGGAACTAATATACAATCTGGCTAAATGGTTCGATGAGAGGTTTGATGCTTATAAGGATATGCACGATGCAGCTCCCGACATGAGTATTGATAACCAGTGTTGGTTTCTTGAGAATACGGTTTTGATTCCAGTTCATGAGGGGGTCATACAATACCTTGAAGAATTGGGGCGGTGGACTCCAACCATGGAAGCCCGGCATCAAGCAAATCTGGTGTGGCAGGAAAAGTACATCGAAGCTTATGAGGCTGCTATAGCCGAAGCGGACGCGCAGGGAATAGAAGTAGACCCCGAAAACAGCGAGTGGGTAGACCTGTGGGAGAATTACAAGCAAGACCTGGGCCTGCCCCTGTATGGTGCCTTCGAATATTAAGACCGCCTTTTGATAGGATTTCTTGCGGAAGAGGGGCGGCTTGGGATGATGGCTATATCCTCGGTCGCCCCTCCTATTTGGACTTTGCTGGTTCGTAGCGGATGGTGCATAAATGCAAAAAGTAGAAGTGGCTGAAATTACCAGGTACGAAAGTCTACCCGCATCGCTAAAGGTTCTTTTTATCGTCCTAAGTAGTGTAGGGGTAGGGCTTGCTGTGTTCCGTATTTTTCATTTTTCAATTATGGGGCACACTCTACTTGATTATGGCTACTACTACCTCCTCATTGCCATCTATCTCTCCTGTGCCTTTCTAATACTTCCGGCGCGGAAGGGGGACAGAAGAGTCCCGTGGTTTGACTTGGTGGCTATTATCCTGGTCTTTGGAATAGCTTTCTACTTCTTTTTGAACAGCTGGGAGATAATGATACGAGGCTGGGTTCCTCCATCCCTGAGCAATTTCCTTTTAGCCTGTATTCTGAGCCTTGCGGTTCTAGAGGGCGCTAGAAGAATGGGCGGCAAAATTTACCTTACCATAGCTATACTAATAGGCCTTTACCCTTTATTTGCTGACTACATGCCTGGGGTATTGTGGGGACGGAGCTTTTCTATTATTGAGACGGTAGGGCTCCATGTCTTTGGTAGTGAGGGGCTCGTTGGATTGCCGTCACGCGTAATGGGTGATCTCATTATTGGCTTCCTCATTTTTGCTGGAGTTCTGATAGCCTCAGGGGCAGGGGACTTCTTCATGAAGTTGGCTACGGCTGTTCTTGGCAGGTTTAGGGGAGGACCGGCAAAGGTGGCAGTGGTTGCTAGCGGATTCTTCGGAAGCTTGAGTGGGAGTGCTTTATCAAACGTAGCATCTACAGGTTCCTTTACTATCCCAACGATGAAGCGACTGGGGTATCCCAGCCACTACGCTGGGGCGATTGAGGCTTGCGCATCGACAGGTGGGGTGCTCATGCCACCAGTGATGGGGGCAGTGGCTTTTATTATGTGCGTGGTTTTAGGTGTGGAGTATGCTGTTATTATGGTCGCTGCTGCTGTACCAGCTATCCTTTATTATTGGGGGCTCTTGTTGCAGGTTGACCTTTATGCAGCCAGGGCGGGGCTTTCTAGACTTCCTCAAGAAGAGATTCCCAGCATCAGGCAAACGCTCAGGGAAGGTTGGCCATTTCTGTTCGTTTTGGCATTTCTGGTGTGGGGGCTGGCTTACATGAGATGGGAAGCTCAGGCACCATTCTACGCCTCAGCATTAATGATCCTCCTCTCCTTTATCAGGAAAGAAACTAGGCTGACTCCTAAAAGAATCGTTGAAACCATCACCATGATAGGAAAGTTAGTAGCCCAAACGATGGCTATTGTGTTTCCTATAGGCTTTATAATAGTCGGCCTCACTTCGACAGGGGTCTCTGCTGCCCTCACCGCAGCGGTCGTATCTCTTGGTGGGGAGAACATATTTATAATTCTTGTTATGGGAGCGATAGCTTGCTATATACTCGGGATGATTGGATTACTAGCTCCTGCCTATATCTTCCTCGCCGTCACTCTAGCCCCATCTGTTATAGTAGCCGGCGGGCTAAACGAATTAAGTGTTCATTTGTTTATTATGTATTATGCAATGCTCTCGCTGATAACACCTCCTGTTGCTCTTGCTGCCTTTTTTGCTGCAACTATAGCCGGAGCTAACGCTATGAGGACTGCTTTTCACGCCATGCGCCTTGGGATAGTCCTATACTTCATCCCATTTTTCTTTGTATTTAACCCAGCCTTGGTCCTGCAAGACGCGAGTTTATTAGAAACGCTCTGGCTTTTTATCCAATGCCTATTGGGAATAGCTCTCATTGCGGCAGGCTTGGAGGGTTATCTCTGGAAAGTAGGCAAGGTGGGCTGGTTAGCGCGTCTGCTCCTCTGTTTAGCCGGGTTTCTAATTGCTTTCCCAGACCTGAACACGACTCTCATTGGGGTCCCCCTTGCTTTACTTATTATAGCCGTAATCCTAATATTGAGGCGAAGACTAGGGAAAGTTACCAAAATTGCAATCTGAACCAATCAGGGAGGGCAGTTTTCAAAATGATGATTGATGTTTTCGCCCATAGACCTTATGCGGGTGCTAACTACTGCCGCTCCACCTACGGCGACCATTAGCAAACTCAATGATGCAGTTGAACTGGCAAAGATAGCCAATGACAAGAAGGCTTGGCTGGATGGCAATAAATTAAATAAAATAAGGATGTAGCATTCAAAATTTTTCAACCAAAATGGGGGGAGGATAAGATGAGTATTACCCGCACAAGCTTACAATCGGTAACGTGCTATGTGCCATCTAAAGCATTTAACGGCTATACCCTGTTTGCACCAACGAAGGGCTCAGGGGTATGGTTGATAGACATGCGAGGTCGATTTGTTCACCACTGGGATATGGGCCTTGAACCAGCGCTCTATGGAGAACTCTTACCCAACGGTCACTTGCTCTATGCTGGGAAGCTCCCTGATGCCCCGCTTCCTGAGTTCGGGGGCATAGGAGGAAAACTGATTGAGGTGGACTGGAATGGTAATACGATATGGGAGTATGAAGACCGGTACATGCATCACGATTTTTGTCGCCTACCCAATGGCAATACCATGATCCTGAGGTGGGTAGCAACACCAGACGACATTACAGCTAAAGTTAGGGGTGGTGTTCTTGGAACTGAGCGGGAAGGGGGCATGTGGGCTGACTCCTTCCGTGAGATTACTCCCGAAGGCAAGGTTGTATGGGAGTGGTTAGGATATGAGTACTTAGACCCTGAGGCTGATGCCATTTGCCCCCTGTGTTACCGGGCTGAGTGGACTCACGCCAATTCCTGCTTTGTCCTCCCCGACGGTAACGTCCTCACCGCGCTGCTTACCCTTAACGAAATTGTTATTATTGATAAGGCTAGCGGCGACTTCAAATGGCGGTGGGGTAAGGCTGAGCTGGCACATCCACACGACCCCAATATGCTGGAGAACGGTAACATCCTGGTCTTTGACAATGGCTCACATCGACCCAGTAGCCCCAGTATTCCCTACGGTATGATAGGTTTTTCTCGCGTACTGGAGGTCGATCCAAAAAGTGATAAGATCGTGTGGGAATTTAGGGATGAATCACCGTTGCACTTCTATGGTTCTTACATATCTGGCTGCCAGCGCTTACCTAATGGGAACACTCTCATCTGTGAGGGGACAACAGGGAGGTTTTTTGAAGTTACCCCAGACAAAGAATTGGTCTGGGAATATGTTAGCCCGCTTTACTTCGAGACCAAGGCACCCTCAGTACTTGGCTGGAATAACACAGTCTTCCGAGCCTACCGCTACGCGCCTGACTATCCGGGTCTTAAAGGGAGAACCCTCGACCCGAATAAATTTGAGTTAATGCTACGTAAAAAGCCAGCTGACGAGAAGCAGGCTTTAGAGAAACGCCTTAGCAACTTGGGCTATTGATATGGAGGAGTGTTTATGTCTCCTTTAGTGCCGCCCCACGGCGGGGTACTACTACCTTTAATAGTGAATGGTGATGAACGGGAAAAAGCTCTCAGTGAAGCCAGAGCATTACCGCAAATAGTGCTAAATTCCCGCGAACTGTCTGACCTCATCATGCTGGCGATGGGAGCCTTCAGTCCCCTTAAGGGGTTTATGGGGCAAAAGGATTATCAAAGAGTAGTCAAAGAGATGCGTCTAAGAAGCGGTTTACTCTGGCCTATTCCCATTACCCTCCCTGTCTCTAAAGAAGAGGCTGATAGGATCAAGGAAGGTGACATAGTCGCTCTGGTCAATTCCAGCGATGCTGAGGTTATGGCCAGCATGTTGATTGAAGAGAAATACTCTTACGACAAGAGAGCGGAAGCCATCGGTGTCTTTGGCAGCGATGACCCCAACCACCCCGGTATTAAAAGTTTATACGAGCAGGGCGAGGTCTACCTTGGGGGGCAGGTCAAGGTTTTTGGAGAAGGTGATTATCCGCAGAAATTCCCTGAGTTTGCCCGACCTTCCGAGACAAGAGCCCTATTTGCTGAAAAAGGCTGGAAAACCATAGTTGCGTTTCAAACCCGAAATCCCATGCACCGCTCTCATGAGTATCTGACAAAGATCGCCTTAGAAGTCTGCGATGGTCTTCTTATCCATCCTATTGTGGGTAGACTAAAGACTGGTGATATTCCCGCTGAGGTGCGGATGGAGTGCTACAGAGTGCTTGTAGATAAGTATTATCCTAAGGGCAGAGTAGTATTGAGGGTATATCCCATGGAGATGCGGTATGCCGGGCCACGGGAGGCAATACTACATGCTATTATTCGTCAGAACTTTGGCTGCAGCCATCTAATCGTGGGGCGAGACCATGCCGGTGTCGGTAGCTACTACGGCCCCTTTGACGCGCAGAGGATTTTTGACCAGCTACGACCTGGGGATTTACAGATACAGCCTTTGAAGCTGGACTGGGCTTTCTGGTGTAACAAGTGTGGCTCGATGGCTTCTCCTAAGACTTGTCCTCATAATGGTGAAGACCATCTGATTATTAGCGGGACAAAGCTTCGCGAGATGCTTGCCAAAGGGGAGAGGCCACCCGAGCAGTTCAGCAGGAAAGAAGTGATCGATATTCTGGTTGAGTATTATCAAAGTGAAGTTGAGAGTATCAGATGAAGAATGTTATTTTGCTGACTATAGATGCACTAAGAAAGGATGTCTTGGGATGCTACGGTAGCCAGGGCGGGCTAACTCCGTTTATTGACTCGTTGCAGAATAACTGTCTCAAATTCACCAGAGCACAAGCCAGTGGACCGTACACTCAGGCTTCGTTTACTGGTCTGCTCACCTCATCATACTATTTGGAATACGGAAAACCAAAGGGGCTCTCACCTAACCGAACCCTGATTTCTGAACCACTCAAGCGGGCTGGGATTATAACCGCCGCATTCCATTCAAATCCATATCTTTGTGACTATCTTGGCTGGAACCGGGGGTGGGATGTTTTTTACGACTCTATGGAGGAGGAGGTTGACGAAAGAATCCCCTATATCAAGGGCAATGTAATTAACAGCAAGGTAGATGAGTGGCTGACATCATACCGCCAGGGGGACAACAAGCCGTTTTTCCTGTGGTTGCACTATATGGATATCCATGAGCCGTATGTTCCAGAAAGGAAATATATTGATATGGTAGACCCCTCCATTACTATTAGCCAGAATGAGATGTACAACCTGTTTAAGGATGTACTGCTGAAGAGGGACGTTTCCGATGAAGGGGCGGTAAAGCTGCTAAAGAAACTCTATGACATTCATGTTCGGGAAGTAGATGGTTACATTAAGGAATTCTTTGCTATCTTGGGGAAATTAGACCTCTTGCCGAATTCAGTAATTATTATGACCAGCGACCATGGCGATGAGTTCGGCGAGCACGGTGGGCTTTCTCATGATGACAAGATGTATTCAGAGCTTATAGATGTGCCTCTGCTTATTTACGACCTGAGCCAAGATGAGGGTGGGGTTTGCGATGCTTTAGCCAGTAACGTTGACATACCGCCGACTATAATCTACCTCTTTGGCCTTGACCCAGTAGAGAGTTTTGAGGGTCATTCCCTCCTTCCCCTTGGTGGTTATCCGGGGAATGGGTGTTTTGGTGAGGCTATTGACCAGAGAAGCCAGCGGGGTGGGGATATGGAAAAGGACAGTTACTTCTACCGCGAGCAAGACCTCAAAGTAATATACCGGGCAAACCTTGATAGTTGGGAAATGTATGACCTTAAGGCAGACCCGAAGGAACTCAATAATATAATTGGTACCTCACCTGAAGCAGAAGAGCTAAAAATCAAGTTGAAACCTAGAGTCAGAAGGTGGCTAAAGGATAACCTGAGAGGAGAGCAAAAGTGACTGAACAAGACAAAGTGAAGAAGTGTGCTGAATTAGTTGAGAAATCAAAAAAAGTTGTCCGCGATGCGTTCAATAAGTTCACACCGGATGAGCTGGCTATTACCTGGACAGGGGGGAAGGACAGCACTACCACTCTATGGATTATCCGCCAGGTGTGCCAGGAGGACAAAATCAAGCTACCTAAGGTTATGACCATTGACGAAGGGGATTCTTTCCCCGAGATACATGATTTTATCAACAAGTGGTCAAAGGAATGGAATTTGGACCTTGAGTGGTGCGTTAATCAAGATGCGATTGATGCCGCTGGTGGTAAACTAAACGCTTTAGTCAAGGTCAAGGACTTAAACGAGCGTAACCAAGCTGAGATTAAACGTATTGGCTATGAAGAGGACACTTTCCGCTTTGAGGCTGAATCCTACGTGGGCAACCATCTGATGAAGACGGTTATGTTCAATCTTTACATTGAGAGACACAATGTGAAAGCCGTCTTCCAAGGTCTGCGGAGAGATGAGCAAGCCACCAGAACTCAGGATGATTATTTCGAGAAGAAAGAAGCCGCCCATTTAATACCGGAGCATGTCCGCATTAAGCCAATACTGCACTTTACCGAAAGGGATATTTGGAACAATATCATGATAAACAAGATTCCCTATTGTATCCTCTACGAGCGGGGTTACCGTTCCCTAGGAGCGGCGAGCACTAGCCAAATAGCTGTGGAGGGTGTTCCTGCCTGGGAGCAGGACTTAGAACACACTGTGGAAAGAGCGGGAAGAAGACAGGATAAGGAACAAATGATGAAGAGGCTACGCGAGTTGGGCTACATGTAACCTTAAAAGCCTGTCAGCTAAGATAAATAATGATGGAGGAGGCTATAACTTGGGGAAGAAAAGAAAGGCGGCCATCTCCGTGGCGGCTCTTTCTATTGTCTGTGGGTTAATAATCTGGCATGCCGTCCAGTGGCATCTCAACGGCATGTACCTCGAGATGTCTGACTGGTTAGAGATAGGCAGAGGCTACATTACCGTGCTTTATAACCTGGGATTGATGCTGGCGCTGGGCATTAGCTTGGGCTTTCTGATAGATAGGATAACAGACCTGATAGGTTATGAAGTTCGCCAGACAAAATACCCTGACGGTGAGGCTGAGGCGGGTAAAGGGCAATGATAACCTTCCCAATGATGCCAGGCGTCGAGATTAA
>Ga0315545_1002620_pt1 | contig 16080 bp, 13 predicted proteins | sample SalMarSW160210MG_FD_203096 | JGI IMG/M metagenome (GOLD analysis project Ga0315545, IMG submission 203096) | Salt marsh sediment microbial communities from the Plum Island Ecosystem LTER, Massachusetts, United States - Salt Marsh Sediment SW1602-10 ...
CGCTGACGAGATGCAGCAGCTCTTCGGCGGCCGACGCTCCTTCGACTGTGGCATCGCCGAGAGGGAAGGGGCAGTGGCGCCCGTCCCCGCCTTCGATCGCCACGGCTCGGTGAAGGAGGGCCTGTGAAACGCCCTCGCCTGATTCTCACCAAGCGCATGGTGGCCCATCCCTCCGACAGTCACACCATCGTCCGCTACGAAGCAACCGGCGGCTATGCCGCGCTCCGCAAGGGCTTCGAGGAGATGACGCCCGAGGCCGTCGCTGCCGAGGTCGAGTCCTCCAATCTGAGGGGCCGCGGCGGAGCCAACTTCCCCGTCGGAGCCAAGTGGGGATTCCTGGCACAGACCAAGCCGCGCTACCTGGTCGTCAACGGCGATGAATCCGAGCCGGGAACCTTCAAGGACCGGCAGCTGCTGGAGCGGGATCCTCACCAGCTCATCGAGGGCACGATCCTCGCCGCCTACGCCCTCGAGGTGAACCATGCCTTCATCTATGTTCGTGGCGAGTATCCGAAGGCGGCCCGCCGGGTTCAGGCCGCGGTGGACGAGGCCTACACCCGCGGCTACCTGGGGAAGGACATCCTCGGGATCGGCTTCGATCTGGACATCACCGTGCATCTCGGTGCCGGCGCCTACATCTGTGGCGAGGAGACGGCACTGCTCAACAGCCTGGAGGGCCGACGCGGCGAGCCCCGCATCAAGCCGCCATTCCCCGCGGTGGAAGGCCTCTACGGCAAGCCGACGATCATCAACAACGTAGAGACGATCTCCAACCTGCCGTGGATCGTGCTCAACGGGGGAGCCCGCTACGCCAAGATCGGTCCCAAGACCTCCGCCGGAACGAGGCTCATCTCGCTCTCGGGACACATCGAGCGTCCCGGCAACTACGAGATCGTGATGGGACTGTCGTGGCGTGAGCTCATCTACGACATCGGCGGCGGCATTCCCGGTGGCCGCGGCCTCAAGGCGTGGATCCCCGGCGGGGCATCGGCGCCGTGGTTCGTTCCGAAGCACCTCGACACGGCGGTCAGCATCGACGACGTCGCCGAGAACGGCTCGATGCTCGGGTCCGGCGGCGTCATCGTGATGGACGAGACCACCAACGTCGTAGCCGCCGCCCATCGCATCGTGCGCTTTTTCGCCCACGAATCCTGCGGCGTGTGCACGCCGTGCCGGGAGGGCACGACGTGGTTGGAGCACATCCTGAAGAGGATCCTCGACGGCAAGGGGAGGCCCACCGACGTCGACCTCCTGCTCGATGTCTGCGATGGGATCAGTCCGGGCCTGCGGTGGCCTCCGGTGATGACGACGATCTGCCCGCTCGGGCCCTCGGCGGTGTCGCCGGTTGTGTCGATCATGGCGCATTTCCGCGACGAGGTCGAAGCGATGATCACCGAGGGGGTGCCCGTTGGCTGACGAGCAACCCGACATGGTCACGATCACAATCGACGGCACAGAGATCCAGGCCCGTCCCGGGAAGATGCTCATCGAGGCAGCCGAAGAAGGCGGGATCTACATCCCGCGCTTCTGCTGGCACTCGCGCATGGAACCAGTCGGCATGTGCCGGATGTGTCTCGTCGAAGTGGAGGGTCCCCACGGCCCGATGCTCACCGCCTCGTGCACGACGCCGGTCGAAGACGGGATGGTGGTGAGCACCAAGTCGGCGGTTGTCGAGAAGGCGCGAGAAGGCGTTCTCGAGTTCCTGCTCATCAACCATCCGCTGGACTGCCCGGTCTGCGACAAGGGTGGGGAGTGCCCCCTCCAAGACCAGACCCTGGCGTACGGCCCTGCAGAGAGCCGCTTCGTCGAGGAGAAACGACACTTCGACAAGCCGATCCCCATCTCCGACCTGGTCCTCCTCGATCGGGAACGCTGCATCCTGTGCGGCCGCTGCACCCGCTTCAGCGACGAGATCTCGGGTGACCCGCTCATCGAGTTCGTCGAGCGAGGGAACCACACCCAGGTTCTCACGTTCCCCGGCGAGCCCTTCACCTCCTACTTCTCGGGCAATACCGTCCAGATCTGCCCGGTCGGGGCTCTCACCGCCACGCCGTACCGGTTCAAGGCGCGGCCGTGGGACCTGAGAGCCGTCGAGAGCGTTTCGATGGTCGACGCAGTCGGCTCCAAAGTGTCGGTCCAGGCGAGCCAGAACCAGGTGGTGAGGATCGATGGTGTCGACAACGAGCCCACCAATCAGGGCTGGCTCTCGGACAAGGACCGTTACTGCTTCGAGTACGTCAACTCCACCGAGCGCCTCACGATGCCGCTGGTGAAGCGCGACGGCGAGCTGCATGAAGCATCGTGGGGTGAGGCGTTGGAGCTGGTGGCCGACCGTCTCGGCCGTTTTCCCGGTGCCGAGGTGGCGGGACTCGGAGGAGCCCGCAACACCAACGAGGAAGCCTTCGCCTTCGGCAGATTCCTGCGCACTGTGATCGTCACGCCCCACATCGACGCTCAGCTCGGAGACGGGCTCGATCCCCAGTTCCTCGCCGCTGTGACCCCACGGGCCACGATCCCCGATCTCGGAAAGGCCAAGACCATCCTCCTGTGGGCCGCGGATCTCAAGGAGGAGTACCCGGTGCTCTACCTCCGGGTCCGCCGCGCCGTCACCGCGCTCGGAGTGACCCTCGTCGTCATTCACCCACGCCGCACCGGCCTGCACGATGTGGCCGCCCACACCGTCGCCTACCGGCCGGGGACCGGTCCCGAGGTGCTGCGCCGGCTGATGTCCGCGAGAGGAGCGGGGCGCCTCGCCGCCGCCCGTAAGGCGCTGCGGCAAGGTCCGGCGGTGGCCATCGTCGGGCGCACCGGGCTGGCTGAGGACCACCGCCTCGCTGAGGCCGTCGCCGCCTTCGTGAGAGATCTTCCAGGCGGCAAGGTCATGCCGCTCGCCCGGCGCGGCAACGTCTTTGGTGCTCTCGACATGGGGCTGGCGCCCACGTTGTTGCCCGGCCGCGTCTCGGCGATCGGTGGTGAGGGGCGGAAGCGCCTCGAAGAGCGGTGGGGGCCGCTGCCGGAGGAGACAGGCCGCGACGCCACCGGCATCCTGCGGGGCTTGCGGGATGGCGAGCTGCGGGCGTTGGTGATGCTTGGAACCGATCCCGTCCGGGATCACCCCGATCCACAGCTCGCCCGCGCCGCCCTCGAGAAGGCGGATTTCGTGGTGGCGTTCGACCTCTTTCTCAGCGACTCTGCCAGGCTCGCCGACGTCGTGCTCCCTGCTGAGGGATTCGGCGAGGTCGAAGGCACCGTCACCAACCTCGAGGGGCGGGTCCAGAAGGTGAACCGGCTCATCCCCGGTCCGGGTCAGACCCGCGCCGTTTGGTCGGCGCTCGACGACCTGTCCCGCCGCATGGGCGGCATGCTTGGTGCCACCTCCGCCGAGGCGATCGCTGAGGAGATCCGCTTGGTGGCTCCCGCTTACGCCGGGATCTCCTGGGATCTGCTCGACTGGGGCGAAGGGCGCGAAGGCGTCGTGGTTCCCACCGGCGACGGCCATCAGCCCCTCGAATACATCCCGGTCGACCCCGGTCTCCCGTCGACCGAGGAGGGGTGGGGCCTCCACCTGGGCCGTGTGCTCTACGACGACGGCGTATTGACCCGGATGAGCCCCTCGCTGGCCCCGCTGTCGGCCGAGGCCCGAGCATATGTGCATCCGGCGGATGCCGCCGCGGCGTCGCTGCACGCCGGGGTGCGGGTCACGGTGGCCGGGGCAACGGGAAGTGTCGGATTGCCACTCGGCATTGATCCCAGCCTCGTGCCCGGGACCGTGTACGTGCCTGCCAACCTGGCGGCGACGTCCGGACTGGATGCGTCGCCTGTGGTCACCGTCACGCCGGTAGGAGGGGAGGCCTGATGCTGAGCGGATGGGAGGTCTTCCTGGAGGCGGCGATCAAGGCGGTGGCCGTCCTCGCCATGCTGCTCACCGTCACCATCGTGCTGGTGTGGCTGGAGCGCAAGATCGTCGCCGACATGCAGAACCGGATCGGCCCGTATCGGGCGGGACCCTGGGGCATCCTCCAGACGGTCGCCGACGGCCTCAAGCTCTTCCTCAAGGAGCCGGTCACGCCCCGCAAGGTCCAGCTCGGCCTCTACCTCGCCGCTCCGGTAGCGGCTCTGATCCCGGCGCTGCTCATCTTCCTCGTGATCCCGATCGGGGAGCCGTTCACCATCGGAGACCGTGTCATCGAGCTCTCGGGGACCGACCTCAATGTCGGCATTCTCTACATCCTCGCTCTGTCCTCGATGGCGGTGTACGCGGTGGTGCTCGCCGGGTGGTCGTCCGGCTCCAAGTACCCGCTGCTGGGCGCAGTCCGGGCCAGTGCGCAGATGATCTCGTACGAGGCGGCCATGGGACTGGCGCTGATCCCGGTCATCGTGTTCACCGGCACCACCTCCCTCACCGGCATTGTCGATGCCCAGGCCGGGGACGTGGCGGGGTTCCTCGGCGTGTGGAACGTGGTGTTGGTGCCTTCGTTCGTGATCTTCTTCATCGCCGGGATCGCCGAGACCAACCGCGCCCCGTTCGACCTGGTCGAAGCCGAGAGTGAGCTCGTCGGCGGCTACCACACCGAGTACTCGGGCTTCCGCTTCGCGATGTTCTTCCTCGCCGAGTACATCAACATCTTCAACATCTCCGCCATCACGGTGACGCTCTTCCTCGGGGGGTGGCACGGGCCCGACTTCGGTGCCTCGGCCGGCATCGCCTGGGCTCTCCCCATCGTGTGGTTCTTCTTCAAGACGTTCCTGCTGCTCTTCGTCTTCATCTGGGTGAGAGCGACACTGCCCCGGATGCGGTACGACCAGTTGATGAGCTTCGGCTGGAAGCGGCTCATCCCGCTCAGCCTGTTGTGGATCGCGTTGTCGACCTTGGCCGTCGCCTACCGGCGGCTCGGCCTGCCATGGACGTGAGGATGGAGCGAATGGGTTGGTTCTCACAGATGCTCGGTCCCTTCCAGGGCTTCGCCACGACCTTCCGGCAGATGTTCAGGCGGCGCGTCACCACCTCCTATCCGGCCGAGAAGCGCGTCAAGCCTCAGCGGTTCCACGGTCGGCACATCCTGAACCGATATCCCGACGGCATGGAGAAATGCATCGGGTGTGAGCTGTGCGCCGGGGTCTGCCCTGCTCGCTGCATCTATGTCCGTGGCGCCGACAACCCGCCGGACGCGCCGGTCTCGCCGGGGGAGCGATTCGGGTTCGTGTACGAGATCAACATGCTGCGGTGCATCTTCTGCGGCCTCTGCGTCGAGGCTTGCCCCACCGAGGCGATCACGATGACCCACCTCTTCGAGATGTCCGTTACCGATCGTGACGAGGCGATCTACACCAGGGCGGAGCTGCTCGTCGAGCCGGATGGGACCCCCAATCACCCGCAGCCCGCCAATCCATTGATCGACCTCGCCGAGTTGCGTCTCGGGTCGGGCTGGCTGCGGGCGACATCGCCGTCGGGACGCGCCGACCATGAGGGAATCACGGCCTGGACGCCATCGGCCACCGCCGGTGAGCTGCCGCCGGAGCAGGGCCAGCGTCGGGAAGCGCCGGGCGGCGCACCCTCGAACGGGGAGGCACCGGCGTGATCGAGGTACTCGTCTTCGCCATCTTCGCCGTCGTCGCCGTCGCTGGCGCCATAACGCTGGTGGCGGCTCGCAACCCGGTGCACTCAGCGATCGGGCTGCTGGTCACGATGTTCTCGGTGGCGGTGTTCTACGTGCTCAACGGCGCCCACTTCCTCGCAGTCGTGCAAGTGCTGATCTACGCCGGCGCCGTGATGACCCTGTTCCTGTTCGTCATCATGCTCATCGGGGTGGACAAGACCGAAGACCGCCAGGAGCGCATCCCCTTCCATCGACCGATCGTGATCGGACTCGGTGCCGGCCTCCTGGTGCTGATCCTGCTCGCAGGGCGTGCCACATGGGTGATCATGGGGGGGCATTCGGGAACTGCAATCGGCACCATCGAGGACATCTCGGGCGAGCTCTTCGGGACGTGGATGTTGCCGTTCCAATCGACCGTGCTGCTGCTCACCATTGCCGCGGTGGGCACCGTGGCGTTGGCTCGCTACCCGGGCCGGCGCCGCCGCACCCGCGAGTTCGACGCCGGCGAGGACCGCGAGCCGGAGGTGGAAGACTGATGGAAGTCACCGGAGGCTGGTACATGGCGCTCGGGGCGGTGCTGTTCTGCATCGGCGCCGCCGGGATGCTGCTGCGCCGCAACGCCCTGGTCATGTTCATGTCGATCGAGCTGATGCTCAACGCGGTCAATCTCAGTTTCGTGGCAGCCGGCAACGAGCTCGGCGTGCTCGACGGGCAACTCGCCGCGCTGTTCGTGATGGTGGTGGCGGCCGCAGAGGTCACCGTCGGCCTCGCCATCATCGTGATGGTGTTCCGGAAGCGGGCGACTGCCAGCGTCGACGAGCTGTCGGGGATGGGGGGATAGCCGATGGTCGACTTCATCTGGCTCGTGATCGCCCTGCCGCTGCTCGGCGCCGTCGGTCTCCTGTTCTTCGGACGGCCCCTCGCACGGCGTTTCGGCGAGCCGGGTGCCGGATGGGTGGCGTCGGCGACGGTGATCGCCTCGTTCGTGATCGCTCTGGTGGCGGCGATCGACTTCTTCAGGGGCGGTGGGGGCGCCGAACCACACCGGATCCTGCTGTTCGAGTGGATCCCCGGCCTCGGCATCGACTTCGAGTTGCTGTGGGATCCGCTGTCTGCGCTCATGACGTTGGTGGTCACCGGCGTCGGCGCTCTCATCCACGTCTACTCGATCGGGTACATGCGCGGCGACCCGGGCTACCTGCGCTTCTTCAGCTACCTGAACTTCTTCGTCGTTTCCATGCTGACGTTGGTGCTCGGCGACAACTTCGCCGTGCTGTTCCTCGGCTGGGAGCTGGTGGGGCTCAGCTCGTACCTGCTGATCTCGTTCTGGTTCGAGAAGCCGCCGGCGGCGGCGGCCGGCAAGAAGGCGTTCGTCGTCAATCGGATCGGCGACTTCGGATTCCTCGTCGCCCTCATGATGATCTTCGTCACGTTCGGGTCGCTCAACTTCAGCGAGGTGTTCGAGCAGGCGCCCGCTCTGCTCTCCGACGGCGGCATCACGGTGACCGTCATCACGCTGCTGTTGCTGGCCGGCGCCGCCGGCAAGTCGGCGCAACTCCCGCTCTACGTGTGGCTCCCCGACGCCATGGAGGGCCCGACTCCGGTCTCCGCGCTCATCCACGCCGCCACGATGGTGACCGCCGGTGTCTACATGGTGGCGCGCACCGGGGTGCTGTTCGAACTCGCCCCGGTCTCGGCGGCTGTGGTCGCCACCGTCGGCGCCGTCACCGCCCTCTTCGCCGCCACCGTCGCGGTGGGCCAGCGGGACATCAAGCGCATCCTGGCGTATTCGACGATCAGTCAGCTCGGGTACATGTTCCTCGGAGTCGGCGTCGCTGCATACGCCGCCGGCATGTTCCACCTCATGACCCACGCCTTCTTCAAGTCTCTGCTCTTCCTCGGCGCCGGGTCGGTGATCCATGCCGTGGCCGGCGAGCAGAGCGTGTGGAAGATGGGGGGTCTGCGCAGGCTCCTGCCGGTCACGTACGGCACCATGCTCGTCGGATGGCTCGCCATCAGCGGGATCCCACCCCTCTCGGGCTTTTGGTCGAAGGACGAGATCCTCGCGGCCACTTACACCAAAGGCGGCTGGTACGTCGCACTGTGGGGCATCGGGGTGGTGACCGCCGGTCTCACCGCCTTCTATATGAGCCGGCTCATCTTCCTCACCTTCTGGGGAGAGTCCCGCTGGGACGAGGGCATCGAGCCGCACGAGGCACCGGCGGTGATGACCCGGCCGCTGATCGGCCTCGCCGCCCTGGCTGCCGTCGGTGGGTTGTTGAACACCCCGTGGAAGCCGGTCGTGGAGCATTTCCTGGAACCGGCTTTCGAGGGGATGCAGCAGGCCTCTCTGCCTGAAGGGGCAACACCTTGGCTTCTGGCGCTGATCTCGATCGGCGCCGCGCTGGTCGGCATCCTCTACGCCTACCACCGATACGTCGAGGCCACCCTTCCCGACGAGAGCACGGCGGTGTGGAGCCTGCTCGAAGAGGGCTACCACGTCGACGACCTCTACGGAGCCGCGCTGGTGCTCCCGGGCAAGCGACTGGCTGAGGTCGCCGCATTCCAGGCCGACGTCAAGGTCGTCGACGGAACGGTGAACGGAGTCGGCGCGATGGTCAAGGAGGCCGCCGCTCGCCTCAAGCCCCTGCAGTCGGGATGGGTGCGCAGTTACGGTGCCGCCATCCTCTTCGGTGCCGTTGGGGTGCTGTTGATCCTCCTCGTGCGGGGAGGTGGGCTGTGACCATCGCCCTGCTGGTCGTGCTCCCGCTGGTGGGTGCCCTGGCGGTTGCGCTCGTTCCCAAGAGCCGTAGGGAGATGCTGTTCCCGCTCGCCCTCGCGATGAGCATTCCGCCGCTGGCGGTCGCCTGCTACATCCTGTGGGAGTTCCGGGTCGGCGAGGCGGATTTCCAGTTCACCCAGCAGGTTCTGTGGTACGAGCCGTGGGGTATCTCGTGGAACGTCGGCATCGACGGGATCTCGCTGCTGCTGGTGCTGCTCACCGCGCTCCTGTTCCCTCTCTCGATCGCAGCGTCGCGGTCGATCGACAAGGACCTCAAGATGTACCTGGTCACCATGCTGGTGCTCGAGACCGGCCTGCTCGGGGTGTTCGTCGCCCTCGACCTGATCCTCTTCTTCGTGTTCTTCGAGATCACCCTGGTTCCCATGTATCTGCTGATCGGCATCTGGGGGACCGGTCGCAGAGCGTACGCCGCCGTCAAGTTCGCGTTATACACCGCGTTCGGGTCGGCCCTGATGCTGATCGGGATCGTGTGGCTCGGGGTGCTCGGCGGCACGTTCGACTTCCGGAAGCTGCTCGAGCTCCAGCTCACCGGCACTCAGCAGATGTGGCTGTTCTTGGGCTTCGGGCTGGCCTTCGCCATCAAGGTGCCGCTGTTCCCGTTCCACACCTGGCTTCCCGACGCCCACACCGAGGCCCCCACCGCCGGTTCGGTGCTGCTCGCCGGGGTGCTGCTCAAGCTGGGCGCATATGGCTTCATCCGCTTCAACCTGACCCTGTTCCCGGAGGCATCGGTGCGGCTCGCTCCTTGGCTGGCGGCGCTGGCGGTGATCGGCATCGTGTATGGGGCCGCGGTGGCGATCGTGCAGCCCGACGTGAAGCGGCTCGTTGCCTACTCTTCGGTGAGCCACCTCGGCTTCATCGTCCTCGGCATCTTTGCGATGACGAGCCAGGGTCTCCAGGGCGGCGTCATCCAGATGGTGAACCACGGGCTCACCACCGGGGCGCTGTTCCTGCTCGTTGGAATGATCTACGACCGGCGCCACACCCGGCAGATCGACGAGTTCGGGGGCGTCGCCTCCGTGATGCCCCTCTTCGCCGGCGCCTTCCTGTTCACGGCCTTCGCCTCGATTGGGCTGCCCGGCCTGAACGGCTTCGTCGGCGAGCTCGAGATCCTGCTCGGCACCTACCTTCGCTTCCCGGTGGCGGCGGTGATCGCCGCTACCGGCGTGGTCCTCGCCGCTATCTACCTCTTGTGGGCATACGAGCGCATCTTCACCGGCCCGCTCACCCGGCCGGAGAACGAGAGGCTGCTCGACCTCGACTTCCGTGAGAAAGCGATCCTGGTCCCGATCGTGGTGCTGGTTGTGTTCCTCGGTGTCTACCCGAAGCCGGCCCTCGACCGGATCGAGCCTTCGGTCGGAGTGGTGCTGGAACGCATCGAGGCGAGCACCGGCTTCGACGTTCCCCAGTTCGGCGACCCGGCCGATCTCGTGGACATCGCCGGCGAGACGGTGGGGGAGGAGTAGCCAGTGGAGAACATCGCCTTCCTTCCCATCGGGCCCGAAGTGGTGCTCCTCGGCGGGGCGGTGCTGGTACTGATGGCCGCAGTGGCGCTCAACCTCGGCCGGCGCGACTGGGCGATCGTGGCCGGTGTGTCGCTCGTCTCCTCGTTTCTCCTGGCTTGGGTGCAGTGGCTGCGCGTCGACGACGTGGGCACCCAGCTGGCATTCTCGGCGAGGGGCATGTCCACCGTCCGCTCTCCGATGGTCATCATGGATGCTTTCTCCGCCTTTGGCGGCATGCTCCTATTCCTCGTCGCCCTCCTCGCGGTGGCGGCGTCGTGGCGCCTCGTTGCCGAGCTGGGGACGCGTGGGGCCGAGTTCGTTGCGCTGCTGCTGTTGGCGACTGCCGGGCTGCACATCATGGTGATCTCAGCGAACCTCGTCATGCTGTTCATCGGGCTGGAGACGGCCTCGATCGCCCTCTACGTCGTGGCCGGGTTCGCGCGCACCGAGCCGCATTCCGATGAATCGGCGCTCAAGTACTTCCTGCTTGGCTCGTTCGCATCTGCGGTCTTCCTGTACGGCATCGCCCTGGTGTTCGCTGCCACCGGATCGGTCTCGATCTACGGAAGCGGCGGCATCTTGTCCTTCTTCCGCGATGCCCCGGTGGCGCTCCTCGACGTCGGCGTCTTGCTCGCCGGGATCGCGCTCATGATCGTGGGGCTCGGGTTCAAGGTCTCGGCGGCGCCGTTCCACCAGTGGGCGCCCGATGTGTACCAGGGCGCCGCCTCCGGCGCGGTCCCGCTCATGGCAGCCGGAGTGAAAGTCGCCGGGTTCGCCGCGATGGCCAGGGTGCTGGTGGGCGCCTTCCCCTCCCGAATCGACGACTGGTCTCCGGTCCTGGCCGTGCTCGCCGCACTCTCGGTGGTGGTGGGAACCCTGGGGGCGATCGCACAGCGTGACGTGAAGCGCATGCTCGCTTACTCCGGCATCGCCCACGCCGGATTCATGCTGACCGGACTGGTGGCGGGCATCGATGGCCTTCCGGCAATGTGGTTCTACCTCGCTACCTACGCCTTCCAGCTCGTGGGCGCTTTCACCGTCGTTGCCGTGGTGTCCGGTAGCCGGTCGGGCCGGTCGTCGTTCGACGACTACCCAGGACTGGCTCAGCGGGCGCCGGCACTGGCTGCCGCGATGGCCACCTTCATGCTGGGGATGGGCGGGTTGCCGTTCTTCACCGGCTTCGTGGGCAAGATCGGTGTGTTCGAGGCGGCGATCGGCGCCGGCTACCTGTGGCTCGTGATCGTCGGCCTGGTGGCGTCGGTGGCCGGCCTGTTCTTCTACCTGCGCATCATCGTGCTCATGTACTTCGAGGACGCGACGGCGCAGGCACCCCACACGACCCGAGGCTCGGGGGCGGTCCTCGCAGTGACGGCTGTGGTGACGCTGCTGCTCGGGATCGTGCCGTGGCCGCTGCTCAATCTGGTCGAGCACGCACTGCTCTGAGGATCGAGGGGGCGAGAGATCGCCCTGCCCGCGCAGCCCTTCGCCAGGTTCTAGGGTGACGGTCCGATGAATCTCTTCACGTCGCGAGCGAATCGTGCCCGCGGCGCCGTGGCCCTGTTGGGCGTCGCCGCGGTGGCCGCCATCGCCATTCCTCTCCGAGGCGTCCTCGCCACCGTCGCCACCGCCGACGTCTACATCATCACCGCAGACGAGGTGAAGGACGAAGACCTCTACATCGCCGCTTCCCGAGCGAAGGTCGAGGGCACCGTCAACGGCGACCTCGCCATCATCACCGAAGACCTGGAGATCAGCGGCACCGTCACCGGCGATGTGCTCGTCGTGTCCTCCGGCGAGGTTTCGGTCTCGGGAACGGTCGAGGGCTCGCTGCGGGGCGCGGCACGGGACATGGCGGTCAGCGGGATGGTGGGCGGTGATATCGCCGTGGCCGCGTTCACCACGCGCATCTCGGGCGACGTCGGCCGCGACACCCTGGTCTTCGCGGGCTCGTTTCGCTTCGAGGGCGACGTGGGCCGTGACATCAAGGGGCGGTTCGTCAGCGGAACCGTCGACGGCACCGTGGGTCACGACATCGACATCGCCGTCGGGCAGCTCGATCTCGGCCGTTCCACCGAGGTGCGCGGCGACCTGGTCTATCGATCACACAACGACGCCGGGGTGGCGCCCACCGCGGAGGTCGGTGGTCAGTTCGTCCGTCTCCCCACCCGAGGGCTGTTCTTCGTCGAGCTGATCCTCACCGTGGCGACGATCTTGGGCTTCTTCGCATTCCTCCTGTCCGGCATCGTGCTGCTGTGGGTGTTTCATTCGACGGCCCCACGCGCTGCCGCCGCCGTGCTGACTCACCCGTGGCGATCGTTTCTCGTGGGCGTGACCACTGTGCTGCTGATCCCGCTCGCCGCGGGTCTCTTTGCGGTGAGCCTCGTGGGGATCCCCCTGTCGCTGGCGCTGCTGCTCCTCCTCGCGCTCGGGCTCATCTTCGGCCCGATCCCTGCGGTGACCGCGCTGGGAGACCGGATGATGCGGGGCCGGGGAGGCATCTACGGCGCGTTCCTGGCAGGGGGCATCGTCTGGCGCCTCGGCATATGGCTCATTCCGCTCGTCGGTCTCGGCCTCTACCTCAGTGCGCTCATTCTCGGGGTCGGCGGCTGGGTCGTCGCCGCCTGGGAGCAGCGAAGACGCCGGCCGGCTCTTGTGCTCTCCCCGCGAGGAGAGTCTGCGCGTCCGTCGGTGACGCTATCGGGCATCGACGACTGGGAGGCTCCGCTGCCGCCATCGACGGCCGGTCCCGAGATCGAGGGCGCCAATGGAGACAGCGGTGGTTCGGACGACAGGAATTGCGAGAGCTGAAGGAGACCCCGGGCCTCAGCTCTCGGCATCCTCCTCGGAGAACACGATTTGGGTGTCGGCGAAGCTTCCAGCACTCGAGCTGAAACCACCGACCGGCCGTGCTTCGGGCAGCGGGGCATCGCCCTGTTCGGCACGGGCGGCCTCGAGTTGCTGGATGCGGCTGTTGCGACGTTCCACCTCGGCCTCGAGGCGAGAAGCGTTGGCGCTGGCACGCTCCACCTCGGCCCGGAGCTCGACGAGCTCGGGGTTCTCCTCACCCTCGACGGCCTCGGAACGCTCTGCGGCGGAGCGTGCCGCCTCTGCCGCGTCCTCGCGGGCTTGGGTGGCTTCCTCTTGCGAGGCGGCCAACGCCGCTTCGAGGGCCAGTCGTTCCTGTTCTTGCTCGCGGATCGCGTCCATGGCGGTAGCGAGCCGATGCTCGAGCTCGGGATCGGACGCGACGGCGGGCCGGCGGGTGGAACGGCCCACGAGGAAGCCGAATGCGGTGGCCGCGATCATGAAGACGACGACCTCGAGGATCGCGTACAGGGTCCCGTTCATGAGGGGTCTCCTTACGGTTCCGTTGTGAATGTGAACTCTATGCGTCGGTTCTGCTCGCGTCCCACCGCCGTCTCGTTGTCATCGATGGGGCGGGCGTCAGCGTACCCGACGGCAGTCAACCGGTCGGGGGCAATTCCAGAACCGAGCATGAAGTCGTAGCCCGCCATGGCTCGTTCGTCGCTGAGTCGCTGATTCATCTCCAGCGGGCCGATGTCGTCGGTGTGCCCGAGGATTGTTGCCGAGAGCGAGGGGTTGTTCTGCATGAGAGTCACCACCGCGGGCAGGAGATGGATGATCTCGGGGGTGAGCTGAGCCTGGGCGGTCGGGAACAGGCCCCCGCGGATCTCCCCGCTGAGCTCGTTGCCGGTGACGGCGAAGTGCCAATGGGGATGCGGTTGGAACAGGGCGCACACCGAGGCGAGGCGGAACAGCCCGAACGTGGTGTCGACATCGTCGGAGATCGTCAGCTCGCCGACGACGTTCTCTTCCCCGAAGGCGGCTGCCAACAGGCCGCGCAGGGAATCGGCGACCTCACTGCTGGCGACGGTGCCCTCGATCGTGAGAACGCCGTCGTCGGTGACCGCCCCTTCGAGCGTCGGCGGTGCGAGGCTCGTTACCTCCACGTCGGTGGTGAGGGTGACATCGGGCCCGAGCGCGGCTTCGACGGCGGTACGGAGCTCGGCGAGGGCGGCTTCGTCGGGGGCGAAGCCGACGAGGGTCGCTTCGGTGCCGGTGATCTGGAGGTCGGCCGTGCCGACCACGGGCAGCGCGGCGATCACGTCGGAAGCTCGAGCCACCCAGGGGGCCGACTCGAGCGTGTCGTCGACGACGAGCTCATTGTTGAAGAGGGGGGCGTAGATACGATCGGCAGTCGCCGCGAGGCGGGAGGCAGCCGCCTCGTCGGGGATCGCCCCGCGGACGGTGAGGTGGCCTGTCTCCAAGCGAGCGCCGAGGAAAGGAACGCCCGCCTCGGTCGGCTCGTCATCGACCAGCGGCAGCGTCGTGACGGTGGTGGCGCTGGTGGTTGGACTCGTCGTGGTCGATCCGTCCCGGCCTGCCGAGGCCTCGCGAGGTGTGTCCCAGCGGACGTCGCGGACTCCGCGTATGGCGCCGATGAGAGCTTCGGCCTCCTCGCGAACGGATTCCGGCCCGGTGAGCACCGCGTCGCGTCCCTCGAACTTCACGTTGTCGAGTTCGATACCGGCATCAGCCAGCTCGGCCACTGCATCCGCCTTGAGGTTGGCCTGCTCTTCCCCTACCCCCCAGAGCACGGCGGCGGCAACCAGTGCCAGCCACGCGACCGTCAACAACAGGATGCGGGTGATCTGTCCCTTTTGATGCATTGTCGGCCCATCCTTACCAACGCGCACGACGTTCCTTGGTCTTCGGCCGCTCGCTCAGCCCGGTGAGGCGCTTTCAGGCCGGATTCCGGAACGGAAGATCCCCTGAAGCCCTGAAAACGGGGCTATTTCGCTGCCACCGAGCTCTTCCCGGTCCCCGGGCGTGAGCATCGGCCCCAGGCAGATCCTAGATCGTGTCGAGTGCTTGGTCACCAACGCGGGCTAGAAGAGCCCAACCTGTTCGCGTGATTGTCACTCAAAACCGGCTACGTCGTCACGTCGGCTGCGCCGACTTGCGGGAGATCGATCGCCAGATCGGGATCGTTGACGTAGGCCAATTCGAAGCGCATGGCGATCTGCCCGGAGCTGTGGACGATGCCCGACTCGTTCAGCACGGTCTCGTGGATGGCCGCCACGAATTCGATCGCCACGGGGTAGAACGGGTAGGCGCCGGCATCATCGTTGTCGATCTCAGGAATCCAGACAGTGAGGGTGTCGACATCGTATTGTCTGGAGCCCGTGATGAGTCCCAGGCGGGATGCGAAGATCTCGCCGTCTTCGCTGAGATCGTAGCGTTGGACGGGTATGTGATTGACCTTCGTCGTTGTTGGGGTGAGATCGAACAGTTCGGGGTAGAAAGGAATGAGTTGTTCCCAGAAGATGGGGGAAGCCGGGCAGGCCGTGATCGCCATGAGGGTATCGCCATCATCCAGGGAGGACTCCTCGGGACCGAAGCCGGTGTCGAGCCAGATCTGGTTGGGAGTCGACACGGCCCTCAGCTCGTAGCTCATCACTCTGTCCACGGTCACGGTGGTATCGCATGAGAACTGGCCGGAGACCCACGTTCCTTCACTCTGTATCTCCGTGATGGTCGTTGCCGATTCGATCACGCTCTCGAATGTTGCCGTGTAGCTGTCGTATCTGTCTGGCGGAGTGTCGCTGAGCGTGACGTAGAGCGGCTCACCGTCGCCCGTGGCAGCATCAGCTGAGGCGGTGGTGGTCGTTGTCTCTGCAGTGGTGGTGGTCGTTGTCTCTGCAGTGGTGGTGGTTCGGGGCGGCGGAGTCGATGTTGTGTCGATCGAGCCTTTGCTGCAGGCGCCGGTCATCAGGGCGACGATGGCGATGATCGGCGATAGCCGTTTCATGGGTCTCGTTTCCTGGGTGGCTGTTCCAGATCGGGCTCCGATCGAGGGCAATCGGCATCGGTGTGAGGATATCAGCCGGCCGTGCCGGCTACTGCGGGAGATCGATCACCAGGTCGGGGTCGTTGACGTCGGCCAGCTCGAAGCGCATGGCGATCTGCCCGGAGTCGCCGAGTTCGAACTCCGCCGGGACACCCAACTCCTCGAGCGTTTCCTCGTCGACAGTCACCGCCACGTCCAGTGCGAGCGCGTAGCTGCCGTCTTCGGAGACCCACACGGTGAAGGTGTCGAAGGTGAGCCCTTCCATCTCCGGGATGAGCCCCACGCCCGCGAAGGCGTCGACCT
>Ga0315545_1002623_pt1 | contig 16053 bp, 13 predicted proteins | sample SalMarSW160210MG_FD_203096 | JGI IMG/M metagenome (GOLD analysis project Ga0315545, IMG submission 203096) | Salt marsh sediment microbial communities from the Plum Island Ecosystem LTER, Massachusetts, United States - Salt Marsh Sediment SW1602-10 ...
AGATGACAATGAAGGAAATCGGCGCGACACTGGATTTGTCGGAATCGCGTGTATCGCAAATGCACACATCCATTATTGCGCGTCTGAAGGCCCAAATGAGCAGCCGAAAAAGGGAATTCTCGGTCTAAGCGCCATCCTCGTACCAAAACCTTCCTTCACTGTGCTGAACAGGCTTAGTTTTTTACTCTACCCATTTCATCGGATGTACTAACTTGATTTTCGTCTCTATATGGGTATACTTGCGCATACTAAGTTGGTCGTGTGTAAGGGCAAGTAAGATGCGATTTACGAAGATGCATGGTTTGGGCAATGACTTCGTTTATGTCAATTGCTTTGAAGAGAAAATTGAAGACGCCGCGAGGCTGGCTCAAATCGTCAGCGACCGGCATTGCGGCATCGGTGGTGACGGCTTGATTTTAATATGCCCGTCGGAAGCAGCAGATGTTCGGATGCGCATCTTCAATGCCGACGGTTCGGAGGCTGAGATGTCCGGAAACGGTATTCGATGCCTTGCAAAGTACACTTATGAACATAGACTGGCCAAAGCGGGGGGTGCGTTTTGCGTGCCAGGTCAGCGGCCATATCCTGTCTCGCTGAAGATAGAAACCGGCAACGGTGTGCTTACGGTCGGTCTTGCTGTTAATGACGCTGACAAGGTAGAGAAAATCTGCGTCAATATGGGTCAGCCGATTCTGACGCCGAAGGATATACCTGTGGAATTGCCCGGCGAAAGAGTGGTGGAAGAACCGATTGAGATTCTCGGAGAGAGACTGCGGATGAGCTGCGTATCAATGGGCAATCCGCACGCGGTGTTTTTCTGCGATGACGTCGAGGCGATTGAGCTTGAGAAACTCGGGCCGATAATTGAGAGACACAGGCTTTTCCCGAACCGCGTAAATGTGCATTTTGCTGAGGTTTTGGGTGAAGGTGAATTTAAGATGCGGACATGGGAGCGCGGCAGCGGAATTACAATGGCCTGCGGCAGTGGTGCCTGTGCCTGTTGTGTGGCGGCCAATTTGACTAAAAGGTGCAGCCGAGATTGTATCGCGCATCTCGAAGGCGGCGACCTCGAATTGAACTGGTGCGAGGAAGATAATTGCGTCTATATGACCGGGCCGGCTGTCGAGGTCTTTGAAGGTATCTGGCCGGCGGATTGAGAGCTACGTGCAAAGCTGTGGTGAGCGGCAGAATTCAAGTGCAATGCCGTATCTGCTGTAAGAAGAATGTAGTGTTTCGTTAATACGGTCAATGGTCTCAGCTCTCAGGACCCTGGCGAAAGCTGAGATGCGGCCGCCATAATCAAGCTGGCCCGCTTTCGGTGGTATTGACAATTCTATTCTTAAGAGATTGCCGGTGCTGAATGTGTCAGCAGAGGTTTCGAAATATAGGCCGCCGGGGCTTACGTTGACTGTGCGGCCGGTATAGATTGTTTCTGCTGTTGGGCCGACCTTGAAGCAGGACAAATCAAATTTTGCCGCTAATCGCTTGAACCTGCGCTTCTCATACTCACCCGTTATTTGCATCCCTGCATTGTCCTCCTATGTTTTGCTCAAAATACTCTCCGAATTAGAGCAAAATCCATACCAAGGTGATGCTCGTTCAAATATCCCAGTTTTACTTCTGCAAGTGTTTGCCCGGCTTTAGGTTAGGTGGGTTTATGGTTTGACTGCCGTTGGGCACGGGTAGAGCTGGTGTGAAGGCTGCCCATAATGTTGACAAATAGCAACGCCCAAAATTGATTTCGGCCGGCCAGAGGGCCAAATATCACACAAAAAACCGTTTTAGCTGTTTGCTTTGCAAAATGTTACGCCTGTTGTTAAACAGGGAGTTCTGTTTGTCCGACCAAAAGAACAAATATGTTGTTTTTTGGCAACATTAACACTTGACACGGCAGACGTATTGCTTATTTTATTATGAGTTGTGTCAAGGCGTGAGGAGGTTAAGTTCCAATAAATCGAGCGACAGGGACGGGCGACTAATGACAAATACCGTGAATCCCGAAACAAATGGGGATGGAGGGCTTGGACTGCTCGGCAGAGCGATAGTGCAGTCACTTCCGGTGGGCGTTGTCGCCTATACACCTGAGCTGCGGATAATCGAGGCCAATCCACATGCGGGGGAGCTTATAGAACTGGGCGATTACATCGATAAGTCACTCGCAAAGGGCACCGACAAGGACGACTCGCCCGGACTGGACTGGACAAAACAGTTGCAAGAGGTTCTATCAGAGAACCAACCGCGGACGTTCGATAACGTCAATTATACATTGAACGGCAAGATGAGACTTCTTTTAGTCGTCTGCACTTCGCTGAAGACGACCGAATCGGCCAAAAGTCTCGGCGGGATGGTTATCATCGAAGACATAACGGAAAAAGTTAATACGCAAAGACAATTGGCGGGGGCAGAAAAGCTGGCTGCCATTGGTCAGCTTGCTTCGAGGGTGGCCCATGAGCTGAACAATCCTATGGATGGGATTTTAAGATACATCAATCTGTCGCTGAGAATCATAGAGCAGGAAAATCTTGAAAAGCCGAAAGAATACCTTGCTCAGTGCCGGCAGGGCCTGATGAGAATGGTTCAAATCGTGAACGAGCTTCTGGAATTTTCGCGTAATAGTTACGTGTCTTTCGAATACATCAAAATAGAGCGGATTATCGAAGACGCGATAAAAACAATGGAGGCCCGTGCGGAGGCTACAGGCGTTCGGATATCACGTAACTATGCTCCCGACATACCCAAAATCAGGGGCAGCAATCTGTTTCAGGTATTCTGCAACCTGATAAAAAACGCGCTGGACGCGATGCCGGACGGCGGGCAACTCAGCATCTCGACACACGTTGCGGCTGACAGTACAGCGGTGCTGGAGTTTCGCGATACCGGGGTAGGTCTGCCGGCTGGAAACACCGGGGCGATATTCGAGCCTTTCTTTACGACAAAAGATAAAATCAAGGGCACAGGGCTGGGCCTGGCGATATCGAAGGACATAATCGAAAGACACGAGGGCCGCATAACCGCCGAAAGCGCCGCCGGGGGCGGCAGCGTGTTCACCGTGTATTTGCCGGTGGCAAATAAAGATTCATAAGTGAGAGAGATTGGCGCTGCGTCGCGCAAGCTACGGAGCGTCGGCGACTGCTATGAGAGAAAAGAATATTCTTGTCGTAGACGACGACAAAATCATCCTGGATTCGCTGTGCGAGTTTTTATCGATGGAGGGGTTCCAGGCCAAAGGGGCTGAGACGTTAAAAGGTGCGCTGGCTGAAATGCAGCACAAACACTACTGCCTTGTTATAACGGATGTTAATCTGCCGGACGGAGACGGCCTTGATTTGCTGGATGCGGTGCGAAAGGATTATCCACAGACTGTTGTGATTGTCATAACCGGCTACGGCACAATCGAAAGCGCGGTGCGGGCGATTAAGAGAGGTGCTTACGACTACCTGACAAAGCCGATTGTCGATGACGAGCTGCGTTTAGCGATAGACAGAGCGCTGCAGCAACAATCGCTTATGAACGAAAACGAGAGACTGCGACTGCAGCTTCGGCAAAAATACAGTCTGGAGAACATAATCAGCCAGGACTATAAGATGGCGAAGATGTTTGACCTTGTTGAAGCTGTGGCCGACAGCAAAACGACAATACTAATGACGGGGCCGTCGGGCACCGGCAAAAGTATGCTGGCCCGGGCAATACATCATCGCTCCGGCCGACGAAATAAGGCGTTTGTGGAGGTAAGCTGCGGTGCTCTTCCGGAAACGCTGCTCGAAAGTGAGCTGTTCGGTCATGTTAAAGGCGCGTTTACCGGTGCGGTGAGTAATAAGGAAGGGAAATTCCTGGCTGCGGACGAGGGGACGGTTTTCCTCGATGAAGTTGCCAACGCGTCGGCGGCACTGCAGGTTAAACTCCTGCGGGTCCTGCAGGACCGGCAGTTCGAGGCGGTCGGCAGTAATAAGACCATAACCGTCGACACAAGGATTATAATCGCTTCGAATCAGGACCTGGCCCAGGGGGTAAAGCAGGGCAAATTTCGGGAAGATTTGTATTACCGGATAAATGTGGTGACAATAAACCTGCCGCCTTTGTGTGAAAGAGTGGGTGATATTCGGCTGCTGGCCAATCATTTTCTGCGGATGTACTGCGCACAACATAATAAAGAAAAACTCGGTGTTGCTGATGGCGCAATGGAATGCTTAGAGCGATACTTGTGGCCGGGCAACGTTCGCGAGCTGGAAAATGTGATTGAGCGGGCGGTTTTGCTGAGTAAAAATAGTTTTATCAGTCCTGACGATTTGCCAAACATAGTAAAACAAGAGACAAGCCGGCGGCGGGGGGCATACAAGCCTATGAGCTTAAAGGAATCGCTGGCTGAGCCGGAAAAGAATATTATCCGACAGGCGCTCGAATCGAATCACTGGAGCAGACAGGAGACCGCCAAGGCCCTGCAGATAAACCGAACAACCCTGTATAAGAAGATGAAAAACTACGGGCTCGATGTCGAGGCTGAGAGATTGGGACTGGCCTAAAGAAATTTATTATTTATTATTGACTATTTATTATTGAAAGAAGCCAATCAACGATTGCCCGGGACTGGATTCGAACCAGCACGAGCCGAAGCTCACCAGCCCCTCAAGCTGGCGCGTCTGCCAAATTCCGCCACCCGGGCGTTATCGATTTATAATTTATTATTTACTATTTATTATTTAGTGTCAATCAGTAACTAAGAAGTCCGCTAAGGTTAGTTATGTGCCTCTTTTGCTATTCCAAAGTAAAACCTGCAGGCGGTTACAGAAGGCAAAGCCGGTGCGTTTGCACATTTCGGCGACCATCGGCGATTTAGCTAAAAGTTCGTTCCTTGTAGTAGCCTGCGGCATTAACATCACCTTTTCCAAATCGACGTTGCCAATCTCCTCTATAGTTTGCTGTATCTGAGGTAAATCGTCCTGCAAATCAACGACAAACTTCAACTGGTAGTTGTAGTGGTCAATCAGCTCACGCAAAACAGATAAATCAAGCCTCGAATTTTCGTGAGCGGCTACAAGTTTTGGGTCGGCAGGCACAGAATTACTCAATTTCGGACTTATGCTCATCAAATCACAGGCTAAATCCGGTACGAATGCAATACCGGCTGTTTCAATCGTTATGTGTTTGCCAGAGTTTTTGAGTTTATGCACTAATTCCGGCAGGTCGTGCTTTATGGTCAAATCCGGATTTATCATCGGCTCACCACCGGTTATAACCACGAACCTGCAGGGCCAATTGTCAACTGTCTTAACAATTTTATCGATGCTATAATGCGCCGCTTTTGTCTCATCCCAAGCGTATTTCGTATCACACCATTTACATCGCAATGGGCAACCTGCCAGTCGCACAAAGGTACTCGGCACACCTGCCAAAAATCCTTCACCCTGTAAGGAGTAAAATATCTCGTTTATTTTCATTCTCAAATGGGATAAAGCATTTTCAGTATAAATCCGAAATACGAAGCACTAAATCCTAAACAAATTCGAAATTCGAGATTCAAATGTTCAAAATATTAAGTTTTGGATTTTGGTCATTTGTGTTTGTTTAGTGTTTTGTATTTAGATATTCGATATTCATTGTTTCTCTGCATACTCAATTGGGTCTTTCAGACCTGCCTCGGTAAAACCTTTCAATCTTAATCTGCAGGAGTCACACCGGCCACAGCTTCTGCCGGCCTCGTCCGGGTCGTAACAACTATGGGTCAGAGAATAATCGACGCCTAATTTTGTGCCTGTAAGAATAATCTCACTTTTGCTCATATTTATAATCGGGGTGTGAATTCGATATCGACCTTTGCGGCGGACTGCGGCGGCGGTTGCGAGATTGGAGAGCTTTTCAAAAGCGGATATAAATTCCGGCCGACAGTCGGCGTAGCCGCTGTAATCGGTGCAGTTGACGCCTATGAAGATATCAAAGATGTTCAGCACCTCAGCCCAGGCGAGCGCATAACTTAAAAATATTGTGTTGCGGGCGGGCACGTAGGTTGACGGGATATGGTTGGGCTTACCTAAATCGCTTCTATCTTTCGGCACTTCAATCATCCGGTCGGTAAGAGCGGAGCCGCCAAAGCCGGCCAAATCGATATCGATTATGCGATGTTCGAGTGCACCCTGAGAGCGAGCTACCTGCGAAGCAGCTTCGATTTCGCGCTGGTGTCGCTGGCCATAGCGGAAGGTAAGTGCGAACAATTGGAAACCTTCGCTGCGGGCGAGAGCCAAGGTTGTGGCTGAATCGAGGCCGCCACTGAGCAAAATAACCGCATATTTGCCTTTCTTCATTTTTCTCGGCCTTGGTATACACCAGACGGTATATCCTTGTCAAAACCTGCGGCATCCATTATATTGGTTTACCGCGAATTTTGCGAGGTTCAGTAAAATGAATGAAAAGCCTGAATTTGAGCTGTTCGACAATCCTCGTCCGCAGCGCGATTACGTCATCACAATCAGATGTCCCGAATTTACGAGTGTCTGTCCACGAACAGGTCAGCCGGACTTCGGCGAGATTGTCGTCGAATACATCCCGGACAAACTATGCGTCGAGCTAAAGAGCCTCAAACTTTATATGCAGAGCTATCGCAATAAGGGCATTTTTTACGAGGCATTGACAAATGAGATATTAGATGATTTAACCGGTGTCTGTAAGCCGCGATGGATGAAAATTACCTCACGGTTTACCCCTCGCGGCGGAATAACCACTGAGGTGGTTGCGGAATATAAGATTGACAAATAACCAGACCAAAACTTGTCGGAGGTAAGAAAATGGCTGTGACATTCCATTGCGATTACTGCGGCAAAAAGATAGAGGCACCCGACGGTACCGGCGGCAAATGGGGGAAATGCCCCGCCTGCCATAACAAACTGTACGTTCCGGATTTCAGTGCCGGTGAAGAGATTAAACTCGCACCGATAGACGAAAATGACGAGGCAAAGCAAAAACAACTGATGGACGAGACCTATAAGCTCAGCGAGGATATACTGCTCGAAAAAGAGATTCCGGTTGAATCGGATGAAGAGTCTGAATCGGCTGAGGTTATGGTATTGCCGCTTGAAATCAGCGATAGTCAATTGAAGAAAAACATCGTTAACTATCTGCGTCAAATGGCGCAGAGCCGGCCGGAAGAGGCTGAAAAGGTCGAAGGCTTGATAACGCCGTGCGGCCAAAGGGCAGTAGAGATTCTCGACAGAATAGCACTTGCTGAGATACCGGAGCCGGAACTGGCTGACATTCCCCAGCAGATACTTTCCGGTCTGATAAGAGAACTCCGCAACAAGATAAGCTAAAGGGATAAAATTTTTTTTGGTCCACGGCAAAGGTCCTTAAAAACCGGTATTACCAGCCGAGTTTGCCACGACTTTTTCGACCTATAGAAACACGCCACTGAACAAGCCCCTCCAATTTGGCTTTCTGTAAGCTATTACTTATATTTTATATGCCATCAACGAAAACGATGTGCTGAGAGATTGTCACAGCTTGGGGGAAACTTATTATGGATAACAAGACGACGGCGGTTCACGTTACCCACGAGGTAGTGGGCAAGGTTGGCGGTATAGGTGCTGTTCTTCAGGGCCTTTTTACCTGCGATTTTTATCTTAACACAGTCAGTCGTTCAATCCTTGTCGGACCACTGTTCGAAACCACCGGGTCTTTAGCAGACAGACTCGGTGAGGACGGCAAGGTGCTCTACAGCTCTTTGGACGGATTCGCAGACACAGTGTATGCCCGCGACTTCCGTGAAATCGAAGATTACTACAACGCCGGTATTGTCTACGGCAGACGAACGTTCGTCGATGAGCAAACGGGCGTAAAAAGTTCGCCGGAGGTTTTGCTTATCGATGTGACGCGGATGAAGAAAGGGCCCATCGATGAATTCAAGTGGCGACTGTTCGAGAGGTTTGGTATCCGCAGTGATTTATATGAACACGTGTGGGACTACGAACAGTACGTGAGGCTTGCACCTGTGGCAATTGCTTCGCTAAAAGCGGTAGGTGCGGCGAAGGATTCGACTATCGTTATAGCACACGAATTTATGGGAATGCCTACCGCGCTGGCAGCTATTCTGGAGGACAGCTGCGATTTCAGGACCGCCTTTTACGCCCATGAGGTCGCCACGATGCGCCGGGTCGTCGAGGAGCATCCCGGCCACGATGTGATGTTCTATAATGTTATCGAGCAGGCACGTAAAAACAAACTGTACGTAGACGAGATTTTCGGTGACCAGAGCTTTTATTTCAAACACCCTTTGGTGCAGGCCTCAAAATACTGTGACAATATATACGCGGTGGGCGATTATGTCGCCGATGAACTGCGATTTCTCGCACCGGAATTCGACGCCGTGGAGACAAACGTTGTTTATGATGGGATACCGGCCTATCAAATCAGCGTTGCTGACAAACTCCGGTCGAAAGAGAAACTACAATTATATTGTGAAAATTTGCTGGACTATAAACCGGATTTTGTCTTTACGCACGTAACAAGACTCGTACGAAGTAAGGGGCTGTGGCGTGATTTGCGAGTGCTTGACAAAATAGAAAAAGACTTCAGGACGCGAGGTAAGACGGCGGTGCTGTTTTTGCTATCTACCGAGGTTTCGCAAAGACCCACAGAGGATATCCTCAATATGGAATCCTGGTATAACTGGCCTGTCGCTCACCGGCAGGGCTGGCCCGATATGTCCGGCGGTGAGACCGATTTCTATACATCCGTACAGGAATTCAACGCGAAAAGCCGCAATATAAAAGTCATTTTCATCAACCAGTTCGGATTCGAACCGAAGCACTGCGGCAAAGGAATGCCGGCGGATATGGACTTTATGGATATCCGCAAAGGCACGGACGTAGAATTCGGCCAAAGCATTTATGAGCCGTTCGGGATTTCCCAGCTTGAGTCGCTGACCTTCGGCGGAATATGTGTGATAGGCAGTGTCTGCGGATGCGCGGAATTTTTGAAGAAGATAAGCGGCGCAAAAACGGCCAGAAATGTTATCATTGCCGATTATACCAACTTAGGCAACCGCAGCTATACCGGCATCAAAGAGCTGCTGCAAATCGACGAGGCCGAGCGAAGCCGAATAGAAGAACTCCAAAGCGAAGGGATCGCAAAGCAGATAATCCGGAACCTGCCAAAAAACAAATCCGAACTCGAAAGTATGATTGAAACCGGCTATCAGCTTGCAAGAAATATGAGCTGGGATGTAGTGGTCAGAAATTACCTGTTGAGCAGCCTGCAGAATGCAGGGGGGAAAGAAGCTTTGATTGGTAACCTCCACTGTGATTAAGTGCGAAAGATCTCTTTACGATAGACTATTTGTGGTGGCCCGGCGCTGAGGCTTCGGGCCCTGTTTTTTTGTGGCGGCGGGGTGTAGACGGCGGCTTGTCAAAAGTTGACACTTTTTGCTCGTCTTTGTATAATGCCGTTGTTACAGGAATGGCCGAGTTGTAAGCTTTGGGGCGATAGCGATTATGGTCGAAGAGCAACCCATAGAAGCTGAAAAGAAACACGAAGACGAACCTCAGTTGTACAGGTTTTTCAGGGCAGCGGTCAAGACGCGGGCGAGCGATTTGCACCTGAAGGCAGGTCAGCCGCCAAAGCTGCGTTTGTACGGTCAACTGAAGAACACAACGGGCGAGGTTATGACCGCAGAGATGGTCGAACAAATGGTGTTTGAGATACTGAGCCCGGCTCAAAAGGAGCTTTTTCTAAAAGAAGGCACGCTGGATTTTGCGCACGAGGTCGGCAAGGAAAACCGGTTCCGAATAAATATATTTCGGCAGAGAGGTGTGGTCAGCCTTGCGGCGCGACGTGTGAACTCGACGGTGCCGCTTTTTGAGGATTTGCATCTTCCAAGCGTACTGGAGAAGGTGTGCAACCAAAGGCAGGGACAGATTTTAGTGGTAGGGCCTACGGGCTGCGGCAAAACTACGACGATAGCGGCTATGATAGATTTTATAAACCGCACGCGGTCGTGCCATATAATCACGATAGAAGACCCTATCGAATATCTTTTTCATGACAAGAAGGCAATCGTTTCCCAAAGAGAAATCGGCCTTGACGTGAAGGATTTCGAGGAGGCTTTGACGTATCTTATGCGTCAGGACCCGGACGTTGTTTCTGTGGGTGAGATGCGTGACGCCAGGACCGTTACGGCAGGGATGAGAGCGGCCGAGACCGGCCATCTTGTTTTCGGAACAATGCACTCGGCAAACGCTTCGCAAGCGGTGCAGAGACTACTGGATTTATTTCCCCAAACCGAGAGAGACCTTGTGAGGCAAACTTTGAGCCTGACGATTAAGGCTATCGTCAGCCAAATGCTTGTGCCGAGCATCAAGGAAGGTGTGGACAGGATGCCTGTTGTGGAGATTCTGCTTGCGAACCCGACGGTTCGCAAATTTATCTCCGAAGAACGGGAAGCTGATTTGCCCAACGTAATCAGAAGCTGTCAGAATGAGGGGATGCAGGATTTTACGTATCACCTCTGCGAACTGATAAAAGACGGCAGTATCGACCCGAAGGAAGCGTATAAAGTCGCCCCAAATGCCGAAGAGCTAAAGATGACGCTGAAGGGCATCAGAAGCACCACAAGCGGTATCTTGTGATTTTCGTAGTTGCTAAACGGAGCACCTTATGGTGGAATTACTGTTGGCGGCAGTGGAATACGGCGGATATATATCGCCGGTTAAATTTGTTATTTTTCTGGTTTTGTTTTTTTTGTGGCTTTCGCTGATTGGTTGGGTGTACAGAGACGCGCAGGCGGTGGGGACCAAGGAGGTTTTCTGGACGGGTGTTGTTGTTGGGGCCGGAGCGGCAGCGACGATAATCTGGCTGGTTGTTCCCGTTTTTATCGTGGGGATGCTATTCTATCTGGTGGCTGTGGGGGCGACGTCAGTCAGCTATGTGATGCAGCGCAATGCGAGAGTCCCGGATTTTGACCGTGTTTTGACCGCTGAGCACATCAAAGGTTTACTGTCGAGCAGGGCGAAGAAGCTTGAGGCGGAGGGCGGATTTGTCTTTATAACGGCCAACAACAACGAAGTTCCGGTGCCGGAACCGAAAACGCCGGACTTTTTCGGGTACAGGGCGGCTTATGAGCTGTTTACCGATATCAAACGGCGAAGAGCGAGCGATATTGTTTTTTCACCCAGGCCGGAAGGCTACGGCGTTACCTATTACGTTGACGGCGCGGGTTTGCAACAGCCGGGCCTGGCCAGGGAGCGGGCGGAATACTTAATTCGGTTTCTCAAGAATCTCGCAGACCTGGGCGCCGACGAAAGGCGCAAACCACAGGCAGGATGTTTTACTGTCCAGCGGGAGGAGGGGGGTATCGAGTGGGAACTGAAGACGGCAGGCTCAACTGCTGGAGAGCAGGTCATACTCAGGCAAGTAGGTCAGTACCAGGCAAAAAAGCTGGATGAGATGGGGCTGACGTCTGTTCAGTGCCAGCAGCTAAGTAAACTCCGCGAGGTTAACAGTGGAGTGTTTATCGTGGCCGGGCCCAAAGCCAGCGGTGTAACAACGACATTTTATGCCCTTCTGAGAAGTCACGATGCCTTTCTTAACAGCATCAACACGCTTGAGAAGCAGCCATCCGCCGAGCTTCCGAACGTAACGCAAAATGTGTTCACTCTCGGTGATACCGGCACAACCACCTATGGCAAAAAGCTGGAGTCGGTAGTAAGGATGGGTCCGGATATTGTCGGTGTTGCTGACTGTGAGGATGCTGAGACGGCGCAGATTGCGTGTGCGGCGGCTAAAGACGCAAAACTCGTATATGTTACGCTCGAGGCATCTAACGTGATGCAGGCACTTGGTAAGTGGATAAAACTGGTCGGCGACAGGAACCTCGTGGCTGAGACGCTGGTGGGTATAAGTGCGCAGCGATTGCTGAGGAAACTCTGCGAACAATGTAAACAGGGATATGAGCCAGACAGGGAGCTTCTCAGGAAGTTCAACATACCGGTGGAGAAAGCCAAGGTGCTCTACCGTGCCGGCAAGGTGGTATATAGTAAGCGCGGCAAAGCCACCACGTGTGAGGATTGTCAGGGGACGGGTTTTGTCGGCCGAACAGGAGTATTCGAAACCATAATGATAGATAACCGGTTAAGAGAGGTCATAAAACAGTCGGAGTCGCTGTCCCAGATTGGCACCGAATTCAGACGTGCCAAAATGATTTACCTGCAGGAGCAGGTGCTAAGGAAGGTTGTTGCCGGCGAGACGGCCGTCAACGAGATGGTGAGAGTATTTTCAACAAAGAAGAAGGTGAAGCCGCAGCAGTCCGCTTAGGGACGCCTGTCGGCGGATATGAAGAGCTGAAATGTTGAACCCCCACGTGTCTTCTTGTCGAAGACAAGAGTGGGGGCTGCGTAATAGAAGAGGACGCAATGGCCAGTATACTTGTAGCGCTGATTATTTTGGGTTGTGCTGCTTATCAGTATCTTAAGGGCACGTTTGTTAAGTCATTGGCCACGTTAATAATCGTTGTTTGCGGAGGCGTGGTCGCGTTCGGATACTTTGAGCTTTTAGGAGGAGTTTTTGCCAGCCGAGGTGGTAGTAGTTTTTCATCTCTCGTGCCGTGGTCGCAGCTGCTGAGCTTTGTACTGCTTTTTGTTTTAACGTTCGCAATTCTTCAGACAATCGCCGGGCGGCTAATCAGCAAGGATATTAATCTGGGGCTTTGGCCTGAGCGGGTCGGACGTGTTTGTTGTGGGATATTGCTGGGCCTTATGCTGTCGGGGCTTCTGCTTACGGTTCTTGCGATGGGGCCGTTGTCGAGCAAGTACCCATATCAACGTTTCGACTCAACGAGACCGGACGTGGGAAGGCCTAAGAGGGTGCTGTTAAATGCGGACGGCTTTACAACGGGATGGTTTAGCCTGATAAGCAGGGGCGGCATGAGCGGCAAGAGGAGCTTTGCAGTTCTACACACCGGGTTTCTGGACCAGTTGTACCTGAATCGGCATGCCGGCAAAGAGGTATCGATTATTACGGACTCGGAAGTGATAGAAGTTCCGAGGGAAAAGGCTGTCTGGCCTGGCCCTGAGGACTTGAAAGATACAGAGGGCAGAGCGGTGGTACCCAAAACCGGTTGCAACCTGACAATTGTGAGGGTAGGGATAAATAGAAACATATTAGAAGAGCGAGGCGGGGGATTTACGCTTTCGCAACTGCGATTGATTTGCAAGCGAAAAGACGATGTTAAAGAGCCCTTTGCGGGCAAGGGGATAAACGTTTACCCCATTGGGTATCTCAAGGCGCCGGAGCTGCTGGAAAGAAAACGGTTGAACGAGCTGATAGGGGCAGGGAGCGGCAGTTTCGCGGCTGGGCGAATGTTTATGGACTTTGCTTTTGAGGTTCCAAAAGATTTTGTGCCTGTGCTGGTTGAATTCAAACAAAACAATATCAGGGAGGTTCCTGCGCCGGTGTCGGCCAATCAGCGGCCGGAGGCGGCACCATTTGTTCCGCGGTCCGAATAAGCCACACGGATTCTGCGGTACTTCAAGCAATCGAGTCAGCTAAACCGGCCCGATTCGAGGATGGCTGAGTTCAAAGAGAAACCTGGTTTCCTGGTTGAACCCCATTAGAAGTAAAACGTCAACTTCTAAACACGGGGCAAGTAGTGGGGCTTTGTGTTACCGGCCTGAGCCGGCGACCCGCCGCTCCGACTTACGGCGGAAGACGCGGGGGCAGGTGTGAATCAGCTCAAGCGCAGACGGTCAATTCTTCCAAGTCGAGTTCCCTAAGGTGCTCAAGATAGTTTTGCAGCTCTTCTTCAGAAAAGGCTGCCAGAAATTCTGCCTTGGCGGTTTTGTTTATTTCGCAAATGCGGTCTATCAACTCTCTTTTGCTCATACGTGTGTTCCTGTGTGTCCCGCCGTCCCGCTTCGCGTCGGAAGACGACGCGGGGGCAGGTGCGTTTCAACAGTCTTTGGTTTTGTGCAATACGGTTACGTACACTTCTGACAGGCGTATCGACAAGGGGGGCGTTTTTTCTTTAGCCGCGGATGCAGAGGGGCAGGCAAGGCCCTATAACCCGGACCACTATATAATAGGCTGGTCATAGTTTGAACCACAACATATAGAGGCGGGGCATCGGGCACTTATGGCGCTGGTTTCAATGTCCAATAAAACGGCGGCCGACTGAATCGATTCCGCCGTCAGGTGTTCTGCGGAGAGCTGTAAAAAAAGTTACCACTTTTTCATTTTTTTGTTTTTTCCCCACACCTACTTTGAGCGTTGGCAGTCTATTTAGGATTCGGTTACCCTTTGCACTGGACGCGCTGGACATTATTTGATGGTCAATTCTCAAAGTAAGTGCGGGAAAAAAGCCTGTTCTTTCTGCTTGAGGTGTTGTATTATTGCTTGTTTTAAGGCTATTTAGATAGCCCGCCGCCTTGCGGCGGAAGGCGCAGGGGCAAGTTGGAGGTTAAAAAGTGGCTGATACCGGTGATATTCGCAACATAATCCTGTTAGGGCACGGCGGGAGTGGTAAAACTTCCTTAGCTGAGGCGATGCTGCACACCAGTGGTGCAACGAATCGGCTCGGAAGCGTCGACGATAAAACGAGTATATGTGATTATTACGATGAGGAAAAAGAGCATCAGCACTCGATCCAGTCGGCGGTGGTTCACGTCGAACACAACGGCGAATTGGTCAATATTATCGATACGCCCGGCTATCCCGACTTTATCGGCCCGACTATTAAAGCGGTGCCCGCCGCTGAGACGGCGGTAATCGTGATAAGCGCCGCGGTTGGTATAGAGACAAATACGCGGAAACTGTTCGAGACAGCCGGCGATGCGAATAAGCCGCGTCTTATAGTCGTAAATAAGATTGACGCTGAGAATGCGGATTTGGCCGCTCTGGTGAAAAGTATTCGTGAGACTTTTGGTTCGCAGTGTCGCTGCGCTAATCTGCCGGCTGCGGACAAGGCGTCGGTCGTCGACTGTGTTGAGAACAAGGCAGGCGATTCACCACTGAAGGATGTTTCGGCCGCCCACACAGAGCTTATTGAAAGCGTCATAGAGGCGGACGACGAGCTTATGGAAAGCTATCTGGGTGGCGAAGAAATCAGCGCCGAGAAAATTGCGGGCGTGTTTGTAAAGGCGCTGAAGACAGGAACAATTGTCCCGATACTTTTTACCAACGCGAGAAAGGAAATCGGCATCAGGGAGCTTCTGGACTTTATCGTAAGATACACGCCGTCACCTGAGCAGGCGGATGCGGTTGAACTCAAAGATGGTGAAAACGTAACAAAACTCGATGCAAACCCTGCTGCGGCTTTGGCGGGACTTGTGTTTCGTATCGGGTTCGACCCGCGTTCAAATATGAAGTATTCAACTATTCGAATCTTCAGCGGTATGCTTAAATCGGACAGCAATCTGTTTCGCAACGATGAAAAGAAGGCTATTCGGCCGGGTCATATTCTCAAGTCGCAGGGCGGAGAGAACAATGAAATTGATATTGGAGCAGCCGGCGATATCGTTACCCTGGCCAAGATTGAGGAACTTAAAATCGGAGACCTTATCCACGATGGTAAAGTAAAAGGAGCGTTCGGCATGCCGGCTGTGCCCGAGCCGATGTTTTCACTGGCACTTGAGCCGGCATCAAGAGGAGACGAGCAGAAGATTAGTACCACGATGGAAAAATTATGTGAGGAAGACCCGTGCCTTAAAATTACGCGAGACCAGCAGACAAATGAACTGGTCGCAAGCGGACTTGGTGACCTTCATTTGCGTGTTATGCTCGAAAAGATGGATAAGCGTTTCAAACTGTCGGTGAAGACGAAAGAGCCGAAGATTCCTTATCGTGAGACGATTACAACAAAAGCTGAGGGGCATTACCGGCACAAGAAACAGACCGGTGGTGCGGGGCAGTTCGGCGAAGTTTATCTGCGTGTCGAACCAACTGAACGCGGCTCAGAGCCGCCGCTGGAATTCAGCTGGGATATTTTCGGCGGGTCCATTCCAGGCCAGTTTGAGCCGGCGGTCCTTAAAGGAATCAAGGACGTAATGCAAAAAGGGGTGGTGGCAGGTTTTCCAATGC
>Ga0315545_1002626_pt1 | contig 16039 bp, 28 predicted proteins | sample SalMarSW160210MG_FD_203096 | JGI IMG/M metagenome (GOLD analysis project Ga0315545, IMG submission 203096) | Salt marsh sediment microbial communities from the Plum Island Ecosystem LTER, Massachusetts, United States - Salt Marsh Sediment SW1602-10 ...
CTTAAAACAGGAGCAAGGATTGAAGCTATTTGTTCTATTTGTTGATTTCTATAAAGAATGTCTTTAGGTTGATAATTTGTTTGCAATATAGATTTATCTCTAAAAATATTATTCTCATCAAATGAATTAAAAATTCTATCTATTTTAGGTATCATTTTATTAAAATCCTATTGCCCCACGTCTATTTCCTATGGAGATTTTTCAAATCTTAAATAACTCAACGATAATTAATAATATAATTATATAAATAATTATAACTACTAACAAAGAAAAACACCTTAATTTCTAATGGAATCAAATTATAAGAAATTTTGATTTAATTTTATCAAAAATATTTTTAATCTAAATTCTTAATAAATTTATAATAATTATATTTTTATATATAATATATAATATATAATATAAATATTTATAATTAAAATAAAAAATAAAAAATAAAAAATTTCTTTTTAAATATTTCTATAAGAAACAAAGGGGTGGGAGAATAAATTCTTTATAATTAAATAATATAATGCATTTAAGATATTTTAATCACAGAAAAGTTTATAAAATTATTTTCTCTTAGCCTTAATATGCACAATAACAAGAATATTTTTAGTGTAATTCTAGAAAAAATGGTGGTTACTAAAGAAGGCAAAAGATTAGGTTTTGTTAAAGATATAACTTTTGAAACTAAATCAGGAGAATTGATTAATCTTGTAATAAAAGATTCAACACCCTATACAAAAAATCTTAATTTAGAACGAACAAATTCAAATGAACTTTTAATTCCTTATAGCGCAATTATTGCCATAGGAGATTTTGTTATTGTCTCAGAAGAGGATTTAATATAATTTTTTATACAAATATTTAAAAATGTTTTTTATTAAATATTAAAATGAAATATCTTGGGATTAAGTTTAAAAAAATTATAGCTGAAAAATTTAAAGAACCTGAAGGTACTATTACAATAAATTCAAACTTTAATTTAAAAGAAGTTAATAAAGAAGAATCTTTTAAGATTACCACAATGCCTGTATTTAGTTTTATTTTTAATTATGATTTAAAATATTCTGATTTTGCAACAATTAGCTTTGAGGGAACTGTTTATATAGAAATTGAAGATAAAAATTTAGCAAAAGAACTTGAAAAAGATAAAAAAATTATTAATACTGAATTAAGAAAATTTATTTTAGAGATTGTTTTAGCTAAAACACATGTTGAATCTCTTCATCTTGAGGAAAAACTTAATTTACCTTTCCATATAAGGTCTCCTAAAGTTAATTTTGAGAAGAAATAGTTTTTTATAATATAATACATTAATTTATTCTATGAAAATTTCTAATGAAAAAAAAGATAAAATTTCTGAACAAATTCTTAGCTTTCTTTTTTTAATTAATCCTAAATCCATTTTTACATCCTATATCGCTAAAGAAATAGCTAGAGATGAAGAATTTGTTAAAAAACTTTTATTAAATCTTAAAGACAAAAAACTTGTTATTGAAATAAAGAAGAATCCTAAAGGAAATATCTATTCTAGAAGATCAAGATGGAAAATAAGTGATAAAACCTATCAGATTTATAAGAATTATAATCAAAATAATAAATCATCACCTTAAAATTTTTATAGAGTAAAATTATTATCTTTTGATGGATTATTTAAAAGAAGCATTTAGAAAAGTTAAAGAGGACATCATCTCTTTAAGAGAAGAGATTTCTTTTCTTAAACAAAATATTAATGAGAATAAAGAAAAAATAAATCAATTTTCCCATATTTTAGATATTATTAAAGAGATAAATGAAAAAATAGATTTTCTTAAACAAAATAACTCAATAGACAGACAGACAGACACTTCGACAGAAAAACCCTTTTTTTCGACAAATTCGACACATATTACGACAAATAGTCTCCTCTTTAGCCCCTTAAAATCCAAAAATACAGCCTTTTCCACAGGAAATAGAGGGGTTTCGACAGACAGACAGACAGACACTTCGACAGACAGACAAATGAAGCTTATTTCTTCAAAAGAAGATAAATCTATTAAAAATGCACTAGAATTTCTTAATTCTTTAGATAGTATAAAAAAAGAGATTAGACTTAAATTTAAAAGTATTACAGAACAGGAATTTTTAGTTTTCTCGACGATTTATCAAATGGATGAAGAATTTGGAGGAACTGATTATAAAACATTATCTAAAACTCTTAACCTTTCTGAGAGTTCTATAAGAGATTATGTTGGACGATTATTAAAAAAAGAAATACCTATAGAAAAAATAAAAATTAATAATAAAAATATACAACTCTCTATTTCTAAAAATCTTAAAAAAATAGTTTCTTTACCAACTATTTTTCAATTAAGAGAAATTTAGATATTCGTTTAGACGAATATCTATTTATAATTATCACTTTCTTATTAAATTTAAATTTTTAATATTCTGAAATCTTATTTTTTTGTCTTTTTTTGTCTTTTTTTCTATTTTTAACTCTCACTTTTGTCTTTTTTAATAATTTTTCTTTGGTTTTTTCAGGAATATATATTCTTTTTTTACCATTTTGTTCTATTTTTTCGCTAATTAATCCCTCACTTTTCTGTTTTATCCTATTTATTTGCCCTCTAATTGTTGATTTTTCCTTTCCCATTATAGATGCTAAATCATCATAACTTAATTTCATATCAGTATTTAGTAATATCCACAAAATAGCTTTTTCTGTTATTGAAAAGTTTTCTAATTTTAGTGTTTGAACACCTGTTTGAACACCCGTTTGAACGGGATAAACACCTGTTTGTTTTATAGACAGCTGTTTAGGTGTTTTAAACATCTGCTTATTTTTTAATTCATTCATCATTGCTAAAATATTTTTTATACTTTCTATTTCATCAATTACCGTCGATAAGTTTTCTTTTATCTCTTCAATTTCTTTTTCATGCAAATTTTTCTCAGAATTTAGATGTTTAATCCATCCACTTATAGAATTTATATCTTTTTTAACTGAATCAAAACTTCTTTTAGTATCTTCCTTTATCTTCTCAACCTCTTTTTTACCTCTAAAAAACCAAAACATATTTTGTAAATGTAAAATATATTTAAAAAACTTTGCTTTTACGTCGATGAATTTTATTTTAAATATATTAAGAATGTATAATTTTATAGAATTTTATATTTAAAAAGTGGTTGTTTATTTAAAATTTTCTTTAAAACAACCTGTCCAAACAACCTTAAACAGCAAAAATAATTATATTATAAAAAACTTAGATAATCTTAGTGTATACTTTCCTGAAAAAATAAATAATTATTCAAAAAAATTATATAAAATTTAAATTTATCTTTATAAGAAAAGAATTTTAAAATTATACAAGATAAAATTGGAAGTTTCTTTAATAATTATAATTAGCTATCCAAATAAATTCAATCTCTTGAAATTTTGAATGAATATGATAAATAAAATTAATCCTCTTGAAAATATTTTTTAAAAAATAATTCACAAAGCTAACCTTAGTGCACAACCTCGCGAAAATAAAAATATATTTTAAAAAATATAAAACTTTTTTAAGAAATCATTCTTAAATTTTTTATGCCTCATTCAAATCTCAAACATGGTTATCATACAATAAAAACTAAGAACCCTCCAGAATCAGATGAAATCACAGAAATGTTTATTGGAAGATTTAAAAACTGATAACAAATATCATCTTTTAGGTTTTAGACCTGAAAGTTCTGCTTATTTTTCAGAATCATCAGAGACAAACCAGGATTTAGGAATTATTCAACTTCCTAAAAATAAAAGTTTATTAACAGAATTATTTGAAGATGAAATATTTTTTATTCATCCAAAAAAAGGAAAAATTTATCCTGTTAAATATATTTCTTCTGCATAACCTTTTATCAGATTTCTAAAAAAGTTATTACTTTCCTAATTTCCCTTTAAATTCCTTAACTTAGGGCACAGTAAATGCACGTGAACTATAAATATTTAAACCTAAGTGCACATTATTCCTTATGAAAAAAAGGTTAAAAGAAAAACAATTACAAATTAAAACAATAATTTTTGATATTGGAGGCGTTTTACAAATTTCCAAACAACCAGAGAAACTAGTTAAAGATAAGTATCTAAAATCCCTTCCTAAAAACTGCAAACATAGGCACAAAGGAGTTCATGAATATATTTCAGGAAAATTAGGTATTTCAATAGACCAATGGTTTGATGCAATTGATACAACTTATGCTGCTTCAATAGTCGGGCGAATTTCTGAAAAAAAAGTTATTTCAATAATTTCAGCAAATCTCCAGATTCAAAAAAATAAATTAAAAAAAATAGTTATCAATGCTTATAAGAAAAATTTCAGATTCAATAAACAGCTGTTTAAACAGGCATTAAAATTAAAAAAATTAGGATACAAAATAGCAATTCTTTCAGACCAATGGCATTTATCTAAAGAAGCTTTAATTAATAAAAAATTATTTAAAAATTTCAAGCCTTTGTTAGTTTCCTGTGATTGGGGGATGAGAAAACCAAACCTTAAATTTTACAGATTAATTTTAAAAAAACTAAACCTTTCAGCAAGAGATTGTATTTTTATAGATAATCAAGAATGGAATATAAATCCAGCAAAAAATTTAGGAATGAAAACTATTCTCTTCAAAAATAATGAACAGTTGTTTAAACAGCTGTCCAAAAAGATAAAATGACAGAAAATAAACCTTTAGGTGCAATTTATATTCGTGTTTCTACAGAAGAACAGGCAAAGCAAGGAATCTCTCTTTCAGCTCAGGAAGAAGCTCTAAAAAATTATGCATCTGCTTTAGGTTATGAAATCTTCAAAATTTACAAAGATGAAGGAAAATCTGGAAAAGATATTAAAGGTCGCCCAGAAATGACTCAAATGCTTGCAGATGCTCAATTAAGGAAATTTCAGGCAATATTCATTTACAAATTAGACAGATTTTCAAGAAGTTTAAGAGATTTAATAGAAACAATAGAAAAATTAAAAGAATGGGGAATTGATTTTATTTCTTTGCAAGACAAAATTGAGACAACCTCTGCTTCAGGGAAATTAATGTTTCATATCATTTCAGCATTTGCAGAATTTGAAAGAAATGTTACAAGCGAAAGAACAAAGTTTTCAATGGAAAAAAAAGCGAGAGATGGTAAATTAGTTTCAAGAGCCCCATTTGGATATAAATTAGAAAATAAAGAATTAATATTGGCTCAAGATTCTTATGTTGTTCCAGAGATATTTCAAGATTTTCTTAATCAAAAAATTAGTTTAACACAATTAGCAAAAAAATACAACTTTTCTGTAAATGGCTTAAAAAAAATTCTCAAAAATCAAACCTATTTAGGAAAAATTAAATTTGATGGCCAAATACATCAAGGAACACATCAACCACTTATTTCTTCAACTTTGTTTAATCATGTTCAAAATAAATTAGAAAACTTAGGAATAAAATGAAATTTAAAAGCATAAGTTTATGTTTAACAGAATGGAAAAAACTAGAAAACCCCCTGAACTTATTGAAATAGAACCTATAAATATTTGTAATCTTAAATGTGAAATTTGTGAGAGAAGTAATATTGATTATATCCAAAAACCAATCCAAATAATGAGTTTTATCGAATTTAAAAAAATAATTGATAGTTATGATTATCCTATAAACAGATTTCAATTTTGTGGAACTGCTGAACCTACTTTAAATGTTGAATTATGTAAGATGATAAAATATTTGAAAAGTAAAAAGAAACCTAAAAAAATAGAATTAATTACTAATGCAACTCTTTTGTCTCCAAAACTTTCAAAAGAACTTATTAATTCCGGATTAAATATGTTAAAAGCTAGCATAGATGGAGCAGATAAAAAAACCTATGAATCAATAAGACATTTTGATTTTGGTTTAATTTGTCAAAATCTTTCTGCATTTGGGAAAATAGCAAAAAAAACCAAAACATGTTTTGGGATAAATTGCACAATCAATAAATTAAATTATAAATCATTAATCAAATTGCCCTCTTTTGCAAAAAAGATAGGGGTAGATTGGTTAGAATTTAGAATCTATGAAACAAATAAACCCAAATTAAAAAAGCTGGCTATGCATGATAAAAAAATATTAAAAAAGTTGAAGAAAGATCTTCTAGAAGAATGTATAAAAAATAATATTCACTGTGATTTTTGGGATATAGAAGAAATAGGCAGTGAGGAATGCAATTTAGAAACAGAAGTAAATATTAATGCATATTCTTTTATGACTCCTTGTTATCATTTACCTTGTATGAACTTTATAAAATTAGGGGACACAAAATTTTCTAAAATTTGGGAAGGTAAAAAAGTTCATAATTTTTTAATTAGAATGAAGAAGAATAAATATCTAAGAGAGTGTTGTTGTTTTAGGGCTCTCAAGAAATAAGATTATATTTTTTCAAAAGTATATGTAACATCTACAAATTGGTCTTCGCCTTTATTTGTATATTCTACTTTTTTATCCACAACTTTCCATTTTACAGAAATTTTTTCATTATTAATTATCATATTTTCTCCAATAGATAAAGGAATTCCCCCAATTAATTCTTCAGTTTGTTCTTCTCCATCCTCTCTAAAAATAGCTCTTGTGTTTTTCTTTATCATTTATCTATAACTCTTTTGTCTTTTTCTTCTAGCTTTAGAATCCCCTGGTTTGTAAGCTTCTTTTCTTCTTACATCTGCAACTAACAAATTTCTGTCATATTCTAAAAATGCTTTTTCAAGCTCTTTAGATTTTGAAAATTCTAAAATGGCTTTTGCTAATGCAACTCTTGCAGCCTCAATTTGTCCTTTTTCTCCTCCTCCCTTCACACTTATTTTAACATTAAAATTTAATTTGCCTAAAACATGATTAACAATTCTCAATGGTTCTTCTATTTTTAATTTATCAAAAAAATTCAGAGTTTGATAATCTTTATTATTTATATTAACTTTCCCTTGACCTTCTTCAAGTTCAGCTCGTGCAACAGCACTTTTTCTTTTTCCTGATTTAACTATCTTCTTCATTTTAAATTTTTTAATTGAATAAATTTAGTTCTTTTTTCCTTTCCACTAATAATTTTCTTTTTATCCTCAAATTCTTTTGGAATTTCTGAATAACATTTTATTTTTTTATAAGCCTCTCTTCCTCTTCCTTTTCTGTAATTAGGTAACATTCCTCTTATTGTTCTTTTAACAATTCTTTCATTTACTCTAGAATGTTTTGGTCCTTTTTGACTGCTTCCAACTCTTCTTCTTTTAATTTCAAAATTTTCTTTTATATGCTTTTTACTTCCAGTTATAATTATTTGATTACAATTTAAAATAATTATTTCTTCCCCTTTTAGTGCTTCTTTAGCTGCATAACTCGCAAGTCTTCCTAAAACAGCCTTCTTTCCATCAATTATTTTCATTCTAAAATCCTCAATCCTTTCATCTCAGGATTTTTTTTAATTTCATTAATTATATTTGAAATTTCTCCTTTTGCTTTTAATATTTTTTCTTTTGCATTTCTAGAGAAATTCAAAGCAATAATTTTAATCTTTTTATTTAGTTCTCCTTGGGATAAAACTTTTCCTAGAACAATTACTTTTTCTCCTTCTTTTACTTCTTTATTTATTTTTTTAATATTAAGATTTTTCCATCTATTTCTTGGACCTGAAAGAATTTCTCCAATTTTTCTCCAATTTTCTTTTTTCTTTGCAGCAATTATAGTTTTAACTAATTCTGGATTTGTTTTTCTCTTCAATTGGTTTTCTATTTTTGTATTATTTTTCATTTTGTGAAACTAATTAACGAGAAATATTATCTCCCGCTAAACGCGATTAACTCGCAGGTGGAAATTCAAGAAAATTTTACTTTATAATACTTTCTATAACAAATATTAAAAAACAAAAGGATTTGAAAATCTCAAATCCTATCTAATTATTTTTTACTAAGCGGTTCCCTTAACACAAAATAAAGAACAACCATTATAGAACCAATGACAATACAAGAAATTCCTGCAACAGGATGAATAAACAAAACCAAATATATTCCAGCAAAAATCAACAAAACCCCAAGGACAAAAAGCCAGATCAAAGGAGCTATCACAGGTTCCCCTTCTTTTTTAGCAAGAGTCGCAATACTTTTTTTAGCCATCTTTCACCCCCTTTTAACTAATAATAATCCTTAATTTTTAAATCATGCGGAAGAAAGGATTTGAACCTTCGCAGGCACTAAGCCACAAGAGCCTTAATCTTGCCCGTTTGACCACTCCGGCACTTCCGCATAATATCTTAATTAATTCTTTATATAAAAAGTTTTATAAATTCAAAATTGTGCATAATTCTGAAGACAACCATAATAGGTTGGAAACACCTGTTCCCTTTCCGAACACAGAAGTTAAGCTTCCTATGTTGTTATCAGTACTGCCCGACAAGGCGGGAAAATAATAAGTTGTCTTCTTTGATATTTTTATAAAAGATTATTTCTTTATTTAATTATGAAAAAACTTTCAAAAACAGAAGCCAAAACTCAAATTGAAAAATTTTTTAAAAATGTAAAAAATAAAACTCCAAAAGAAATTAAGAAAATAAAAAAACTTGCGATGAGATATAATCTTCCTTTGAAAGAGAAGAGAAAATTATTTTGTAAGAAATGTTCTAGCCCTTATTCTGGAAAAGAAAAAATTAGAATAAAAAAAGGAATTAAAAGTGTGGTTTGCGGAAATTGTGGATATGAGAATAGATGGAAGATTTAATTATATAATTTGTAAAGTTTTTTAATAGTTTTTTCTTGTATTTCATCAACTAAATTTGTTGGAGTATAAGGTTCTTTTCCTTGAGATTTAGTAAAGCCAATGAAAGAAGGTTTTGGAAAAGATTTTAAAATTTTAAATGTCTCATTACATCTTTTCTTCCAGTCTCTAATTCCATAACCAGGATTTAATCCTTCAATTAAGTCTAATAAATCTGGATGACCATATAAGATTTTTGCATAAGCATCTGAATCAATATCTAATATTATTTTCTTTTTATATTTTCCAAAATTTTTTTTGAGTTCTTTAACCTTCAATTGTTTTCCAAATTTAATATCATTTTCAGTTGTTAAAGAGATTCCATCATTCTTCTTAATAATAAAATTTTTCCATTTTATTTTCCCATGAGAATCCTCTTTAATCTTAAGAAATTTTTTATCTAGATATTGAAGATAAATCTCAGAATCTTTTTGAAATGGGGAAATCCAAATAATTTCATTTATTATTTCTAAATAAACTAAAGGACAAATGAAATTATTTATTTTTAGATTTTTATAATAATTTTGCAAGGTTATATTTTTACTTAAAACCTCATCTTCTAAATCATCATGAGAATCTATATGGATGAGTAATGTATCTTTAAGACCTGAATTTACTAAAAAAGGAAATAAATGATGATGTTCTTCAGTTATAACCAAAGGAATATTTGAAATAGAATTTAATTTTGAATCCTGAACTATTCTAGTTACTTTTTCTAATTTATTTATCATTTTAAATTTAAAGAAATCACCTCACTTAACTCTTCTTAAATTTTCCAACTAATTCAATCAAATCTGTTTGGCCTAAAAATACAGATTTACAACAAGGGCGCTTTAATCCGAGTTCATCTAGAGCTTTTTTGGGATTTTCTTTTTCAGATATCTTTTTCTTATATCTTTCCCATAAATGACCAAGAGTTTTGCCACATGAAAAACATCTAACTGGAATTATCATAATATTTATTTAATATCTTTATTTTTAAAATTTACTATTTGTAAATCGTTAATTTTAAATAAGTAATATCTCTCCAAAAGACATCTATTCTGAATAAAATGGAAGATATAATTGAATTAAAAAAGGTTTGTAAAAGGTACCAAATGGGAGAAACAATAGTGAAAGCTCTAGATGATGTTGAGGTTAAAATAAAAAAAGGGGATTTTGTAATAATTATAGGTCCGTCTGGGTCTGGAAAATCAACTATGATGAATATGGTTGGAGCCCTTGATTTAGCGAGTTTAGGTGAAATCTATCTTGATGGACAGGATATTGAAAAAATGGAGGAATCTGAATTATCTCAAATAAGAGGAAGAAAAATAGGTTTTGTTTTCCAGACTTTTAATTTAATTCCAACTTTAACTGCAATAGAAAATATTGCTATGCCTATGATTTTTCAGAGGGTTCCTAGAGAGAGAAGAATTAGAAAAGCTGAAGAAATTCTAGAAAGTGTAAAATTAAGTCATAGAAAAAATCATTTTCCTAATGAACTTTCAGGAGGAGAAAGACAAAGAGTTGCAGTTGGACGAGCTTTAGCAAATGACCCTGAAGTCATATTAGCTGATGAACCTACTGGAAATTTAGACTCAAAAACAGGATTAGAGATTATGAAATTGTTTCAAGAATTAAATAAAAAGGGAAAGACAATAATCCTGGTTACTCATGATTTAAATTTGATAAAATATGGAAATAAAATAATTAAATTAAAGGATGGAAAAATTGTGAAAAGATAATTTTATAAAGGATTATAATTGTGGATATAAAATGAAATTAAAAAATAATTTATTAATCTTCTGCATATTTTTACTTAGTTTGATGTCTCTGACTATGATTAGTGCTATCACAATAAAAGATGTTGCAAGTTCTCCAAATGAGATTATTCCTGGGGAAATCGCAAGTGTTTCTGTAGAAATTGAGAATATTTTTGAAAAAAAAGTTGAAAATCTAAAGATAAAAATTGATTTAAGTGAGGTTCCTTTTGCACCTTATCAATCAAGTTCTGAAAAATATTTAGAGGAATTAGATGATGGAGATAAAGAAAAGTTTACATTTAAATTAATAACTCTACCTGAAACTGCTTCTGGGATTTATAAGATTCCTGTTATTATTACTTATGATTATGAAGATAAAAATAAAACAAAAGAAGACTTAATTAGTTTAATTGTAAATTCTGAACCAGAATTAAAAGTCTCATTAGAAGATTCTGTAGTATTAATTAAAGGAAAAGAAAATGAAATTGCTATCAAAATTGTTAATTCTGGATTGAGTGATACAAAGTTTGTTTATCTGGAAACCTCAGATGTGTCTGGAGTGAAATTCTTAGCAGAAAAAGAACAATATATTGGAGATATTGATAGTGATGATTTTGATTCTATTAAATATCAAATTTATTTAAGTCCAGAAGCACCTAATTTAATTAATCTTCCAGTTACTTTAAAATATAAAGATGCAACAAATAAAGAATATACTGAGATTAAAACAATAACAATCAAAACTTATACTTTGAAAGAAGCTCAGGATTTAGGCCTTGTTCCAAAACAAAATTATACTTTCTATTTCATTGGAGGGATAGGAATAATTGGTTTTATTGTTTATAGAATTATAAAAAAGAGAAAATTAAAAAAGAAAAGAGAGGGTTAAATGAATGACTATTTCTTTTTAGCATTTAATAATCTTAAAAGAAGAAAGCTTAGAAGCTGGTTAACAATGATTGGGATTTTTATTGGTATTGCTGCTGTTGTTGGTTTAATTTCTTTAGGGCAAGGACTTCAAAGTGCAATTGAGGAGCAATTTGAACAATTAGGAAGTGATACAGTAATAATAAGTCCAAAAGGAATGGGTCCTCCAGGAACTGCAATAGATTCACTAAAATTAACTTCTAAAGATTTAGAATTTGTTGAAAACATAAAAGGAGTCCAATATGCTTCAGGATATATTGTTAAACAAGGACAAGCAATATATAAAGAAGAAGCAGGAATAGGATATGCTATTGGGCTAACAGAAATAGATTTTGAGCGTATGGTGGAGGTTCAAGGATTAGAGATAATTGATGGAAGAAGATTAAGAGATACTGACAAATTCAAAGTTATAGTTGGATATTCTCATGTTTATGGCGATCTTTGGGAGAAAACTATGAAAGTAGGAAGTAATATTGAAATAGAGGGAAATGAATTTGAAGTTGTAGGTGTGTTGGATAAAGTAGGAAATCCCATGGATGATAGTGCAATTTATATTCAAAAAGATATTTTAAGGGAAATCTTAAATGTAGAAGATGAAGAAAGCCAAATTGTGGCAAAAACAGCAAGTGGATTTAATCCTCTTGATGTGGCAGAGAGTATAGAAAGAAAATTAAGAAGATTTAGAGACGAGAAAGAAGGGCAAGAAACATTTAGTGTGCAAACTTCTGAACAAATGCTGGAAAGTTTTAATAATATTTTTGGTATTGTACAGGCAGTTTTAGTTGGAATTGCAGCAATATCTCTTTTAGTTGGTGGAATTGGAATTATGAATACAATGTATACTGCTGTATTAGAAAGAACAAAAGAGATTGGAGTAATGAAAGCTATTGGAGCCAAAAATTCAGATATCTTGCTTATATTTCTATTTGAAGCTGGTCTTTTGGGATTAGTGGGGGGAGGAATTGGGATTGGAATTGGAGTTGCTCTTGGAAAAATTACAGAGTATATTGCGATGAATGTATTGGATACAAACTTGCTTCAGGCAGTGTTTCCTTTAGCATTGATTGTGGGAGCTTTATTATTCTCCTTTTTAATTGGAACAATTTCTGGGATACTTCCTGCGATGCAGGCAGCAAAATTAAGACCTGCTGCTGCATTAAGATATGAATAAAGATAGTTTTTTAAATAAGATGAATTTGAGTAATTTATGACTAATAAAAAAAATATAAGAACCCGAGGGAAATTACAATTTAGTAGATATTTTCAGGATTTAAAAAAAGGAGATTATGTAATGGTCTCTAAAGAAAAAAGTGTTCAATCAAATTTTCCAAAAAGACTTCAAGGAAGAACAGGAATAATTGAAGAAAAAAGAGGCAAAAATTATATTGTAAATATAAAGGATGGCAACAAAAATAAGAAATTTTTGATTGAGCCAATACATTTAAAAAAAATAAAATAAATAAAAAAATATGATAAAAAATAATGAACCCTTAAGTATGGTGGAAGCATTTGAATTTATTAAAAAAGATAAAGAAAATGCAACAGAGCTAATTGGATTTATGAAAAAATTTATGAAATTAAAGCTGAAAAGTGCTGAAGAATTAAAAAAAGAAATTGAAGAATTAGAATTAATGAAAGTTAAAAAAGAAGATATAGCGAAGATAATTGATTTGGTGCCTGATAATGCAGAAGATTTAAGTAAAATTTTTGTTGATGTTAGTTTAGATGAAGATGAAACAAGAAAAATACTTGACACAATTAAAAAGTTTAAATGATAAAAATGGAAAAAGAAGAATATGCAATAATCTTAGAATATTTACCAAATGGATATCCTTTGGAAGGAAAAATGATGCCTATAGCCCAGGCTATTGGAGAGAAAAACCTAACTCTTTTAGAATTAGTTCCTAGAAGAGGAATTACTTTAAAGATTGGACAAAGAGTTTATATTGGAGAGGGTAAAAGACCTGAAATATACTATATTCTTGGAAAACTTCGTAAAGAAAAACTGACTGAATCTGCGAAAATTCAATTGCAAGAATTTATAAAGGAAATTGTTAAAAATAAAGAAAAGGAATTTGTCAATTTCTTTAATAAAGCAGATGCAATAAATAAAAGAATCCATCAAATAGAATTATTGCCAGGATTTGGGAAAAAACATATGCAAGAAATTATAAAACAAAGGAAAGAAAAGGAATTTGAATCATTTGAGGATATGAAAAAAAGAATTCAAAATTTACCTGATCCAGAAAAAGCAATTGAAAAAAGAATATTCAAAGAATTAACAAGTATGGAAAGATATAATCTATTTATACCTTAAAATGGAAAATCAAAAGTATGAAGGAAAAATAATTAGAATTTTGTCACAGGATATAGAAGGAAATATGAAAGTTTATCCTGGATTAACTAAAATAAAAGGAATTTCTTGGAGTTTATCTAATGCAATATGTAAAAAATTGAAAATTGATAAAAATAAGAAGATTGGAGATTTAAAAAATGAAGAGATTAAAAGAATAACTGAATTTATTAAGAATCCAATAGTTCCTGCAAATATAATTAATAGGAGAACAGATTTTGAAACAGGAAAAAATAAACATTTAATTGGAAGTGATTTAGAACTACAAAAAGAATTTGATATTAAAAAAATGAAGAAAATTAAAAGTTATAAAGGTTATAGACATTCTGCAGGACTTCCTGTAAGAGGTCAAAGAACAAAAGGTAATTTTAGAAAGAACAAAAGTAAAGGTGTAGGAATTAAAAAGAAAAGTAAGAAGCAAAATGAAAAGAAAGCATAAAAAGTATTCTAAGCCAAAAAGACCATTTGATAAAGCAAGAATTGATGAAGAGTTTGGAATAATGAAAGAATTTGGATTAAAAAATAAAAAAGAAATATGGAAAGCAGAGGCCCAAATTAAAAAAATTAGAGAAAAAGCAAAAAAATTAATTTCTGCTTCTCAAGAAGAACAAAAAGTTTTATTTGATAGTTTAAAAAAAATAGGGTTAAGTGTTAATTCAATTGCAGATATTTTATCTTTGGAAAAAAAAGATTTTTTAAAGAGAAGATTACAAACAATTCTTGTTGATAAAAAAATTGCTACAACTACTAAAGGTGCAAGGCAATTAATTACACATAAAAAAGTTTTAGTTGATGGAAAAGCAATAAATATTCCTTCATATATTATTCCTGTGGAATTAGAAGATAAAATTTCTTTAAAAGTGAAACCAAAAAAGAAAATAAAAGAAAAATCTCCAAAGGAAGAATTTGAAGAAAATAAAGAAGAGCCTACTCAAACAGAAACTAAAGAAGAAGGAGAAAAAAATGGTTGAAGAAATTGAGAAAAAAGAAATTCAAAAGGTAAAAAAAGATAAGAAGAAAGAAGCAGAGGCAATAGTGAATATTTATACTTCTTTTAACAACACAATTGTCCATGTTACTGATATGTCTGGAAGAACAATTGCAAAGGTTACAGGTGGAATGGTTACTAAACATGGTAGACTTAAAGCTAACCCAACAACAGCAATGTTTATTGCAAAAAGAATAACAGAAAATATAAAAGACTTAGGAATTAAATTATTATATGTTAAGATAAGGGCAAAGACTAGAAATCCTGCTCCAGGTCCTGGAGCTCACGCTATAATAAAAAGTTTATCAAGGGCAGGATTTAAAATAGCAAATATTCTTGATACTACAAGATTTCCAAGAGGAGGGCCCAAGAAAAAGGGCGGAAGAAGAGGAAGGAGACCATAATGAAAATAATAGAAAAAGAAGATAACCAAATTACATTTACAGCAGAAATAGAAGAAAGTTTAGCTAATGCTATAAGAAGATACTTGAATCAGATTCCTATAATTGCTGTTGATGAAGTTGAAATTATGAAAAATGACTCTCCATTGTATGATGAAACAATTGCTCATAGAATTGGATTAATTCCTTTGAAAATGGATAAAACAATAAGTGAAAAAACTAGTTCTAATCTTAAACTAAGTGTTAAAAAAGAAGGAATGGTTTATTCTGGAGAATTATCTGGAAAAATAAAAGTTGTTTATGATGAAATTCCAATAACTTCTTTGAGAAAAGGACAAGAATTAGAATTGGTTGCTACAGCAAGAATTGGAAAAGGTGTGGATCATCCAAAATTTTCGCCTGGTTTAATGTTTTATAGAAATATTGTTAATATTAAAGTAAACAAAAATTGTCCTAAAGAAGTAATTGAAGTTTGTCCTCAAAATATTTTTGAATTGCAAGGAGATAAAGTTGTAGCTAAAAATACAGAAAGATGTGATATGTGTGAATCTTGTATAGAATTGTGTAAAAGGAAAGGAAAAAAAGATGCAATAATTTTGAATCCTACTAAAAATTTGATGATTACAATAGAATCTTGGGGACAATTATCTACTGCAGAAATGATTAAAAAAACTATTGAAATATTAAAAAAAGATTTGAAAGAAGCCTCTAAGAAGATTTCCAAATAATTCTAAACATTTTTATAGGAATAATTAATTATAATTTTAAGCGGAGTTGCCGGAGTGGTCAAACGGGACGCCCTCAAGAGGCGTTAGCTTAGTGCTTACGAAGGTTCGAATCCTTTACTCCGCATTTGGTTACAGAAAACTAAAAA
>Ga0315545_1002633_pt1 | contig 16015 bp, 16 predicted proteins | sample SalMarSW160210MG_FD_203096 | JGI IMG/M metagenome (GOLD analysis project Ga0315545, IMG submission 203096) | Salt marsh sediment microbial communities from the Plum Island Ecosystem LTER, Massachusetts, United States - Salt Marsh Sediment SW1602-10 ...
GTCTAGCCCATCTTCTACAGTTTATACTGATTTTTAACAAATGCCAAATTGTAAATCATTAAAATACAATTATTTAGAATTCTCAGCTGCTCAATTCTATTCAAAATGTAGTGCCAATATATCTTAATATTATGGAAATAATTAATTGACATATAATAGTATATATGATATTATTATGGTGTCTTTAAGGACACCATACTATGTTCGTACGTGTAAAACCTTCAGGTAAATACCAGTACCTTCAGGTAGTCCAAAACTATCGTGAAGGAGCCAAAGTCAAACAGAAAGTGATCGGTACCTTGGGACGAATGGATCTGCTGCTGCAATCCGGTACCCTGGATAACCTGGCACAGTCTCTTCTGCGGTTCAGCAAACGGCTGAAAGTGGTTGAAGCGCACCAGGCAGGGGAGATACAAGCCAAACGGGTAGAGAGTATCGGTCCTGGGTTGGTTTTTGATCGGCTGTGGCAGTCAATGGGATTAAAGGAGATCCTCAGGCAGCTTCTTGAGAGCCGTAAGTTCAGCTTTTCTGTGGAGCGGGCGATTTTCCTCACCGTGCTTCATCGACTGTTTGGCTCGGGGTCAGACCGGGAAGCGGACAAATGGAAAGAGGATTTTCGTATTGAGGGGGTAGAGGGGCTACAGTTACACCATGTATACCGGGCGATGGCCTGGTTGGGTGAGGAGCTGGTAGAGGAGGGACAAAGAGAAGCCAGCCCTTTTGCGCCTCGCTGCACGAAGGATGTGATTGAAGAGCTGTTGTTTGAAAGACAGAGGGATTTGTTTTCATCCTTGGAGTTAGTGTTTTTCGATACCACTTTCCTGTATTTTGAGGGTGAAGGAGGGGAGAGTCTGGGTCGGAGGGGTAACAGTAAGGATCATGGACCTGATTTGAAACAGATGGTGGTGGGGGCGGTGTTGGACGGAGAAGGGCATCCGATTTGCTGTGAGCTGTGGCCAGGCAACACCGCAGATGTGAAGACACTTGTTCCGACGGTCGAGCGGTTGAGGAGGCGGTTTGGGATCGGCTCTGTGTGTATAGTGGCCGACCGGGGGATGATCAGCAAGGAGACGATCCAGAAGTTAGAGTCCTTACGCCCGCCAGTTTCCTATATTCTGGGAGTACGGATGCGCAAACTCAAAGAGGTACGGGAAAAAGTACTCAAAGATGAGGGAGAGTATGTAGAGATTTTTCCGGAACGTCAGAAATCCAAAGATGCTTCTCCACTCAAAGTGAAAGAGGTGTGGGTGCAAAATCGGCGCTATATAGAATGTTACAATTCTGAGCAGGCACGGAAGGATGCCGCTTCCCGTCAGGCGATTCTTGAGGCACTAGAGGAAAAATTGAAGCTGGGGGACAAGAGCCTGGTGGGCAATAAAGGCTACAGGCGCTACCTGAAAACCCCTGAAAAGGAGGGGCATTCCACAATCGATGAGGAAAAAGCTCAGGAGGAAGAACGCTTCGATGGCCTCTGGGTGTTACGCACCAACACCGATCTTCCTGCTGAAGAGGTGGCTCTGAAGTATAAACAGTTGTGGATGGTGGAGCATGTATTTCGCTCAGTAAAAAGCATGTTACGAACCCGGCCTGTGTACCATAAGTACGATGCGACGATTCGGGGTCATGTGTTTTGCAGTTTCCTGGCTCTGATCCTGCTAAAGGAGCTGCAGTCGCAACTGGAAACAAGAGGATTGAAGCTTGAATGGAAAGATATGTTGAGAGATCTTGAGAAATTGCAGGAGGTAGAGGTTGATTTGGGCGCCCAACGTTTCTTTCTGCGTACGGAACTGAGGGGAAATTGTGTGGACATACTCCGGGCGGTGGGGATGAGGGTACCTCCGGCAGTCAGGCAATAGAGATATTCGGACATCGAGATTGTAAAAAATGTAGTGCCACAGAGGTTATTGTGTCTTCTAACTCCCTGTACGGCAAATAGTTGAATTTTCTAACTGTAGAAGATTTGTTTGAGTAAGACCAGGAAAAGTGCATATTTGATTTTCATTATTCGACGGCATCTTGCTTATAGATCATCTCAAAATCGGCGGCGTGCACAGAGAACACGGAATGAAGCGTACACTAAGGGTATCAGAGAATACAATTTATATCAAAAAGTCGAAAGAACGTGAGATCACGAGTATGTGTCCCGACTACTTCGGCCAGACATGTTCATGGCAGTGAGAGATGGAGAATGAGAAAAGAAGCCTTATCTCTGTAGAAACACCATTTATCGTTCCCTCGTATGTTAGCTCTTTTTCATGCTGTTTGAATTGATAGAGATCGAATGGCAAATCTGCTAAAAGCCAATGAAAGTCGTAAGAATTCGAGCCGTACATCGCGCCTATTACATTGCATTTTAATGTGATTGATTTCCTTTCGCCGTTCAATTCATATGCAATGTTGGATAAATGAACGTCATATCTCTCCAGATTTTTCCTGAATGAGTTGGTTTCATTGGCCTCAAATTCCTTCCTGGATGACAGAATATCAGAAAAATCTTGCTCCTTCCAGAAGGATTCTTTTTGATAGTGCAGGATTTCCCCCTCTGCCTGTATGGTAATCTCATTCGCCGATGGCTCCGGCCACCGGGTTTCCCCTGTTTCTTCAGATTTTGTGCCGCCTTGTTTTTCTGTTTTCATATCCGAAAACCCGGTTCCTCCCGCCGCCACTCCGAGCACAATCAATGCCACTATGGAAAAAGAGTGAAATATTTTCATGACCACTCCTCCTTTTTCATTGGAATTAAAAAACTCCTTCCTCAAGGAAAAATGTTTTTCCATCGATGAAAAAATAATAATCGTGATGTTAATGATTATCATTATCAAAAATGACCAATATTCATTGTGAAGTCAAGGGGAAGGGATATCATCAGTGTGCTGCTTCATCAGGTGAAAGATTTCAATATTTCCCAAACTCATTTCCTGCATCATAGAGGGCGAGCACATTTTCAGGTGGAACATTTGATTGAATATTGTGAGGCTGGGTAAATATAAACCCTCCATTTTCTTTGAATATCTGGGTATGCCTTCTGGCCTGGTCTTTCACCTGCTCAGGGCTTCCAAAAGCAAGCTCATGCTGCGGATTGGAGGCTCCGCCCCAGAAGACAAGGTATTTTCCAAACTCCTTCTTTAACCTTTCGGGCTCCATATTTTTGGCTCCTACCTGTACCGGATTAAGTATCCTCACTCCTGCATCGATCAGATCCGGGAGATACTGGTACACAGAACCACAGGAATGAAAAATTATGTAATAATTACTCACTTTTTTTACGTGTTCATAAAATTTCCTAATATATGGTATGACCATTTCTCTTACGGTTTCCGTCTTGTATATACCAGCCATATTCGAACCGAGGTCATTATACATAATCACTGCATCAATAGTATCACCAACAACTTCAACAAGTGCATCAATTCTCTTCATCCACACATCGTTCAGTTTTTCAAAAAGTGCATGTATCATTGGTTTATTGCTGATAATATCCATATAAAACTTCGCATTTCCCAGCATGGGCCCTGCTATGTCACACCATCCTCCCACGATATCTGTAGTGATAAACTTATCGGTCTTCGCTCTGAGGTCACCTGCGTTCTTATGCAGCCAGGACTTTTCCTCCTCGCTCATTACAGGATAGTCTATCTTTTCTACATCCGCAGGAGTTTCGACCCAGTCGAATGCAGGTTTTATCACATCGAAATAAAATCCATCTTTGGGAAGCTTTTGGATATAATCACCAACCCTATAGATATACGACCCGTCTTGTTGCTTTTCGGGATTGAAATCCCGGGATATCTTCACCGGGGTTCCGTTAGGGGTAATCCAATCTTTGAATCCTTTATCTCTCCTTACTCCCAGGAAATCTCTTATAGGCCAGAGCGATACCACATCTGTATTGAACTTTTTTGAAACCTCTTTATCGACGTATACCCACATTTGCTGGCAATCCGCAACAAACACGTGCTTCTTAATGTTTAAAAGCTTTAACAGTCCATAGTAAGGCCTTGCAAGAATAGTGGTCGCCCCGGTTCCACCAAGATCGATGGGAACTCTGTCCAGGTTTTTCCTTTCAATTGCAGCTATCACTCTTTTTCTGGAAGTCATACTGTCTCCTCTGTTGATTTGTTTATCTTATACTTATGCTCATCGGCAAAAACCTTATTTTTCTCAGACATCCGATATTGGATTTCATTGCCCTCTTTCATCTTCTGATATTTTTTTCAATGCCTTTGCTCAACACCAATGAATTGGTTCAATCTTTTTATATTATAGCAGTATAGTAAATATTTTGACAATGATTATCATTATCGATATACTAGATAGATAGAGTACAATTTCATTAACAAAAATCCCGCTCTTTGGAACAACAAACAATAGAAAAATACTCAATAACCTCGATAGATGGCGTTTTTGCCTGTGGGGACGATGGTTGCGGCCGAGAATATACACGAGCAGTCGTGGCCGTTTGACAAAAATGTATGGCGGCAATGGAGGTCGACCGGTATCTGTGGGCATAATGGAGAAAATCCATTATCTTAGATAAACACTATGGAGCGAAAGTGAGTTTACCCGTGAAGATTGAAGCATGTAACCACTGATAAAGGAGGCGTTATGAGAAAGGTAGTGGAAATAACTGACCAGACATTTGAGGAAGAAGTTCTCAAGTCAGAGTTACCCACGGAGGTCGATTTTTGGGCACCCTGGTGTGGACCGTGCGTGATGGTTTCCCCCATATATGATAAGCTTGCAGAGGAATATGAGAATTTCAAATTCTGCAAGATCAACGTAGACGAGAACCCCGTAACAGCGACAAGATATCAGGTTATGAGTATCCCTATGCAGATATTTTTCGCTAACGGAGAGAGGGTAGACGAACTGCTTGGAGCAGTTCCGGAACAAATGATCAGGTCAAAAGTTCAGGAAATTGTCCAGAGATTTCCAACAGATGAGAGAGGAAAACTCAAGGTTATCCTGACGTCCTGGGTTGATCACAGCAAACAAGATAGCGAGAAATTCAGAAACTGGTCGCGAAAAGCTCAGGAATTAAAAAATAATGCAATATACAATAGCCTGTTAGAGGCAGCAAGTGAGATGGAAAAGGCAAATGAAAGGTTATCACAATTATTGAAAAAATTATGAAAGATATAAGCGAAAAGACCAATAGTACAGAACGGAGATCCCGGAGGAATCTATGAGTCACAAATCGAGTGGCGTTAAAATGGAGAAGTATGCTGTTATCGATATCGAGCGGTGTAAGCCGGAGAAATGCGACTCTTGTATCGCTGCGGATGCATGTCCTCACAAGTTAATAGAACAAGAAGGCCCAAATGAAATTCCTGTACTTTGGTCAACAACGGCATGTGTAGGATGTGGTCTTTGTGTTCAGGCTTGTCCATTACATGCAATATATATTCAGCATGGCTCTGAAGCACCGGTGTGAGAAAAATGATGGTTGAAAAATAGTATTTTACATGAGTAATACTGAATAATCCCAATGCGAGGGAATCAAGGTATGAACGTATGGAGGTGAATTCATTTCAAGCGCTACTCGGGCTATCCCATAGAAAAAAGATTGAAGCCCCGTGTGTCGGCGGCCTGCAGAAATTGCACTTTTTCAAGAACCTGAAAAAGCTGAAAACAAAAATACCATACCTGTGTCTCATATAAGGGCGTGGAGGTATCATGACGGATGAGGGCATAATTGGAGATCAGCAACGGATACGAGAGGAATTTATATGTCTACAAATTTTACGTTCAAGCAGATAGGGGTAATTCGAACACCATATTTTGACAATGCACCTTATCAGCCGGTGGATGAGGCTGAAGGCGAGTTTCGTATTGTGGTAGACGAAAAATATACCGATGGGCTCGTTGATCTTAACAGTTTTCGGTATATGTTTGCCGTATATTATATACATCGCCTTAGCCATAGCCCTTCCATGATCGTAAGTCCCCCCTGGACTCCGGGAACGAAGGTGGGATTATTCGCAAGCAGGTCTGGTATCCGTCCCAACCCTATAGGCATAAGCATTGTTCGTATAAAGAAGATTGTCAATAATGAAATATTTACTTCGGGATTAGATGTATTCGACAATACTCCCCTGCTGGACATCAAGCCGTATATAAAAGATTTGGACTCAAAAAATGATGCGAATTATGGATGGCTGGATGATCTGGATAGTAACAAGGAGCATTTGCTCTTGCATATTAAAGGTATACCCCATGAATATTGAGAAGAAGGGATTATGTGTCTCTCAAATGTTTCCCTTGCGAAAAAGGTTTAATTCCCGCTGAAAATTGACCCAGCCGAAAATATCCTTCTGTTTAAAACAGAAGAAGTATGTGAGGTGGTCAACATGGTAGAGCGGATAACCATAAGAAATATCAAGAAAAGCAATCCCACCATCGGCACCAGATGCCCGTCTTTTTCTCCCTTGATCAGTGAAAACGCATTCAATCGTTTCTGAAGTGCATTCTGAAAGAGGGCGAAATAAGTGAAAAAAGATACTCTCAAAAATGGAAACCCAAAAGAAAATGCGCTATACTATATGTAGGTGTAATTGATATTTTGTTCCTCAACCTCCTTTGAAAGGACCTCCGGGAGAGAGGTCCTTTATTTTTGGTGCGCCCGGCATGGCGTACTCGCTTTTTTCCAACCGAGGCTTGCGTCGATTACTTTAATTGATCTCTCAGCTTGGAAGCACACACTTCTCTTGTAATCCTGGAAATAACGGCTCTATCGCTTTGAACAGTGCGGTCGAACTTGAGTTCTTTCTCAAGCCTATCAAGCAATTCGAACAGAAAAGAATTTTGTGAAAGGCTGTAAATCACCCACCGTCCATCCTTCTCATCTTCAATGAGGCCCAAATTTTTCATCAATTTAAGATGTGCAGATATGGTCGAAAGAGCAATATGCAACACTTCGTGCATTTCACAAACACAGAGAGACCTTTGCTTGAGCATTAAGAGGATCCTGAGCCTGTTTTCATCGCTCAGAACTTTAAAGATGTTTAGATGAGAGTTCATTGAGAATACCTCATTGTCTGTTTAAAAGTATAACCATTTCTATTGACACAGAACATATATTTCTATATTTTATGAAATATAGAAATATATGTATTGAACTCGGGGTCATATGAAAGAGAGAACTCGTCTTGTTCTGTTAACAGGGATCTTCGTAACATTATACTTTATTCCTTTCACCAATGCAAAGGTGTCCTCTGCGCTGCTCGAGGCTTTTTACCTTCTGCAGGAATATGTTCGTGATCATGTGTTGCTCTGTCTCGTTCCCGCTTTTTTTATCGCAGGTGCCATTGCAAACTTTGTGAGTCAGGGAGCGGTGATCAAGTATTTTGGATCAGGGGCGAACAAAGTGGTTTCATACGTGGTCGCATCTGTATCTGGAACGATACTTGCCGTGTGCTCATGCACGGTGCTTCCGTTGTTTGCTGGTATCTATAAAAAAGGAGCTGGGATCGGCCCTGCCACCGCTTTCCTCTACTCGGGACCTGCAATCAACGTACTCGCGATAATTCTCACTGCCCGCGTGCTTGGGATCGAAATCGGTATTGCCCGTGCTGTGGGAGCCATTGTTTTCTCCGTGGTCATCGGGCTTCTCATGCATGCGATTTTTCTCAGAGACGAAAAGAACAGAGACGTGGATAATGGATTTGTATCTCCTGAAGAGGAAGGCAACAAACGGTCGCTCTGGCAAACTGCGCTTTTCTTTTTTACCTTGGTTGTCATCATCGTGTTTCTCAACTGGACAAGCGACGAGCGTATGCCGTTTTGGAACAGCATTTACCGCATGAAATACTTCATTACAGGGGCGTTTCTCGTTTTCCTGCTCTATATGATACTCTCATGGTTCAGGAAAAACGAGCTCAGGGAATGGGTGGATTCCACCTGGGGTTTTGCAAAGCAGATCCTCCCGCTTCTCTTCGCCGGTGTTATGGCTGCGGGGTTTTTTCTTGGTAGACCGGGTCATGAGGGAATCATTGCTTCCGAGTGGGTCAGCAAGCTGGTCGGGGGAAACAGCCTGCGCGCAAATCTGTTCGCTTCCCTGGTCGGGGCGTTAATGTATTTTGCTACCCTAACGGAGGTACCCATTCTGCAGGGCCTCCTGGGAGCAGGGATGGGTCATGGGCCAGCCCTTGCACTTTTACTCGCAGGGCCTGCGCTTTCTCTGCCAAACATGCTCGTTATCAGGAGCGTGCTCGGTACCAAGAAGACAATCGTGTACGTATTTCTTGTGGTTATTATGGCCACATTCAGCGGCATGCTCTTCGGCGAATTTTTCTCTATTCGTTGAGGCGATGAAAGGGAAACATACTCTCGATGTATTCCAATGTACCCGTGTGACCGGTTAATGACAGTGCAGTGTATTGATCGCGTAAAAATGGAGGAGAATTATGGTTATAAAAATACTGGGGACGGGCTGTCCAAAGTGTAAAAAGCTTGAAGCGAATGCCCGCGAAGCGTTGAAACAAATGGGCGCTTCGGCAGAGGTTGAAAAGGTGACCGATCTGAATGATATCATGCGGTATGGGGTGATGATGACACCCGGGCTCGTCATCGATGAATCGGTAAAGGCATCGGGCAAGGTGCTTTCGGTGGATCAGATCAGGCGGTTCATCAAGGATTCCTCATGAATACACGCATGACCTAAAAGTTCGAGACGACCAAGCATGCATTCTATTCTCAATTCAGTGGGAGAGAAAAATGGAAAAAGAAAAAGGTCTTAATATTTTTGAGAAGTACCTCACTCACACTCTGGGTAGTGCTCTGCCTCTTCTTCATGATGTACCCCATCATGGTAAAGATCGACTTCGGAGAGGTCGTCCGTGCGGCCAAAACACCGAAGCCTGTTGCCATGACTTTATTTATCAACTGGGCAATAAAACCGTTCTCCATGTACCTCATCGCGACCCTTTTTCTCGGATATCTCTTCTGTGGTTTCCTTCCTGGTACTGAGATCATAGGGTCTGGCCAGGAAGTGGAGCTCTGGCGCAGCTACATTTCCGGAGCAATTCTTCTCGGCATCGCCCCCTGTACTGCCATGGTGCTCATGTGGAGTTATCTGGCAAAAGGAAACGACGGGCTCACCCTAGTCATGGGTGCCATCAATTCTCTCACCATGCTCTTTCTCTATGCGCCGCTGGGCGGATTCCTGCTGGGTGTGAATGCAATGCCCATACCCTGGAAGACAATCATCTTATCGGTAATTATATATGTTGGTTTGCCGCTTGTGGCGGGGTACTTCAGCAGGAAGCTCATCATCAAGTGAAAGGGTATCGAATGGTTCAGCCAGAAGTTCCTCCACGTGCTCACACCCATAAGCATCGCTGCCCTGCTCACAACGCTCGTACTTTTGTTCTCTTTCAAGGGTGAGATCATCGTCAGAAACCCGCTGACTATCCTATGGATCGCAATACCACTTTTTATTCAGACGGTTCTCATATTCGTCATCGGGTACTTCCTCTTCTCCCGTTTGCTGAAACTCTCCTATCACGATGCGGCGCCTGCGTCGATGATCGGAGCTTCCAATCATTTCGAGGTTGCTATCGCGACTGCCGCAACCCTGTTCGGCCTTTCATCAGGTGCTGCTTTGGCCACGGTGGTCGGAGTGCTCATCGAGGTTCCGGTAATGCTCATGCTCGTAGGGCTGTGCAGGAAAACCTGCCATCTGTTCAGAGGTTGCACCCTTGATCTTCCACAGTGCAGAAGTATGAAATCCATTAAAGAGAATGAGGCGCTCACGTGATACACTGGCTGCTCTTCGCTTTTACACACAAATCCAATCCATGGAAGGATTTTATGTCTGCGCCGTGCTAAAAACGAAACCTACGCACGGTTAAATCCGAAAAAGGATGAATAGAACAGGTTTTTTTCACCATTTGTATGAATGAAAACATTGCAATCATCGGTTCGGAAATAAGTGGACACACTACAGGGAATTTACTCGCCAGAAAGGGGCACGAAGTAACCGTATTCGAATCCCACAGTGCGCCTGGAGGGCACACCGCTGAGAAAAGATAAACACGTTTGTGAAGGGATTCATGAAAAATGTTGTATATTTAATTCAGGTGAACGAGTGGAGATTTCATGAATACTTCGGACAATCTGAAAACAATACTCAGGAGAATCGACGGCAGAGGGTACAAGGCGTACAAGGACATCAAGGGTGAGTATGGTTTCGGCCGTTACTCTCTGATTGTTGACCATGTGCAGGGCGACCCCTTTGCAGCGCCGAGTTCGGTGCGGGTAAGAGTTTCGCGGAGTGAGGCGGGATTTCCTGAAGACACCTATCGAAACAGAAGCAGAGAAGTTTCCCTGCGCGATTTTCTCACCCGCAGGTTTGACGAAGCTATAGTGAAGCACTGCAGGGGGAGGAGGGCCACCGGAAAGAGCGGGACTATATTCATCGACAAACCGGGACAGGAGATACTCGGGCGAACCTCCATGTTTGTCGATGGCGGCAACATCGAAGCACGGTTTCGAATGGGTCTGCCTGGTTTCGGAAGAAGGGTCGCCGGAAAGATTGCCGAATCGATGTTTTTTGTCGAGCTTCCAGGGATTGTGGAGGATGCACTTATTTTCAAGCTCCTCCCAAAAGAGAAGCTTTACACCCATATCGAGACTGCAGAGGATGCGGATTACCTGCGCGGAGTGCTCGAATCCCTCAATCTTGTTGCCTTCGTTGCGGATGGAGCGATTCTCCCCCGCGCAAGCGGGATCGACAAACGGCCGCTCACCCGGGGCGGTGTCGTGCCGTTTCAATCCCCGGAATCGCTTCGTGTAGAGGCATTTCTCCCGAACCGGGGACGGGTAACAGGCATGGGAATCCCCGAAGGGGTGACTCTCATTGTCGGCGGGGGCTATCACGGTAAATCCACGCTGCTCAAAGCGATCGAACTCGGCGTATTCAATCATGTTCCTTTTGACGGGAGAGAGTACGTGGTTTCCAATCCCTTTACGGTCAAGATCAGGGCAGAGGACGGGAGAAGGATCGAGAAAGTGGACATATCTCCGTTTATCTCAAACCTTCCTTTCGGAAAGGGAACCACTGCTTTTTCAACCGACGACGCGAGCGGCAGCACCTCACAGGCGGCAAACATCATCGAAGCGCTTGAAGCAGGTGCACGGGTGCTTATCATGGATGAAGACACCTCAGCCACAAATTTTATGATCAGGGACCACAGGATGCAGGAGCTTGTCGAAAAAGAAAGAGAGCCGATTACCCCGTTCATCGACAAGATACGTCTTCTTCTGCGCGACAAGAAGGTTTCGACCATACTCGCCCTCGGAGGGTCAGGTGATTATTTTGACGTTGCTGACCGCGTCATCTGCATGATAGAATACCGTCCGCACGATTTTACAGAGAATGCGCGGAGAATTTCGGAAAAATACAGCGCACAGAGAAGGCCAGAGGGTGGAAACTCCTTCGGGACCATAATCGGAAGGGTGCCGATTGCGGGCAGTTTTGATCCGAGCAGGGGCAAAAGAGAGGTGAAGATATCCTCAAAGGGACTGACCTCAATTGACTTCGGTGTCCACAGGATAGACCTCGGCGCTGTTGAGCAGCTTGTGGATATTAGTCAGACCCGGGCGATCGGAGATGCAATTCAGTATGCGACCCGGTACATGGACGGGAGAAAAACAGTCAGTGAAATCATTTCGCATGTAATGAAGGATATCCTGAGCAGGGGACTTGATGTGCTCGGCAGCCGGCCGGTCGGGGATTATGCTGAATTCAGAGGCCTGGAGCTCGCGGCTGCAATAAACAGGTTGAGAACTCTTTCCATAATGAAAAAGCCATAAAATATTTTGGAGATTTTTGTTTCATCAGTATATTATTGATGCAAGCAATTTGATCGGGATACATACTGAATGGGTTTAAAATCGAAAAAAACATCACAGAGCCGGCTCGTCATTCCTGCTGAAGCGAGGTATCTGCCGAAAATACGAGATTTTGCAGCTGAATATGCAAAGAAAAACGGCCTGAGCAGGACAAAGCTCAACAGCCTGAGAATTTCCCTCGACGAGATCTGCTCGAATATCGTGCTTTATGCGTACGAGGGCATGGAGACGGGAGACATCGAGGTGGACATCCGAAAAGATGATGATCGTGTGATCGTAAAGATAATCGACACAGGCATTAAATTCGACTATTCCACCATTGAGCCGCCTGATCTTGAAAAATATATAAACGAGAAGAAAAGAGGCGGTCTCGGCTTTCACCTCGTGAAAAAACTGAACGACGAAGTCAGCTATAGACGAATCGGAGACCAGAACGTACTTACCATCTTGACGCGAGTGCGTGAATCAGCCGAATCCGCTTAGCCCTCCCGGAGGTGACCCACGGCCCTGTAACGGATACGTCTGGTTGAGCCACAGGCTGTTCACTGATACATCCACTCCGGTTGTCAATTTTCTGAAACCGATGCACGTCGCACGACATCGGTCCCGCCACCGGGCGTTCACTCCGGCCGCTTTCTTCAGCAGTGTATAAAATCCCTTGTTCCCATCGGACGGTCATCAGCACCGGAAAACATGAATGCACGGTGCTCCACTTAAATTTGCATTTCAATTCCTTCTCCCACATACTTTAAAGTAGTCGGGAGTCTGCATGAAAAAAAAACGAGCGAACGACATACACGAGTTTCTGGAAGGGGCGTTCAACATACTCGTACCTCTCAAGCTCGATCTCGAAGAAAGGCGAAAGAGGATTTACGTAAGCCTTGTCACCACGTTTACAACCCCTATCCTTTTTGGGTTCGGAATATATTTCCTCTTGCGTGGGTACATATTCGACGGTTTGGGTACGGCTGTTGTGGGAACCGTTGGAGTGCTTACACTCCTTTCTGTGCGTTCCCTCCATAACGTCAGAAATATCTATAGGGTAAACATCGCCTTTGTGGGCATCCTGTTTATTTTTTTCCTGCTCACGAGCAGATTTCAGGCGTACGGTGTTTTGTGGCTCTATGTTTTCCCCCTCATCACTATTTTTATTCTGGGAAGGAGAGAGGGAGTTTTGTGGACTGCAGCACTTTTCGGGTGTGCGGTGTTGATTTTTTTTGTACCCGGCCTCAAGAGAGGGACTGCAGTGCATAGCGGGGAATTCATGCTTATGTTTCTGTTCTCTTTCCTCGTGGTTTCCGCAATGACGTATTTTTTCGAATCGATACGGTACAGATTCAGTGAGGGAATGGAGTATCAAAAAATTCGCCTTGAGGTCGAAAAAATCAAGCTCTCTGAGGCAAAGCATCTTGCTGAAGAGGCGACAAGGGTGAAGAGCGAATTTCTTGCGAACATGAGCCATGAAATTCGTACACCCATGAATGGTGTGATCGGATTTATCGAAATGCTTCTCGATACACAGCTGGATGAGATTCAGCAGGAATATGCACAGACCATCAAGCGGTGCGGAGACACCCTGCTCATTTTGATAAACGATATACTCGATTTCTCAAAAATCGAAGCAGGGGAGATGAAAATTGAAAGAATCGAGTTTGATCCCGAGCTTCAGGCATTCGACGTGTGTGAGATGATACGTCCGAGAATTGCAAAAAAACCGATCGAGGTGCTGTTCAATGTGGGGAACAATGTCCCTCCCAAAGTGTACGGGGACCCGGCTCGTTTCCGCCAGGTGTTGATGAACCTTATGGATAATGCGGCAAAATTCACCGAAGAAGGTGAAATCGAGCTTGTGCTTGACGCGGAGAAAGATGAGAAGCGAAGAGTGCAGATTCACGTCACGATCAGGGATACGGGAATCGGAATTCCCAAGGAACGGCTGAGCAATATTTTCAAACCCTTCAGGCAGGCGGATGGATCGACGACGCGGCGATACGGAGGGACAGGGCTCGGCCTTTCAATCAGCCAGAAGATCGCACATCTCATGAACGGCGCCGTGTGGGCTGAAAGTGAAGAGGGAAAGGGGAGCATTTTTCATTTCAGCGCCTGGTTGGAAAAGGATATTGAAAAAAAGACGGTGCGTTCAACCGGTGCGACACTCATGCGTAAAAATGTGTTCATTTTGGACGACAACGAAATCAATCTCACACTGCTCCGCTCGGTCCTTGAATCTTTCGGAATGAACGTAATAACCTTGCATAACGGGAAAGGTGTCATCCCGGCCCTGAAAAATGCGGCGCAATCAGGTATGCCGCTGGATATCGGGATTGTAGACACACACATGCCGGAAATGAGCGGATACGAAGTTGCGAGGTCGCTTCGCTCTTCGGTGGAGTCGTTTTCCGGGATACCGCTCGTTGCGCTATCATCATCAATGGGCGGAGATGCGAAGCTGTGTGAGGAATCGGGTTTCGATGGATTTCTCGGCAAACCTTTCCGGCGTGATAAGCTCTTCCAGGTGCTGGAAAGGGTCCTCGGAGAAAAAGGGAGAGGAAGCGCAGGGCTTAAGCCAGAAGCGCGCGGTATCGTCACACGCCATTCGGTCAGGGAGGACCTGAAGCATTCCGTTAGAATACTGCTCGCAGAGGACAATCAGGTGAATCAGAAACTCGCAACACTCATACTCAACAAAGCGGGATACAGTGTGAAAGTGGCAAGAACCGGTAGGGAGGTGGTTGACACGTTTTCAGCTTCACCAGGTGACTTCGATCTTATTTTTATGGACATTCAGATGCCAGAGATGGACGGCTTCGAGGCCACAAAAGCTCTCAGAAACAGAGGGTACAGCAGGATACCGATTGTTGCGATGACAGCGCATGCGCTGAAAGGCGACAGAGAGAAGTGTATAGAGGCCGGTATGGATGATTACATCACGAAACCAATAAGCAGGGAGAAGGTACTGAGTATTCTGGAAAAATGGGTTTTGCAAAAGGAGCCCCTATGAACATACGAAGATTTGCCCGCGAGATGGATCTACAGGAGGAGGAATGTATCGAGATCCTCAGGCTCTTTGTTGAAACCAGCTACAAGGATCTGGAGCAACTCGACTCTGCTCTTGTGCAGAGAGATGTGAAAAAAGCCTGTGAGGCGGCGCACTCTCTGAAAGGCGCTGCGGTCAGTCTTGGGCTCGATGCGTTCTCCGCCTCAGCGCAGAACATCGAGGCAGATGCAAAACACGGCAAGATTTCGACAGAATCAGAAGACATCCGTTTTTTGAGAACACAGCTTGAAGAAATCTTAGCCTCATTAATTTCATAAGTGATGTTTCCGGAATGCAGAAAACGGAATAAAGGATGAACGATTATGCAAAGGAAAATACTGGTAGTTGACAATCATCCGATGATATTAAAATTTATGGTCGATCTCCTGAAAAAGGAGGGATACGATGTGCTGTCTGCGGAAGATGGACTCTCAGCGCTGAAATTACTCGATACCTATACCCCTGATATTATGTTCATCGATCTCATAATGCCCAACATCACCGGAGATAAACTGTGCAGAATAATTCGGAGCACGCCACACCTGGAAAACGTCTACATATGCATACTATCTGCGATTGCCGCAGAGAAGGAGATCGATTTTACCCAGTTCGGTGCCGACGCGTGTATTGCAAAGGGACCGATCAACAAGATGTCAAAACACGTGTTCTACGTTCTCAGACAAGTGGAGATCGGAGAGTCGAGGAAGTTGCTCTCAAAGACGATCGGATGTGAGGATGTCTTCAAAAGGCATATAACCACAGAGCTCCTGTCCACGAAAAGGCACTTCGAAGTTATACTGAGCAAAATGTCGCAGGGTATCCTCGAGCTCTCCCTCGAGGGCAAGATCGTTTATGCAAATGATGTTGCCCTTTCGCTCATTGGAGTGACGGAGGAGAAAGTCCTTTCTACATCCTTTATATCGCTCTTTCAGGAGCCCTTCTCCTTAAAGGTGAAGGAGATCTTTGAAGATCTTGATGAACATGAGAGAAGAATCCCGGAAGAGCACCCTTTGATGCTCCGTAACAGGCAGGTCTCGCTGACTGCAATACCGGTGTCCGACCAGGAGCGAAAATCGGTAATCGTGATCATGGACGATGTGGGTGAGAAGAATCGGATGAAAGAAC
>Ga0315545_1002634_pt1 | contig 16012 bp, 15 predicted proteins | sample SalMarSW160210MG_FD_203096 | JGI IMG/M metagenome (GOLD analysis project Ga0315545, IMG submission 203096) | Salt marsh sediment microbial communities from the Plum Island Ecosystem LTER, Massachusetts, United States - Salt Marsh Sediment SW1602-10 ...
CGATAAAGATATGTTAACATACATTGCTTCAGAAAGTCGGAGGAGTTGACTATCTTAAGGAGACTGCAAAGCTACTCTTTTCCAAACTCCTTGAACCGATATCCTATTCCCCGTTCCCCCAAGATATATTTGGGGTGCTTAGGATCTTCCTCGATCTTCCGGCGTAGATAGGTAATGTAGAGCCATAGATAATGGTCTTCGTCCCGGTACTCATAGCCCCAGACTCTTCTCAACAGATTCTCATGGGTGAGAACACGACCAGCATTGCTCACCAAATGGTACAAAAGTCGGTATTCAGTAGGCCTGAGGTGGACTTCTTCACCTCTTACAATGACCTTACGCTGACTGAAGTCGATAGAGAGATCATCGTCCACCCGTATTTGGGTCTTCGGTGCAGGGCTAGGCATCTCAACACGGCGCAGTACTGCTCTCACCCGTGAAACAAGCTCCTTGGGACTGAAAGGTTTGGTAATATAATCATCGGCTCCTAAGTCAAGGCCCTTTACCTTGTCTATTTCTTCACCCCTTACAGTGAGCATAATCACTGGCACAGTGGAAACTTGGCGGATTTCCCTCAAGGTCTCAAAACCGTCCATCTCTGGCATCATGACATCGAGGATAACCAAGTCAGGCAAGTCCTCGGTTAGCTTCTGTAACGCCTCGCAGCCGTTAGAGGCGCCAGAGACTTGATAGCCCTCTAAATCTAGATTCATGCCCACCGCCTCGATGATGCGTGGCTCATCGTCCACAACCAGAATCGTCTTGTCTTGTTGTCTTCTAGGTTCCGTCATATGCGACCTTAATTCCTTGGCATCTTCAATCTCTATTCTTGTTCGCCTATAGGTAAACTAAAGGTGAAGAGAGAACCCTTTCCCAGTTCACTCTCTACCCAGATTCGACCCCCATGAACCTCGACGAGGCTCTTGCAAATGTAAAGCCCAAGTCCTGTACCCCGGGCTGGTCTGGCCGAGCCAGCCTCCACTCTGTAAAAGCGATCGAAGACCCGCTTCTGGTCTCGTAACGGAATGCCGATTCCTTCATCAACAACTGTGACCAAGACCTCGTTCCCTGAGGTCTTGCCTTTGATGATAATTGCTCCACCCTGGGGCGAGAATTTTATGGCGTTTTCCACAAGATTTGTCAGCACCTCCCCTATTCTTTCCGGGTCAGCAAGAATGGGAGGGAATTCAGGTGGAAAATCGACCTCCACCCTGTGAATTCCTGTTTGCTGTCCTAGTCTCTTCGCCACTTTATGCACTTCCTTTGGTAAATCTAATACGAGTCTATTTAAAACCAAACTCCCAGTCTCAAGCTGAGAGGTATAGAGGATTTTGGTCACTAGCTCACTGAGGCGGTCGCTTTCCTCCTCAATAGCCTGTAGTTTATCCATAACAGTTTGCTGACTCCACTCGGCATCAGTGCGTGCCAAAGTGCTGGCGTAGGCCTTAATAATGGAAATAGGAGTCTGGAGTTCGTGAGAAACAGTGGCAAGCAGTGCCGACCTCGTGTCCTCAACTTGACGAAGGCGACTGATATCCCGAACGTTTACCACCGTGGTCAAAAGACTCCCGCTAGGCAAGTGTGTTGTAGAGTAACTAATGCCCACATCAACCTTTTGACTGTCTTTGGTGGTGATGATCCCGTCGAGACTACAGAAGCCCTCGATGCCTTTAGCAATGGGACAGGTGGTTTGGCAAAGATTTGCCCCCTCGTTATCCCTTAACCTTAATACTTCAAAGCAATAACTTCCGATTGCCTCCTCCTTTTTCCAGCCGGTAAGCCTTTCCATACTGGCATTGAAGGAAAGTATGCGTCGTCTCGGGTCAATGGTCATGATTCCGTCAGCGCTGTTTTCCAGAATCGACTCAACCTTGTGTCGTTCTTGGGCAAGCTGGGATGCCAGGCGAGCATTCTGTAGCGAGATGGCTACCTGGTCGGCAAAAGCGGACAGTATACGCTGGTCACTGATGCTGAAGGACTCTGCCAAATGGGGGCGTAGCACGCATATCAGCCCAATCATTTTTCCTGAGATCTGAAGTGGTAGGGCAATGACGGGACCTTGCACCTGATCTGTTATGGTTACCGGAACATGAATGCCAGGAGCAAGCCGGGAGAGTTGGTGGAGACTCTGCTTGCTAGTGGCAAGATCGGGAATCGCTTCCTTGAGTAGGGAGCGTAGCCGTTCTACACCTCTAGAATTCAGACCATAACTTGCCCCTTCAACGAAACAGTTTTCCTTCTCATTCCATAGAGCAACTATCCCGGCATTACCGCCCAAGATGTCTACTGTACTCCTGAGGATAGCTGTCAGCTTGGCCTGAAAATCTGTTTCCTCAGGGGGAGCAGCCAATGGTTCAGCCTTGTCTAGGCTAATCGCCTTTGCGGATTTTGAGCGTTTACCCTTTTTCGTCACGGTGTTAATGAACGGAAATTCTAAGGAAAATCTAAGGTTTTTCTAATGGAACTCCAACTAATTTCTAAGGTTATTTTAGCATGGGCTAGTTAAACTGTGTAGTGAATGAAAAAGCCAGGTGTTCCTGGTAAAGGAGGCGGGACGAGTGCAAAAGGGCAAACCCACGCCAAAGCCAAAGTAGAGGGGAGAGGTGTCTTTGGTGGGCGGGGAACGCTAGCACAGAATGTGAAGTGTGTCCCCCGCCCTCCAAAGAGCTGAACAGTATGAGTTAAGGAAGGATTCAGCAGACTGTGTTGCATTATTTACTCTATTTCTTAGTCGGTGGCACGGTAGTCACAGTGGTGGCCTATATTGGCAGCCGGGGTAATGGTACCCTGGCAGCCTTTGTGGCCAGTCTGCCAGTGCTGTTTCTTCTGAACGTTATTGCGATGTACCGTAATGGAGGGGTAGGCGCCGGCATTACATATGCAAAGGGTGCCCTTTTGTTTTTGCCAGCGTTTGCCTGCTATGCCCTACTGACCATATGGTTAATGCCCCACCTGGGCATACCAAAGGCATTGCTGCCCGGGCTGCCAATATATGCGATACCCATCATAGTGACGAAGAGAATCATAAGGCCCAAGATGCTGAAAGCAGAAAGTGAATCTAAGCAACTTCTGGGAAGATGATAACAACAGTCTGCAAGACTCCAGAGGAAGATGTGAGTACAAGCGAAGTGGCACAGCAAGGTCTACGCATGGAGCTGGTGAAGGAACTGGGTGGTGCGTACTCATCAGCTTTGGGCATCAACCTCGCCAGTATGGAGTCAGAGGAGGTCTTTAAGTGGTTGCTGGCCTCGGTGCTCTTTGGTGCCAGAATTGGCGAACATATCGCTATGAAAACTTACAAAGAGTTTGAAAAGGCAAGTGTGCTCTCCCCGGAGGCTACCTTGCAAACCAGTTGGCAAGGCTTGGTGGATATTCTCGACCGGGGTGGGTATGTAAGGTATGACTTCAAGACTGCTACCAAGCTGCTAGAGATAACACGAACTTTAAGGGACAAGTATGAGTGTGACCTAAATCGGCTGCATTTCTTTGCCAAGGATGAAAAGGATCTGGAACAGAGACTTCAGGGCTTGGGCAGGGGAGTCGGGCCGGTTACCGTCAACATCTTCTTGAGGGAGTTGAGGGACGTTTGGGAAAAAGCGGAGCCGCCGCTCTCGGAACCTGCGCTTTTGGCAGCAAGGAATCTGAGGCTAGTCAAGGTGGCTGGTGCATCAGCGACCTTGGAAGAACTGAAAATAATGTGGCAGGCAAGCGAGCAAGATGACCTAAGGTTCTCCGACTTCGAAGCCGCTTTGGTGAGATTAGGCAAGAACCATTGCCGCAAGAAGAGATGCCTGGTTTGTCCCATGAAAGAGGAATGCCAAAATCATTAAACATGAGGAGGTGATCAAAATGGCAAAGAAACCGAAGCCCAAGCCGGGTGGGAAGCCTAAACCCGGCGGAAAGTAATACGTCGAGGACATAGTAACAAGGGGGTCAAAGATGTTTTGGAAAAGGAAAGAAGCGGCAGTTAAACCTACAGAGGCAAAAGTGGGACCGCCTAAATCAAAGGAGAAGAAATTGTCCCCAAAGGATATTATAGCAAGCAAAGTTGAGCAACTCAGTCTAGGAGAGACCGTCAGCTATCGGCTACCAGAGGTCTATGGTGGTGGGTTGGCCGTAGTTGAGCTTAATGTCCAATATCCTGAAAAGGGAAAGAAGTATTTCTTAAGCCTAGAGAAAATGATTGATGGCAAGCCCGCAGGGAAAAGAAGCCGTCTTTGGGAATCTAATAAGCCGAAGGACTTGGCTGGCTGGATCGTGGATCGGAGTGGTGAACTGTATAGTTGAGCTGAAAAGCTGTGGAGCGAAGTCAGTTTTTGCAGTGCGGCCATCAGAGGATTCGGAGAGGCAGGAAGAATATCAAATAGAACAGTAGAGGCAATTGGAAGAGTGCTGCCCTTGAGCATAGGGGGTTCTTGTGCCAATTTATGAATACTGGTGCCAGCGTTTCTTCCTACGCCCAGAATTTGATAACAGTCACGCTTTCCCATTCTTTAAGATTTATTCAACGAGTTTCGAAGAGGCAAAATTTAGCCAAAACAGTTAGATTTTCTGCGTTCTAGAGATTGGCATGCAACTGGGTTAAGTAGTTCTCAAATATTCCTTTAGCTTTGTCCATAGGGAAGCAACAGATAGCTTTCCTGTGAAATAAAAAAAGCAGGGACGAGAGCTCCTGGGATTGTTTTAGGTTTCCCCTTTCCTCATCGGATAACTCTCCGATTTTCGCTAGCCGCTGTTTTGCCAGCGGTGAAAGCTTCATTTCTCATAATTATAGCCCACTAGCCAGACTTTCAACAAAAGCCTCACCTTTTTCAGACGTGAAATAAAAAGGTAACTATATCTCCATCTTGGATGACGTAATTTCTGCCTTCTGTCCTAAGCAAACCTCTTTTTCTCGCTTCAGCTAAGTTGCCACACCTCTCCAAATCATCGTAGCTTATCACCTCAGCTCGGATAAATCCCCTTTCCATGTCGGAATGAACTTTCCCTGCTGCCTCGGGCGCTATGGTACCACCGTGGATAGTCCAAGCTCTTAATTCACTTGAAGCTGTGGTGAAAAATGAAATCAGCCCCAGAAGGTGGTAAGAAAGGCCAATAACTCGGTCAAGCGCTGGTGTAGTTAGCCCCATTGCTTCACGGAATTCCTCAGCTTCATGGTCGCTAAGCTGAGATAGCTCCATCTCTAGCTTGCCAGAAAGAGCAATCACAGCAAATTGGGGATAAGCGGATTTTACCTTGTCTTCCAGTTGTGAAGCTTGAGACACTTGTTCTTCTCTAATGTTAAGGGCAACTAGCATAGGTTTAGCGGTAAGAAATTGATAATTAGATAATGCCTTGAGTTCCTCCTCGGTGAGGTCTTGCTGCCTTACCGGTGTATCCTGGTCCAATCCTGTTTTGATCTTTTCCAACAGAACTTGCTCTTTTGTATACTGTCCCCGCTCCGATGTTTTAGCCCCTTTCAAACTTGCCTCCAGCCTGTCAATCCTTCTTTCAATAATGGCCAAATCAGAGAAGGTCAGCTCTAAGTCCAGAGTGGCTATATCTCGGTTAGGGTCTACGCTTCCCTCAGGATGAGGAAGTTTTCCATCCTCAAAAGCTCGAACTACTTGAAGCAAAGCATCAGCAGTAGTTAGATAGTTCAGGAATTCTCCGCCTATTCCCTCCCCGCCAAAAGCTTTGAGCGATCCTGCAATGTCCACATAATTTACCTCTGCAGGAACGGTCTTTTTAGGGCGGAACACGTCTTCCAGCTTTGATAACCGCCAATCAGGTACCTTAGCCATGCCTATGTTGGGTGTTAGAGAAGGAGAATATGTGGCGACTTCAGCCTTATTTTTGGTTAGGGCATTAAAAATAGTTGTTTTGCCCGCTTTTGGTAACCCAACGATAGCAATCTTCATGCCGGTATCTTACCACAATTCATATCTTGGCCCACAGGAAGAAGAATTTGCCCTGTGCTAGAATATCGATTATGTTGTATGTCCTTCACGGGAGAGATGATTTCTCTATTTGCCAGGCTTTGAATGAGATCAAAGCTGATTTGGGTGACCCGCAAATGCTGGCAGTTAACACCACCAGGTTGGATGGTCAAAGAATAACCTTAAGTGAACTTGAGGACAGCTGCAATGTTGCCCCTTTCCTGTCTGCATATCGTCTGACGATAGTTGATGGCTTGCTGGAGCGCTTTGAGGCGAAGCCAGGCAGGCCAAGGTTCAGTAAGAAGCGTGTCACCGCTAAGCCTCGGGGTGGACTGGGGGAATGGAAGGACTTGCCTTCTCATATTGAGCAAATGCCGCAAACTACTGTGTTGGTGCTGGTTGATGGCAAGATAAGCAGCAATAACTCATTGTTGCAGAAGCTTTCTCCGCTAGCTGAAATCAGAGTTTTCCCCATGCTGCGGGCTAAAAGTCTGAAGGTTTGGATACAGGAGCGAGTAACTAAGGAAAGCAGCACTATTACTCCTCAGGCTGTGAATCTGCTTGCTGAGCTTATAGGTGGAAATTTGTGGGTAATGGATAGCGAAATTGCGAAGTTGCTGCTTTATACTCAGGGACGGCCTATTGACGGGGAGGATGTCAGGCAACTGGTGAGCTACGCTCAGGAGGCTAACATTTTCATCTTGGTGGACGCGGTTCTTGAGGGTCAAACCAGAACGGCACAGAGTATGCTTCATCGGCTGTACCAGGAAGGTGCGTCGCCAAATTATATTCTAACCATGATTAGCAGGCAATTTCGCTTAGTAGCATTGGCCAGTGGATTAAGTTCAGGATTATCGCGTCAAGAGCTTCAAGACGAATTAGGCTTGACCTCAAGTTATGCTTTAGAAAGAACACTCAGTCAGGCCAAATTATATGACTTTGAGTCAATAAAACAAGCCTATAACAAGCTTTTGGAGATGGATCTAGCTGTTAAGACTGGTAAATATGATGGACAATTAGCCCTTGAACTTCTAGTAGCAGAGCTTGGTGCCTCTCGATGTTGAGGTTGTCTCTAGGTGCTATGCCTGTAATACCTGGGCCAGCTACATATTATTCTATACATTGTGTGTTTTATGCTATTATAGCTAGTATTTCAGCCGAATTGGTGCCCAGGCAATATTATCAAAATGAGAGAGGCTAACCACTGATGACTAGCGACGAAGTGAGGCAAATGTTTCTCAGCTTCTTTGAGGCTAAAGGGCATAAGGTCATCCCCGGCATATCTTTGATCCCTCATGGTGACCCAACTTTGCTGTTGACCAGCGCCGGCGTAGTGCAGATTATTCCTTATTTCCTGGGGTTGGAGAAGCCTCCTAGTTTGCGACTGGCTTCTTGTCAGAAGTGCTTTCGGACTACAGATATTGATACCGTGGGTGATACTAAGCATCTCACCTTTTTTGAAATGCTAGGGAATTTCAGCGTGGGCGATTATTTCAAGAAGGAAGCTATCTCGTGGGCCTGGGAGTTTGTCACTGAGTATCTGAAGTTACCCCCGGAGCGGCTATGGGTGACGATTTACCTTGATGATGATGAGGCTTTTGCTCACTGGCGGCAGGTGGGAGTCCCGGCTGAACGGATATTGCGATTTGGTGATGAGGATAATTTCTGGGGTCCGGCTGGAGATTCAGGGCCCTGTGGCCCGTGTAGTGAAATACATTATGATCTGGGTGAAGAGGTTGGGTGTGGCAGGCCTGAATGTAAGCCTAATTGCGAATGCGGTCGCTTCTCTGAGATATGGAATTTGGTGTTTACCCAATACGATCAGAGGCCCGATGGTAGTCGCACTCCTTTGGCCAAACCAAATATTGACACTGGAATGGGGGTGGAAAGGACTGCTGCGGTTGTGCAGAGCAAACACTCAGTCTATGAAACGGACCTGTTCTGGCCCATTGTTCAACGGGTCTGCCAATCAACGGGCAAGCGTTATGGTGTGAGTGAGGAGAGCGACAGGGCTATTAGAATTATTGCTGAGCATAGCCGGGGCATTGCCTTTCTTATTGCTGATGGGGTTTTGCCCTCGAATGAGGGGAGGGGTTACATTTTGCGCCGAATATTGCGTCGCGCTTCCCTGTTTGGGCAAAGGCTGGGCTTGGACAAGCCTTTCCTGGGTGAAATTGCTGAAGTGGCAGTTGATAAGATGGGCCACCTGTATCCTGAATTGATAGCCAATCGGGACTTGATTAGCGAGGTTGCCAGGGCAGAGGAGGGGAAGTTTATTACCACTTTAGAAACAGGGCTTGGCTTGGTGGAGGAGCTTGTTGGGGAAGCTCTGGGCCACGGAAAGGAATGGCTGCCAGGGGAGCGGGTGTTTAGGCTCTATGACACTTATGGCTTTCCGCCAGAATTAACCGCTGAAATGGCCAGAGAAAGAGGCTTAGCTGTTGATTTGGATGGTTTTGAAGCTGAGATGGAAAAGCAGCGAGAAAGAGCCAGGGCGGGGCACAAATTCGTTACTGCCTCTGATAGAGGCACTGCAACTGAAGAAGCCAGAGTCGAAGGAATATATGAACCGACAGAGTTCGTTGGCTATGGAGCTGATGCTTATCAGGCTAAGTTAGTTGACCTGAAAGTTAAAGGTCAATCCTCGGCTACCGCTTCTCAGGGCGATGAGCTTGACATAATATTAACTGGGACTCCTTTTTATGGAGAGATGGGAGGTCAAGTAGGTGATGTTGGTGAAATTAGCAGCAGCAGGGGGAAAGTCGCTGTTACAAATACTATTAGGACCCCTTCAGATGTGATAGTTCACCATGGGAAAGTTGTCGAAGGCAGCGTATCCGTAGGGGATGAAGTGGAGGCAAAAATTGATGTTGCCCGTCGGGTGGATATTGCTCGCAACCATACTGCTACCCATCTTCTTCAGGCTGCTTTAAGGGATACTCTGGGCAGCCATGTGTCTCAAAGAGGTTCGTTAGTGGAGCCAACTAGGTTCAGGTTTGACTTCTCCCATCTGGCACCTATAACTGAAGAACAGTTGGGCGGAATTCAAAAATGGGTTAATGAAAGAATACGCCAAGACTTGCCGGTGAAGACAGGATTTGTCTCCTATAAACAAGCCGTGGCTGAGGGTGCCATTGCTTTGTTTGAAGAGAAGTATGGGGAAAGAGTGCGAGTGGTGGAGATCGGCGAACCAACAATAAGCAAAGAGCTTTGTGGTGGCACTCATGTCAAATCAACAGGCGAGATTGGCCTTTTCATCATAACTGGAGAAAGCAGTATTGGCACTGGACTGCGGCGCGTCGAAGCAGCAACTGGAAGGGCTGCTGAATCCTTGGTTGAGCAACGCTTTTCAATTCTGGAAAGCGTGTCCAGAGAGACAGGAGGCTTGCCGGAGGAGGTCCTTAGTAAGGTAAAAAGCCTGGCTAGGGAACTGGAGATAGAGCGCCAGCGCTCTTTGTCCTTGGAAAAGGAGCTATCACGCAAGGTAATGGAGTCCTTAGTTGAGCGAACGGAGAAGGTCGGTGGGGTGACGGTTTTAGTTGCCAAAGTATCGTCGCTAAGTATGCCTATTCTGAGGGAGATGGGTGATATGCTGCGGGATAGATTGGGGAGCGCCATCGTGGTTTTAGCTACGGCTTACAATGGAAAGCCCAACTTCTTGGCTATGGTTACCCCTGATTTGGTCGCTAAGGGATTTCATGCTGGCAATATGGTCAAGCAGGTGGCTAAGGTCGCTGGTGGTGGTGGTGGTGGCAAGGCAAGCATGGCACAAGCAGGTGGAAGGGACATAGCCAGAATTGACGAAGCATTGAATTCAGTCAAAAGTATCGTTGCAAGCCAGATCTCCTCTTTCTTAACGGGAAAGGATTAAAGAGGTGGCCCTCGCCAGCCACCTTTCTTATCTGGCGAGGGACATGAGGGTGGAAAATGCGTAGCTTGGGATTGGATGTCGGGAGTAAGAGAACAGGCGTGGCGATAAGTGACCCAGAAGGAATAGTGGCGGTGCCCTTGACTGTTATTAACCACGAGGGTGAGGATGCAAGTATGGGTGATATCATGAAGCTTGTTGAGCAATATGGAATAGAGCGCATTGTAATTGGTTTGCCTTATTCCCTAAGCGGTGGACTTGGTCAGCAAGCTGAGAAAGTAATGGCTTTTACTGAGAAGCTGTCACTGCGAGCAAAGGAAAGCAATCTCGACCAAGTCGACATACAACTATGGGATGAGCGGCTTTCCACTGCAGCCGCTGCTCGGCTAACCGGAGAGGCTGGTACCAAGCGAAATAAAAGAAAACTGCACCGGGATGCTATAGCAGCAGCTTTTATTCTTCAGGGATTTCTCGATAGTTTGAAGGAAATGTCATTGTGAGCCAAGTGAGAGGTGTCTGTGTACCGAAGTGCCCGGGCTCTGTTGTTGTTGGCCAACTCAGGGAGGAAAAATGAAGAGGAGAATAGCACTTATTGGCTTGATTGTATTATTGTTGCTGGCAATCCTGATTTCTGGTAGCTGTGCAGCAACATCAACAGGAGACAAAATCGCTGTGATCCCACTGAGCGGTACTATTACGGCTGGAGGTAGCTTTTCTCTTTTTGGTACAACCATCACTTCTCAACTAGTGAGAACACAACTGGCTAGAGCGGAAGATGATAGTTCAGTGAGGGCAGTGGTCCTTCAAATAGATAGCCCTGGTGGAGCGGTCGCTCCATGCCAGGAAATTCTAGAAGAAATAGCAAAAGTCAGACAGTCGAAGCCTGTTGTAGTCAGCATGGGGAGCGAGGCCGCCTCCGGCGGCTACTATATCTCGGCCAAAGCTGACAGGATTGTGGCTCTCCCGGGCACACTTACAGGGAGCATAGGTGTCATTGCTCAGATGCCAAATGTCAAAGGACTTTATGATAAGCTGGGCATTGAGATGCAGACTTTTAAGGGTGGCAAATATAAGGATATGTACTCAGGATTGAGAGAACTGACAGCGGAAGAGGAAAGAATCATGCAACAACTGGTTGACGATTACTATGAGCAATTCATTGAGGTGGTGGCCGAAGGTAGGGGGCTGAGCAAAGAGAAGGTCAGGACTTTGGCCACAGGACAGCTCTATACTGGTGCCGAAGCCAAGGAGTTAGGATTGATTGATGAACTGGGTGGGCTGGATACTGCTATAGATCTGGCAGCAGAGCTGGCTGGTATTACAACTCCAAAGATAGAGTACTATAAGCATGAGCCTTCCCTGTTAGAATCACTGTTGGGAATGGGTCTGGGCGACTTGGCCAATCTTGCCCAGATGAGATTACTGGGATTGGATGGGCAGGATATGATATTGCTAGAGAGTTTAAGCCATACTTATCCTCAACCCCAATATTTGTACCGAAGCTGATGGTCATTAGTCATGCTCCAGTAGCCTCATAAAGTCGTAACCCCCCGAATATCTGAACAGCCTGCCTCGCCATATCTGCAGCACACCGTGAGCCATAGTATTTTGCCTCTGCCTTCCTACCAGACGAGATTCTTGGAAGGAACACCTGCACGTTGTTGAACTATATGTTGGAGGTCAGCCCCAAAAAGGTCTTGACAAATGGCGCTGATGGTCTATCATATGTATGTAGAGAGTATAATAGTATACTCTAACGGGAGGAAGGTAATGAAGAGGAAGGCGGTTGTACTGAGGGGCAAGGACAATCTTGCTGCTGCGTTGACCGACTTAGAGGCGGGCGAGGTTTTGGGAGTGGAAGTGGATGAGGATGCCGTTTCAGTGACTTTGGTCGACTCCATACCGTTTGGGCATAAATTTAGCCTCACTGATGCAAAGTCCGACTCAGCCATAATGACGTATGGTGAAATCATTGGTAAGGCTACTACAGATATTAAGCCGGGACAGCATATCCATGTGTACAATGTAGCCAGGTGGGTGAAGGAATGAGTTTCTGGGGTTATCCTCGCCCAGATGGCGCCGCAGGCACTAGAAACTATGTGGGGGCAATCTCTACAGTGGCCTGTGCCAACGATGTGGCTCGATGGATTGCCGAGCGGGTTCCGGGATGTGCCCTGTTTGCTCATCAGCAAGGTTGTGGTCAGGCCAAACCTGACATGGAGCTAGTGCATCGCACCTTGGCCTCCCTTGGTTGTAATCCTAACCTGGCTGGCGTATTACTGGTGAGCCTTGGCTGCGAAGGACCCGTTGACGATATAATGGCAGCTATTGCTGCTTCGGGGAAATCTGTAGCCAAGGTAGTAATTCAGGAACTGGGAGGAGCTAGCGCGGCTGTGGCTGAGGGTTCACGGTTAGCTCGCCAGATGGTTACCGATGCCTCTCTTATTCGTCGGGAAGAGGTTGATGATTCCAAGTTGATGATTGGGGTCAAGTGTGGTGCCTCTGATCCGACATCAGGTCTGGCTTCCAACCCAAGCATTGGCGCCGCTTGTGACATTCTGATTGAGGGGGGTGGTAGATGTATCTTTGGAGAAACGCCTGAGATGATGGGTGCTGAGCATATTCTGGCCAGGAGGGCGGGGTCGCCCGAGATAGGGCGCAAGATAATAGAAATTGTGAACCGGATGGAAAAGCGCTCCATGGCTATGGGTGTGGATATGAGGGGTGCCAATCCGTCGCGGGGCAATATTGCTGCCGGCTTAACCAGCATCGAGGAGAAATCCCTGGGAGCCATAGTCAAAGGCGGCACTACGCCTATAGAGGGAGTCTGTGAGTATGGGGAAAGGCCTGAGGGAAGTGGTTTGTTTATTGTGGATGGGCCAGGACAGGAGCCCAAAGCTGTTACGGCTTTGGCCGCTGCTGGGGCGCAGGTTATTCTGTTCTCCACTGGAATAGGTGCTCCTCATGGGTTTCCCTTCGTTCCGGTGATAAAAGTGACGGCAAACCCGAAGACCTATCAACGACTGTCTGAACATATGGACTTTTACGTAGATATTGCTGGCAAGGCTAGCCACAAAGAGGTAGGCCATGATATTTTTATGGAAACGCTGGCAGTGGCTTCGGGCAAGAGGACCAAGGCTGAGACGTTAGGCTATGTCAATTTCACTGATATCTGGACTGCTGGCACCACGTTTTAGACCGCGAGGTTAACTTTATATAGTGAGGGGGGTCAACTGAGATGGGATAAATAGAATAGCAAAGAGGCTGGCTATCGTGGCTATTGTGAAAGGAGGTGATAGAAGGCAAGGTAGCTTTACAGAATAGTCAACAGGTGTAAATCTGGAAAGGAGGTAAGTATAAGTTGATGAAAAAGAGGGCAGTGATGTTGGTGTTAGCGGTGGCAGTAATTGTAAGTCTGGTTGTTGTTGGCTGCGCCCCCGAGGCAGCGCCACCACCGGAGGAAGAAGAAGAAGAAGCGCCGCCAGCGGAGGAGGAAGAGGAAGCTCCACCAGCGGCACCAGAAGCAGAAGTTATCACTTGGATAGGACAGAGCACCCTCCCGGCAGGAATGCCGGTGTCCGTAGGTCTGGATGAGTTAGCTGAGAGAATCAAGATCGCCAGTGGTGGGCGCTTAGTGTGGGAACCCAAGCCGGCCGGTGCGGTCTGCCCAGCAACAGAAGAGTGGAAGGCGATAGACAAAGGCGTTCTGGACTTTTGTGCTGGCGGTGGCTCGTACATGACCGCCGACATTCCTTTCGGGAGCATCATATCCCAGCGGGTGGGCGCCAGGCTGTCCCCTCTGGGGCACATGATATGGCTTGAGACCGAGGGTCGTGACATGATTAACCGGTTGTACAAGGACATGGGCTATGACTTCATGGACGTTGGTGGACTTCATGGTCTGCCTGAGGGATGGATCCACTTAGACAGGGAGCTGAAAGGCCCCGCGGATCTTAAGGGGCTGAAGATGCGATGTTCCGGCGATGGTGGGACAGTCCTGGCCCGGATGGGTGTCGGCTCTGTGTTTATGCCTTTGGGTGAGATCTTCGAGAACATGAAGCGTGGCGTGATCGACGCTTTTGAGTGCAGCAACCCGGCGTTTGACTGGGACATGGGCTTGTATGAAGTAGGCAAGTACTACTACATGAACCCAACCCGCGCCCCCTGGGAGGACTACGAGATACTGGTCAAGGCGAGCGAGTGGGAAGAGCTACCAGACGATCTCAAGGTGATAGTGGAGGACTGTTGTACGGCAGAATCGATCTATTACCACTCCCGCCTGGTGGCCGGATGCGGTGAGGCCCTAGAGAATTTCAAAGACTATGGGGTTATCGTGGATAAGCTGCCGACATCAATAGAGACAGCATTTGTTGAAGAGGCAAACAAGTACCTGGATGAAAGGGCGGCTGAGTTTCCCGAGATGGATGAAGTGCTGACGTCCCAGCGCGCCTTTGAAGAGATGTGGAAGGAGCTGTGGGGACTTCCCGCCTAATGTGGCATTGGCATATACTTTCTGAATGCCACACGAGCTAAGTGGGCAGGACTCAGCCCCCCTCTGACGGGAGCGTTGGAGGGGGGCTAGTCAAGTTATGAAAAGGATCGTATGACGCTATGAGAAAAATACTGAGGTTAATTGATTCCATCAATGAATGGGTGGGAAGGCAGATGAAGTGGCTTGTGTTTGCCCTGATCGTAATTATTTGCAGCGAAGTGGTGCTGAGGTACGTATTTAACCACCCAACCATTCAGCTCCCCTGCATCGTTACTATGACCGGCGCCTCTCTGTATGCCTTGTCCTTCGGATATATCCTGCTGCACAAGGGACACGTAAGGGTAGATGTCTTCTATACCCGGTTATCCGAGAGAAAGAAGGCAATACTTGACGTTATTTTGACGGTGCTGTTTTTCTTCCCGGTCATCGGATTGCTTACCTATGCTGCTGGTGAGTGGATGAGGTTTGCCTGGGCATCTGGCGAGAAATCGCAGATGACCTATTGGTACCCCATACTCGGTCCGGTACGAACGACGGTATTTGCCGGCATGCTCATATTCGTTGTTCAGGGCGTGGCTCAATTTGTTCGCGACTTGTACATGGCCATAAGGAGTAAACCCTATGATTGAAATAAGTCCAGAGATTATTACCGTATTAATGTTAGGGGGAATCCTGGTCGGGGTCTTGCTCGGGTACCCTTTGGCAATTGCTATAGGTGGTATAGGGATAATGGCAGGACTAATTTTCTTCGGACCAAGCATTACGCTTGAGCTCTTCTATGGCCGTTTCTTTAGCTTGTTGATGAACTATGTTCTCCTGGCGGTGCCTCTGTTTATTTTCATGGGCACCATGCTGGAGCACTCGGGAGTGGCCGAGGGGATGTATGGTGCCTTGCACGTGTGGCTCGGCGGGATCCGTGGTGGCCTGGCGGTAACCACCGTGCTGATAGGCACTGTGGTGGCTGCCTGTGTTGGAATAATTGGTGCTTCCGTCACCATGCTGGCGCTCATTGCTCTGCCGGCCATGGTAAATCGGGGCTATGACAAATCTCTGGCCGCTGGTGCGGTTTGCGGTGGCGGCAGTCTGGGTATCCTTATCCCCCCCAGCATCATGCTGGTTGTTTATGGACCGATGGCGGCGCTTTCGGTCGGCAAATTATTCTTTGGCGCTTTCATCCCCGGCTTTGTCCTCTCCGCTTTATATTGCACCTACATTATGCTGAGATGCCTATTTCAGCCACAAATTGCTCCGCCAGTAGCCCTCGAGGAAAGACAGGTGCCCTTTCTGGTCAAGTCACGCAACCTAGCAGTCGCGATGGTGCCGCCAGTGGTGCTTATCCTGGCAGTGCTGGGGAGCATCTTCTTCGGGATAGCTTCTCCCACCGAGGCTGCTGGGGTTGGCTGCGTGGCGTCCACCGCGCTGGCCGCTGGCTACCGTAAGCTTGATACTGGAGTGCTTAAGAGGACGGCGATGACCACGGTGAGAGTCAGTGGCATGGTGCTGCTGATAGGTGCGCTGGCCTTCTCCTTCGTCGGCATATTTATGCGCGCCGGCTGTGATAACGTGGTAAAAGAGTTCATTCTCAGCGCCCCCGGTGGCAAGTGGGGTGCCTTCAGCATCATAATGTTCATCTGCTTCATTCTGGGGTTTTTTATTGATTGGCTGGGGATCATCTTCATCATGGTTCCCATAATAACACCTATTGGTGCAGCGCTGGGATTTGACCCACTGTGG
>Ga0315545_1002636_pt1 | contig 15992 bp, 11 predicted proteins | sample SalMarSW160210MG_FD_203096 | JGI IMG/M metagenome (GOLD analysis project Ga0315545, IMG submission 203096) | Salt marsh sediment microbial communities from the Plum Island Ecosystem LTER, Massachusetts, United States - Salt Marsh Sediment SW1602-10 ...
TGGGTGTTGTGCCGTCAATGTCAAAACGGGAAAGTGTAACAGAGCGTGGTAAGAAAGTGTACCTGGATTCAAAATCCTCCTGGGCGGAAGCCTATCGTACAATACGCACGGCTGTTTTTTTCGGTGCACCGGTTGGTGAAGCGAAAACAATGCTTGTTACTTCGCCTGCACCCTCTGATGGTAAGAGCACCTTGGTGAGTAATTTGGCTATTGCAATGGCTCAGGCCGGACAGAATACACTGATCATTGATGCGGATTTTCGAAAGCCAATGCAGCATAATGTCTTTGAAATCAACCATGAGAACTGCGGGCTTATCAGTGTCCTTGCCGGGGCTATAACATTACAGGAAGCGATCCGGTCCACAAAAATAAAAGGTTTAGATATTCTCTCACGGGGACCTGATGTGCCAAATCCGTCCGAGATACTAAACAGCAATAGCTTTGCTGAGGTTTTAAAGCTTCTTTCGAATAAATATGATCGTATTATTATCGATTCACCACCGGTAACACCTGTGACTGATGCCCAGATACTCGCTGCTATTTGTGACATAACTCTTCTGGTATTGAGAGCTGATAAATCTACGAGAAGACTCAGTCAACAAGCCCGGGACGGACTATTGAGTGTAGGCGCGCATATACTTGGGGCGGTCGTAAACGATGTTCCAAGGAAAAGTAGATACGGTTATTACAACAACAGAGGACAATATTACGGTTATTATGGTAATGACTCCCCAAAGAATAATAAAGTTGATGATAAAAGAACGGTAGCTGTAATGTAAAGATTATAACATTCTGAGAATATGCAGAACAAATGATAAACTTTATTAACGACAATGTGATTGATATCGATGATGGCGGTCTTAAAGGGCGAGCATGCGAAGAGTTTGTTGATATTCACTGCCATTGTCTGCCAGGTTTTGATGATGGTCCTGCTACTATTTCTGAAGCGTTTATGCTGTGCCGGGCACTTGCTACCGAAGGTGTCATTAAAGCAGTGGCGACTCCTCACCAGTTGGGTCGCTATGAAGGTCGTAATAATTCGGCAAATGTGAGAGAGGCTGTCCGGAGTCTTAATAATATGCTTAAAAATCATGGAATATCAATTAAAATTGTCCCCGGGGGTGAGGTTAGGGTGGATGAAAGGATTTGCCGGCTTCTGGAAGATGATACAATACTGACCCTTGCTGACGGCGGAAAATATATTCTTCTCGAACTTCCACATGAGGTTTTTATAGATATTGAACCGTTAATTCAAGAACTTGTATCTATGGGTATTCAGCCCGTTATATCACATGCTGAAAGAATTGCTGCCTTAACAAGAGAACCTGACCTATTACTTAGATGGCTTGAGCACTCTGCCGTTCTTCAAATAACTGCATCAAGTTTGTTGGGTGATTTCGGACATGAGGTCGAGAGAGTCTCTTGGGACTTTTTGGCTTATGGCTATGCTAAATTTGTAGCATCTGATTCGCATAATACACATTCCCGTAAGCCCAAAATGAGAGCTGCTTTCAGACGTATAAAAACGAAACTGGGTGAGGATGTTGCTCGTATGGTTTGCTTTGAGAATCCTCTGAGGGTGATAAATGGACTGGATATATTATCTTTTTCGCACCATAACCACCAGGAGAAGGAATAATGGGATATAAGCAGGTAGAGATTAATGTTACAAAAGTTACGGAGAGTATATTTAACAGGATTATTGAATTGTTGTTGATATCGCTTCTGGTATTCATGCCTTTTGCATTCGGCGCGGTAGAGGCATGGAGCGAAGAAGTTGTGATAGCACTTGTAGCAGCAATTATAATATGTTTTTTACTAAAGCTTATCGTTGAAGAAAATGCTCGCTTGGTTTGGTCATGGGCATATATCCCTGTAGCACTTTTTATTATTGTGGCGGTATTTCAAGTAATACCTCTGCCAACCGGCCTTGTTAGTGTCATATCACCAAACACGGCAGCAACAAAGATTGAACTTTTAAATGATTTGCCGAATTCAGAAAATTTGCTGGAAACTATGACGCTGAGTTTTTATCCACAGGCCACAAAACATAATTTGCGATTGGTACTTGCTGTAGCAGCAGTTTTCTTTGTGGTTGTGAACATATACCGCCGGGAAAACCAGATAAAACGACTCCTTGCTTCAATTGCAATAATCGGAGGCTTGCTTGTTGTGCTGACTCTCTTACAGGACCTCTTCGGAAATGGGAAAATATACTGGTTTATATCTCCTGAAGCTGGTAAAGCTTACTCCGGCACTTTCGTAAACCATAGTCACTACGGACAGTTTATGAATTTATCTATTGGTGCAGCGCTTGGCCTTGTTCTTGTAAACATACATGAAGCATTCATAGGAAAAAAAGTTACTACAGCAGTAGTATTCGAGTATTTCAGTTCTCCTGAGTCTAAATTAATATGGTTCCTCCTGGCAATGATTGTATTTGGGGCGGCTACGGTTTTCATTTCACTGACCCGCGGCGGAATGATTAGTATGCTTATTGCGGGGGGATTTATTACCTTGGTTATTAGCTCTCGGCAGTCTATGAAAGGCCGGGGCTGGATAATAGTATTGATGGCACTTGTCGCATTTATCTGTGTGCTGTATATAGGTTTTGACGCAGTTTATGATCGACTGGCAAGCATTCGTGAATTACACGAGGCAGAGGGGGGACGCTGGCAAATATTAAAAGATATATCACTTGCATGGACCAAATTTCCTTTTTTGGGAACGGGTCTTGGCACACATGAAGTTGTTTACCCAATGTTCGACCGTTCTACAATTTCTGCTCTTGCCGCATATGCTGAAAACGAATATGCCCAGACAACAGAGGAGACCGGCTTGATAGGTTTGGCATCATTGGTGTTTTTTGGAATATTAGTATGGATAAATTATGTTCGTAACATAAAAAATCCATCTATACCGATTTGCTTGGCTGCCTATGGTCTTGGATTTGGTTTACTTGCAATAATGCTCCATAGTTTAAGTGACTTTGGTCAGCACCTGCCGGCCAATGCATTTCTATCAGCAATATCATGTGCACTTTTACTAACTTTATCTCGAATAGGACGAAAGGTCAATCCGGAGACAGAGGTAATTAATACTTCTCGAAGTATTCGAATTATAGTTCTTATTGTTGTTTCAGGTGTTTGTATATGGGCCCTGTTTGGTGCTAATAATACTCGTCTTGCAGAAGCCCATTGGAAAAAAGCTCTTACGATCGAGCAAGGCATTATTAATGGAGATTTACCGGTGAGCGATGAAACATATGCAGGTTTGATATTTAACACTGCCAAAGCTGCTGATTATCAGCCGGAAAACGTAAAATACAATCACTGGCTAAATGTCTATCGCTGGGAGTCTATAAGCCGTACCACCGATCCCAATACAAACGAAATTATTATTTCTGAAAAAGCATTGGAGTTTGTACGCCGTATCGTTAATGAACTTAATAATGTTCGTCTGCTTTGTCCCACTTATGGAGCGGCTTATTGTGTTGTTGGTCAGCTTGAAATGTTTATTCTAAACGATCCAAACGGTGCAAACCATATTCGAAGAGGTTTTCAGCTTGCACCATGTGATCCAACAGCCTGTTTTGTAGCCGGTCTTCTTGATATTGAGGAACAACGAATAAATGCCTCTTTTGATAAATTCAACAGAGCATTTGAGCTTGACGGTAGGTTCTTCCAGAACGCTGCCAACATATATATCAATAATGTATTCAGACCCGACCTGGCTGTGACTCTCGCAGGTGATAACAGCAGCCGTTTGAACTATGTGGCCAGAGTTCTTGCAGATACGGAAGAACATAAAGATATTGTTGAGCAGGCTCGAGCCCGGGTAGTTGAATTGCTGAAGGAACAGTGCTCCAGGCCCAATGCTTCTGCTTCAACATATATCTCTCTTGCGAATATTTATCGAAGAGAAGGAAATTATGAGGCAGCGATAGAACATTATTGTTTTGCCCTTGAAATGGATTACGGTCAGGTTCAATGGCGGTTTAATCTGGCGAACCTTCTTGCTGAGGCGAACAGAATACCACAAGCAATTCATGAGGCAAGGATATGCTTACGTCTTAATCCGGAATTCAGACCTGCAGAGCAATTGATTGCGAATTTGTCAGTTCTTACCGGATCGGCAATCGAGGATAATATAACGCCTTAAGGCGTTTTGAAATAATAGTAGTTAACTTTCAACCGGTATTTAACATGTTTTTGAAAAAAAGCTGACAAGATAAAATTTCTTGTTGGTGCACTCACAAGAACGTAGTGCGCGCTGCCTTTTATAGCTGATAAACATAAGGAGGTTAAAAAATGCTCAAACTATCTGAAAATCCTGCTATCATTACACCGGAAGCAGATTCCCTGACACAGCTAAACGGCACATGGTGGGTTGCTTATACTAAGGCGCGTTTCGAAAAGGTTTTTGCATGGGAAATGTTCAATCGCGGAATAGGATACTTTCTTCCTATGCGGGAAAAAATTATATTCTCCGGGGGCAGAAAACGCCGTGTTATGTTACCCCTTTTTCCTTCATATGTGTTCTTCTGTGGTACGGAACAGGACCGTTATACTGCAATAGCAACGAATCGCTTGAGTCAAATTATAGAAGTTGCTGACCAGGAAATCTTAGTTGGAGAGCTTGTCAATATCGAAAAAGCATTATTAAGTAAATCTGTTATTGACAACTATCCCCGTTTTGCTGTTGGTAATGTCTGTAGAGTTATTTCCGGTCCAATGATGGGCACAGAAGGTATAATTATTAAAAAAGATAATGTTAAGGCACGCATGGTTATTGAAGTGACAATTCTCGGCCAGGGCGTTGTAGTTGAAATTGATTCGGATATCCTTGAACCGATCCGGTAGCGAACGGAATCCTTTTAGATTTTCCAGTTAATACACCTCCACATGAAAACTTATCTTTGTGTATATCTTGGTTCTGCTGTTGTTGCAATAATTTTTACCCCGATTGTAATTAAGCTTGCAAGCAGATTCAATGTTGTTGATTGCCCGGGAGCTCGCGCTGTTCATACTCGGCCTATCCCGCGAATTGGAGGAGTAGCAGTTTTTCTGTCGGCTATGTTACCTATTGTTCTTATCTTGTTCCTTAACAACGTTATAGGCGATGCTTTTCGGAATATGAAGTTACAACTGCTGACGTTATTTTGTTCATCGATTTTTATATTTTTCATAGGTCTGGCGGACGACTTGAAGGGTTTACCTGCTCGATTTAAGCTCCTGGCTGAATTGCTTGCCGCAGGGTCACTGTGTGTTATGGGTGTACGTATATCATCAGTTGCTATCACAGAGCAATGGACATTGAACTTTGGCTGGTTAAGTTATCCAATCACAATCATTTGGATTGTTGGTATTACTAACGCAGTAAATCTCAGTGACGGCTTAGATGGCTTGGCCGCTGGAATTTCAGCGATTACATGTGGAGTAATTGCTGTATTAGCCGTCCATAGTGGAAGCATGGTTATGCCATTGTTCATGCTTGCTTTGCTTGGAAGTCTGACAGGTTTTATATTTTTCAATTTTAATCCTGCAAAGATATTTATGGGGGATTGCGGCAGCTTGTTTTTAGGTTTTACAATTGCCTCTTCCAGCGTGCTATGCTCGACCAAATCCTCCGCTTTGGTTGGTCTTGCTATGCCTGTGTTGGCTTTGGGAATACCCATATTTGATACATTCTTTTCCATACTCAGGCGATTTCTCGAACGTAGATCAATATTTGCAGCAGATAGAAGCCATTTCCATCACAGGCTGGTTGATTTGGGTCTTAAACAGCGTCATGTGGTTATTATAATATATATTATAACTTTGTTTTTTGCCGGGTTGGGAATGTTTATGATGGTAACCCGTGACATTAATTCTCTTGTCATTTTCCTCTGTATCTTATTACTACTGCTTCTTTTGTTCCGTGTTGTTGGTTCGGTTAGACTAAGAGAAACGATAGCGGGACTTCAGCGAAAATACAAAATAACACATCAGGTGAAGGAAGAGAAAAAAAACTTTGAGGATGCGGAGTTATATTTCCGTCGCGTTGCTACTTTTAACGAATGGTGGCAGGCGGTTTCAACAGCATCGGAAGTAATGGATTTTTTAAATCTTAGTCTGCCTCTTACTAATCGTGATGGTTCGAATCGCATACTAACATGGTGTCAGGAAAAGCCATCGTCCGAATACAATAATTATGAAATAATGGAAGTTAATGTTCCTGTTAGAGATCGCCGGGCGGGATTCGGGCTCAATTTAAAAATTAAAGTTTGCAGGAACGGTTCTCTTGAATCCGCCGGCAGAAGAATAGCCCTATTTACCCGACTGATAGAGGAGCATGGCATAGTGAGCTTATCGGAAAATGGAAGATTGCAACAATTATTAGAAAGCAAGGAAACTGTTGCAAAGTAAAAAATTATATCACCCGATTGGGTATCTAATGAGTATTTTCTGAATAAAACTATTGAGATGTTTGAGGAAGTACTTCATATGTCAACTGAGTCGGCTAAATATATCAACGATCAACTTACATCCATGTTACAATGCTCGTAAAAGAACGCGACTTTGATCATGGATCATCTCTGTCTATAGAAGGCAGAACTATCAACAAAATGGATAGGATAGATTCATCACCGAGAGTGTTCTTTTTATCCGCGGCTACACATAGTCAGATTGACCTCGAAATGGGTATTCTGGTGGTTGGGCTCGTATTCTCGTTACTTCATGTAGTGATCATTACAATAGGCCGACAACAGACCTACGCTGCAGGCGAACGGGAGTTGGTTAAAAATATCGGTTATTACATAGTCAACGCGTTGCAGATTCTGTGCGTTTTTACAGCTGGAATATTGGCGCTCTATCGACACCTACGAATGCAGGCGATTAATCATTATTTTGTGTTGGGCTGGTTATTGTATTCTTGCTCCATCATTTTTATGACAATACAAGGATACACCATTTCTGACCTTTTATCTTACCGGTTAGTAAGTGCATACGGTTTTGCACCTTATGCAGTTAGTCTTGTATCACTCACTATGGTCCGGGACAATCCAGAAATAGTGCTAACAAAAGCATTCAAGTGGATTGGCATCATTCTTACGATCTTGATCTCAGCAAAACTCATTACCTTGACCAATCTTACGAGAGAGCTTGCTGAGGCCTCACTTTGGGCTTATCTGCAGGTATATCTCGTTGTAGCTGTATGGTTTCTTCTAAAACCTTATGACAAAGAAGATGTCAAGACATTGCTCTTGCGATGGAGCCCCTTTGTTCTCTATGTTCTCTCAGCCATTCTTTGCCAGACGCGGTCTCGAATAATCTGGATCCTCCTAGTTATTGCGGCTTTTATATACTTGCAGAAGGCTAGAGGAAACCTGTTACGACAAGACTTAATCTTTGTCTTTCTTATACTTTTCTGCATAAGCATGTTTTTTATATTTACTGATTCAACTATGTTTTTTAACGCAGTTACAGGTTTAAAGGAACGCATATACGAAGACACCCGTTCTGGGCAATTCATTGATTTCTTTTCTATTTATAATGCACGAGATCTTGTGTTTGGGCATGGTGCTTTAACTCCTTGGACTTACTATCCACATCTTGGTCGTGACCGATATGGATTGGATTGTGGCTACTTAGAAATACTCTTTAGAGGTGGATTGCCCCTTTTATTGGGCTACTTTCTCGTTCACGCGTACCCCGTTCTGTGTCTATGGCGTAGGTATCTTATTACATATTCATTTGTTAGTGTGGCAAGTGTAGTTGTTCTTCTGTGGTTTGCAAAACTCACTTTGTCCTCAAGCCCTACGTTATCCCTTGATTATTACCTGGTGCTGCTCTGCATCGGCTTGTGCCTCTCTAAGGTATCTTGAGAAGATCCCTATCAAGAACTATGGAATTTATATGAGAATCATGTTGTTCACTAATATACCGATGCCTGACGTCCTTACGTTGATCCAGCATGGCTTCTCATCTTTATCCTTTGCTTTGAGAGCTGGTGAGGCTAAGTTGATCTATGCCTGAACTGATTAAAGAAAAGACTGTTAGCGACGCCATTCGCACACCGGTATTGATCCGTGGAATCCGAACAAAAACAAAAAGAGCAATAGCCAAGAGTTTTCCTCGAGGGTCGCTGAAGGCGCGTTTGGCAAAGGGAATGATTTGGTCAACGGTTGGATCTGTGGTATCACAGACCTCATCGTTTGCCGCGGCGATCGCTACTGCGAGAATCCTTGGCAAGACGGGCTTTGGCGAGCTAGGGATGATTCAGAGTACGGTTGGTATGTTTGGAGTTTTTGCTGGAGCCGGGTTGGGAATGACGGCGACCAAGCATATTGCCGAGTTCAGAAGGAGAAATCCTTTGAAGGCTGGTCGCATCATTGGTACGCTCTCGTTAGCGGCTTTTGTTTCAGCGGGGCTTATCGCGTCCCTTGCCTTCATAATGGCACCCCTTCTCTCTACCAGGATGATGCATGCCCCACAGCTAACCGGTGCGATGAGAATTGGGTGTTTGATGCTGTTTTTCAATGCCTTGAACGGTGCACAACTAGGGGTGCTGAGTGGCTTGGAAGCGTTTAGAGCGATTGCTACTACGAGCTTGTATCGAGGCTTGCTGAACTTTCCATGTGTGCTTTGTGGAGTTTTGCTCTGGGGGCTATCCGGTGCTTTATGGGGCTCAGTCGCAGCTGCCTTCTTTGGCTGGTTCATAAACCATATGGCCGTTATGACTGAGACAAGATTGGCAGCGATACCTGTCTCATACAGAGCACTTATGGCGGAAATTCCAGTCTTGTGGAAGTTCTCGCTGCCTGCTTTCATAAGCAGCGCTATGTTCAGCCCCGTTGAGTGGGTGCTGTTCGCGATGCTTGTCAACCAACCAAACGGGTACGCAGAACTTGGACTGTTCAATGCAGCCAGACAGTGGCAGAACATTATTCTGTATTTACCAGGTGTGCTCTCGCAGGCAGGCTTGCCTTTGCTCTCGAACCTCTGGGGAGAAGGAAAAGCACGGGAGTATAGTAAGCTACTTATCGTTAACTCAGGCTTACTCACAGGGCTAGCCTTACTTGTGGCTATCCCTGTGGCAATTTTTTCCTCTTATGTGATTAAAGCATACGGCTCGGAGTTTGTCGAAGGCAGGTGGACGTTACTCCTGATCTGCGCTTATAGTGTCCTGATGGCTTCAAATTTTGTTGTAGGACAGGCCATATGGTCGTGTGGGGCAACACATGCCGCGATGGTTATGGCTGCGATCCGAGCAGCACTTCTTCTAGGGATGTTTGTTTTACTAAGGTCGGACGGTGCTTTAGGCCTGGCATTTGCCTATCTTTTTACGCAAATTCTGCAAACAGCCTATCTGATTCCCTATGTGCGTTGGCAATACAGGACTCGGTTTGGTAAAGATCCAGATAGACATAAAGGAAGGGTCGAGCATGGAATGGCCATTATGTAAAAGCAGTATCCTTGAAAGCATTGCACAGTCCTCTTCCTCAGATATATGTTCTGCCTACGCAAGAAGGCTTGGCTGCGACATCAATTTTGAGTTTGGCGAGATCCACAACATCGAACTGGTTCATTGTAGAGGGTGTGACCTTAGATTCTCCTATCCCATGATTGGCGGATCACCACAGTTTTATGCTTTGCTCAGCCAGAAGATGCCCGAACGATACTACTGAGGATAAGAGAGAATATCGCTTTGCCCAGGGATTCATATGTGAAGGCGACTCCATCCTATATGTCGGCGCTGGCTGTGGCTTGTTTAGCGAGTTGACTAAAGGGAGTTATACAGGTCTTGACCTTAATCCCACGGCCGTTGACTCTGCCCGGCACCAAGAACGAACAATCTTGCCAGAATCCGTAGAAGATCATGCAGTATCGCATATAGGAGAGTATATCGTCATTACAGCATTCCAGGTGCTAAGTAGAAGTATTTTTTGTATTCTTAGTGTACCAAGATAAAGGGTATTCTATCAGAGAGAGTGTTTCCATGCGAATATTTCATTTTCTAAATGTGCCATTATCACCTGAAGAAATATTGTCGGGCGGGAAGAGCTTGACATATGGTTCATGGGTGGCCACGCTTGTGGCGCACATGCTTAGGGAAACTGACTATAAGTGTGCGGTTGCAGCTTTTGGCAAAACAAACGCACTGCAGTCTCGCCACGGTGACCGTGTTGATTGCTTTACAATTCCGAAGAATGGAACATTAAAGCGACAACTGAAAATGTGCAGGGATCTCGTTGAAAAGTGGAAGCCGGACTTGATACATATCCATGGTACAGAGCTTGCTTATGGATTATTGTCGGCACGTCGAATGATTAAATACCCCACTGTGATTAGTCTCCAGGGATTATTAGGGGCTTGTTCAGAATGGTATCGATACTTTGGTAACAGCGGTTTGATGGATGTAATTCATATGCATCGTTGGCTCGAGATTCCCGTCCGACGGGGCCAGTGTTGGGCATACTGGGATATTCGAAAGCGAGCAAAGAGAGAGAAAGAAATCATCAAAGGAAATCGATTCTTTACTGGTCGGACAGAGTGGGATAAAGCTTACATCCGTGCTCACAATCCCTCAGCTAAATATTTTTATGTAGGCGAGCTATTGCGCGAAGCTTTTTGGCAAAAGCATTGGCATCTTGGACAGGTTCAACGGCATCGTGTCATATTCACTAATGCAGGGCATCCGCGGAAAGGAATTGAGGTTCTACTGGATGCCGCAAAAATGCTGAAGCCAAAATTTCCCGATATCCGGGTAGCCATAGCTGGTTTTATTAGCCATCGAAGCGGATATGGCAGGTATATCCGTAGGCGTATTCACGAATTAGATGATATCGCAATCGAACTGGGACCGTTAAATGCCTCACAACTGGCGCAAGAAATGGCAAGTTCACATGCATTCGTATCTCCTTCTTATATTGACAATAGTCCAAATTCTGTTTGCGAAGCCCAATTGGTCGGCATGCCGGTAATCTCAACATACACGGGCGGGGTGCCTTCCCTCATCGAGGAACATTGTACTGGCCTATTCTTTCCCACCGGTGATGCTCCCATGTTGGCTGCAAAATTATATGAAGTTTTCAAAAATGATGAATTGGCGACTCAACTGGGCGCCCAAGCACACCAGGTCGCATGTAGTCGGCATGATCCCAACGATATTGTTGATCAAGTGTTGGCAAGTTATGAGCATGTGGTGTATAGCAAAAATGATAGACAGAGAGAAACAATGGAAGTAGCAGTGTGAGAAAACTCAATAGAGATAGTCTTCCACATATGATCGGTTGCTTTGGCCGGGCTATAACAAGGCAATGGAGTACACTCTGGAACCGGTTGACGGCATACTGGTGGGGTGTTCAGCTTGGTTCTCGCTGCTCTTTTATAGGGCATGTACGGTTCAGGCGTCATCCAAAAAGCCGGATTGCAATCGGTGCATCATGCAAATTCAACTCATCAATGGGTTCAAACTCCGTTGGCGTCAATCGGCCATGCATTGTAACAACCATTAAGGAAGGGGCTGAAATTGAAATCGGCCTGGGGTGTGGTTTTAGTGGAACTACTATTGCTTGCGCGAAACGAGTTATATTGGGCGAAAACGTCCGATGTGGTGCTAACACGTTTATTATGGATACCGATTGGCACACTGATGATCCGCGCACAGGCCCGGACACTCCGGTGATCATTGGCAAAAATGTCTGGCTGGGTGTTAATGTCACTGTCCTTAAGGGCGTTACCATAGGCGAAAACACTTTGGTTGGAGCAGGAAGCCTCGTTGCGAGTTCTTTGCCACCTGGAGTAATAGCTATAGGTATGCCTGCAAGAGTTGTCAAAAAGATCGAAGCGGGCAGCCTTGAAACACTACAGACTCCTGACTGAAAAGAGAATCTGATATTGGATCTGGTAGCTGTATCAAATGGGTCTCGCCATGACAGAGCTGATAAATAAACCACATAATAAAAGTGCTAAATTTCTGGATTTACGGGTAGATTTGCGGATTTTGACCTATACAGTGTCCAGACAGATCGTCAGGAGCATTAAGATTTAGGATGCATTCGGGTATTATTAGGCATCAACGCATTCAGGAACACCATATTTGGAGTCATATGCGAAATGTCCAATTTAGTCTGAAGCATTACAGGATCAGAGGACCTTTCCATGAAAATTGTACTACGCATAATCATCATTATCGTTGTTCTTATTCTGGGAGCAGCGATGATTAAATTCACCGACCTCAAACGTCCGGTTAAAAAGCTTCTGCGCATTATATCCGGACCTGAACCGATTCTTATTGCTCCTTCGCAGCGCCGCAAAGGGACCTCCATCCTCTTTCTTCATCACAGCACCGGCGGTTATGTTTGGAACGGCGGTGTTGCGAAATGGATCAAGGCGTACAACCGTCGCAACGCCACCAGCTATAATATCGTCGAGCAGACATTCCCGAAAGGCACGTCTTATGGTTGGAGCAACTATCCATACGACTATTGGAACATCTGGGTTGCTCATCAGGGTGATGAGCCATATATGCGCGAGCCCACACTGGAAATGATTTGCGCGCAATACGATGTAATCATTTTCAAACACTGCTTTCCAGTGGGTAAAATTCTCGAAGATACTGGGAAGCCTGACGTCACCTCAAAGGAGAAGCGAATTGAAAACTACAAGGCGCAATACAAGGCGCTGAAAAAGAAAATGTGCCAATACCCCAATAAGAAATTCATCATCTGGACAGGCGCCGCACTTGTACGTGGGGTAACCGATGAGGCGGAGGCGACCAGGGCGCGTGCGTTTTTCGACTGGGTAAAAAACGAATGGGATGAGCCCGGAGACAATATTTTCCTATGGGATTTCTATATGCTTGAGACCGACGGAGAGCTATATATGAAGGACGAATACGCAGCCGATCCTACGAATTCTCATCCCAATCTGGTTTTCTGTAAGAAGGTCGCACCGCTATTTGCCCAGCGGATTGTCGATGTTATCGAGGGCAGGGGCGACGCTGCTTCGGCAACGGGTGAAAGATAACACAGGCACCGGATGACCGGGCTTATTAAAATGTTGATACATCACCGAGAAAAATGGCATCAGGGTGTGAAAGGCACCCGAACGAGGCACTATGAGTCTCGCCATATATATAGCCTCGAAGATTAAGATTAAACTCATAAACCGAATGTTTGCCCAAAGTACAGTTTATTGAGAATTTGCTTTGTTTGACTATCGGAGACAACTATATAACTTGAATTACGATGCGTCTCGAAATCAATGAATTATATGCTCGAAAGGTACCAGCGAGCCATGAGATGGCTAAGTTCGGTCGATAATGTGATGCCATAGATGAATAAGTGTGAAAAGCTAATCGGCATTTGATTATCTAACACCAAGTGAAGTCGCGGCTGCGTTTATCACCCGCGCCGCCGTGTAAAACTGTCTTGCTTTAAGAGGCCCACTACTATGAGCGATATTGATCAAGTTACACAACGCTGTGCAAAGTGCATTTTGCCGGACACATATCCTGGTGTCATGTTTAACCACGAAGGAGTGTGCAACTATTGTCTTGAATATCGTCCAGACCATCAGAATTTAGGCAAAGAGGCATTGGTAAATTTACTTCAATCTCGACCCAAAAGTGGTGAGTATGATTGTGTTGTTCCGCTTAGTGGAGGTAAAGATAGCACCTTTATTCTTTACTACATTGTCAAGGAACTGGGCTTGAAACCAATTGCAGTTAATTACGATTCCGGATTTCAGATAGAACTCGCGAGAGATAATGTCAGAAATGCCTGTGATATATTGGACGTACCCCTCGTATCAGCTACTGTTCCAGGAAATAGTCAGTTGAAGCTTTTGAAACAATGGATATTGCTATCAGAGAAAGTCGGCCGGCCTTATGGACCTTGTGGAGGAAACTGTGAGGCTATCCTCAGGAAAACTACGATCGATACGGCCAGAGCTAAGGGCGTGCCCTTTATAATATGGGGGAGTTCATCTATGGAGTCACTGAACAATAACATCTATTCGGACTACATAAATAAGGGGGAAAAAAAGGAACTCGACATCGTAAGAATGTTTAAATGGGTGGTGTCAAAATTGAAGGCCCTTTTCAAAGACATGGAGAAAGCAAAGAAGATTCCTGGAATGATTTATGCCCTTATTGGATATCATGCAATTATGTTTAATCTTATTAGTGTCTATCAGAGAATGAAATTAGGTTTTCCATTTCGACATGCTATAAAACCCAGATATGTGCCTCCATTTACGGAGGTGAATCCCACGTTTGTACATTTTTTCGATTACATTTCTTGGGATTCGATCAGCCACACTGAAACGCTAAAGACCAAGCTTAAGTGGAAGCATCCTGAGGGAAGAGAGTCTAGATTCGATTGTTTAATTCACTGCTTTGTAAATAGTGCCTATTTGCGGACTAATGGCATAACAACAGATGGCGCAAATTACTGTAATTTTATAAGAGAGGGAAGGATTGACAGGGAGTCAGCCTTGAATAATGAGAAAGCGATTGTTGAATCACTACGTGGTGAAATAAAGGAAATGCGCGAGCGAATTGGTTTAAAAGGACATGGCCGGCTAACCTCATAACATCAAAGTCTTTTTCCTTTGGGACTTCCATGCACTTGAGACCAACAGAGAGCTATATATGAAGGAAGAATATGCAGTAAGCTCCGGAGATTCCCATCCCAATCCGGCCTTTTGCAGGATTTCAAGTTTAAGTTTTTTAATAGCAACCGTACTTATTAGTATGTTGATTGAGAACCGTGGTCATGGTGAGGGGATTGAGTTTTTTGTCTCGCCACAGGGAAATGACGCTCATGCTGGAACGATGGTTCAACCATTTAGAACTCTCGAGGCAGCACGTGACACCGTACGCAGGTCGGATCACAGCCGAAAGGTAGTCGTCTGGTTACGAGCAGGTGTTTATGAACGTGAGAACCCTTTCGAATTGACCGACGAGGATTCAGGAACGCAGGGCAATCCAGTGGTTTATCGTGCATGGCCGGGTGAGGAGGTACGGATGGTGGGGGGAGTGGAGATAAAGGACTGGAAGTTTGTCAAAGACGAAGCGATCCTTGCCAGACTTGTCCCTGAAGCTTCGGGCAATGTGCTACAAGTCGACCTCAAGGATGCTGACATTAGTGATTACGGACAGGTCAAGAATGGTGGCATTGAGTTGTTCTTCGATGATCAGCCAATGACGTTATCGCGCTGGCCAAACAATGGACTTGTCACAATTATGGATCTTGTCGAACCCAATACAGTCAACATCTGGGGCATAATGGGCAGTCAGACTGGTAAGTTCATTTACGAGGGTGATCGGCCGAACCGCTGGTTCGACGAGAATGACATATGGGTTCACGGTTATTGGTTCTGGGAGTGGGCTGATGAACGCCAAAAGGTTGAATCGATTGATACCGAGAATCGGATTGTAACGATCGTACCTCCTTATCACAATTATGGGTATCGCATTGGGCAATGGTTTTACTGGTTTAACATCCTGGCTGAACTCGACACACCCGGTGAATGGTTTCTTGACCGAGAGAGTGATCTGCTGTACTTCTGGCCGCCGAAGCCTATCGAGAGCAATAGGGCGATTGTCTCGGCATCGAACGGGCTTTTGGTCTTAGACGGCGTCTCACATGTATTTATTGAGGGGGTGATCATAGAGACCTGTCGTGGCACGGCTATCACAATGAAAGACTGCGAACATGTCAAGATCGCCGGATGTGTCCTACGCAACCTTGGGAGCAAGGCCATCTATGTAGACGGTGGTCATAACAGCGGTGTTGTGAGTTGCCATATTTACCAGACCGGCGACGGGGGCATCGAATTGCGAGGAGGGGATCGCCCGTCACTGACACCTGGCGGGCATTATGCTGACAATAATCATATACACCATTGCAGCCGATGGAATCGCACGTATACACCAGGCATCGCAGTCGATGGGGTAGGCAACTCTGTTACGCATAACCTGATTAATGACGCTCCATATAT
>Ga0315545_1002637_pt1 | contig 15988 bp, 14 predicted proteins | sample SalMarSW160210MG_FD_203096 | JGI IMG/M metagenome (GOLD analysis project Ga0315545, IMG submission 203096) | Salt marsh sediment microbial communities from the Plum Island Ecosystem LTER, Massachusetts, United States - Salt Marsh Sediment SW1602-10 ...
AGTAGGCGGGCGTGCCGGTCGAGGCGAGCGTCGCGGCGATCTTGCGGCCGATGACGCCCGTCTTGCCCATGCCGGTGACGACGATGCGCCCCTGGCAGCCGTCGATCATGTTGACGGCGGCGTCGAACTGATCGTCGAGCTGGTCGGCGAGCCGGCGGATCGCGTCGGCCTCGATCGCGAGCACCTCACGCGCGACCTGCCGATCGGTTGCGACGTCCTGATCGCTCACGATCCCGACTCCTCACCCGGCGTGGCCTCGCTCTCGTCGGCGCCGAGCTGCTGCTTGAGCTGCTTGATCGCGGACTTGAGCGCGGCGATCTCGCCGGTTTGTTGCTCGATTACTCCCGTGGCAGCTTCCAGCGTCTGCGTCGACTCGTCAAGCGATTTCTGGAGCGAGGCGGCGTGCTCCTCGGCGGCGGTGCGTTTGGCTCGGGCCGTCTTGAGATCGGCGTCGAGCTTGGCGGCACGCTCCTTGGCGGCTTTGAGGTCGGCGTTGAGCTTGGCCACCAGCTCGGCGGCGGCTGTGAGCTTCGGCTCGAGCGTGGCGAGGCGGTCGTTGGCCGCCTCGAGCTCGGCGACGGCAGTGGCGCCTTGCGTCGCCTGGCTGCGCAGCACCTCGTGGTCGCCGAAGCGCGTCGCCACCGTCGTGCGCAGCGCATCGGCCTCGTCCTCGAGCTGCTTGACCCGGGCGGCGAGCTCGTCTGCCTGCGTGCGGAGCGCCTCGTGTTCGGCCTGAAGCGTCTCGTGGGCTGTCCGAAGCGTGTCCGCAGCATTCGTGGGGGTCTTGCCCTGGCCGGCGCCTTGAGGATTGCCGTGCGAGGCGACGCGGCGCTCGTCGCGCGTGATGCGCGCGAGCAGCACAAGATCGACGACGAAGAGGGCGACCACGGCGAGCGCGGCAATCCCAAGCGCGCGCCGGGCGGCCGGTGTCGAGGCCACAGCGTGCTACTCCCTGACGAGTGCTTTGAGTATCGTGTCGGCCACGAGCTGCTGGCCGGTCGTGTTCATGTACATCATCGTGACGCCCTCCTCGCCCGTCGACTCGTCGTCGCAGAACAGGTCCGTCCAATCGCCTTCGCGCAGGACGATCGCCTCGTGGACGTCGGCCAGCTCGACGTTGCGCTCGAGCGCGAGGCGTCCAAGGGCGAGCGCGAACACCTCGGCCTGTGCCGCCGCGCCGACGCGCGGCGGCGGCGTCACGAGGATGATCTTCGCCCCGCCGTGCGCGACGACGTGGTTCATCAGCAGGTTGAGGAAGGGGTCGATCGACTCCGGCGGCATTCGGGCCGTGATGTCGTCCTCGTCGAGCGAGATGACCACGACGTGCGGCTCGAAGCGCTCGATGGCGGCGCCGGCCTCGATCAGCCGCCTGACGGGGAAGTGATCGGGGGCGCCACGGTCGGTGGCGAAGCGGCGGATCGTGATCGCGCGCGATGGGAAGCGCGCCTTGAGCTTCTCGCCGAGCATGCCGCAGAACAGGGCCGCCTCGTTGGTGCCCGGCCCGACGGGACAGAGCGAGTTGTCGATGATCGCCACGCGCAGCGCCTCGGGCGACTCGGCCAGCACGGCGGCGATCGGCTCGCGCCGAAGCGCGGTTGGCTGGGTCACCTTGATCACAAGGTGATTGCCCTCGGTGTCGACGAGGCTCGGGTCGTGCGAGGCGAGCTCGGGGAACGGGTCGGTGTCGGGCACGACGCGCAGGCTCGTGCGCGCGAACTCCACGTGGCCGAACCGGGCGACGCTGGTCACGCTGAAGCCGCCCGGCAGGTTGGGCAGCTCGACTTCGAGGACAAGCTCCCGCTCGAGCGCCGATTCGGCCGTTCTGAGCACGCGGTAGGTCACGACGGCCGGCACCGGCAGGCCGGGCAGCTCAACGGTCTGCTCGAACTCGCCGCGTGCCCGCGCGTCGTCTTCGGCCGGTCCGCTGGTGCCCGGTCCGGTCAACGATTCGGGTGACCGAAAGCGTGAGTGCGACCTGGACCGGGCCGTCGAAGGCCCGGAGGCATACTCGGCCCGCCGCGCGCGCGTGGGCGTGAAGAAGCTCACCGGCTCGGCGAGCAGCGTCGCCGTGTGCCCCTGCCACTCGATGCGCTGCTCGACGACGAGGTCGGCAAGGGAATCGGCCATGAGCTTGAGCCCGAGCCGGATCAGCACGGTGGGATCGGCGTCCGGACCCGAGCCGGCGTCGCCGCGGACGATCTTGCGCGGCTCCTGCTCGTCGAGGATCACCTCCACCGTCGTGCCCACGTCGGCCGGGAGAGAGATCGTGCGCGAGAACCCGCTCTCGAAGCCGAGCGTGTCGCGCGCCGTGAGCGTCACCGTGTACGTGCCGGGTTTGTCGTACGTGTGCTCGGGCTCGGGACCGGTGCCCGTGCCGCCGTCGCCGAAGTCCCACCGGTACGAGGCGACGGAGCCGAGGCTGGACGTGCACAGCGTGCGGAAGCGGACAGACGAGAGCACCGTGTCGGTTCGCATCAAGCCGACCTGCCCGGCGAGGCTGGCCGTGAAGTAGGCGTCAAGCGGTTGCTTGAAGCGTTGGCGCGCCACGACGGCAAAGGCGACGTCGCTGGGGAATGCGCCGGGGGGGATGGTGGTGTAGTCTCCCCGGCTGGGCGGCCGCCATTCGAGTCGGGCGATGTAGCTCGTCGGGTGGCGGCTGAAGACCCAGAAGGCAAGCTGGTGGTCGCCCCGTTCGAGGAAGATCGAGTCGTCGCTCGTGAAGTTGCCGAGCGCGCGCGTCTGGCTCAGCCGCAGCTCGCCGTCGAGGAACAGGTAGGCGAGGCCCGTCACTTTGAAGCGGATGCCGTAGGCACCGGCCTCCGGCGCGCGCAGCACGCCCTCGTAGAGGGCCAGGCAGCGCGGCGTCCGGGGCGAGAACGGATTGGCCGCGTCGTCGATCTGGGCTCGCTGGCCTGTGCCGATCACGTCGGACGCCTGATCGAACGCGGTGCGGAACTCGTCGGGGCTCGCGATCGTGGCGCCGCGGTAGCTGCGCATCTCGAGCCGGACCCCACCCTGCTGTACCGGCAGGCCGGCGACGGCCAGCGGCCTGGCGTTGGGGTTGCCGTAGTAGACGTAGTAGGTCGAAGTGCGGTTGTCGGCGAGCTTGAAGCGGACGCTGACGATGTCGGCATCGGCGCCGAGGATAACGTGCGGGACGACGCGGCCATCGGCGGTGGTCACGCGGACGTCGGCGCGATCGGGCCGTGCCGCGGCACCGACCTCGATCGTCGTGCCGCCGGTCGGGAACCGCTCGAGGTACTCGGGCCGGTCGACGCGCACGATCTGGCGCCAGGGCCATGCCGGGTTGAACCACGGCGCGGTCTGCGGCCCCGTTGGAGCGGCGCTCTTTGCCTCGGTCCCGCGCGCCGGGAGCGCGCAGAGCACCGCACCTGATGCCACGACCAGAGTCAGGAAAGCTCTGCCTAAGCTGGGGGCGTTCAAGATTGTCCTCCCACCGGCGGACTTGCCGTCCGCGACCGGACTACCCAGTCCGCGCACGGGCCTCCCGGCCCGCGTGTGCCAGCCACATGCTACTTGCCCCGGCCGCACGCGGTCAACGCCGAACGCGCGCGAGGCTCGCACCTTTCGGTTTGACTCCTTCCCTGCACGGCGGTTCCACGGCGCTGGTTCCGCAACAACCCCAATCACCGGAGCAGGGATCTTGCCGGTCGAGAGGCCGTTGAGCCACGAGGTGATGGCGCTTGGCGTGCACAGCGAACGGGCCGACAAGCGCCAGCGCCGTAGGCGCGGCAGGCGGTAGCCTGGGCCGTCAGGCCCAGGTGAGAGTCCGCCATTGATGGAGAGCCCCATAGGGGCGACAGATCCTCGTCGAGAATAGGACGCTAGCGCGCTCGCATTGGCCCTGCCGCGCCGATGGCGCTCGTGCTTGTTTATTGCACCTTCGAGTTCCTGGGCCTCACGGCCCAGGCTACCGCCTGGCGCCGCTCCGCGGCTGCGATCAACCACCGTGAGCCCGCCGTATCCGCCGATTCCGCGATAAGAAAGGTGTTGGCCGAGGAAGGCCCTTGCTGTTAGGATGGGACTGCAGACGGGGTTGCTCCGAGGTCATTCGTGGGGAACGAGATGGGGACGCGCCCGCCAGTCCGGCGTTCGCTCGGCTTCACGCTGGTCGAGCTGCTTACTGTCATCGGTGTGTTGGGCATCCTGCTGGCGCTCCTCTTCCCGGCCGTCAACGGCGTGCGCAATCGGTCGCGTACGCTCGTGTGCCAGTCGCGTCTTGGGCAGTGGGGGCAGGCGTTCGGGCTGTATGCTGGGGACTGGGACTCGCTCTGGCCGCACACCGACTCGAACTACGGCCTCGTGCGCGCCGACGGCGGCAACCCGCCGGGCGAGTGCTGCTGGGTTGACGTGCTGCCGCCGTACATGACCCTCAGGCCGATGCGCGAGCTGCGCGACGCCGGCAAGCTGCCCGACGACGAGACGATCTACCAGTGCCCGTCGGCCCTGCCCGAGCCCGGCAAGCCTGCCTTCGACTACGAGACCTTCGGCTACTACAGCTACGCGATGAACTCGTATCTCGAGGCCGATTTCCACGGCTGGGACTACCCGCCGTTCGTCGATACCGAGCTCATCGTGCGCGACGACATCACCGTGCTGGTCTTCGACCAGAACCTCGACCCCGACGTCGTGCCCGAGATGGGCGAGTCCGAGAAGCGCGAGGAGGCGGGCATGTTCCCGTCGTACTCGGTCGGCATGTTCACGCTGCGGCACCATCGCGGCGGCAACGTGCTGTTCTGCGACATGCACGTCGAGCATCTCCGGCGCCGGATGTGGCTCGAGTCGTGGCCGCCGCGCGCCGACGCCTGGGTCCAGTTTTTTCCGTACTAGGGGGACGCATGACGCGCCAGCGGGGAATGACGCTCGTCGAGCTTCTGGCGGTCCTGAGCATCGTGGGGCTGCTCATGACGATGCTCGTCACGTCGTTCCAGGGCGTGCGCCGCCGCGCGCGCGTCGTCGAGTGCAGGCACAACCTTCGGCAGCTCTGGTTCACCCTGCGCGGCTACGCGCAGGACAACGACTTCAGGCTTCCGGAAGGCGACACGAACCCCGACCAGTTGACGGCAGCATCGGCTGAAGCACTCCGGAAGCTTCTCGGCGGAAAGGTCGACCAGCTCTACTGCCGCACGTATCCACTGCGCCGCGAGAACCTCGGCGGGTGGGAGGATGCGATCGACGACGGGAACGCGTCGTTCCGCCCTCGCATCGGCTACTTGTACCTGGCCGGCTCGCGCTACGAGAACTGGAACGTGCCGAGTGAGCAGCTACCCGACGATTTCGGCGGCGCGCGCCACATCGATTCGGTCGGGAACCAAGTCGGCGGCGCGACCGGCGCCGTCTGGGTGGTCGATTTCGCACGCTGCTCGACGAGCGCGGCGTCGGGCCGGAACACACCGGGCAATTGGATCCTGGCGAGCCACCCGCCGCAGCGCGTCCAGAAGACGGCTGGCCGCGAGGACTACCGCTTGCCCGACGGCGCCAACGTCATGTTCGAGGACGGTCACGTGACGTTCCGCTCGTTCGCCGACCTGCGCCCGCGCCTGATCCGCGCGGGCAGCGTCTACTACTGGTGAGAGCACTCGTAAACCCGTTCGCAAGTGCGATGACGGATCGTCATCGAGCGTGTATCCCCGCGAGCGTGTAGTGGCACGGGCGTCCCGCCGAAGCCCGGGAAGGGGCGATAGAGGCGGTCTCTATTGCTCGCGCACGACCGGGTTCGTGAGCTGGCCGATGCCGTCGACGTCGACGGTCACCGTGTCGCCCGGGCGCAGGAAGACGGGCGGCTCGCGCTTGAAGCCGACGCCCGGCGGCGTGCCGGTGAAGATGACGCTGCCGGGGTAGAGCGTCATGCAGCGCGACACGTAGCTCACAAGCTGCCGGCACGAGAACAGCATGTCGGACGTGCGCGCGTCCTGCATCACCTCGCCGTTGACGAGGCACCGGACGCGGACGTCGTCGGGGTCGAGGTCGGTCTCGATCCACGGCCCGATTGGCGCGAACGTGTCGAAGCTTTTCGCACGCGTCCACTGCTTGTCGAGGCGGAACTGGCAGTCGCGCGCGCTCACGTCGTTGCCGCACGTGTAGCCGAGTACGGCGTCGAGCGCTTCGTCGTCCGAGAGGTTCTTCACCTCGCGGCCGATGACGATGACGAGCTCGCCCTCGTAGTCCACCTCGTCGGGCGCCATCGCGGGCAGGACGATGGGCGCGTCAGGGGCCGAGATCGCGTTCGCCGTCTTGCACAGGATCGCGGGGGCGTCGGGCGGCGCCATGCCCGTCTCGGCCGCGTGCGCGGCGTAGTTCATCGCGATCAGGATCACCTGCCTCGGCACGACGGGCGCGAGCAGCCGGCCCTCGGCGCGCGCGATCATCCGGTCCGTGAGCTGCCCGTGCTCGATAACCCGGAAGCCCTCGTCCTCGACGACCACCTGCAGCGTCCGGCCGTCCGCCTCGCCACCGACCACCTCAATCCTGCCGATCCGCATGCCGCGTCCTTTCTCACGTGCGGGCCGAGCCGTTCATCCCGTGCGCCACCCTACTCCGCCCGACGGCGGGACACAAGACGCACGTGTCAGGCGAATAGGGGAGCGGGAAGATTGGAGGCGGCACCCGGATTCGAACCGGGGATCAGGGATTTGCAATCCCTTGCCTTAACCACTTGGCCATGCCGCCCCGTGTGCAGAGGCCCATGTTATATGCTCCGCCCGCCGCCGGTGTCAATACGCCTCGCGGGCGCCTTCCCGCATTCACCCTCTGCGGTCTCTGCGCCTCTGCGAGACATCTGGTTCTTCCTCTCGCAGAGGCGCAGAGCCCGCAGAGGGGAGTGCCGGTAGGTGGCCGGGCACGTGCTATAATCAGACCGCTTTGAGACAGACAGGCAAGGAGATCGTATGGCGCTGCGAGGCATACTCAGCAAGCTCAAGACGGGGCTGAAGAAGACACACGACCGGATCACCGACCCGCTTGTGCGGCTGGTGACAGGCCGGCGGGTGGATCAGGACACGCTCGACGAGCTCGAGGCCACCTTCCTCCAGGCCGACATGGGTGTCGAGACGACCGACCGGCTCCTCGGCGTGATCCGCGAGACGTACAACGAGGAGGGCCGGGTCGAGATGGCCCGCCTTGTCGAGCGGCTCGAGGCCGAGCTCGTCGGCGAGCTGAGTGAAGACGCCTCACCCCTCAACGTGGCGCCCCAGCCGCCGACCGTCATCCTTGTTGTCGGTGTCAACGGCACGGGCAAGACGACGACGATCGCCAAGCTCGGCAAGATGATGATCGACGACGGCAAGCGGGTGCTGTTCGCCGCGTGCGACACGTTCCGCGCGGCCGGTATCGAGCAGCTCGGCATCTGGGCCGACCGCGTCGGCGCCGACCTCGTCAAGCACCAGCACGGCGCCGATCCCGCCGCGGTCGCGTTCGACGCCGCCGAGGCCGGGCTTGCGCGCGGGACCGACTGCGTGATCATCGACACCGCCGGCCGGCTGCACACGAAGGTCAACCTCATGGAGGAGATCAAGAAGATCCAGCGGACGCTCGGCAAGAAGATCGCCGGCGCGCCGCACGAGACGCTGCTCGTGCTCGACGCCACGACGGGCCAGAACGCGCTGCAGCAGGCGCGGCTGTTCAACGACGCGCTCGGCCTGACCGGCCTCGTGCTCACGAAGCTTGACGGCACGGCCAAGGGCGGTATTGTGGTGTCCATCCAGCGCGAGTTGCATATTCCCGTCAAGTTCATCGGGGTGGGCGAGGGCTTCGACGACCTGCAGCCGTTCGTCCCCGCCGAGTTTGCCCGAGCCTTACTCGAGTAGGGCCGCGCTAGTCGAGTAGCGCCGCCCTGCTAGAATAGCTGCCGGAGGCCATCCAGGATGTGTGGCCAGGCCAACAGCCCTCACGAAAGCTTGATGCGCCGCGCGCTCGAGCTCGGCGCGCTCGGTAAGGGCACGACGAGCCCGAACCCGCGCGTCGGCGCCGTGGTCGTCAAGGACGGCCGCATCGTCGGCGAGGGCTACCACAAACGCGCCGGCAAGGACCATGCCGAGGTGATCGCCCTGCGTGCCGCCGGCGACGCGGCGATGGACGCGACACTCGTCGTGACGCTCGAGCCGTGCTCGACGCCTGGCCGCACGCCGCCGTGCACGAACGCCATCATCGAGGCCGGGATCAAGGAGCTCGTCTACGGCACCGAGGACGCGAATCCTGATCACTGCGGCCGCGGCCTCGAGATGCTGCGCGCCAGCGGCGTGCACGTCGTCGGCCCGGTGCTCGAGGCCGACTGCGAGGCGCTCAACGAGGGATGGCCGAAGTTCATCACCGAGGGGCTGCCGTTCGTTACCGTCAAGGCGGCGATGAGCCTCGACGGCAAGCTCGCCACGACCACGGGCGAGTCGCACTGGATCACCAACGACCGCTCGCGCGCCCACGTCCACCGGATGCGCTACGAGACCGACGCCGTCCTCGTCGGGCTCGGTACGGTCAGCAAGGATGACCCGCAGCTCACGCCGCGCGGCGAGTTCGCCGATCACCTCGGCGCCCGCGCCGAGCCGCACTGTCCCTGGCGTGTTATCGTTGACGGCGCCGCCGGCATCCCGCTCGACGCCACCGTGCTTACCGACGAGTGGCGCGAACGCACGATTGTGGTGACCACCCTCGACGCGCCCGAGCACAAGCGCGAGATGATCGAGGAGACGGGCGCCGAGGTGCTGAGCATCGACGGCGATCTGGACAACGTCGACCTGCACGACCTCATGGTCGCCCTGGCCGATCGCGGCATCGTCTACGTGATGATCGAAGGCGGCTCGAAGGTCTTCACCAGCGCTTTCAAGGCGGGCCTGGTCGACAAGGTGGCGCTGTTCTACGCGCCGATGCTCATCGGCGGTCGCGACGCGCCGGTCCTGATGGGCGGGACCGGCGTCGCCACGCTCGACGACGCGATCGCACTCACGAAGATCCAAACCACTCGGTTCGGCGACGACCTCCTCGTCGAGGCCCGCGTGCAGGGCTAGTTGTCGCTCAAGGGCCGTCTTGGCAGGCGGCGAGGACCTTCATGACGGCGCTTCGCCCACACCTCCTTCTTGCCCTTATCTGCCGGCGTACGTGGACCCACTCACCGGCGTCTCTACGCCCGTGCAGTCAGGGGCAGGAAAGCGCGCATGATTTCCTTCCTGGCCCTTACGCCATCCTTGGTCTTCTCGATCAACTGCATTTCGACCAAGGCGTTCACGTCGCGCGTGATCGTTTTCGAGGTCTTGCCTGAGTAGTCCTCCGCAAGGCGAGGCGTGATCGCGCGGATGTCTCGTAGCGGGACGTGACGGAAGAGCGTGACGCCCTGGCTGACTGCGGACAAGGCAAGCACCAACTCCTTTCGCCTTATGTCCGTTGGCGAAATTCTGCCGCGGAATTTCTCATTCACGAAGTCTCGCCACGCAACCTCGAGTGCCTGCTCCCGGATTTCCTCTAGCTGGTCCACCAGCCCGTCTCTGAGCCCCTCCACCGCGTAATGGACGAACTCGAGGATGCCGTTCCCGCGTTGGGTGGAACGCTCCAGTTGCCTGTAATACTCGGCCCGCGTCCTGTTGTAGTGATTGCTGAGGAGATGTGCGGCGGGGTCAGGCACACCCGACGAAATCAGAATCTGGAACTCAGCCAGGCGCGCCGTGCGCCCATTCCCATCACCGAAAGGGTGGATCCAGACGAGATAAAGATGGGCGACCACGGCCTTCAGGATGGCATAGACGACTCGGTTCTCGTCCGGGCCTTCGAACTCTTCGCCGTTCAGCCAGTCGCACAGCCTCTCCAAGAGGTAAGGGCAGTCTTCACCTGGTGGCCCAAGATAGCCGCCAACCCCCACCCTGTACGTGCGTATCTCGCCAGGGATGACCCCTTCCTGCAAGCTCAGACGCCGCAGGACCGCGCGATTCATGTCACAGATCCCCGCGACGCTCAAGCTTGGCAGGGCACCGCTTGCGATATCCGTGTAGATGCGATTGCATTCAGAGATGATGTTCTCAATCTCCTGCTCCAGATACTCCTGTGAAGGGGGAAGACGGAGCGTGCCCTCCAGGTGCTGGTGCACTTGCTCCTCGGAGAGGGTGTTCCCTTCAATCGCATTGGTGGCAAGCGCTCCCTTCACAAGGTAGACCTGGCGCATTCGCTCCGCTCTCAGGGGCTCAAGTGGGGTGCCAGCCAGGTGGCTGCACTTGGACTGGCACTCGGCAAGGAGCATCCACAGCGAAACAGGAGCTTGCCCCATTTCGATTGAGAACGTCAGAAACGGATGCGTCTGCTGATATGTCCTCATGCCTGTCTCTCCTTACCTTCTGCCGCCCCGGGAGTTATCATAGAACGGTCTCTCATTATGTCCATAGATTAGCACGATGTTTGAGCGCCGTCAAGACCTTCCATCGAGAGAAATGCCAGCGCCAGAGAGTACATGAACGGCCTGGCGAGCACTTCTAAACCCGGGATTCCGTCTCTCGCTTCTCCCCGTGCGACATCGGGGTCAGAATCCAGCAGGAGGCCCTGCCCAGGTAGCTTCAGGCAGCCTTCACGCGGGGGAGCCGGCGTGCTATATGTATTGCGTGCGCAACAACCCCAAAGGACGCCGCTGATGTTCACTGGGCTTGTGGAAGCGGTAGGGATGTTTGAGGGCCTGACCAAGGCGATGGGTCGGCCCCCGCGGCTGAGCGTGCAGGTACCGCGCGAGCTCGGGCCGCTGAGGGTCGGTGACAGCGTCGCCGTCAACGGCGTCTGCCAAACCGTGATCGAGATTGGCCGCAGCACCATCTCCATGGACGTGCTCGAGGAGACGCTCGCGCGCACAAACCTGGGCGATCTGCACGCCGGTGCGCGCGTCAACCTCGAACGCGCCGCGACACCGACGACCCATATGGGCGGCCACCTGGTGACCGGCCACGTCGACGACACCGGCGTCGTGCTCGGCCGCTCGCGCGCCGGGCCCGACTGGGTTTACGAGATCGGCGTGAACCGCAAGTACATGGCGTTCATTGCGCCCAAGGGTTCGATCGCCGTCGACGGCGTCAGCCTCACCGTCGTCGAGACGCAGGCGGCCTCGTTTGAGGTCCACGTCATCCCCCGCACGTTCGAGCACACGACGCTGCGGGATCGCGCCGTGGGGAGCCGGGTCAACATCGAGATCGACCTGATCGCCCGCTACATCGCCAACTTCATCGAGCGCAGCGGCCCCGAGCGCGTCGAAGGGGAGGGAACCGGGGCCGATTCGGCGAAGCTCACCAAGGACTTCCTCGCCGAGCACGGATTCGCGTGATGGCTCAGACGACGACCATCATCGTCGGCTTCTGCCTGGTCGGCGTCGTGACGTGGACCGTCCTGTACTGGTCCACCGAGCGCTTCCTGAGGGTGTTCCTCGCTCTGTCCGTCGCGCTGCACGTCGTGCTCTTCGTGATCCCGTTCGCCGTCGGCAAGAGCGCCCCGGCCGAGGCCGCGGGCCCGCGCCTCATTGCGTACACCATCGTCCAGGGCGCCGACGAGCCGACCCTCGACCTCGGGGAGATCGACATGCCCGAGGAGGCCGAGGACGTTGACGACGCGCCGGCCAGCGAGCTCATCGGCGAGGACGCCATTGTCGTCCAGGCTGCGCGCGAGGAGCACGTGCCCGCCGGCGTTGTGGACGCCGACCTGCCGAAGATCGACGACACGACGTGGTTCGCGTTCGACGAGCACCCCGGCGCCGCCAGCTACCGCAAGGAGCTGCAGCGCACGATCCAGCGCCACTTCGAGGTGCCCGAAGCGATCGAGGCGCGCGGCTACGAGGGCCGGCTCAAGGTCTGGTTCACGCTCGGGCGCGACGGCCGGCTGCTCTACTCGTTCCTCGACCCGACGATGCGCAGCGAGAACGACGAGATCAACCGGCTCACCGAGGAGAACTTCCAGAAGATGGCCGACAAGTTCCCGCCCTTCCCCAAGGGCGTGAAGGACTACGACGTGCGCTTCTACGTGATCATCGACTACCGCATCTTCCGGCGGGCCGAGGGCGACCCGCCCTGCATCGGACGGAACCGTTAGCCGATGGCCGCGGCGGCGCGCTCGTCACGGCTTGCCCGGTTCGTCTACTTCATCCTCGGCCTGTTGCTGCTGCCGGCGTGCGTGGCGCTGACGGTCACCTGCGTGCGGGCGATCGCGCTCGCCGACGACCTCGGGTCGAACCTGCTCGTGTTCGGCTGCGGGTTCGTCTCGCAGCTCACATTCTTCCTCGTCTTCAACAAGCCGATCCGCACCTACGTGATCGGCCACGAGCTGACGCACGCGCTCTGGGTCGTCCTAATGCGGGGGCGGGTGAGGCGGATCCGGGTCCGGAAGCGGAGCGGCTACGTGCGCGCGACGAAGCTCAACCCGCTCATCGCGCTCGCGCCGTACTTCTTCCCGATCTACATGCTCGTCGTGATCGGCCTCTACTACCTGGCCGGGCTGTTCGTGCCGGTCGACCGGTACGTCGGCGTGCTGCTGTTCGCCGTCGGGTTCACGTGGTCGTTCCACCTGCTGCTCAACACGTGGATGCTGGCCCACGAGCAGGACGACGTCCGCGTCGCCGGCGTGCTGTTCTCCTACATCGCCATCTACCTGCTCAACGTCGTCGTCCTCGGCCTGCTGCTCTGCTTCGTCTCGACGAGCATCACGCCAAAGAACCTCGCGACCGCCGCCTGGCGCGACCTCGCCTACGCCTACACGCTGGTCGCCCGGCCGTTCCTGTAGCGGGCGTCAGCGCGAGAACGGGCAGAGCGTGCGGAACGGGCACGCGCTGCCGTACGGGCAGAAGCCGGTCCGGGCAACGAACGGGCTGATGATGATGCTGAGCACGAGATACGCGCCGGCCCCGATGAACACGATGAGCACCCAGCGCGGCACACCGCCGACGGCGCCGAGCGCGTCGAGCAGCAGGGCCACCCCGGCGATGACCACGATGAGGGCTGTCCAGACCGGAAAGCCGATTCGTCTTTTCATACCACGCCTCCCGAGTGTGATCGCCCAAGCGTACACCGCCCGGCGGCACCGCGTCACGCCGATTCCCCCTGCTGCCGTCAGTGTCCCGTCATGGGCAGCGGCTTTCCCTGGAACCTGGGCAGAGGCGGGCCGGTCATAACGAACGCGCCCCGGCCCGATGCCGCTTGCCGGGCGCGGACGCAGGGTGCTACATTGCCCCAAGAGGTGTTCCGACCGAACGAGGATCTCGGCCGTGCGCTTGCTTATGAGCCTGATGATTGCCGTCGCGACGATGCTGAGCGTCGTCGCGTCGCCGGCCGCCGAGGAGCAGCCCGAGCCGGCGGAGGCCCGGGTCGTCATTGCCACCGGCGACTCGCTGCACGGCACCGGCTTGACGCTTACCGACAAGGCGGTCCTGATCGAGACGCCCTACAGCGGCACTGTCGAGATCGACCGGCGCGCGGCTGCCGGGATCGTCTTCGGCTCGGCCCGCGACGAGCAGGTGCTGGCCGCAGCCGCCGACCGCGACGTGGTCCAGCTCACGGGCGGCGACAAGATCTCCGGCGACGTGGTCAGGACGGCCGACGGCGCGGTCGTGGTCAAGGCGTTCTATGCCGGCGGCCGGGAGTCGCAGATCGAACTCGACACGATCGACTTCATCGCCTTCGCCAAGCCGGGCGACGACGAGTCGTTCGAGCTGACGGCCGACCCGGTGCGCGTGATCCTGACCAACGGCGACGTCGTCGGTGGCACGCTCGCCGGCTTCAAGCGGGACGTCTTCCGGCTCGAGACGCAGTACGCCGGCGTGCTCAGCTTCACGCTGGCCGACGTGCAGTCGGTGCACAACACCGCGACGAGCCACCAGTTCTATCCCGGCGGGCCGGCCGACGCGTTCGTGGAGTTGCTCGAGCACTCCGGCTGGTTGGAGCGCGAGCCGGGCAAGCTGTTCCTCTCGCTCATTCGCGGCCTGCTGAACCGGGGCGACCCCGAAGGCGCGATCCGGCTCCTGGGCCGGATGGCGCGCTACGACATCCAGCCGTGGACCTACCAGGAGGTCGCGCGCGCCTTTGAGCAAGCCAAGCAGCCCGACGCAGCCCTCGTGTGCTACGAGCGGATGTACGCGTTCCGTCACCGCAATCCGTACATCTACAGGCAGCTCTACGACGCGTACATCGCCAGCGACCGCCACGCGAAGGCTGCCGAGATCTACGAAGAGCTGCTCAAGGAGCCCGACGGACAGAACGCCGGCTACGGCCTCGGCGAGCCGCAAGTGCGCGTGGCGCTCGCCGAGGTGTACAACAAGCTCGACGAGCACGAAAAAGCCATCGACCACCTGCGGCGCGTGCTGGGCGCGACCGGCGTCGACGAGACCACGCGCGCCAAGGCGAGCGAGCTGCTCGTGAGCACCTTCGAGAAGGTCGGACGGCTCGACGAGCTGATCGACAAGTACCTCGCCGAGGCCGACGAGCTCGACGCGCAGCTCGGCCGCGATCACGTCGCCCTCGTCGGGCGCTACGTCGAGCTCGGCAAGCTCGCCAAAGCCCGGCTCGAGATCGAGCAGCTCGAGCGGCTGGGTCTCGACGACGCTGCCGCGACGGCCAAGGCGCTGCTCGACGCCGAACACGAGCGGCTGGACGACGAGACGGACACCGACACCGAGGATGAGGGTGAGGACTGACGCGATGCCGGACCAACACGACCCGGTCACCGATGAGATGCAGACGGACAACCCGCCTGCGACCGAGGCGCTTGTCGGCGACGACCTCGCGGCCGTCGAGAAGCTCAAGGCTGGCTACCGGACTATCGTCGACGAGATGGGCAAGGTCATCGTCGGCCAGCACGAGGTGATCGAGCAGTTGCTCATCTCGCTGTTTTCGCGCGGCCACTGCCTGCTCGTCGGCGTGCCCGGGCTCGCCAAGACGCTCATGATCCGCACGCTCGCCAAGGTGCTCACGCTCAGCTTCAAGCGGATCCAGTTCACGCCCGACCTGATGCCGTCCGACATCACCGGCACCGACATCATCCAGGAAGATCCCAAGAGCGGCGAGCGCAAGTTCGTCTTCCTGCACGGGCCGGTGTTCGCCAACATCGTGCTTGCCGACGAGATCAACCGCACCCCGCCCAAGACCCAGGCCGCCCTGCTCGAGGCGATGCAGGAACACCAGGTGACCGCCTCGGGCCGGCTCTACAAGCTCGACGAGCCGTTCTTCGTCCTCGCCACCCAGAACCCGATCGAGCAGGAAGGCACCTACCCGCTGCCCGAGGCCCAGCTCGACCGGTTCATGTTCAACGTCAAGGTCGACTACCCGAGCGAGGACGAAGAGCTCGAGATCATCCGCACCACCACGAGCGGCGAGCTGCCCGAGCTCGAAACCGTCCTGAGCGCCGACGAGATCGACGAGCTCCAGGAGATCGTCACCCGCACGCCCGTGCCCGAACACGTCTACCGCTACGCGCTGCGGCTCGCGCGCATGACGCGCCCGCTCCAGGACGACGCGCCCGAATGGATCCGCGACTGGGTCAGTTGGGGCGCCGGCCCGCGCGCGTCGCAGTACCTCGTGCTCGGCGCCAAGGCGCGCGCCATCCTCAACGGCCGCTACGCCGCCCTGCTCGAGGACGTGCGCGCCGTCGCCCCCGCCGTGCTCCGGCACCGGATCGTCACCAACTTCAACGCCGAGAGCGAAGGCGTCACCCAGGACGACATCGTCGCCAAGCTCATCGCCGAGCTCCCCAAGACCGAGGAGGACTACACCGTCCGGGTCTGAGCGCCGCGTGCCGAGAGGTGCCTTGCCTCGTGAGAGCGCAGTGTGTGGTGACAATCGAGTCCCCGCAGGGGACGACATGATGTAGCCACGGGCGTCAGCCCGTGGATCGTAAGCACGAAGAGAATCAAGCCCCCGCAGGGGGCGACATCTGCAATGTCTCGTCGCCAGATGTCGCCCCCTGCGGGGGCTCGCATGCGTCCGTGCAATCTGATCCACGGGCTCACGCCCGAGGCTACAAGATACCGCCC
>Ga0315545_1002639_pt1 | contig 15981 bp, 18 predicted proteins | sample SalMarSW160210MG_FD_203096 | JGI IMG/M metagenome (GOLD analysis project Ga0315545, IMG submission 203096) | Salt marsh sediment microbial communities from the Plum Island Ecosystem LTER, Massachusetts, United States - Salt Marsh Sediment SW1602-10 ...
TGCTTAGAGACAGAAAGTGTTACCGATATATGAATAAGAAGCTACATGATAAGAAAATAAAGGAATACAAAAAGTTCTTGGCGAAAAATAAATAAGGGGGGTTGACTTTCTCTCATAGTCACAAAGAAAAAAAGAACACACAAAGTACACAGAGACAAAAACTTAAATTTTGTTTGTTTAAAACCCAACCTTTCCCAAAATTAGGAATAACGAATCACACGAATAGTACGAATAAAAACAAAAGAAATTCTATTTGTAATTAATAAAAAATATTCTTAATATATTTGTGTAATTTGTGCAATTTGTTGTTAAAAAATGGGGTGTGGGGAAAAACAGTAAAAACTTTCTGTTATTTGTTGTTGGTGCCATCAATTGGCAGCTCTGGTGCTATGATGGATAGGCTCTGGTAAGGAGTGGTCTTATCAGAGCCTAAAAAAACGGAAGTGTTGGTAAGCTAAGGGTTCTTAAATATAATTTATGGTTAATTCGAGAGTACCTTTTATATCGGCAGGAAGCTTCAGGTTGTTTAATTCTCTTTTTACCGACTTTTTAAGGCATCCTTCGCATACTTTTCCTTTAGATGTTTTGTAGTTTTTGATTTCGAACTTTTTGATTTTACCTGCTTCTATTTCGATTTGTATAGTTAAAGTCTTAAGATTCCAGTTTTTTAAGATAACTTCAAATCCCGCCTCAAGTTGGTCGGAAAGAATTTCTTTCAGTTTCTTCAGGTTGGTTTTTGGACCTAAGGTTGCTTTGTTAATATAGAAGTTTGCCCTTATTTCCTTTTGTTCCGCAGGAGTTCCTCCTGACAGATCTAAGCTGGTTGATGGAGCATATTCTGTTGCTGCTTTCATCATGACGCCTCGACCCCCTGTTAATCCTGGCGCTGAAGCATAACCTCCTACTGCATAATCGCTCACACCTTGAGGAAGAGGTAGGGGCTGTTTTACGGTAACAACTTCTCCTGTTTCGCGTATCATCTTATCTACCGCGACAAATGAGGTATATTGGGTCATAAGATGGTATTTAAGTCCGAGTTTGGTTACTTCGTCTTTCACGTCTGTCCCTACTTTCCCGTAATCGTCCAGTTTCGCAATTCTCTCTCTTGCCCACAGATATTTGATTGCAGAATTGTCTTTATCTTCCATAGAAGGTTTAACGTTTATTTCTTTTTTATAATTACCATTTGCCGTTTGACCGGTTATAATTATATTTCCATCGGCTTTTTTGTACTTGCCGAAAAGGACAAGAGGTCTTTCGGCAAAGAGATCAGGTACGCTGATTGGTTCGATATCGTAAGCATCGAATCCTTTAAAAGAAGATTTTATATCGGTTAGCAGAGGGTTTTGAATATAGTTTAAAAATCTATCGGCTTTCTCCTCAGCTTCACTTTGGTTTATAACGATAAAAGGTTCGCCTTTTCCGGCGCGCGCCATTCCTTCGATGAGGTAGCGATTTACGGATGAACCTATGCCGAAAGCAAAGAAATTATTCTCTCCGAGATTTTCTCTTATGTGGTCAAAAGCTTCTTTCTCCACGGAAATGTATCCATCGGTAGCGGCTACAATAATTCTTGATAGGCCTTCTTTTTTGGGAAGAGTCGATATTCTGTTTAGAGCATCGAGTAATCTCGTTCCGCCCCCGCCCATCTGAGACATAACCATTTCTATTGCTTTCTTTTTGTTCTCTTTTGTCGCGGAGAGCGGTTCAGGTGAGAGCACTGAAGAGCCTCCGGCGAAGAATAGAATATTAAAGTAATCCTTTTCTCTTAATCCTTCGACTATCTTTTTTATCAGAGCTTTTGACACATCGAGAGGGAAGCCGTGCATTGAACCAGAAACATCTACGACAAATAGATATTCACGGGGAGGTACCATATTAATATTTACCCGGTCTGGAGGTTCAAGCATAAGAAGGAAGAAGTTTTCTTCCTCGCCCGGATATAGCAGGAGACCGGTCTCTATTTTATTTCCTTTGAGTGAATATTGGAGGATAAAGTCTCTATTTCCTCCGTATTTCTCGTTTTTCGATAAAGTTATTGTTGCTTTGTCGTATTCTTTGTCGATGTCGACATTATGTGTGGGTACCATAACTTTTGAAATTGGGATTCCTGTTTTTAGATTAACTTTTATATCGAATTTATAAGGAGGTTTTTCCTTTTCGTGTAGATAGGGGGTGGCTGTCCAGTCTTCCTTATCTTTTTGTTCTCCTGTGAATCTTGGTCCTACGACTGTCGGGAATACATATTCATATATTCCTTTTTCCGGAACAAGCATCTCTGTATATTTAACTATTACTTGTACTTCGTCTCCGGGCATGATATTCGCGACTTTCATCTGGAAAACGTTCGGGCGTTTCTGCTCTAAAAGTGATGCGACTTTTCCCTGGTCTTTTGCGTCTTCATATATTTGTTTTGCTTTTTCCGTTTCTTCTATTTCCGCGTCTATTATTCGTTCTCCTATTTTCATTCTCATAGCGTGAATTGCCGATTTTGTGCCGAGCGGGAAGACGTATACAGCTTCTATTGTTTTTTCTCCGTCGTTTTTGTAAACCTGTGTTAATTCGATTTCCGCAATTACTCCGGCAATATTTACGTCTGCTTTTGTTAGAAGGAGAGGAAAACTTTCTACGTCAGTTTCTCCCTGTACTAAAAAATATGGAGAGGAAGCGTCCTTTTCGCCGGGCGTTTCTGTTAACTGGGCGTTTATTGTTATACTTAGCAAACTTACTATTAGTAGAAATATTATATTTAGTACTTTATTCATTTGTCCCTCCTTTTGGGTTGTTTATCTATTTTGATTCAAGAACTATATTTTAGTTCCAGAATTTATTTGTTGAATCTTCCGGTTTCATTTGAAAAGAGTGCTTTGCTTGGGTTCTTTATACCTAAAGTTTTAGGTTCTTTCCTTATAGAAAAACTTTTTATTTTTAGAAGTAAGCTCTAAGATAAAAAGAAGGAGAAATCCCAAAAGAAGTTTGTATATACCTATCGTCAACAGTACGAATGTTGTACGGATAAGAATCGGGATATGCTGTTATATCCTTTCTATTATAAAAAGAGATGGTTCCGTAAATGTCAGCACTTAAAGAATAACTTATGCTGGGATATTTTTCCAGAAAAAAATGTTCTATTCCTATAGGAAAGTGAAGGGTTAAATCCCCTGAATAATATTTGTATTCCCGGCTAATATCACTTTCAGGTGCATAAGTATTGTCATAGGAAATACGGAAGCCTGTGCCTATGCCTATTCCTTTTACAAGATACATCCCTTCGGCTCCGATAGCTTTTCTGTTCAGGAAACTATATGTGATTTCTGGGATGTTTATATATTTCTCCCTAGTTGTTTCTTCGATTTCTATTCCCAGAGAATCTTCTTCGGTCCTTTCTCCTCTGGAATACCTTATATAGCTTCTATTTATAGTTAACTCTCTTCCGCTTCCATTTTTTCTCCACCAGCGTAGGGAAACGCCTGTTGCGTCCCATGGTAAGTCATTTATTCCGATAGAAACACCGGTTCTATGTTTTTCTACATCGGTTGAAATTATACTATCGGTTCCCGTTTCGGCAAATATGGACGGAACAAGTAGGAATGTTAAACCGAATAAAAAGATACTTTTAAATTTTAACATAATCCCTCCTTTTTTTATAAGACCTTATGAATTTAAAGTAAGTTCCATAGAATTTTATCTTTCAACCTTTTTTAAATCTTCTTCCATATCTAAATTGGCATCGTAGAATTCTTTCGTTTCTGGTAAAGATACAAAAAGTTTTTCTGTGTAATCTATGCAGATTTTTATATTGTTTGTTTCGCACTCGAGAAGGTGACCTCCTCCTTTTTTATTTTCCGTGATAAAATGTAGATGGTATTTCGGTACATTTATTCCGTTTAGATACTCAGGGATTCTAAACCCTACTAGTGTTCCTTTTGTGTTGTGGAATTCAAATTCGGGCTGGGTTTTTACGATTTCCGAAAGTGGTGGATATGGTTTCTCTTGAGCTGGTACGCTTCGTGTACGAGCATATTTGAAATTCCCTTCTATTTTTATTGCGTAAAATATATTTTCTGTCGGGAGAATTTCATCCATAACCTCTTCCAGTGATTTATAATCAAGGGTGGAATCTAAAACAAAAGCTTTATCTTCTTCGAAAAAGGTAACTGCTGAAAAAGGAGTTTTCATCGAATCTTCTACTGTATAGACTTTGCCGTCTGCTTTTACCTGATAAATCTTCCCGTCTAGCATTAGCATCTCGCCGTCAAGCCCGTTAAAAGTGCCGAGTCCAAAGTCGCCGTGGTGTTTTAACTCTTCAAAAGTAATTTCTCCGTCATATATTCCTTCAAGTAAGGCGTTAATTGTTGATATCTGGAATAAAACGTCCCGGTCGTTTTCTTTCTTTGCACATCCAATGAAAATACCGCAAAAGATGAGGATGAAAAACAAGTATTTAATCTTAAGCATTTGACCTCCTTTTGATTTTATAAAAAGTTTGTGAATGTGGTGAAGCATTCCCGTCTTGAGCCTTTACAGTAAATATTCAACATAACAATTTCTCGTAATACCCGGAACTTCCTGTCTTCAATATTTCTTTTATTATAGACTCTGTTACTTTACCGACTCCCTTTATGCTGTGTAAACTTCCTTTCATACCGGATAAAGGTTCTTTTAACTTTGATATGGAATAAGCGGCATACCCGTAGGGAGAAGGCTTTTCTTCGAGTTTTACCAGGTAGTCGAGCTGTTCTAGCATAACTGTTACAAGATCGTTTTCCTCCAGTATGTCATTATAAAGATTTGCCGGCATGCGTCGCGCGATTTTATATTTCTTGCTGAGCAGGTTAAATATCTGATGTATGGATTTTTGATATTCTTTTGTTGGTTCTCCCCACTTGTTCTTTAAATATATGTTTTCGTAGTGGGGAATAAGTCCCGGGAATTTTTCTTCGAGTGTTTTCATGAAATATTCCTTCTGTCTGCCTTCTTTTAAAGTCATTCCTGCAAAGACTATGAAATCGAGGTCCGTTTCTTTTGCTTTTTTGATTGTTTCTTCCATAACATCCGGCGTATCCGTTATAAAAGGGATAACGGGTATTAAATACATCCCGCAGGCTATTCCCTCTTTTTTGAATTTAGATAAAGTTTTCAGTCGCTCCCTCGGAGAGGGTACGCCGGGTTCGAAAATAGAGCTTATTTCGTCGTTAGCGGAAGAAAAGCTGAAAGAAACAATTGCTCTGGTTTGTTCGTTTATCTTTTTGATTATATCGATGTCTCTTTCTATAAGTGTTGATTTTGTAAGAATATGAACCGGGAACTTCCTCTCGCAAAATAAATTGAGAGCCTGACGGGTTAATTTGTATTTTTTCTCCAGAGGCTGGTAACTGTCTCCGACTCCACCGACCAATCCGACAAAGTAATGTTTTAAAGGAACTCTCTTTCTTGTTGGATCTAATTCTCGCATTAGAACATCTATCGCGTTTATTTTTACGGTTACTTCTTCTCCGAATTCTCCGTCGACATAATACCCTTCGCTTCGTCCGTCACAGTATACGCAGTTATGAGAACAACCTCTGTAGAGATTCATTCCGTAATTTATCAGAAACCAGGAATCTACCTTTTTCCCTTTTCTAAGAATCGATTTTGCTTTAACTTTTTTTACGAGCACTTCTCTTATAAATTTTATTTTTGTATTTGTATTCATCGACTTTCAACAAGTTCATAACTTTATTTTTATCTTTTTTAACCAGGTTTCTACAAGCCCTGTATGCGATCCAGTATGAGTTTTCATTTCCGCTGCCGACGAGTTCTTCTGCCAGTTTATAAACGAGTTCAGGGTTGTGTTTTGCGAGATCGCTTAAATTGTTACCGACGGAAGTCCTCGGGTATGATGAGTTTTCTTTAAATAAGTTTCTAAGTATCGATAAAGGGTATTCGGGTCTTTCATTAAACCATTTATTCTCTTTGACGGGTCTTAAAGTTTCGGCGACGAATCGACGGATGTTGGAATAACTTGAATTTACGAGGTTGAGTAAGATTTTCTTAGCCGTCGCGGGATGGTTTTTTATGATTTTTCTGAAAAACATTTGAGCCATCTCTCTTGTATCGAAATCCGGGGAATCGGCGACAGACACAAAGTAAGGTAGAGTTCTTTTAGGCTCTTCCACACCGCAGAAAGAGATTATTCCGAGAGAGACACCTTTACTTTTAAAATCATTACTATTTTCGTACAAATCGGCAGCGATCTCGAAGTTAATAGGTTCTTTTTCGGACAATTTATCAAAAATATATTTTGACAGAATTTTTATAATATGGACTCTTCCGTAAGAAATCCTTTTTTTTGCGGGGATTTTTTTATATAGTTTATCGAAAAAAAACTCTATATTTTTAACTGCAAGATTATATTTCTCTTTAACTATGTTTTCTATAATTTCCTTATCTATATTTTTTTCTAATCTAGAACTTAAAAGTTTCATTACAATTTAAGGTTTTACTCCTCCATAAACGGCAAAATTATAGTGTTTCCAGATTATATCTGTTTTTTTAAATCCTATTTCTTCCAGCCATTTAATCTGGTCTATTACTTTCGCAGGTCTATCTTCGTTTTCGTATTTGGGACACCATATATTCTCAACTTCACTCATGGGGACATTTTTCTGCATAAATTCTTTCCACTTGTTCATATATAAATTTTGTAAGCTCTCACTCGAACCTAAGACAATATCGGCATTATAAAAGACCCCCTTTTTGTTAAGCGCCTTGAAGATTTTTTTGAAAAACTTTTTCTTGTCTCGATCGTTTCTTAAATGATGAAGGGCAAGGGATGTTACTATGCAATCATATTTTCTGTTAAAATTAAAATTATAGAAGTTTTCAACTATGTATTCAACATTTTTATATTTTACGAGTTTGATTTTTGCCGTCTCTATCATGTTTGCTGCGATGTCTACGCATGTTAAAATCGAGTTAGGGTACCTTTCCAGAATCATTTTCCCGACCGTTCCGGTTCCACAGCCTATGTCAGCTACCCTTATTCTTTTTGTTTTGGGATATCCAAGAGCATTCGTTAAGGCTTCCAGCATTTCGTTATAAAAAGGGATTAGTTTTACTATTATATTATCGAATTCTTTTGCTTCTTTTTCAAAGTGGTCTTTTATTTTGTTCAAAATACCCCCGTGTTTAGTTAAATTATAAAGATATTTTATGTTTGAAACAAGGGGATATTTTCTTTTAGATATGTTATTGTAAAAGCCCCATGAATTGATTCATGGGGCTTTATAGGATAAAACGGAATTAAAATATAAATCTTAATTCATTGCCGGCTTATTTTTTTCTTAGAAAATTCCGAATTTTAAACCGCCGGATAGTCTAAATGTAAAATCTGTATCGCCATCGCCGGTTGCAATAATAAGGCTGGGTTCGAGAAAGAATTTATTCTTTTTCCCCATGGTTGTTTCATATCCGGCTCCTCCCCCGATCGTTACTACGGTAGCTACATCGCCCGCCTGCAAGCCAAAAATCAGATCGAAATATGAGATGATGTTTGCGACTGGAGTATAAAGGAGTACTTCTAAATTGCCTGGACGGTTAATAGTGAAAAGCGTATAATCTCCAAAAATCAGTTCAGCCAGGTTAACTCTTAAGCCGATGTTCTTTGTAGGATTGGCTATAATATCGGCCCCAATCCCAAAATTTACGCTACTAATATAGAGACTTGCTCTTGGTGCGAATTCAAGTTTCGGTCTAGCGCTTAAGGGCAGAGCTACAAGTATAACTACTAACAATAAAAAAACTTTTTTCATTACTACCTCCTTTTTTTCAAATGTTTCAGATATTATAAGGATAACGAGATTAAATGTCAAGTATTAAATAATTTTGCCTGCCCCCCATTTTTTTTATTAATTAAGTCGGCGAGAATCAGAGGGATTGCCGTCCAGGAAAGCGTCTCGGAGGGTGAGCGGGCATGGTCTTTTGAAATGCTTGCATTTCAAAAGGAGTTCATCCCGTGGAATAGCTTATCTCACGAATAGTTTTTCTATTCCACGGGACAAGCCCGAGAACCGAGTGGCAATTTCCTCGCAGGGGAAATTGACCACGTCTTTCTCGGACGGTAATCCCTCTCTTTCTACGAATATTCGTAAATAGCTTATCCCAGCATGAAATTTCTTATAAGTATTGCGATAACTAACTTTGGATGATTCGGCGTAAAAATTTTGGGGGTAGGCAGTTCATAATATACCATTAAACCACAAAGACACAAAGATTTTTGTTACTAAAACCCAAGACCGAAGATCTAACACCTAGTATCACTGGTTCGAAGAATCTAAAAAAGGTCTTGACACAATTAAAAATTGTATTATATTATTGATACAATAATATGCGGATCGACAAAAGCAAACCAATATGGAGGCAAATAGCCCAAGAGATTAAGGAAAGAATTTCGCGAGGAGAAATCGTAGAAAATGTTCCCACAGTACGCGCTCTTGCAGAAGAATTGGGCGTGAATCCCAACACTGTGGCAAGAGCTTACAGGGAAATGGAAAGGGAAGGTATTTTGGAAAGCTGGGTTGGAAAAGGTACGTGGGTAAAAAAAGGGTCACGCAACAACCTGAAAGAGAAAATGGTTAAAGAGGTAGTAGAAAAATTTGTCGAAAATTTAACTTCAATGGGTTTATCTAAAAAAGAAATAAAAAAGTTAGTGGGGAAAATAGATGATAAAAATTAAAAACCTTGTAAAGAGGTACAACGACGTATACGCGATTAACAATATCAACCTGGATATCGAAGATGGTTCGTTCGTTGGGCTAATTGGTCCAAACGGCAGCGGAAAAACAACTCTTCTTAAACTCATTTTTGGGTATTGCCGACCAACTTCGGGAGAGATAACAGTTGACGGAAGCTCCCCGGGAATAGAGCTAAAATCGACAACAGCCTTTTATCCCGAATACGATTCCACTTACCACTGGATGAAAGCGCGGAATTTGATAGATTGGTATTCGAAATTTTTCTCTGATTGGAACAAAGAAAAAGAAAAAAATCTTATCGAATTTTTCGATCTTCCCATCCACCGATATGTCGCGCATTTATCTAAAGGCTTAAGAGCAAAGTTAAAATTAGTCCTGACTCTCTCACGGGATGCAAAGATGTTCCTTCTCGATGAACCTCTTTCCGGCATTGACCCCGCTTCAAGAGCGCACATTACTTCCGGAATTCTTAAAGCATACCGGGAAGGTCAAACATTCATATTTTCCACTCACATAGTAGACGACGCCGAAATGCTCTTTGAAAGAACAATATTTATGAAAGAAGGTAATGTTGTTATCGACGGCGAATCTGACGCTCTAAGAGAGAAATACGGGAAATCGATGGATCAGATTTTCAAGGAGGAACTCAATGTTTAGACTATTCAAGAAAGAACTCCTTGGAGAAAAAAACTGGATTATAGGGTTTTGCGGATTCGTTCTTGGTGTTAACTTTTTATTTTTACCTTTAAGTAAGGTCACCGAAGGATTTATGGCGATGATGGTAATATTTTTCACTCTTCCCGCTTTTCCGCTTATGGCTCTGGTCAGAGCTTTTCTTATATGGAAAAACGAATGGGACTCGAATACAAATTTTCTTCTTTTATCACTGCCGGTAAGAGGTTATAATATAGTCTTGAGCAAAATTGGAACTCTGGCATTAGAAATATTCCTGTATGTTTTTCTTGTCTTCTTTATACCTTATCTTATGCTAACGGTGTTTACCGATCAATTCAGCGTGGACATGTTAACTTTTTCTAAATTATGGTTTTTAACGGCATTCAGGATTCTTCTCATTGTTCCTTTCGCCATGTTTTCATATCTTTTCGGCAGGATATTTTCAAAAGCACAAGGTTGGATAACTGCAGGAAGTCTTGTTGGACTTTTAGTAATATATTCACGGTATTTGCATTTTGGAAGAAAGCTCTTTTCCTCTCTTCCTGAAGTCTCTATGCGTTTTGCATTAGCCGGAGAAGTTGAAACTTTCAGTCTTAATATAGCAACCATGATGGCAACATTTTTATTTTGCGTTATTTTAACATTAGCCTCTTGCTTTTTTATAGAAAAAGCAGAACTATAATATAAAAAAAGGAGGAGGGATGGAAAGTCATGTAAAAGCGGTAGGAATAATTCACATAGCTTTTAGTGCATTAGGAATTATATTGGCAATCGTTATATTCTCGGCACTCAACATAGTAGCAAAAATTCCGGATGTAGGAGAAGAGGCAACACGTATTCTCCAGCTCATAGGAGTAATTTTACCCTGGTTTTTCATAGTTTTTTCTCTACCTGGAATTGTTGGAGGGATAGGACTTTTAAAACTTCAGGGATGGGCAAGAATCATTGTTTTAATTATATCGTTTCTCGGCTTATTGAATTTCCCCATTGGTACTGCGGTTGGAATTTACTCTATATGGGTACTTTTTGACAAACGAACGGAAAAGATATTCGCCACAAGCAAAAAGTAGAACAATAGGGCGTAGGGAATAGATAGTAGAGAGTAGGTGCAAAACCAGGTCTTAGGTTTCTTAAAAACAAAAATAAATCCTGTCAATCTGCGTTCATCTGCGTCCCATTCTTGGTTTGTGGGTTGGGTTTTCCTCTTGACTATTTCTTTTTTTTTGTTTACTCTGTATTAATATCATAAGGAGGTAAGATGGCTGGGAGAAGGCTTAACACGGAAGAGATTACAAGTGAAACCCGTTATATGGGCGGGTGGCTAAAATTGCTGGGGATAGCCAAAATAATTCAAGGCGCATTTCTTGTTATGACAATCTTTGGAGCAATATACGGAGCCGTAACGATATGGGAAGGACTATTGTTGAATCGTGCCGCCAATGGTTCAAGGGAAGTTACCGCCGGGAATTTCGAATCTCTGGGTAAAGGAATGCTTAAGCCCCTTAAAATTTATTTCATTATCCAGGGGATACTCATTATACTTATCTTCGGAGGTTTTCTCCTGGTGTTTTTAATGCTTTCAAGTCTAATAAGTTCTGGGCTCTTTGCTCACTACCTCGAAGTTTTGAAAAATTTTTAGTTAAATAAATTATTATCTAAAGGAGGGATTATAATGAAAAAGAAAAGTTACTTGTTGTTGTTATTAATCGTAATTTTAGCCCTTGCTTTTTTTAATTGTGCTCCGGGTAATGAAGAGTGGAACCAGGAAATCAATCCCGGAAACAAGGCAGGTTTTTGGGCAGGGATATGGCATGGAGCAATAATTATCATAACTTTCATTGTGAGTCTATTCACGAATGATGTAGGCTTATATGAGGTAAATAACACCGGTTGGCCTTACAATTTAGGATTTATAATAGGGCTTAACATATCAATCGGAGGTATGTTCAGCGGAGGTAAAAGGAGAAGGTGTAAAAGGTAATAAAGTTTATATCGGGAGGATATTATAGAGTATAAAAAATTATCAGGCAATACGGATATTCCCGTGTTGGGGCTAGGCACATGGGAAATCGGCGGAAGGATGGGTAGAGATACAAGTGAAGATGCCGAAGGCATTACTGCAATTCGAGGCGCAATAGAGCTTGGATATACACATATAGATACAGCAGAAATGTACGGTGCGGGGCATTCTGAGGAATTAGTCGGGCTTGCAATAAATGATTTTGATAGGGATTCACTCTTTATTACCACAAAAGTTTTACCCGAACACCTGCGATATAAAGATGTTATAAAAGCTGCCGAAGGAAGTCTTAAAAGGCTACACACCGACTATATAGATTTATATTTAATTCATGTACCCAATCCTAAGATTCCAATAAAAGAAACAATGCAGGCAATGGATTTATTACTCAGTCAACAGAAGATAAGGTTTATTGGAGTTAGCAATTTCTCGGTAAAACAACTAAAAGAAGCACAAGATTGCACCGAAAATAAAATCGTAAATAATCAGATAGAGTATAACCTTCTTACAAGGCACAGTGGAATGTACAACGTAAATATCGAGTCTGAAATAGTTCCTTTTTGCCAGGAAAATGATATTATGATCACTGCCTGGAAACCTCTTGTCAAAGGGAAATTATTTGGAGAGAAAAACAAATTATTAGAAGAGATTTCGGAGAAGTACAAAAAAACGATTAGCCAAATCGCGATAAACTGGCTAATTTCCAAAAAGAACATCATTACAATACCAAAATCAACAAATGTAGATCACCTTAAGGAAAATATGGGTGCTCTTGGTTGGAAGCTCGACGAAGAGGATATGAAACGCCTGGATGAGGAATTCAGATAATTTGTCAAATCTTTTAGTATATCTCCTTAACATTTAAAAATAGAATCTATACAAATCGCCAATTGTTTTGTAATGAAAAAATCTTTGCTTTTAGCTAGGTGAATCAGCGCATATTTTTCTTTTTTCCAAATTGATTAAGCAGAATCACATTCTTTTTTAGATTTTACTAAATCTATACAAATTCAATAAGAAATACCAAAACGAAACTATTTTAATTTGGAACCGTCTTCCAAGATGTATGTTTGATGATGCTAAAATTTTACTTATGACAACGTTATTGGGCTCTTTCTTCCGGGAGCCCAATAACATTTGCAAATATGAAAACCTTGACTTTAAAATGCCTGAAAGTACTATAATTAGTAAAAGTTTTTATATACCATCTATCAAATTTGTATTTAAAAAAACTGGGAAAAGGAGGTGTCTAATGTACGGTTACAAAAAAAGTATGAATCTTTCTTACGAAGAGGCTATAAAAAGAACGAAAGAAGAATTGAAAAAGGAAGGATTCGGGGTGCTTACTGAAATTGATGTGAAAGAAACTTTAAAAAAAGCTCGACGTGAATTTCAATAAATACGTAATACTGGGAGCTTGCAATCCGCCCTTTGCTCATAAATCACTACAGGCGGAATCGGATATTGGATTGATGCTGCCCTGTAATGTTATAGTATACGAAAAAGAAAATAAAGTGTTTGTTTCTGCAATTCTTCCCACAGTGGCAATGAGTATGATAAAAAATGAGAATCTGAGAATAATAGCAGAACAGGTTGAGGAGAAATTAAAAAGAGTTATTGATAATGTATGAGTATATATTGAGTAAGTTCAATTCAAGTCCGTTTGTTGGGAAAGGAGTTACAATATGAAAAAATATAAGTGTCCACATTGCGGCATGAAATTCGATGGACCGGGTAAGTGCTCAATGTGTAATGTCCCGCTTCAGGAAGTTCCGGAAGAGAAATCGTGTGAGCATTGTGAACCTAAAGAGATGAAACACGAGCACCATCATGCCCATCATGATCACACTGAACATCATAAACACATGGTTCGGGATTTTAAAAAGAGATTCTTTGTTTCGATAATAATAACTATCCCGATATTACTTCTTTCTCCTCTTATTCAAGATTTTCTAAATTACACATTAACATTTTTGGGCGATAAATATTTAATGTTTGTGCTATCAAGCTTTGTTTTCTTCTATGGCGGTTTGCCATTTCTTAAAGGTCTTTATGATGAGTTAAACCAAAAACAACCGGGTATGATGACGCTTATCGCTCTGGCTATTTTTGTCGCTTACGTTTACAGCGGTGCGGTCGTATTTGGACTTAAAGGAAAATACTTCTTCTGGGAACTTGCGACTCTTATAGATATTATGCTGCTTGGTCACTGGATAGAGATGAAATCGGTCCTGGGGGCTTCAAAAGCACTTGAAAAACTTGCGCAGTTATTACCTGACACAGCGCATTTAGTAGAGGGGGATAATGTATCAGATGTAAAAATATCAAAGCTTAAGAAAGAAGATGTTATTTTAATTAAAGCAGGAGAGAAAGTTCCCGCTGACGCGGTAATTACCGAAGGGAACAGTTATATCGACGAATCCATGCTCACCGGAGAATCAAAACCGGTTAAAAAGGAAAAGGGTGATAAAGTTGTAGGCGGTTCAGTCAACGGAGATTCTGTAATAAAAGCAAAAGTTGTAGGAACGGGGGAAGATTCTTATTTGAATAAAGTAATTGATCTTGTTAAACAAGCGCAGGGGTCAAAATCCAAAACTCAACGGTTGGCAGACCGAGCTGCGGTATGGCTTACCATTATTGCTTTAACGGCCGGTACGATAACCTTAATTTTTTGGCTATTTGAAGCACCCGAAATTGCATTCGCGATAGAGAGGATGGCGACCGTTATGGTAATAACGTGTCCTCACGCACTCGGTCTTGCCATACCCCTTGTAGGAGCCGTATCCACATCTCTTTCGGCGAAGAACGGAATTCTAATAAGAAATAGAACCGCATTTGAAAACGCAAGAAAGATAACTACACTTGTTTTCGATAAAACCGGAACTTTAACCGAAGGCAAATTCGGAGTAAGCTCTATTATAACCTTTGATTCGGAATATGATGAAAAAGCTATAATAAAAATAGCCTCTTCTCTCGAAGTGAATTCCGAACATTCTATAGCAAAAGGAATTCTGGATAAAGCAAAAAAGCTAAGGTTAGATACATTAAAAAGCGAAGCTTTCGAGGTTATAAAAGGAGAAGGAGTTAAGGGTAAAATCGATGGTAAAGAAGTACAACTGGTCAGTAAAAATTATCTAAATAAAAACAATATAGAAATTCCTGAAGAAGTAAAAGAAAAAATAAGTGGTACACTGGTATTTGTTGTAATAGATGGCAAACCAAAAGGATTAATAGAACTATCGGATAAGATCAGAGAAGATTCGTACACAGCTATAAAGAGATTAAAGAACGAAGGAATAAAATGCTGGATGCTTACCGGAGACAACAAAGAGGTAGCAAAAGAAGTGGCAGATGAGCTTGAACTGGACGGGTTCTTTGCCGAGGTCCTGCCGCATGAAAAACAAAATAAAATCAAAGAACTTCAGTATAAGGGAGAAGTGGTTGCTATGACCGGAGACGGGATAAACGATGCCCCTGCTCTCGCTCAGGCTGATGTGGGAATTGCCATAGGTTCGGGAACAGACGTCGCGGCGGAAACCGCGGACATAATTCTTGTAAACAGCAACCCTAAAGATGTTATGACTCTTATACTTTTCGGTAAAGCAACATATCGAAAGATGGTCCAAAATCTCTTCTGGGCAACAGGCTACAATGTAATTGCCATACCTCTTGCCGCGGGTGTTTTATATAATGTCGGAATTATTATCTCTCCTGCCGTAGGTGCAGTACTTATGTCTATGAGCACTGTCATCGTGGCAATAAATGCAAGATTTTTGAGAGTAAAAAAGCAATAAGGTAAAGTATGAAAGATTCAAATCAAATAAAAGTAATCTTACTTGACTTTGGAGGAGTAATTTCTCCCGAAGGATTTCAACTTAGTGTACTACACCTTTCTAAAATTTACGGCAAGGACTATGATGAGATGCATGAAATAGTAGCGGTAAAAGCATTAAGAAGAAGTGGATACCTGGGAGGCAAGAGTTCCGAAAAGGAGTTCTGGAAAGTGGTAGCAAAAGAGCTCAATATAAACGAGGATATAATGGGCTGCCGCAGTCTGATGCTTGATAATTTTGTACCCAGAAAAGAGATAATAGATACTGTAAGAAAATTTAAAAATAAGTTTAAATGGGGCATTTTTTCGGACCAGACAAACTGGATTTACGAAGTTGATGAGAAATATGATTTTCTAACATATTTTGATTATAAATTTATTTCTTATGATTTAGGTTATACAAAATATGATGATGAATTTTATAGAATACCATACAAGGAAATCAAACTCCCGGCTAAAAATATCCTTATAGTTGATGACAAACAAAAAGTCCTGGATAGGGCAAAAGATTTCGGCTACCATACGTTTAGATTCGATTCTATTCAGGGTTTTTTAGATTTTATTTACAAAATAGAATAATTGTGTGTTGTGGGTGAGGTTTTAAACAACTGAATATTTTCTCTCTGTGACTATGAGAGAAAGTCAACCCCCCTTATTTATTTTTCGCCAAGAACTTTTTGTATTCCTTTATTTTCTTATCATGTAGCTTCTTATTCATA
>Ga0315545_1002641_pt1 | contig 15975 bp, 9 predicted proteins | sample SalMarSW160210MG_FD_203096 | JGI IMG/M metagenome (GOLD analysis project Ga0315545, IMG submission 203096) | Salt marsh sediment microbial communities from the Plum Island Ecosystem LTER, Massachusetts, United States - Salt Marsh Sediment SW1602-10 ...
GAGATATAGTATCCATAAACTTTTTTCTTATGGAAACCCTCGTAAGACGCCAGAATTCGAGGTCCATCTTAGGCCGGGTCTGCATAACCCGCGCGATAGATTTGAAAATATTGCCATTCTGACTGCTCATCAGGTTGCTATCGGCAATCTCAGAATACTTTTTCATATTACCGGGGAAAAATTGCTCTATCTTCTCAATTTCTTGAGGAGATACTTTGGGAACATCTGCAAACTCCTTGTAGCGTTCTCTTGCAATATCGGGAAGACACCCGTAAACGACCATTTCAGAATTATATTTCCTGAAATATCTTATTCGTTGAACTGATTCATCTTCTTCCAACTTTTTAAAAGCGCATGTCGTCACTATGATCTTGTCGGCGTCTTCAGCGTGAGAAACCAACTTATAACCATTATTCTTTAAGTAAGAGTGAATAGTTTCGATATCAAGCTTACGTCTATTGCAGCCCGCTATTTCTATAAATACTCGTTTCTTCATGTATATTTTTCTTCTGTTAATGAAATATCGCAGCAAAGTATTTTCAGCTTCCACATTGCTATTTGCACAATACCGTGTTCTTCACGATATATCACAAACCAATAAGTTTTTTCCTGGTTTGGGTCATTAAAGAACTCAGCCTTTTAAAAAAGGGTCTGCGATCTTTAAGATCGAAAATTGCAAAAACATGTTGCTTCAAATAGGGACGCAGATAATCTATTAAAGATTGTCGTTCCCTGAATATATATTTGCCAGTATAACCAATATCTCGAATCATATCAATCCAATATATCTCCTCGCGAAAACCAGATGCCTGTGGTACTATCCCTTCACTCAGGTGACGATAGTGTTGCCACGGAAAGTTGATACCGCAGCGCACCGCCAGAAGCGTAGAGAGATTGTGGCGGCCGTTGATATCCAAAATTTTATACTTACCATCACGTGCATCCCGCTTAAATTCTATACAAGAGTAACCGCTAAATCCCATCTCCAGAAGTATACGCCGTCCTGGCTCAATCACCTCCGGGACAGTGCGGCTAACCACAACCCTTGGAGGACCGATCCACGGTGGTCCATTACGGATATGAACGGCTGTGAATTCAGCCAGAAACTTCTCTTCCCAAACATAAGAGTTATAGTTAATTACATTAATATCATCACCGGGAATTATCTCTTGGATCATTACTTCCAATCCGCCGGCATTCGCCTTATTGAAGATTTCTCCTAATTGTTCAATTGATTCAGCACGAACCATTTTCCGACCAAAGTAATCAAAGAAAAGGTGGCTTTGACAAGGTTTAATAAGACATGGAAAGCCTAATTCCTTGGAAGCGGAACGAGCTTCTTCAAGAGAATGAGGAACCAACGTCCTGGGTGCGGGAACTCCACATTTTTCAGCCAATGCATAGGTAAATTGCTTGTCAATGAAACGCCGTGTGACTTCCCAGTCGGTGCATGCAATCCGGAAATGCGGATTCAATAATTCCTTATTGCGAGAGACTGCAGCAAGACTCTCATCTGACACGGGAAAGAGAACTGCATCAGGGAAACGGGTACTGCAATCGATAAGAAAATTTACAAATTCTTTTTCTGAAAGCTCAGGATGCGGAGCACGAAGACTGAATTTGACAAACCGTGAACGATAAGCAAAATCTTGATCGTGGTAATGCACTAAAACGATAGGAACACCCATTATGCCGAGGGAACGAACTACTCCTAAAGCCATCGTATGACCGGCCAGAATAATTGCTGTCCTCATTGTACGACTTTCATGCTCATGTTTCTTTCCATCATTTAGCCTGTAAAGAATGTTTTCTACAATTCAAAATCATTTATCGTTATTCTTTTTACTTTCTCGGTCAATAATCGGTCCTTTTTGCAGTATTACAATCAACTGATTCCCCACATATTTGAGACCGGAACAGATTTTTCGCTCGCTCAATTTACGCATAATTTCACTAATACGAATTGAGGCAGTTACCGGCAGTATTTCTTTACGCCAGAATCTCCAAGGACCAAAGCTTGTAACCATCGATCTTACTTCATGCAAATTGTATTTTTGAAAAAGGTTTTTCAATTTTGGAAGCGAGTAACGTCGGATTTTATCAGCACCTAATCCATCGTCAGATTGATTCTTATTTTTACTGACAGATCTCTTAAAAAATCTAAAAATGTAGTATGGATCCAGCAATAAATGAAGCATTTGATAATTTGGAACTGAAATGAGTATAAAACCGCCGTCCTTAGTTACTCTGCTGATTTCTTTTGCAGCCAAGCGATCATCTTTCAGATACATTAATACTCCTACAGCAAAGACTATATCAAACGACGCATCCGGAAAAGGAAGTTGTTCAACGCTTCCTTCAATTAGTGCAGCTCCCGGTACTTTTTCTGCAGTTAAATCAAGATAGCGGCGATTGATATCAAGACCGGTCAATCTGCAGCGAAGCGTAGCTAACAACGTCAAAATATCTCCCGGACCGCAACCGCATTCCAAAACTTCCGGATTGTTCATCTTCTGGATCTGTGCAATTAAAAGTTCAGTAACGAATTTCAATCTCTGACGCATCTCAAAACTGAAAAATCCCTTTGGCAAATCCTCCCGATATATCTCGGTCCACCACGGTATCTCTTTATTAAAGAACGAGATGATCCTCTCGCTATGATTTATATCTTCTTTTTTCATAGTTCTTTTCGAGCTAACATTCGTTTTTTCTTAAATAAATTGTTATCTGATTCCTTGAGACACAGGACCGCGATGTTGTCATTACTGACAATGATCCCGAATTTGTTGAAGGGAACCAAAACTGGGCAAATTAGGCTGGCAACTATTCATAAAAAAAGTTTGAAATCTCTTATTCAGTTTTATTTTTAACTAAGTACTTGTATGCCAATGACAGCATTACAGTGTAAAGGCTTATTCTAAGATGCGCGATAGTCCCCATTGATTTTATCAATAGAGCGGGAATGACATTCCTTCTTTCTGTCATTCCCACTCCGAAGATCCGAAGGACTCCCCTTGTAAGTTCTATGAACGGATTATGCTAAAAACATCACTTTATGATAAGTGAAATTTATAAAATAATTTTAAGAAAACGACCTATTACTTATCACTTCCTTATATTAAAAATTATTTCGCAAACAGCATCTTATTTGTCTTACTGTATCTTAAAGCGCCTGTATTATCAGTTACAATAAGTTTAATAAAATAAACACCGCTCCTTAACTCATGTGCATCAAATTCTACCAAATAAATATTTGCTTCCTGATATTTATCCACAAGTGTCCGTATTTTTCTTCCAAGTATGTCATAAACTACCATTGATACAAAACCTGAACTTGGAATAGAATATGTAACTATTGTTGTCGGATTAAATGGATTAGGATAGTTTTGTCCCATATTATATTCGGTTGGAATTCGTGCGGTATTTTCATCAACACCAACCGCAGAACTTCCCTTTCCGCTAACCATAACAGTATCCGGCGAACCTGCTGCATTATGCGTTAGAACAATAGAACCTGATTGATCATTATTATCCGTGGGTGCAAATGTTACTACCAGATAGCCGTCGCCCGACGTTGCAAGCGTCATCGTTACAGGTGCAAAAGTAAATCGTGCATTAGTCGATGAAATATTTGTGATTTGCAGAACATCAGTACCGGCATTAGAGATGAGAATACTGTCTTTCCTTTCTGTACCAACTTGAATTGTCCCAAAATTAATACTGTTGGCTGAAAAAGAAATTTGCGGCGCAGGCATAGGACTGCCTTTACCGCTAACAGTGACTGTAGCCGGCGAACCTGCCGCATTATGTGTTAGAACAATCGAACCTGATTGGTTGTTAGTATTAGCAGGTGTAAATGTTATTACCAGATAACTATTACCTGATGGTGCAAGCGTCATTGTTGCGGGTGCAAACGTAAATCGTGCATTAGTCGATGAAATATTTGTGATTTTCAGAGTATCGGTACCGGTATTAAAAACGAGAACACTATCTTTCTTTTCTGTACCAACTTGTACTGCACCGAAATCAATACTCGTCGCGGAAATAGAGAAATTAGGCACAGATGTTATACTGCCCTTTCCATAAGCCGTAACTGTACTCGGCGAACCTGCCGCATTATGCGTTAAAATAATAGGACCTGATTGGTTGTTAGTGTCAGCAGGTGTAAATGTTACCACCAGATAACTGCTACCCGACGGTGCAAGCGTCATCGTTGCAGGTGCAACCGTGTAACTATTATTTATAGATAATATGCTCATAATTTGCAGTGTTCCTGCGCCGATATTGGAAATAAGAATACTGTCTTTCTTTTCCGTGCCAATTTGAATTGTCCCGAAATTAATACCAGCGGCTGAAATTTGGGGAGGAGGCATAGGTATACCTTTACCACTAACAGCGATCGTGTTCGGCGACCCTGCCGCATTATGCGTTAGAATAACAGAACCTGATTGGTTCAGAGTATCAGTGGGTGCAAATGTTACTACAAGATACTTGTTACCCGTTTGATTTTAAAAGACCGACTTCGTAACCGCGGGTCCAAGTTGAGAAAAACATAAAATAGGCACCATCTCTCTTTACTACAAAAGGACCTTCGATTCCTCCTATCATCCATTCTGGATAACCGGATTCTTTCTTGTCAAGAAATTTTTGAATACTGCCAATGAGTTTGCCTGTCGACAAATCAATCTTTGCCTGAAAAAGTCCGTTACCGCTACAATAAAGATACGTCTTTCCATCTTCATCTTCGAATAAAGTTGCATCGTTATTATATTGAGGAGTAAGTGGCCCATTCACTAATTTATAAGGACCAGTTACATGATCGGATACAAACAACCAGATACTGTGTGTTTTCATCCCTTTCGGATCATCTTCTGTCACTTTTCCACTATTAATTGTGAGCCAGTATTTTTTTTGAATGTAATGAATCTCGGGTGCCCAGAATCGCCCATTATAAGGGCAATCGGCCGATAATTTACTTGCATCTATGAGCCATGAATGTTGCCGCCAATGTATCGAGTCGTCTGAAACTAAAAGACGAACACCTGGATTGTGCCCAGTCCATACAGGATTTGAAGTTCCCGTGCAATACCACTGTTGACCGACCTTAATGATGCAATGATCACGCATTGAGATTGATGTATCTTTTGTAATCGGATTGGTATAGCAAAAAACCTGAGTCGAACTATTTTCAGTTGATGGTCCGTTATTCGTTTTTGCCTGTGCGAAACAGGAGGCTGCTAACAAAAAAAACTCCAAAACATTTTCGATTTATAATGCATGAATATTATTTTCCCTTATTAATTTACTTGTTCTGACTATCTCTTATATGGACTTTCCGGCATTTTGAGATATGTCTGTTCGTAACCACCATTATCTACAATCACTTTGTAGAATACAACTCCCGGATCTAATGGACGAATTGTTATAACATGCATTCTATCAGCGCTATTTGGTAATGCAAGAGTTATAACAGTTTCAATCATTCGTGCAGCACCTGCCGGATACATTTTGGAATAATTGTTTTTCCAGGTTAGTTGATCGTTGATATTCCAGATTTTTTCATTTTCACCGTCAAACGAAGCTGCGACACTGTGTCCTCCTTTTTTAAATGGAAGTGTGCTATCGAAAAACATTCGTACTTTAACGCTGTCTGATTTTGTATTAAGCTTCACTTTATATATCAATGCTGCGTCGCTTGTTTTCTCAGTGTAGGGCATCAGGGCGACACCGGAAAGTGTTCTTCCAAGATCGGGAATAACTGTCCATTTGGTCTTATCGTTGACATTGCTTTCAAAATAATGTTCGGCTTCCAAACAATCACGCCATTCTTTTCACTGAATATATATCCGCCATGCTTTGCTTCTTCAGGTTTTATTCGAGTTACTATTGGCATTATATTTCCACCTTTGGGCTCGTCCCAGGAAGTATAGCCGATATGAGTCTGATCCATGATGTGGTTCCATTTGCCACATGCAATGTTAAGGTTATAATCTTTTGAAAGTTATGCATCACGATTAAAAAGATACTCAACGCGGTCAGCCCAGTAGTTGGCTTTTAAATCTTTTTCGGCTGCCAATTTTGCATTCATAGCAACAGCATAGTACATATCGTACAAGTTTGCCATTGCTCTCACAGGATGAAGTATCAGTTCTTTGTAGGCATTTTTATAGTCATCGGATAAATTTATCAATTGTCTCAATGCTCTGATCTCAAGAGCCATATATGCATCCTTCACCTGAAGAAACTCGCCGCTTTCCAGATTATATGTCCTTTGATCAAACATTTCAGCAGTCACACGACTGTTATATTTGCAATACGTGCTCAAAATTTCAGCCGCTTCAGTTGATTCTCCTTTACCAAACTGTTCTTCGCAGAACTTTCTGGCATATTCATCCAGATTGTTCCCGTTAAATGATGCTGGATTCCAGGCCATATTCAGGAAGAAATCCATTGGATATTCATTCGGTTTCAAGTCACCCACATTCAAAATCCAGACTTTATCAACGCCATAGCTATAGGTTAACTGAAGCTGTTCCCACATGTGGGGAATCTGTGTCATATTCAGCCACTGGTATGCCCTCGGAGCACCATGAAGATCGACATGGTAATAAATTACATATCCTCCCGGATGTTTCTTTTCGCCAAGTTCAGGTAGCCTGCGTACATCTCCCCAATTATCATCGCACAACAGTATGATCATATCGTCGGGCGCCTTCATTCCTTGATCGTAATACTCAAGTACTTCGCTGTAAAGGGCCCAAATTTGTGGAGTTTCTGCGGCAGGTTTTTTTGTAGCCTCTTCGATGATCCTGCGCTGGTCATTCATAATGTTTTCCAACACTTTAAAATTTTCCTTGGCACTGCCTGCATCGGGCATAGGCAAATCGCCATCGCCACGCATACCCATGGTGAGAATGCTTTCGTAATTCTTGTTTCGTTCCAGCCCTTGTCTCCAGAATTCCTGTATGCCTTGTTTGTTGGTTGCATAATTCCATTGTCCATTGCCAAACTCTTTTTTGTTTTTATCCCATTCGACCTTCGATCGTATCATGGGTTCATGGTGCGATGTCCCCATTATGATACCATATTCATCAGCAACGCGGGGATTTTCGGGATCATCTTCATTAAAAGCACTTGACCACATGGCAGGCCACAAATAATTGGCACGCAGACGCAACAAAAGTTCAAACATATGCACATACATCTTGCTGTTGCGTCCGCCAAATTTTTCATGTGACCATCCGGTAAAACAAGGCGCCTCATCGTTGATGAAAATACCACGGTAACGTACTTTAGGTTCACCGGAAACATATTTTCCCTGTAGTACATAAGCATCCGGCCGTTTTTTCGCCGGAACATCCGCCCACCAGTACCATGGGGACACACCTAATTGCCGAGATAATTCATAAATGCCGTAAATAGTGCCACGCTTGTCACTGCCTGCAATGACAAGATATTGCCGTACTCCATGCTTCGGATTCTTAATCGTGGCAATAATAAAACTTTCCCATTTCCCTTTCAAATCTTTCTCATCAAATTTACCGGATAATACCAGTTTGTCTATCAGGTTGCTTTTGCCAAGTGTTCCAATTACTATTTCGTAATTTGTTGATGCTTCGGAAGTCACAAGTTTGGGTTTAACACCAGTAACACTGTCAATATCAGATTGCAGATCACCGATTGCACGAACAACCCCCTTATAATCGCATGCATCATAACGAAGCGATGTGCTTGTCCGATTTAGAGTAACTATTGGAAAGTCCTCTTCACTGGCGGGTTTTTCCACAATAATATTTGACATCAGTCCTCCGGTTTGTTGTGCACCGACAGGCAGACAAAGGATGATGTTCAATAAGAAAGCGAAACTCATATTTCTGTAACAAATAAATATTCTTGATGATACTAGCATTTTAAATATCTAATATTATTTTTTGATTGAAACTCTAACTATTAATTCGTCATATTTATTTCTAGAAGAAAGGTTTTCAATGGTCATTAGTGAATGCAGCAGTAAAAAAATTATCAGCCTAAATTTTGATCGCCCTATAATCCTACCGTTCGATAATAATCCTTTTATTTTAAAATTTTATTTGCAATCAAATATGTTTTCTGTCTATTGGGCTTACAGGCTTCACACTTTCTGTCATGAATTAATGATACATAATCGAACTAATTTCTCTGAATCCTTAATTCCTCTCAAATATTAATTCAGAGAAAATTAGACATCATATTATCCGAGAATAAGTTAACATCTAATTTTCTCTGATCGAAAAATCTTATTTACTTTTATTTCTTTAACTCAATTGTAACGACAGATTTCGCCGGCAAATTAACTTTTAGAACATTATTCTGCACATTAAATGATGAAAACTTTTGAATATTGACCTTTTCAGGTTGTCCAAAGTCATTATAATCATTTTCACGCGGTGCGGTAATAATTTCGCCTTCAGTTTTAGATAACTTATCCGAACCTCTTAAATCAATCTCAATACTTCTATTGTTGTGCGGATCAATATTGCAAAGCGAGACGTGAATTACTCCTTTTTTATCTTTTGAAGCAGATGCACTTACGCTCGGCAAAGTCATACCATCATATGAATAATCTTCACAAGTTACGTCGATTGGCAAAAGCGTTGCATCCTGATGTACTTTATACATTTTGAAAACGTAGAAGGTCGGAGTTTTTACAAGCTGATTTTCTTTTGTGAGCAGCATAGATTGCAAAACATTTATTATTTGAGCAATGTTCGCCATTTTTACACGACGAGCATGGTTATTAAAGATATTAAGATAAATGCCGGCTGTTACGGCGTCACGCAAAGTATTTTGTTGAAATAGAAATCCGGGATTTGTTCCGGGTTCAACGTTGAACCAATTTCCCCATTCGTCAGCCATTATACCGATTCTATTTTGCGGGTCATATTCATCCATTAGTGCTATATGTTTTTTGAGGCCCCCTTCCATTACCAATGTATTTTTCATTGTATAGAACCAATCGTTTTCGTTGAATCGTATCGCCGAAGTTTTGTCGTTCCAACCATGACAAAATGTATAGTAATGATATGAATAGCCTTGAATTAAATTCCGAAATTTTTGCGTTTTCTTTAATATCGTTTCTGTCCAATCATAATCCGGATCAGTTCCACCGCTGGCTACACGATACAAATGACCTGAACGCATATAAGTAGAAAATCTTTTATACAAATCCGCATAATATTCCGGAGTCATATTTCCGCCGCAGCCCCAGCTTTCATTGCCTACTGCCCAATATTTCACATTCCATGGTTTTTCTCTTCCGTTTTTCTTTCGCAATTCTGTCATCGGACTTTTTGCGCTTGAGTTAACATACTCAACCCAATCCGAAGCTTCTTGAACAGTACCACTGCCGACATTTACACAAAAATATGGTTCTGCTCCAATCTGTTCGCAAAAATCCAAAAACTCATGGGTACCAAAACTATTATCTTCGGTTACTCCTCCCCAATTAGTATTAATAATAGATGGCCGTTTATCTTGCGGACCTATTCCATCCTTCCAGTGATAAGTATCCGCAAAGCATCCTCCGGGCCAACGCACAACAGTAGGACCAATTTCTTTAAGTGCTGCAACAACATCCTTCCTTATACCGCGTGTATTTGGAATAGTAGAATTTTCTCCAACATAAATTCCACCATAGATACACTGCCCTAAATGTTCGGCAAAATGACCATAAATAAATTTACTTATTGTATCCCTACCGAGATCAACGTTTACAATAATCCGATTCGATTTTGCTTTTAGATCGTCTGCTGCATTCAATACAAACATATTAAATGCAAACAACACCATTAATAATCTTTTAAATAAGTACATTTTATTCTCCTTTGTTGTTTAAATGAATTATACTGTTTTACAGACAGCCTTAAGTAAAAGAAGCAATATTAAAAAAATCTCATTTCCGAATTACTAGTTTATATAAAAGTCTTAATAATATGCTAGTTACTTATACAATAGCCAAGCATATTTGTTGAGGTTTTTCCTCCACAACGGCCAAGTGTGACCTCCCGGATATTCACCAAAAGTGAAATTAGTCGTTAAAAGGCACCTCGAAAACACCTGCCTTTCGTCCCATGCCGTAAAAATTTTCGCCGGCAAGATAGGCAACTGCCACTACATCTCTCAACAATATGGCAATTGATATTTTATTTATTTTGTATTTAGCAATATAAGATTCAAAGTAACCATCATCATAAGATTCGAGTTTTGAATTCCACAATGCAGTAACAAACTCAAATCTGTGTTCACCTTTGCCAATAATAGAACTAAAACAAGTTAATAGTATATGTGAATGAAGTTGGTTCTGAAAATACCTGATATTTTTCAAGTGGTCGTGGACCGCAACTGTTAGAGCCAACACCTAAGGTTTTGGTAGCAATACAAAACACGGTTGCCGAACTGGCAGGTAAGTCAATTTTATATTCTACGGGATACATTTGCTCGTCGGTATGAGGAAGGGCTGATACCTGCATCAATTTTTCATCGGATTTAATCAATAGAGCAGGTATATCCTTGCCGCTTAGTTGTGCCCATCGCACTTCTTCGTGATTTCCGCGTTCCATAGGCTTTTCGTATTCGTATTGTTCATTTACGTTTAATGCATAAACGCCTACATCCGAACCACTTTTACGATCGGAATAATTTTCGACTGGCCCGCGGCCAAAATACGTCATACGGTTAAACCTTTTATCGAGCAGCATACGGACGCCTATACGAGCTAAATTTATCTGCAACCCGACAAATTTAATTTGATTGTCAACTTTTATAGAGCCATCCCCTTTTACCAGATAACTTGCCGTATGATACACGCCAAAACCCTCTTTTCCATCGGCTTTTGTTGTCGAAATTACTTTTACTGTGGTGTTATCAACCATTTCTGCTTTTAAATCAACCAATGTGTATTGGAGGGTATTTACACCAAACTTTTGCCAGAGGTCGTAAGCCCAGTTGTCGTCATTCCGGTGAGCTGCACGCCACAGGTGCAGTTTAGGTGAACCATCGGATGTTAAAAGATTGGTACCGTTTTTTATCAACTGGTTCATAAAACCGGTTTTCTTATCGAAACCAACCGAGAAACCGTTTCCGGTAATTGTCAGCGATCGTGCGTTTTGGTTCAGTTTTATGGGATGTAAAACTTTTATTTCCACCACAGGCGGAGTATTAACCGGTAGTTTGAATTGCATCGAAGCTACTTCAAAACCTTTGTCAGCCCAAAGTGTTTTTTCTTTTTGGGTATACGAAACTCGTACAAAATATTCGGCTCCGGCTTTCGGATGTTCTATTTTATAAGGAATATTTGCCCACCATCCTCTACGAGGTCCAATGTGTGGTAACTTAAATGTACCCTTATCTATTTCAATACCGTTTTCAGTCAAACTCCACGATGCTTCGAAATTAACGAGCGAAATGAATTGAAATTTATTTTTAATCCAAACATTTCCCGATGCAGGTTCTGTCAACTCAGTACCAATCCACTGAAATGCTTTTTTCATTTCCGGGTAATGCGGTTTAACAGTTTTTCTATCCCAGGCCACCACACCTTTGTGAATAAAATAATGGTCGTTCGGATATTCTCCGAAACCACCGCCATAAGCTAATATTGGATGATCGGGATTACGTTTGTTCCACAATGCCTGGTCCTGGTATTCCCAAATCGCGCCACCCAACATTTCAGGATTGTTGTCAAAAACTTCCGAATATTCATCAAGCGAGCCCATCGAATTGAACATGGCATGTACAAACTCGCAGATATATAGTGGTTTTGTCAATTCCTTGCTTCGGACCATACCGGCATAATCTTCAGCAGTTCCGTACATTCTGCCATCTAAATCGGCAGGATTATTTTTCCCAGCCCCAAAACGTTCGTAATGGACAAAGCGCGTTGGATCAATAGCCTTAATGGTGTTCATGGCTGCCACAAAGTTAGAACCTACTCCACCACATTCATTTCCAAGCGACCATATAATAACCGAAGGATGGTTTTTAAAATTTTCTACGTTAGCCACGTTGCGGTCAATTATAGCGGTTTTCATGTTAGGTTCCTCATCGAAGCGTCCATCATACCCATGAGATTCACAGTTTGCTTCGGCAACCAGCCAAATGCCCCACTCATCGCACAGTTCGTACCAGCGCGGGTCATCGGAATAATGGCTGGTACGAACATGGTTGCAATTCCCTTGTTTTATGACCTCGAGGTCTCTGATCATCTGCCCTTCAGTTATGGCATGACCAACATCCGACCAGTGTTCGTGACGGTTTACCCCTTTCAATTTTATAGGTACGCCGTTTACCATAAAAATACGATCTTTGATTTCGACTTTACGGAAACCTACTTTTGACGATAAAATTTCACCTTCGGAATTGGTTAAAACAATAGTATATAGATTCGGTGTTTCGGCAGTCCATTTTTGAGGATTAGGAACCTGAAATTTCGCACTCAGCAGCTTTTCTTGTTTTGCATTGAGCCCGGTTCCTGTTGCACTTCCTCGGGCAATTTCTTTCCCGCTTTTGTCGTAAAGTGCAACAGTAAGTGTTTGGGCTTGGGCTGTTTTATCACCATAGTTTTTAATTTTAGCCAATACCTCTATAGTTGCATCTTTGTAATCCTTATCTAAATCCGTTTTTACAAAAAAGTCGCGGATGTGTACCTGAGGGGCGCTCCAAAGCGTTACATTTCTGAATATTCCATGCAAACGCCACATATCCTGATCTTCTAACCATGTACCCGAACTGTATTGATACACTTCTACAGCTATCAAATTTTTACCAGGTTTGAGATATTTTGTTAGGTCGAAATCGGCAGCATTGCGGCTGTTTACACTAAAACCTACTTTTTCACCGTTCACCCATAAAAAGAAAGCACAGTCAACACCGTCGAACGAAATAAAAATGCGGCGGCCGGTCCATTCGGCAGGAACGTCGAACTCCCTGCGATAGCTCCCCACAGGGTTTCGCTCTTTGAAAGCCGTATATCTTCCATCCGGCTCGCTCATTACACGGGGGAAATCTTTTTTTATTGTATAGCCCAAATTGCGGTAAAAGGGTGTTCCGTATCCTTGTACTTCCCAGTTGGAGGGCACCGGAATGTCTTTCCATGCAGATACATCAAAATCCGGTTTGTAAAAATCAACTGGACGTTGTTCCGGACGCGGCACCCAGTTGAATTTCCATAATCCGTTCAAACTGCGGCAAAACGAAGACGAATGTCGTTTAGCAAGCAAAGCCTCCTGCAAATCGGCATAAGGCATTAACGTGGCATGATATGGCTCTTTGTTTATACCGAGCAGTTGGGGATTTTCTATTTCAGGAGGAATTGGATATCCAACGGTTGTGTCGGATTTAAGTTGAGAGCAAAATCCGTTAAAGGAGAAAAGGGCTAGAAAAAATAGACTTATCAATATAATTTTTTTCATGTGTTTATTTCTAATTAATTAAACAATATCAGTAAATTGAAAACAGTTAGGAAGTTTAATTTCATCCTCGCACCAATAGCGCCCCAAGCCCGATAATATTTGCTAATTATTTCCAACATATGATCCGGCTGCTCTTTAAAAAGCTGTTGCAAGGTATTGGTAAGGTAGAGCTTGCAATTCATCCATGTATGATTTCCACCTGAAAGCCCAGAAATAGTCCGGTTGTCATTATCTGTTTTAACAAGGTTGTTTTCTTCTACAAAAGAAGAAGATTGTAGAAGAAATCCTTTTTGAATTCCTTTAAATTGTTACATGTTCTTATGCTGCTCTTTCCTAATAGTACAATCGTAGGGAATACTGTAACAATTGTATCAAGCGATTCATACTATGCACCTTAAGCTAACGTGTAACGGGAATCGGCTGCTCAGCTGGCAAAGACTCCGCGGGTTTGCCAAAGACAGTGAACTCTAAAATACCCAGTGTCGTTGTCCGTGGCCAGTTCGTCATAGTCAGGCGAACAAAGCGGCACTTCACTGGGGGAATTTCCTCAAAAATTGTATTTCGCGATAGGATGTTCTTTGATTGATCAAGAGCCGTTATATACGTCTTTCCATCCATCGATATGTCGATCCTATATTGATATGCGTCTGCCGGGGCATGACCGAAGCCCCGTCTCCCGCTGTTAAACATCAGACGTGCGGCGTCAATGGTGAACAATTGCACCACATCAAAGCGTGTTGCCGGGGAAAGCTCGACCGTCAGAGTCGGCAATGTATCGGTTGGGGCTGGTTCCCACCAGGTGCCGCTGGAATTATCCACAGCATAGGCTGCGTCTCGCCCCGGTTGCTGGGAGGAGAACCGTGAAAGCGCGTTCATCGCGCGGACCTTGTTGATGGTCACCGGGATTGAACCGCTATTTCCTTTTGTGGGATCGCAGATCGCATTGGGGGCCCATTGCGGCGTATCTGTAACCTTCACTGTCATGTTACCCTTTTTATCAAAGACGATACGATCCATTCCGATTCGCCGTCCGCCGGGTGGATTCGAGAGAACAATCGTGTAGAACTGCCAGAGATTCCCGTCGGGTCCTTCGACGATGCTACCATGAGCGGGACCAGTAACAAGACCAACAGTTTTGCGAAGCAACGGATTGTTGGAAGCATAAGTAAACGGCCCCATGGGCGAATTCGCAGTGTAGTACCCCTCGGCATAGGTTTTCCACTGTGTCCCAGAAGCCGAGTATTGCAGATAGTATATGCCGTTGTGTTTTTGAAGCCAAGGGCCTTCGATCCACGCAACATCCGTGTACTCGTTCATCTCACCGTAACATTCCCAGACATGGTCGCTGTTGAATCCGAAAAGATGTTTGACAGAGCCGGCGAATCTGCTGAGGTCGTTGGGGTCGAGGGGCACAACATAGATGCCGCTAATCCCGCGGCCGGGGTAATAGAGATACGGCTTATTGTCGTCGTCGATGAAAATATCCACATCGAAAGCGCCGTTCCATCCGCCTTTAACGTCAGGCGTGTTCTTCCATTCTCCGATGCTAGTATAGGGCCCCAGCGGATTGTCTGCTTTGAAGACCGGGACGTCATTGCCGCACATATAGAAGTTACCGTTGTATTTTACAACATGCGGTGCGACCGGGACATTATTAACGCGCTGGAAAGTCCAGTTGAGCATATCATCCGAGATCCATGCGCCACCGCCCGTGCAGTACATGTAGTATTTGCCCTGCTCCCGTATAACCGTGACATCTCCGGACGCATTACCGCTTGGCGCAGTGATCATGGGTAGAGGATTACAGTAGCGCGCTGTTTTACCAATCTCCGGGCCTGCCGCGCGGGTTATCGAGGCAGCAAGACTAACGAAGATGAACAAAGTAAACAGCAATATGCGATTCATGATAACTCCTGTTTTAAACATATCTATTTGAAAAGTTTTTACGTGATTATAGTTAAATAAAGTTTACAATTCATCCAGGTATGACCTCCGCCGGAGATAAAGGTCTCATGATTGATCTTTTTTTCATCCAGTACTTTCAGATAATCCGATATGACTGGATATAAACCATCCTCTTTGCCCACACCAATCCAGAATAATTTCAATCGCTGATTAGTCAATGTCGGATTTTTAAAAGCAATGGCGTTGTTTCGATTGAATTCTTCTTTTAGCATACCCGGCGCAAAACCGCAAACCCATCTAAACATATCCGGATTGTTCAGTCCAAGATACAGAGTTTCACCGCCGCCGCCTGAGAAACCGGCGATAGCACGATTGTCTCTATCTGTTTTTACCCGGTAGTTTTCTTGTACAAAAGGAAGGAGATTGTTTAAGAAATCCTTTTTAAATTCCTGCATATTATCCCATGTTCTAAGGCTGCCTGAAGATTTGCTGATTATAGGATAGGCCCGGCCATAAGGCATAACCACAATCATGGGTACTGCCTTACCCTGATGAATCAGGTTGTCAAGAATAATATTAGCACGGCCTACTTTGGTCCAGGTTTCCTCTATATCTGTTGTAC
>Ga0315545_1002642_pt1 | contig 15968 bp, 18 predicted proteins | sample SalMarSW160210MG_FD_203096 | JGI IMG/M metagenome (GOLD analysis project Ga0315545, IMG submission 203096) | Salt marsh sediment microbial communities from the Plum Island Ecosystem LTER, Massachusetts, United States - Salt Marsh Sediment SW1602-10 ...
CGACCGAGTCGGGTCGACCACCGCCTCTCGGCCCGAATTGCATCATCCCCCCGAAGATGTCCTGGCATGCCTCCTGGGCAGCCAGGAAGTCCGGGTCGTCCGGGTCGATATCCCCGAAAGGGCCGGCGACCCGGATACCACCGTCCTCTTCGGCGTCGCTCGGCCCGCGCTCGGTGAAGCTGGGATCGCCCATGTCATAGCCGTTCTCCCGCATGCACTCGGCGTACTCGTACATCTGATCCTGCATCTCGGTCATGTCCAGAGCTTCGAAATCGCGGGTGACGTTCTCGAGGTACTCGGAGCAGGCCTCCTGCGCCTCCCTCATCGCCTCGAAATCGATAGCGCCGCCCTCCCGACCCGCGACTCCACCAAAGGCCATGCCGAAGCCGCCGTCGCCGCTCATGGTGGGGTCTTCCATGTCGACGCCGTGCTCCCGCATACACGCGGCGAAATCGAGCATCGCCTGTTCGGAGTCGACCTCGGTCGCCTCATCGTCGGCGGCGATCGTGCCCTCGTCGTCTTGCAGCGAGGCGACGCCGTCGGAACTCGCATTGCCCCCGCATGCGGTGGAGACGAGAGCCACCGCCGCCAGGAGCGTCCGGAAACGCTTCATGATCTTCTCCCCGAGAGCTGGTAGGTGGTTTCGCCACTCATCCTGCGGCGTCGACCTGAGGCGTCACTGAGGGACCGCTAAGAAAGCAATGAGAAACCACAAACCGGCAAGCGACGCGAAATACCTACGAATCGGGGAGGGTGAAGCCGCCGTGAGATCGCGATCCGATCGTGCACTCCTCGGCACGAAGAGGTGAGAGCGACGGGTCATATGCAAATGCCGAACGGGTAGGACTCATCGCCGGCATCCGTCCCCGCCGAGCCGATCGGTCGCTGCCGGGTCAGGCGTCGGGAGTGGCGATCCAGCGTCCCCGCACCCGCGGGTACTTCTTCGGGGCGTGCAAGTGGCAATACTCCCGCGCGTTGTAGCGGGAGATTCGTGTCTCGCAACCCTCGGCCGCGCAGATTCGCTCACCGGCGAACTGCTTCGGACGCCGCGAGCGTGGCCGTATCGATGTTCCCTTGATCGTGTCACCGGTCATGGTCTCTATCATCATCGGCCGATTTTCAGAAGACCCTAAGTGGGACATGAAATCCGGATAAATGTGAGCGGAACGGCCCTGTGGGGCAGCAAGTCACTCGAGATCGACGACCCACAACGACCGTTGCCCCTGCACGCGGGAAACTCCTCGCGATACAATCCGCCAGCGGCTCACCGGGCCGGTGATGGCCTTGGAGCCGGTGAAACACGGCCCGGCATCGCGAAAGACCCGGAGATATGGGCAAATTCGAGGACGTTGCCGAGAATATCGAGCGATTTCTCCGCTCCGCGCCATCACCGCGGGTGCCTCTGCCACGCCCTGGTGATCGACGCGCAATGCCCTTCGTGACGATCTCCCGCCAGAGCGGAGCCGGAGGCCACGCGCTGGCAGACGCGCTGTTCGAGGCCTTCGCCGAAGAGCCGGATCAGCACCTGTTCGGGGGATGGCAGCTCTTCGATCAGCGACTGTGCGAGATGATCGTCCGCGACCCACGCCTCAAGGTCTCCATGGACCACCTGGTCACCGAGGAGTACCGCACCCGCACCGACGAGTTCATCCGAAACCTGGTGTCCAGCGACACCCACCAGGACATCGTGATGAACAAGATCTTCGAAACGATCCGCATGCTGGCCATCATCGGAAAGGTCATCATCGTGGGCCGGGCCGGGTCACAGGTGGTACGGGGTCTCCGGTCGGGCGTCTCGGTACGCCTGATGGCCCCCGAGAGCGCGCGGGTACGGCGAATCATGAGGGTGCAGAGTGTCGACGAGAAGACCGCCCGGCGCGCCATCCAGCGTCAGGACGCCGGCCGGCAGCGACTCCTGCGACAGCATTTCAGCGTGGACATCGACAACCCCCTCCTCTACGACATCACCTGGAACACGGAGAGGGTGCAGCCCACCTCGATCGCCGAGGCAATCGTCGCCGTCATCAAGGAGCGGGGCAAGGCCGACTGACGCCCGAGCCGCTTCGCTCACCTCTTCCCTTCCTCTCTCTCGTCCCCCCTGGCATCAGGGGAAACCGGCGAAGCGCCACCGCAGGAGGCGGCGCCGAGGGGGTACCGCAATCTCGGCATCCCCGAAGCACCCTCCCCGGCTCGGTGGCCTCCGGTGACACTCGCCGACCTCAATCAAGAGACACGGCACATCGGAGCAGGCTCGGTGAAAGCGGCGCCGGGCGGGTCGAGTACGCTCGGCCCGACAAACGGGAGCCGACCCATGACCGATGACATCCACGAGTTCGGATTCAACACCCGCTCGATCCATGCCGGACAGCGACCAGACCCCGAGACCGGGGCTCGGGCGATGCCCATCTATGCCACCACGTCGTTCGTCTTCGAGAACGCCCAACACGCCGCGGACCTCTTTGCCCTCCAGACCTACGGCAACATCTACACGCGCATCGGCAACCCCACCACGGCGGCATTCGAGGAGCGCATGGCCTCCCTCGAAGGAGGCATCGGAGCCGTCGCCACCGCCTCCGGCCAGGCGGCACAGCTCATCGCCGTGCTCACCCTGTGCCAGAACGGCGACGAGATCGTTGCCTCCCGATCGCTCTACGGCGGCACCTACACCCAGCTCGACGTCACACTGCGCCGCTTGGGCATCGACGCCACGTTCGTCGATTTCGGCGACTGCGAGGCCATCGAGGCGGCGATCACCGCCAAGACCAAGATCCTCTATGCCGAGACGATCGGCAACCCCCGCGCCGACGTCCTCGACATCGCCACCGTCGCCGGCATCGCCCACGACCACGGGCTGCCGCTGATGGTGGACAACACCTTCGCCACCCCTTATCTGTGCCGGCCCATCGAACACGGCGCCGACATCGTGGTGCACTCGGCCACCAAGTTCATCGGCGGGCACGGGGTCGTCATCGCCGGCGTTGTCGTCGAGAGTGGGCGCTTCCCCTTCGACAACGGCAACTTCCCTCTGATCACCGACCCGTCCCCCGCCTATCACAACCTGCGATTCTGGGAGAGGTTCGGCGAGCACGCCTACCTCACCAAGGCGCGGGTGGAGCTGCTGCGCGACACCGGGGCGTCGCTGTCGCCGTTCAACTCATTCCTGCTCCTGCTCGGCACCGAGACGCTGCCGCTGCGGATGCAGCGCCACGTCGAGAACGCCCGGGCAGTGGCCACCTACCTCGACCAGCACCCGGCCGTGGCATGGGTCTCCTACCCGATCTTCCCCGACAACCCATGGACCAAGCTCGCCGAGCGCTACCTCCCGGCCGGGCCGGGCGCCGTCTTCACGTTCGGCCTCGAAGGCGGACTCGACGCCGGCATTCGCTTCATCGAGGGCGTCGAGCTCGCCTCTCATCTCGCCAACATCGGGGATGCAAAGACCCTCGTCATCCATCCCGCCTCCACCACCCACCAGCAGGTCCCCGCCGACGAACGCGCCGTCATGGGAGTGAGCGACGACATGATCCGCATCTCAGTCGGCCTCGAAGACGTCGACGACCTGCTGTGGGACCTCGACCGCGCCCTCGGAAGTGAGCGGTGACGGCAGAGGCCGTGCCCGACGCGACGACGCTCGAACGACTTCGGATCCTCCAAGACGCTCGCTCCGCCGCCCTCGTCGGGGTCTCCGCCAACCCGCATCGCGCCTCGAACTTCGTCGCCGGCTACCTCGTCCGCACCCCGCTCACGATCTATCCGGTGAACCCCCGCTACGACACGGTGTTGGGCCTGGAGTGCTACCCGTCCTTGCGCGATCTCCCCGAGGTGCCCGATATCGTCGACATCTTCCGCCGCCCCGATCAGATCCCGGCGGTGGTCGAAGAAGCCATCGACATCGGCGCCAAGGTGGTGTGGTTCCAGCGTGGGCTCCGCAACGATGACGCCGCCCGGATGGCGCTCGACGCCGGCCTCCAGGTAGTGCAAGACCGCTGCCTCAAGATCGAGCACGCCCGCTTCTCCGGCGGGCTCCACCTCGGTGGCTTCAACACCGGCCTGATCTGCTCCCGGCGCCGGCGCCCCATCTGAACCCCACCACCAACATCGCACTCGAGGTCGCCCCGGCTGAATCTCGGTGGCCCATCGGTCTCTCGGCGGTCAACTAACCGTCTCCGATCGCGTCCTGTTCCTCGATAGCGGTGAGATCGATGGTGATCACCGGTTCGTCGGCCCCGAGGCCATGGAAACCCTCTACTCCACTCGGGAGGCCGGCGGAATGGCTCTGGTAGCGAGACCGTCCGGGCGGAAGCACGTCCGGCATCGGCAAGTGTCTCAGACGGGCTTCGTCACGATCGGGAGTGACGATCCGTCCCTCCACATGAGCGGTCTTCAGACCGGGGTGGGGCAGCCATCTCCGCCGCTTCACCCGCAGGTTGCCCACTTCCTTCTCCTCCGTCTGCCCTTGCCCTCAGACATACCAGCCGGAGACACCAAGAGGGGGGTAGTCTGCCCTCTGGACGCCCCCAAGGCTCACAAACTCAGTTTAGCCACTGCCCCTCGAAGGCCGCGGACCATCGACAGGAGCCTGAATCCGCTTCCTTCCACCTCGGCTGAATCCCCTGGCGGCTCGGCCGGTCAGGGTGTCATCGAGATCGGCTCATCGGCGACGACGAAGCGCTCGGTAGGTGGCACCTCGGCCTCTCTGATGCGATCGATCGCCTTCGCCTCCCGCATGGCCGCCAGGCCGATGATGCCGAGCAGCACGCCCGCGCCGAGCAGGATTCTCTGCACACCCCACACCGCTGCCAGCGACGGCACCACCGCCAGGGGCAGCAACTCGCCGGCGTGCATGTGGACCTGCATGGTCCCGGTGATGCGACCCACCAGCTCCTCGGGCGAGTTGAGGTGGATGAGCGTGCGCAGGAGTGGGAAGAACACCCCGATGACGAATCCCCACACCACGGCGCCGGCCACCACCACGGCGAGCGAATCGGTCCCAACGTAGATGAGGATCCCCACGGCATTGAGGGCGGTGAGAACGGTGACGCCCACGGCAGAGGTGACGCGGCGAGGCAGCCGCGGCAACATCATCGACCCGGCCATCAGCCCGACGCCGAAGACCGTGCTCACCCAGCCGAGCGTCTCGACCTCGACGCCGAGGACGTCCCGGTAGAAGAGCGGCTCGAGAGCCGAGAAGCTGCCGAAGGTGAACCACAGGGCCGAGCCGAGGCCAATGTAGAAACGGAGCTGACGGGTTCGATAGCTGACCTGGAAACCCTCACGCATCTCGGAGAAGGCCGAGGAACGTTCCGGTTGCCGCACCGGTCGCACCCGCACCGGGACGACGAGTCCGACCGCGACCAGAGACGTCGCTGCGTCGAGCACGAAGATCGAATCCACCGTCGCATACCGAACGACGAGCGCACCGACTGCCGGCCCGGCAACCAAGGCTGCCATCCCCACCGACTCGATCCACGAGTTGACCTGCTCGAGCCGGCGCTCGTCGTCGGTGAGGTAGGGAGCGAACGAGGCGATGGCGGTGAACACCGGCGCCCCGGTCAGCCCCAACAGCGCCGCGAACAATGAAAGGGAGGTCATAGAGCCGGCCGCCACCATCGCCAGGGCCGCCGGCACGAACAGCAGCTCGGACCAGATGAGCACCCGCCGGGGATCGAAACGATCAACCAGCACTCCGGCAATCACGATGCCGGCGATGGTCGCCACCCCCATCGCCGCCATGAGGATCGCGATCGCACCCGCCGAGGCATCCAGGTCGTAGGCGGCCTTGCCCCAAACCCCGACGAAGAACGCCGCTTCGCCACCCACGCGAGAGATGAAGCGGGCGAGAACGACCAGCGCCACGTTGCGATCCCGGAACATGAATCGCCGATGCTACGTCACATGCGGAGCCCCAGACGGGGCCGAGGGTCAGATGTCACGGATCTGCGGCATCGGGAGCCGGAGCGGCTCGGCGGCAGAGCCGAGCGCACGGAACCACTCGAACAGCTCGTGGGAACCGCCCTGATGCACCCGGAGAGCCCTGTAGTACCTCTCGACCCACTCCTCACCGCTCGTCCGATCGGCACCCTGACTGCGCCGAATACCGTCTATCGCAAGGCCCCATCCGCGCACCACATGCACATTCTGAGGAGCCGACTCGAAGCCAGCGGCAAATGTCTCGGCCGCGGCGGCATATGCGGCCTCCGCTTCTGCTCCCTCGAGACGGTGCCCCCGCTCCAGATGCGACCACCCCAATCCGATGGTGGCGTCGATGACCCCGCGCCGGACATCTCGGGCCGCGGAAAAGGAGGCGGCAGCCGCCTCGAGTGACTCGAGCGCACCGGCGCCGTCGAGGTACTCCACCCGAGCCACGCCGATCTCACCTTGGAGTATGAGGGCAGGGAAGCTGTCGGCTCGCGCCGCGAGGGCATCGGCAACCTTCGCGGCGGCATGGTCGAGGAGGAAGAGGCTCTCGTGATGGGCGCCCCGTGCCTGATGCACCAGATCTGCTGCCTCGTCCAGCAACTCGTCGTGAACCGCCTTGGCCCCGAGAATCGCCGTCTCGATGTCGACGGAGGTCAAAGTGTCGAGTGGCTCGGCCAACCCGGGACGGGGAGTCTTCGCGACATTCGGTGGGCGGGCGATGCGCCGTCCGACTGCCTTGGGGAGAGCGCCCATCGCCAACAGCATCAGCAGCACGATCACCACACCGATTATCAGGAACCGTCCCATGCCGTTTCCATGGTCGCGACCCGGCAACGCTAATCGCAGACAGCGGTCGCATCGCCACCGCAGCGACCTCGCTAGCGTGGCGCGATCATGCACGACGACCTTCGCACGGCCATAGACGCCTCTTTCTCCCAGATGCGGCGTGCTCTCGAAGACCTGGTGAGGATCCCCTCGGTGAGCAGCTCGGGTCATGATCCGGAGGAGGTTCGGCGCTCGGCTCTCCTCACCGCGGATCTCTTCCGTGACGCCGGCTTCGATCATGTCGAACTCCTCGAGATCGAGGGCGCTCACCCCGCCGTGTTCGCCGAGATTCCCGCCCCCGAAGGCGCCCCGACTGTCCTGCTCTACGCCCATCACGACGTGCAACCTCCCGGTCCGAACGAGGAATGGTCGACTCCGCCGTTCGAGCCGACGGAGCGGGACGGACGCCTCTACGGGCGGGGCACGTCGGACGACAAGGCCGGCATCGCGGTCCATCTCGGGGCGGTCGGCGCCTTCGGCGGGCGACCCCCGGTCGGCGTGAAGGTGCTCGTCGAGGGCGAGGAGGAGATCGGATCGCTGCATCTCGTCGACTTCCTCGAGGCCTACACCGACCGGCTCGCCGCCGACGTGATCGTGATCGCCGACTGCGAGAACTGGCGCGTTGGGGCACCGGCTCTCACCATGTCGCTGCGGGGACTCGCCGACTGCGTCGTGGAAGTCCGCACCCTGCAGACAGCCGTGCACAGCGGCATGTTCGGCGGCACCTTCCCCGATGCTCTCACCGTGCTGGCTCGCCTGTTGGCAACACTCCACGACGACGACGGCAACGTGACCGTCGAAGGGTTGACAAGCGGCGACGCCGACGCGCTCGACCTCACCGAGGAGGAGCTCCGCTCCCAGGCTGGCGTGCTCCCCTCGGTCGAGCAGATCGGAGAAGGCACCCTCACCGCCCGCATGTGGCGCAAGCCGTCCATCTCGGTGGTAGCTCTCGATGCGCCACCGATCAACCGGGCGGCCAACCAGCTCGTCCCGGTGGCACGCGCCAAGGTGAGCATGCGCATCGCGCCCGGCGACGATGCCGAGCGTGCCCTCGATGCCCTCGTTGCCCACCTCCGTGAGCACGTGGCATGGGGTGCCGAGGTGACCGTCACCAAGGGCGTTGCGGGAGCCGCCTTCGAACTCGACACGACCGGGCCGGCCTACGACGCATTCCGCGAGGCGCTCGCCGAGGCGTGGGGAACCGCGCCGATCGAGATCGGCATCGGAGGCTCGATCCCCTTCGTGGCCGCCTTCTCTCAGCTCTATCCCGATGCGGCCATCGTCCTCACCGGAGTCGCCGACCCGCTGAGCCGTGCTCATGGGCCGGACGAGAGCCAGCATCTCGACGAGTTGCGGCGCGGCATGCTCGCCGAGGCAATCGCGCTCCGCCTCCTGGCAGGCGGATCCCACTCGTAGCGGCACAAGCCCCATAGAGTGACGCGGGCGATGCACCGCTTCCGTCTCCTGTTCCTCGTCGTCGCAGTCTCACTGATCGCAGCCTGCACCGGAGAGCACGCGCCCGCTGCTCCGCCCGAGACCTTCGCTGCCATGACCTCCCTTCCCGCCACCTCTGCTGCGCCGACACCGACCACGGTCCCGCCGGAGTCGATGACGATTCCCCCGGCACCGGATCTCGGGGACGCCGCGACGATCTGCGACACGCTGGGGGATCCCGTCACGATCGGGACCGTCGCCAATCCGTCGGTTCGCGAGACATCGGGCATCGTCGCCAGCCGCGCCCATCCCGGGATCCTGTGGGCCCACAACGACTCCGGGGACGAGGCGGCGGTCTACGCCGTGAGCACCGACGGGACCGACCAGGGCACGTTCGTGCTCGAGGACGTATTCGCCTTCGACTGGGAGGACATCGCCCTCGGGCCCGGCCCCGATCCCGACCGTGACTACCTCTACGTTGGCGACATCGGCGACAACCTCACCATCCGCGATCGCATCACCGTCTACCGCTTCGTGGAGCCAACCCCGGATCCCGCCGGCGCCGTCGTCCGTGACGTCGAAAAGTTCGATCTCGCCTACCCCGACCCCGCCCCCGACTCGGAGGCCATCGCCGTCGACCCGCTCACCGGCGACCTGCTGGTGATCACCAAGCCGGTGAGCGACGGCATCTCGGCCATCTACCGGGCCGCCGCTGCCACACTCGACCCCGGTGCGATCGCCCTACTCGAGCCGGTCGGCTCCTTCGATGCCGGAGCGGGCAACTTCGTCACCGGCGCCGACGTGGACGGTACGGGCAGCGTCGTGGCGTTTCGCGGCTACACGCAGGTGTGGATGTGGCTCCGCACCGATCTCACATTCGTCGCCACCTTCTCCGCCTCGCCGTGCGAGGCACCGTCGCCCGACGAGATCCAGGGCGAGGCCATCGCCTTCGAGCCGGGCGGTTTCGGCTACTACACGATCAGCGAGGGCACCGGCGCCGCCGTTCACTACGTGGCCGGGTCATAGGCCCCTTTCGATCCGTCAGGCGAACGGGCCGCCGCCCGCGAGAGCTGAGGCCGCTCGTAGCCGAGCGTATGGCGCCACGAGACCCCTACGCTGCGGCGGATGGACGACCGAGCAGACACCGTCAAGCAGTTCTTCGAGTCGATGAAGCGACGCGACTGGTCGTCGGCGGCTGCGTACCTGGCTCCCGGCGCCGAGATCTGGTGGCCGGCAACCGGCGAGCGCTTTCGGGGATCGGGCTTCATCGCCATGAACCGTGCGTATCCCGAAGGCTGGTCGATCGAGGTCGTCGAGACTCTGGCGTGTGATCAGCGCGTCGCTGCCCGGGTCCGGGTCACCCAGGGCGAGAGCGTCCATTGGTGTGCGGGCTTCTACACCGTGCGCGACGGTCTGATCACCGGCGGGGTCGAGTGCTGGGTCACCGAGGCGGCGGAGCAGCCGCCCGAGTGGAGAGCCGAGTTCTCACGGTGAGGGCCCGGCCGAACATGATTGGGGCATCACCACTAGGCCGCTCTCTCCGCATCGCGGGCGCATCCACGGTTGCGCGGTCTCGTCACACAGAGGTGGTTGAATGAGCGTGCAGAAAGGAGACGCCGTGGCCAGAATCCAGGATCGCCTGAGGTTCGACGTGCCGCTGTACACGATTGCGGAGGCGGCACGAATCGTTGACGTACCAGCCACGACCCTCTCGACGTGGGCGCAAGGCTACGTACGTCACTTTCCGAATCGTCCCGAGGTGACGGGCGATCCCATCGTCACCTGCATGCCCCCCGAGGGCTACCGACGCCCGTCCATCCCGTTTGTCGGACTCACCGAAGCGCTGGTCCTTGCCGCGATACGGCGGAGCGGGGTACCCATGCAGCGTATTCGCCCGGCGCTGCGAGCACTCGAGGACAGCCTTAGTATCGACCACGCTCTTGCCTCTCACAAGCTGTACACGGATGGCGCCGAACTGCTATTCGACTACGCGGAAGCCAATCGCGACACTGCGGATGGCCGAACGGCACTCCAGTTGGTGGTAGTACGCAGTGGACAGCGAGTGTTCACCCCAGTCATCCAGGACTACCTCCGCAGGATCGAGTACGCGTCCGACGGATACGCGAAGCTGATTCACGTTCCGGTCTACATACGCGCCGAGGTCGTAGTCGACCCGAGCAGATCGTTCGGATCTCCCATTTTCGAACGCGGCGGGTCTCGCGTCGAGGACGTGCTCCAGAGGTTCTGGGCGGACGAACCGCTCGCGCAACTCACCGAGGAGTTCGGTGTGCCCTTCAATCAGCTGGAAGACGTGCTCCGTGTCGCATCCCGACGGGCTGCCTGACCTCTTCCTCGATCGCAGCCTCGGCCGCATCACGGTGCCGGAGCTCCTGAGAGCCGCTGGGCTTCGACTGAAGACGCTCGCTGAACACTACGGGATACCTGCTGATGAGAGCGTTGAGGACACCGAATGGTTGGAGCTTGCGGGCCGCAGCAACTGGGCGGTCTTCATGAAAGACACCCGGATCAGGTACAACCGCGCTGAGAAAGAGACCGTGGGCAGGCAGCGGGTTCGCTGCTTCTGCCTCGCTTCTCAGAAACTGACGGGCCCCGAGATGGCCAGCCGGTTCCTGGGCAATCTCGGACGGATCACTGCCGCATGTCGGCAACCGGGACCCTTCATCTACGCCGTGTATGCGAATCGCATCGAACGCCTCGACATCGGACAAGACTGACGAGGCACCTTGGCCGTCACGCACCGAGGTCCGTCGTCGAATCTCGAGCCCGCGCCTTCTTGCGAGACCCGAGCAGCGCCCGCAGCAGGAAGTGGGTGTTCTTGGGACTCTCGCCGACCCGGCGCACCGCGTAGGGCCACCAATCCGTCCCGAACGGAACGTAGAGCCGCACTTGCTCGCCCCGATCGAGCAGCTCCTGCTGAAGCCCGTCGCGGACCCCGTAGAGCATCTCGAACTCGTAGCCGTCCTTCGGCCAGCTGCCCTGCTCTGCGATGCGGATGATCTCGTTGATCAGGTCGGCGTCGTGGGTGGCGAAGATGGGATAGAAGCCATCGTCTCGGGCCTCGGTCGACAGCATCGCCCGGGCGGCCTCCATGAACTTGCGGTCGATCTCCGCCCTGTTGGTGAAAGCGACGTCGGACCGCTCGGCGAACGCTCCCTTCACGAGGCGCAGCGCTCCCCCGGCGGCGAGGCATCTCGCCAAGTCGGCCTCCGTCCGGTGAAGGTACGCCTGGAGCGTCACCGCCGCCGGAAGACCGGCTGCCCGCAGCTCCTCGAAGAGCCACACAGTCGTTTCCGTCACCGACGAGTCCTCCATGTCGAGCATGAAGTGGGTTCGGGCGAAACCGTTGTCGGCTCGGGCGACGGCCCGCGCCACTTCGAAGGCATTGGCCCGACAGGTCTCCTCGTCGATCATGGAGCCGATCTGGGTCGGGTCGACCGAGATGAACACGTCGAGCCCGGCCAGCCCGAGGGCGGCGGCGGCGGCCTTGAGCTCTGTGATGGTGCGCCTGATGCTCTGCGGGTCGCTGACGTACTCACCCAGGTAGTAGATCGACGCCGTCCGACCCGACGACCGTAGAGCCTCGGCGGTGGCCAGGAGGTCATCGACGGTGGACCCGCCGACGAATCGGGTCGCCAGTGTCGACAGCGACGAGCAGCGGTGCATGAAGCGCGTGAGCCGTTCGTTCCGTGCCAGCGAGATCATGCTGCGCTGCCAGAGACCCATGGCCCTCCTTCGAGCCGGTGTCGGTCGATGCTAGGACCGCTCCGAGCACAATCTGCCACGACGCGGCGGTGGACGCTCGCCGCAGATGCGAAGCGAATTCGCCCCTCGCCGTGGCCTTGGTCAGTGGACCGCGTCGCCGGATGGTGGATCCACCACCGATCGGCGCCCGGTAACGTTGCCCGTTCACCATGAAGAGCTCAGCAGCCACCCATCAGGCCGGGTGGCGGGACGGCGTGATCGCCGTCCTGCCGATCCTCGTCGGCGTCGTCCCGTTCGGCCTCGTCTTCGGAGTCGCGGCGGCGGACTCGGTCGTCGGCGGAGGCCTCGGATACGCAAGCTCGATCATCGTCTTCGCCGGGGCCGCCCAGCTCGCCATCGTCGACCTCATGAACGCCGGGGCCGCCACCGCGGTGGTGATCGCCACCTCCCTGGTGATCAACGCCCGCATGCTCATGTACAGCGCGGCGCTCGCCCCTTCCTTCAGAGAGTTCCCGCACCTCTCCCGGCTGGCCTTGCCGTACCTGCTCACCGATGAGGCCTTCGCGGTGTCGATCGTGAGGTACGCCGCTATCGAGGATCCTGCCTACCGGCGCCGCTTCTACACCGCTGCCGGCCTGGCGTTGTGGACGACGTGGCAGATCACGACCGCGATCGGCGTCTTGGTCGGAGCGAACGTGCCGGATTCGTGGTCACTCGAGTTCGCGGTGCCGCTCATGTTCCTCGCCCTTCTCATCCCGATGTTGACCAGCAAGCCGGCGGTGGCGGCTGCCGTGGTGGGAGGCGGGGTGGCCGTCATCGCCCACGCCGCCCCCTCTCACGCCGGACTCATGATCGGCGCTCTCGCCGGGGTCGTGGCCGGAGTTGCCGCCGAGAGGATGGTGTCATGAACCCGTGGGCGACCGTCACCGTGATCGGGGTGGGCACCTATCTGATCCGGGTCTCGTTCATCGGGGCCGTCGGGTCGCGCCGCATGCCGCCGTGGTTCGGGCGAGCCCTCACGCACGTAGGGCCGGCGGTGCTGGCGGCGCTCTCAATTCCGGCGATCCTGCTGCCGGACGGAACGCTCGACGTCACTCCTGCCGGGAATCCGCAGGTAGTGGCGGCAATCCTCGCCGGGCTCGTCGCCTGGCGCACCCGCAACATCGCGGTCACGTTCGCAGCGGGAATCGGCACGCTGTGGATCCTCCAGGCGATGCTCTGAGACGTAGCGTCGCCCGGCGCCGAGCACGCCTCATGACGAGCCGGCCCCCTCAGCGCTCCGGCCCGCATGGATCGAGTCGCTGGTACCGCACAGCGACATCCCGGTTCCGGCCCGATACCTCGCCTCGACGATCTCGGCCATGATCGACAATGCCACCTCGGCCGGGGTCTCGGCGCCGATGTCGAGCCCGATCGGGGCGTGGACCTGTTCCAGCTCCTCGTCGGTCCAACCGGTGGCACGAAGCCGCTCGACTCGGGCCTGGTGGGTGCGCCAGCTCCCCATCGCACCGAGGTAGCGAATCGGCGTTTCCTTCACTTCGGAGAAGACTGGATCCTCGAACCGGGGATCGTGGCTCAGCAGCACCACGTAGGTTCGTGCGTCGGGGGTGTACTCGGCGAACACTGCGTCGGGCCAACCCACCACCACCTCGTCGGCGTCGGGGAATCGCTCCTCGGTCGCCCACCGTGGCCGGGCGTCTGACACGACGACGGTGAAGCCGAGTTGCTTGGCGATGGTGGTGAGTGGCTGTGCGACGTGGCTTGCGCCGAAGACCAGCATCACCGGCGGAGGCGCCACGGTTTCGATGAACAGGGCACGGTCTCCGTAGGTGAGGGTGCGGCTCTGCTCCCGGTCCATCAGGGCGGTGGCATCGGCCAGCACGTCCTCGGCGATGTCGGTCGGGAGCTTGCCCGAGACGACTCCCTTGCCGGCCTCGATGACCGTGCGCCAGCCCGTGCCGGGACCGGAGATGATCGTGACCATCGCACCCAGCCGCTCCTGGGCGACCAGCTCGCGGATCATCGGGAGGGATCGCTTCACCATCGCTCGATGAACACGTCGATGGTGCCGCCGCAGGTGAGACCGACCTCGAACGCCTCCTCGTCGGCGATCCCGTAGGTGACGAGCGCGCTCACCCCCGACTCGATCACGTCCTGGGCGTGGAGGAGGATGTCGTTCTCGACACATCCTCCGCTCACCGATCCCGCCATGTCACCGTCGGAGGACACGAGGAACTTGGAGCCTTCCCGGCAGGGAGCCGAACCTTGGACACGCACCAGAGTGGCCACCGCCACCTGCTTGCCGGCGGCTCTCCAGCGATCGTAGATCTCGAGCACGTCTTTCAATTCACCGCGACTCTAGGAGCGTCGCCGAGGCGCTCAGCCGGGAGGCACCTCAGCTCTCGGCTTCGGTCAATCGGGCATCGGGATCGTGCGGGAGATCGGTGCGTCGAGCCCGTAGCAGAGCGAACGGGGTGGCGTGGAGGAGGTTGGACACCCGCGACGTGTAGCAGTCGGCGTACCGCTCGACTTGGCGGGCAAACAGGCTCTTGTCCACCCCGGCGCGCATCAGCGGCCCCCACGCCTCGTTGCAGAGCTGCCCGGCGGCGATCGCCAGCGGCGTGATGATCTCGTCGAGCGCGGTGAGCTCGGAGCGGATCCGCTCGATCTCGTTGCGGGGCCGTGCCACGGTGAACGGCGGCTCGGCGTAGCCCAAGCGCCTGCGCTGCTCGGTGAGCCTCACCGCAGCGAGGCGAGATTCGAGCGCCGTCTTGCGCTCCATCAGCTCGCTCAGCTCGACCTGTTGCGGCTGGAACTCCGTCAGGGCGCGCACCTCGGTCTCCAGCTCCCGCAGGATGAGAGCAGTGCGCCAGCGCAGCAGCGCCTTGGAGAAGTGCACGTCCCCGAAGATGTGATCGCCGACGTAGAGGATCTCGTCGCCGGCGAGACCCAACGACACCTCCACTTGCGGGGCGCATCCACCGAAGAACACGCCGCCCGCCTCGATCGGTCTCGGGTGCGGCAGCAGCACCGAGGCCTCCTCGTCCACCACCTTGTACAGCGGCCGGACGCTGGTGAAGAAGCCGGGCTTGTCGGCGGAGACGATGATCGTGTCGAACAGGTCGCGCCACACCATCCCGGCAGGCAGGTAGGGATCCATGGCGTAGGCCATCATCACCTGCGCGTAGTCCCACTCGGCGTTGGTGATGAGCATGAGCTGCTTTCCGGCGTTGTGCTGGTCGAGCAGTGTCGGCACGATGTCGGGATCGGGGTCCACGAACCGGTCGGGATCGGCCTGGATCTCGCGCTTGAGGTCCCCTGCGGCGTGGGCGCCGTCGTGCGCCTCGCGCACCGCGTGGTAGAGGTCGCGATAGCCGATGCCGGGTGAGATCACGCCGGCGTCCGTTCGGTCGACGAGCTGGGCGTAGAGGCTCGCCTCCGACAGTGAGAAGAGGGTGTTGAGGAACTCGAAGCGGTCCTCGGCGAGGTCGACAAAGGTCCCGGCGTAGGTGGTGCGCATGGCGTCGAAGTCGAGGAAACGGGTGCCGTGGGCGGCCCGGATGACATACCCGAAGCGGGTGGCCTTGAGCAGGTTGCCCTCGGCGAGGTCGATGGCGAGCCCCCGGATCACCTGATTGGAGTCGAACGTCACCTCCTCGACCGGCCACCCGTCGGCGAGGAGCCTCGCCTTGGCGTGCTCGAAGGCCTCGGCCTCCCACTCTTGCACCCGGTAGTGGACGAGGGTGTAGTCCATGTCGTAGCCGATGGCCCGGATCGAGCGAAGGTTGACGGTGCGATTGGCGTAGATGCCGCGTTCGGGAGGGAACGGATCGGGGTACGTCATGACGGCCGGTACGCCACGTATTCCGGATACCACATGGCGGCGGCGATCGCGGAGTCGAGATCTTCGACCGGCGCGGCGAGGCCACTGTCGATGGCTTCGAGCGCAACCGCCTTGGCGACCGCGGCCGACACCTCGCGCATGCCAGAGATCTGTGGGTACATCTGCCCGGCGCTGAGGCATTCGTCGTCGACGAGAGCGGCGAGTGCCCTGGAGGCGACCAGAA